>Ga0209646_1000180_pt1 | contig 80055 bp, 96 predicted proteins | sample AraplaL_Col_mTSA_FD_184259 | JGI IMG/M metagenome (GOLD analysis project Ga0209646, IMG submission 184259) | Arabidopsis root microbial communities from the University of North Carolina, USA - plate scrape CL_Col_mTSA (SPAdes) (version 2) | ecosystem: Host-associated > Plants > Roots >...
TGAGGCATCAAACCTTTCGGTCCCCGCGAAGAGCGCGTTCGTTGCGGAATAAGCTCCCCAGGCTGAAACGCAACGGACGCGCTACTACCGCCCCGACACGGTCGCAATATCAGAGGCGGTCGGATTTCGTCAATCGATTTGAGTGATGTCTTACATTTGTGGTCTAGCCACGTACTCTGTATGAGGCGCTCCGACCGATTCCACTCGGTCGTGCGTTGTGCTGGGATGAGTGACAGTGGCGCTGTGAGCGCCCGGATGCTCCTGGGGAGTTAGGCGTCGTCCTTTGACCACAAAGTTCCGGCCCCTCGTTCTGGGGACGAGGGGCCGGAACTCGTGCCAGACAGGCCACTGAATCGGCCTGACTTTCGTTCCTATCGGGAGCCTTGTCCGACAGGTGCCGGATTGGCTGATTCCTGGTCAGCGTAATACGCCTGTTCGACCTCGGCGGGTGTTCGCATGTCGAGCTCGCCGTGGAGGCGGGAGTTGTTCCACCACCACACCCATTCGAGGGTCGCGAGCTCGACCTGCTCGACGGTGCGCCAGGGCCCGCGCTGGCGGATCAGTTCGGTCTTGTAGAGGTTGTTCACGGCCTCGGCCATCGCGTTATCAAAGCTGTCGCCGACGGTCCCGGTTGAGGGGACAGCGCCGAGTTCGACGATCCTCTCGGTGTAGACCATCGCGGTGTAGTTCGACCCGTGGTCCGCGTGATGGATGAGTCCGTCGAGGCGCCCACCGGCGTTCCAGGCGGCCATGTCCAGGGCCTGCATCGGCAGGATCTCGGAGCGCAGCGTCGCCGCAACGTTCCAGCCGACGATGCGGCGGGAGTAGACATCGGTGACGAATGCGACGTAGGCGAACCCGGACCAGGTGGCGACGTAGGTGACGTCGCAGACCCAGAGCCGTCGCGGCGCTGGTGCGGTGAAGCGACGGTTCACGAGATCACTCGGCAGCACTGTGGTCGTGTCGGAGCGGGTCGTGAACACGCGCTTCGACTTGCGGACACGGCGAACCCCGGCGAGGCGCATGAGGCGTTCGGTCTGGTCGCGACCGATGTCCCAGCCTTGCCGTCGCATGAGGGCGTGCATCTTCCGGCGCCCGTAGACGCCGTAGTTCTCCGCATGCAGCCGGGCGATCTCGGGCACGAGCAGATCATCCTGCAGCTGCCGCGCGGACGGCGCGCGGCCCACCGCGGCGCGATAGCCGCGTGAGGTGAAGAATCCTCTCACCGCCGGTCGCAGGACCTGGCAGATGAGCTCGACCCCGAAACGATCCCGGTGTTCGTTGACGAACCGGATCATCTCGTCGAGGGGTGGTCGAGCTCCTTCGCGAAAAAGATGCTTGCAGCCCTGAGGATCTCGTTCGCCTTCCGCAACTCCGAGACCTCCTTCTGCAGCCGCTTGATCTCCGCCGCCGCATCCGTCGTCAACCCGGGCTTCACGCCCGCGTCGACCTCGAAGCGGCGCTGCCAGAGGCGCAGTGTCTCCGGGCTCATCCCGAGCAGCCCGGCGACGTGACGGACCGCGCTCATCATGTTCGGGTGCGACGGTCGCGTCTCCGCGAGCATCCGCAACGCCCGCTCACGCATCTCCGGCGAATACTTCCTGTTCATCGTGTTCCATCCTTGCTTGAAGAACGGAACGAAAGTCAGGCCGATTCATGTAGGACAGGCCGGTGCGGGTGCCGGCCCAGTCGGCCATCGCCTCGCTGATGAACTCCGGCCCGTTGTCCGACCTGAGCACCGCCGGGGCGCCCCGGGCGGCGACGAGGTCCTCGAGGTGGGCGGTGAGTCGGTCGGCGGTAATCGAGCGCTCCACGAGGCCGCCGATGCACTCCCGGGTGTGTTCGTCGACGATCGAGCAGATCTTGATCGGTCGGCCGTGCTCGTCGGCGTCGAACTGAAAGTCCACTGCCCACACCACGTTCGGCGCGTCCGCCGTCGGCGCGTCGACGGTCGAGGACCCGACGCGCTTGCGTCGACGCCGCTGCGGGACCCGGAGCCCTTCGTCACGCCACGGGCGTTGGATCTTCTTGTGGTTCACCACCCACCCCTCGGCGCGGGCGTCGTGATACGCCCGCCGGTACCCGTAGCGGGGATGGTCCTTCGCCCAGGCGCGCAGCCACTCCCTGAACGCCCGATCCGGGTCCGCGACCGTGTCGCCCTTGAGCGGTCGCCGATACGCGGAGCGGCTCAGCCCGACCAGACGGCACGCCATCCGTTCGCTCACCCGCAGCTTGCGCTTGAGGTGATCGACGGCGGCGCGGCGCCTGTCCGGGCTTAGAAGTTTCCCTCAGCCAGCTCCTTGAGCGCGGCCTTCTCCAGCTCCGCTTCCGCGAGCAGACGCTTCAGGGTCGCGTTCTGCTTCTCCAGCTCCTTCAGGCGCTTTGCGTCGTCGGCCTTGAGGCCGCCGTACTGGTTCCGCCACCGGTAGTACGTCTGCTCGGACACCACGAGCTCCCGGCACACCGCCGCGACGTCCTGACCGTCGGCGAGCATCCTGTCGGCCTGCCCGAGCTTACGGACGACCTGCTCCGGGGTGTGACGCTTCCTGCTGTTCGTCATGATCTGACCAGTCTCCCTGCCCGCGACCGCGGACAACAGGACGACTCTCATAACGACTGGACCTACGAAACGGGGTCAGCCCAGTTCGTTTCAGCGCGGTCGACCATACGATCATCTCTTCTCAGATCAGCCGAGCACTGCACTAGCGCTCGGTTTCTAGCGAAAACTACGCGCGGGTAGGCCTAGCGCCTACGGCGTTCAGTTTTCTTTCTCGGCGGATTCATCTTCCTCGGCATTGAAGTGAGAGGGGGAACCGGTGAAACCTGCTGCTACTCCGTCGGGATCGGCCGGAATGGTGTTGTCTTTGCCGAGCCCGCCAGGCTTGACGATGCCGTCCCGATAGTTATCGGACGTCGAGGTGTTGCTCTCTTCAGTCATCAGATCACCATTTCTGCCGCGTGCGTTGGGAGAAAGAAAGCGTACCGGGTCGTCCGATTTGGGCAGACGACGAGGGGCGTGTGCGGGATACTGGTGATGCACCCGGCAGGAAGGTCGATCATGGGTAAGTTCACGTACGAGGGCGGTCAGAAGGTCGAGATCGAGGACCGTGCTCTGACTCATGTGCAGCTCGTCATCACGGCAAAGTTGCGTCGCGGGGAGCCGTTCCCGTTCACCTGGCGGGAAGATGTCAGCATCGGTGGCGGCCGGACGACGGTGTGGATCCACCCGGGCAGCAACCTCGTGTTCAAGTACGGGAGCCGCACACCCCCGGTCAATCGCGCGTGGATAGATGCGTTGGCGTTCACGGCGAACTCGCCGTCCGGCCTCTACATGGTCCCGGAGCCAGCGGAGGGCACCAGGCTGGAACAGGACCTGGAGCCTGCCTCAAAGTAGCCCGCTGGCGCAACCCCTTTCGGTGACGGAGCGGGGTCCTCGTAAGGTGCTCTCTATGCATGAGCGGACGGTGGACCAGACTCACGTCTGCATCGACGGCTCTCGTTTCGTGCTTTCCCCGTCGCAGGACGTGGACGCGTTATGCGAGCAGCTGGAAGCTGCCGTGGCGGGGGCGGGATTGGTCGTGCGGTTCACGACGATGGAGGGCCGTCAGGTGAGAGCGTTGATCACGCCGCGTAGCCGGGTGCTGATCACCGATGAGAGCGTGATGTACGAGTCGGACGACGCGGTGCTGTCGCTGGGCGCGTCCGGGAACTGGGATCTGCTCTAGGCGTTGCTGGCCTCGAGCTCGGTCGTTTCCAGGACCTCGTCGACGAGCATGATCCCGCCGCTGGAGTTCGCGGTGTGCATCAGCTGCTCTGCCCACTTCACGTTGATCTGGGGTGCCTCGGGTTCATCGAACACGAACCGCAGCGGGATCGAGGGGTGAACCCAGATCGTGGAGCGCCCGCCGGGCTCTCCTTCGGGGTGCTTCCAGGACAGAGTGAACGACTCGTTGCGGCGCAGCTTGGTTGCGATGACGATCTTCAGGTGTGCGAGAGCACGGTCCTCGATATGGATCGCATCATCGGATGCCCCGTAGTGAAGAGTCGCCATAAGCTCACCCTAGCGGCAACCGAGACCGGTGCCGTACGCAATCGCGCCGTCGAAAACCAGCGTGTGTCAGGCGGTTCCTGACCAGGGGCACCGTGTTCCGCGCGTCGGGACGGAGGTGGGTGATCGGGCGGCTGCTGAAGACTCTGGGGGAGGGAGAGCAACCGCCCGACCGCGTCGAAGATACCGGTCCCCAGGAAGGTACCCCCACCCATCGATGTCGCAGACGCGAAGCAACAGTCCCACCTTTTCCGGCTCTTCCCAGATGAAGGTGTAGGTCGGCCGGGCGCGTCGGTCCGCAGATAGACGTCGAGGTCTCCCGACGATGGAGGTTCCTACGCCATCCATCCGAAAGACCTCGACGTGCCCGACGCTACCCCGCCGGCCGGCTTCGGCCGCCCTGACCTAACCGCCTTCGCGGCTCATCCCAATCGGCTCTGATCGGGTCTGCTGACCCTCTCGACGAGAACGCAGCGACATCACAGCCACCCAACCCCGACCGTCCGGGAAGCCGGGGCACGTCACATGGGCTGTGCTGCGGGCGTGTCGAGTGGGTAGTCCAGGGGCGACGCAGGAGCGTCGACGCGACGTGCTGAGAGGTGGTTCCAACCGAGCGCTAGGACACAAGCTACAGGCATGGCGATAGGTCAGGAACGGCGTCGCTCCCTGCGCAGGAGGGAGCGCAGAGTCTCGGCGTTTGCGTAGCCGACCCGTAGCGCGATCTCGGCGGAGGTGAGGTCCGTGGTTGCTGAGAGGTGTCGAGCTCGTTCGGTGCGAAGCCGTTGGACGAAGCCGAGCGGAGTGAGGTTGAGCGCCGCACGGACTCGTCGTTCGAGGGTGCGCCGGCTGGTGCCGAGCGACTGCGCGACGAAGGCGACGTTGAACGGTTCGTCCAGGCGGGCGCGCACGAAGCGTTCGAACTCGACGACGATCGGGTCCTCGTGCCGGAGATGTTCGTAGGCGACGAAAGCCGCCTGCGACGGGCGCTCGTCGATGATGAGGAGCTTGGCGACATGTTGGGCCAGGTCGGGGCTGATCGATCGCACGAGTGAGAGCGCGAGGTCGATGTGGGCGAAGGCGGCGCCGGCGGTGACGAGGTTCCCGTCGACCACGACCATGGTGTCGAGATCGAGGGCGACGGTCGGATAGCGCTTCCGGAACTCCGGCCCCAGGAACCAGCTGGTCGTCGCCCGCCGATGATGCATCCGTCCTGTCTCGGCGACGGCGAACACGCCGGTGCACGCCGCGGCGATCCGGGTGGTCGCGTCGTCGAGGCGCCCGAGTGAGGCGATGACCGAACGAGCATCTCGACTCTGGAGGGCGTCGTGGGTCGCGGCGGCCGTGAGGGTTCCAAGCGCAGGGACGACGACCACGTCGAACTCTCCGGACTCCGGCAGCGGGTGGTCCACCGACAGGGTCATCGATGCCGTCGTGGTCACTCGCCGTTTCGGTCCGAGGATGGCGAGTTCGATCGGGTCGATCCGCGGGTCGACATCGCCGCGGGCTCCGTCGGCCACCCGCACGATGTCGATGATCGACGCGATAGCCGAACCGAAGCAGCCGTCGATCACGATCAGTCCGATACGCATGACGTAAACAATAGCAATACTGCCGTATACGCCACTCCCCACCGGCCCTCGCTCGTCATACGCTGAACTCGTCCCACGAAGAACCCCGACGTCAAGGAGAGTCCCTCATGTCCACACCCGCATCACTTCCGTATGCCTTCGTCGCCAAGATCGTCGCGGCCGATGGACAGCACGACGCGGTCGCCGATCTGCTCGCCGGCGCTGTCGCACTCGCCAACGAAGAAGTAGGAACGATTGTCTGGTTCGCGGTCAGGACCCACGCCGACACCTTCTGGATCTTCGATGCATTCCCCGACGAAGCCGCTCGCGACGCCCACGCCAACGGCGCCATCGTCGCAGCCCTGATGGCCAACCAGCACCTCCTCGGCGCAGCACCCGAGATCCTGGCGGCCGACGTCCTCGCGTCCAAGCTCCCGTAGTCCGCCAACGCACGAGACGATCGCGCCCCGCCGAGTCGGTCCGCAGATAGACGTCGAGGTCTCCCGACGATGGAGGTTCCTACGCCATCCATCGGAAAGACCTCGACGTGCCCGACGCTACTCCGCCGCCCGGCTTCGGCCGCCCTGACCTGACCGCCTTCGCTCGACTCGACGGCCTCGGTCTGAGCGTGATCGGGCAACGACTTGAACCGGATCGTGCGGTCCTCGCGTGCCGCGTGGTGGAACCAGATCAGTGGTGCCGACGGTGCGGCAGCGAAGGCGCCGCTCGTGACACCGTGATCCGGCGGTTGGCCCACGAGCCGCTGGGCTGGCGACCGACCGTGCTGGAAGTTGTAGTGCGCCGCTACCGCTGTGCAGACTGCGGACACGTGTGGCGCCAAGACACCAGCGCCGCGGCGGAGCCACGCGCGAAGCTCTCGCGCACCGGGCTGCGGTGGGCGCTGGAAGGGATCGTGGTCGCACACCTCACCGTCGCCCGTGTCGCCGAGGGACTCGGGGTCGCGTGGGACACCGCCAACAACGCGGTCCTGGCCGAAGGCAAGCGGCTGCTGATCAACGACCCCACGCGGTTCGAGGGCGTGAAGGTGATTGGCGTCGATGAGCACGTCTGGCGCCACACCAGGCGTGGCGCCAAGTACGTCACCGTGATCATCGACCTCACCCCGGTCCGCGATGGCGCCGGCCCAGCAAGGCTGCTGGACATGGTCGAGGGCCGGTCGAAGGCGGCGTTCAAGACCTGGCTCGCCGACCACGACGACGCCTTCCGTGACGCGGTCGAGGTGATGGATCCCTTCCACGTCGTGCGCCTGGCCGGTGACGCCCTCGACAGGTGCCGGCGCCGGGTCCAACTCGCGATCCACGGGCACCGTGGGTTCAGGGACGATCCGCTCTACAAGTCGCGGCGCACGCTGCACACCGGCTCGGACCTGCTCACCGACAAGCAGAGCGACAGGCTACGCGCGCTGTTCGTTGATGACGCTCACGTCGAGGTCGAGGCGACCTGGGGTGTCTACCAGCGGATGATCGCCGCCTATCGCCACGAGGACCGGCAACGTGGCCGCGAGCTCATGGAGAAGCTGATCACCGACCTCAGCGCCCGCGTCCCCAAGGTGCTCACCGAGCTCGCCACCCTGGGCCGGACCCTGAAGAAGCGAGCCACCGACGTGCTCGCCTACTTCGAACGACCCGGCACCAGCAACGGGCCGACCGAGGCACTCAACGGACGGCTCGAACACCTGCGCGGCTCCGCACTCGGGTTCCGCAACCTGACCAACTACATCGCCCGAAGCCTGCTCGAGACCGGCGGCTTCAGACCCCAACTCCTACACCCCCGATTGGGATGAGCCCCTTTTCCCAGGTCGCGCAAGACTACCTTCGAGTAGGAGCCGCGCAGGGAGCCAGTTCAGGGGAGCTGGTCGAGGACGAGTTCCCCACGCGCGGCGACGTGCTCCATCATCCGCTCGATCCGTGCGGGGTCGCTAGGCCGCAGCACGGCATCGTCGAAAGCGAAGATGAGGGGGATGCTCGGATGCAGCCAGATCGTCAGACGGCTGGCCGGAACCTCATCGCGGGGGAGCCACGTCATCATGAAGCTCTCCTGGCGGCGCAGCTTCGTCCCGATCACGATCTTCAGATGCGTGAGAGTCTGGTCGTCGACCTGAATCGGGCGGCCGGGAGCTGTTGTATTCGAGTGTTCCCATGACGTGAACCTACTCGGTCCCCGCGCACATACGAACCACCTGAAGCTGCTCGAGCATCGCGCGGGGCGCCAATTACGCACCGACTGATGCGGAAGCGGTTCGACGCTTGCAAGCGCAATCCCGCGGCTGAATACCGGATGCCCCGCCTTGGATCAACCCCTCTTCCGGAGATCCGGGACCGCACTATCTTCGGCGTACCGGGGGTGTCCCCAGCATCGGTCCGATACTCACATCGCACCGCGGCCCGCTCGTCACGATGGGGTCACGTTAGCGGCCGCCTGCAGTGCGGCGGCGAGATAGCTCGCGGAAGCACCGACGCCCTTATCCGCGACCTGGACGGGCGTGCCAGCTGCAACTACCGTCCCGCCGGCGTCGCCCGCGCCGGGGCCAAGATCAATCACGTGATCGGCCACCGCGATAACGCGCATGTCCAGCTCCGCGGCGACGACCGTGTTGCCCGCATCGACCAGCGTCTGCAGATGCGTGACCAGACGATCCGTATCGGCGCAGTGGAGCCCGGACGTCGGCTCGTCCAAGACGTACAGCGTGTCTCCGCGCTGCGCACGCTGCAACTCGGTCGCGAGCTTGACACGCTGCGCTTCACCCCCGGAGAGTTCGGTTGCCGGTTGACCCAGCCGGAGGTAATCGAGTCCGACATCCGACAAAGCTGCCAGCGATCGCGTGATCTCCTCATCGCCCGCGAAGAACAGGTTCGCCTCCTCGACGCTCATGGACAACACGTCAGCGACCGTGTGCCCCCTCCACGTGATCTCGAGCGTTGATGCCTTGTATCGGGTGCCGTGGCAGTCGGGGCATTCGGTGTACACGGAAGGCAGGAAGAGGAGCTCGACCATCACCGATCCCTCGCCCTCGCAGGTCGGGCAGCGCCCGCCGGCGACATTGAAGGAGAATCGGCCAGGCTTGTACCCGCGGGAACGAGCTTCCGGGGTGTCTGCAAATCGACGACGTACGTGATCGAACAGCCCGGTATAGGTGGCGACGTTGGACCGCGGGGTCCGGCCGATGGGCCGCTGGTCGATGACGACCAGCCGCTGTACACCGGTGACGGGCCCGGCGACGCGCCCATCGAGACGTTCCGGCGCATCCGAGAGGAGTGACTCGTCGCTGACCGGCTCGTCATCGGCCCGGACAGCCCGGCCAAGGCGATCGCCAAGCAGCAATGGAAGCGCCTGGCTGACCAGACTTGACTTGCCGGCCCCGGACACGCCCGTAACGGCGGTGAAGACACCCAAGGGGATATCGACCGTGAGGTCGTGCAGGTTGTTCCGCGTCACGTTCTCCAGGCGCAGCCAACTGCGTGCCTCACGGGGTGTGCGAAGAGGGAGACCGCGGCCACCGAAGAGGTATCCGCGTGTCACGGACTCCTCAATATCGGCGAGCCCGTCGGGTGGGCCGCTGTAGAGCACGCGGCCGCCGTGTTCACCGGCGCCGGGGCCGATGTCGACCAGCCAGTCCGCGTGCCGCATCACAGCCACGGAGTGTTCGACGATGAACAGGCTGTTCCCTCGCCCCTTGAGTCCGTCCAGGATCTCGAGGAGCGCCGCCACGTCCTGCGGATGCAGTCCCGCCGATGGTTCGTCGAGGACGTAGACGACCCCGAAAAGATCAGAGCTGAGTTGCGTCGCGAGCCGGAGTCTCTGTAGCTCGCCGCCCGACAGCGTTGGCGTCGTCCGGCTCAATGACAGGTAACCCAGTCCCAGATCGACCAGTGGACGAAGCCGCTGCAACACCCCTGAGGCGAGCTGGACCGCAGCAGCACGCTTCTCTGGCGCTCCGCTTGCGGTGGGTCGCACATCGGGCACGGGGGCAAGCGGAGCCTTGCCCGCAGCGACCTGCCCTTCCTCCGCGGCATGCAGAGAGGCAGCATCGGAAGAGGCGGCCTCGTGGTCCTCCAACCGTGCGACGACTCCGGACAGGATCGTGGCAAGTTCCCGGAGCGGCAGTTGGGAGAATTCGGCGATGTCGAATCCTTCGAACGTGACAGACAGCGCCTCGGGCTTCAACCGCTTGCCATCGCAGACCGGGCAGATCGCAGCGGTGAGGAACTGCGCGACGCGCCGTTTCATCGAGGCGCTCTTGGTGTTCGCGAACGTGTCCAGAATGTACCGGCGAGCTCCGACGAATGTGCCCGAGTAGCTCGGCTCCACGCCTGCTTCGATCGCAGCTTTGGACTCAGAGAGGGTGAGCCGGGAGTGGACCGGAACGAAGGGGGTTTCATCGGTGTACAGGATCCAGTCCCTGTCTTTTTTCGGCAGGTCCCGCCACGGCACATCGACGTCGTAGCCGAGAGCAACCAGCACGTCACGCAGCTGGTGGCCGTGCCACGCGGTCGGCCAGGAGGCGATGGCGCGTTCGCGGATGGTGAGCGAGGGGTCCGGGACCATCTGCTGCTCGTTCACCGCGTATACGCGGCCGATGCCGTGGCATTCTGAGCAGGCTCCTTGGACCGTGTTCGCGGAGAAGTCCTCCGCATATAACATCGGCTGCCCATCCGGGTAGTCCCCGGTTCTCGAGTACAGCATCCGCACCAAGCTCGACAACGTGGTGATGCTGCCCACGGTCGATCGGGCATTCCCTCCACCGCGCTGCTGCTGCAGGGCGACCGCAGGCGGCATCCCCGTGATCGAGTCGACATCGGGCACTCCCGCCTGATCGATCAGGCGGCGGGCGTATGGTGCGACCGATTCCAAATAGCGTCGCTGTGACTCGGCGTACAGCGTCCCGAACGCCAGCGAGGACTTTCCCGAGCCGGACACACCGGTGAAGACGACCGTTGCATCGCGCGGCACCGTGAGGTCGACATCCTGCAGATTGTGTTCTCGGGCGCCGAGAACGCGAACGTCGGGCTGCACGGAGAGCTTCGGCGTCACGAACGCAGCGGATTCAACCATGGTCGAATGTTAGCAACGTACGGAAAGGTCGGACGGCCTGCGGCCTGCGGCCTGCGGAAAGGGTTACACACCAATAACGGCGCGGTGTGCGGCAGTGGTGTGCTCGGCCTGAATACACCGTAAGTCTGTTCGGAGCAAGGGCCCTGACCGAGGCGGGGGAGACGGTCTAGAACGGGTTCCACCGACTGTTCGGTCGGTCCGCGAGAGGAGCACTAATGTCGGACAACTATGAGACGACCAGCCCGAGCGGCTCGGGCGTGAACGCCCCCGGTTCTTCGGGCAAGGTGGATGCTGTCAAGCAGGAAGCCACCGATCTGAAGGACACGGCGGCAACTCAGGCGAAGGATGTTCTTGGCACCACCAAGGATGAGGCTGCGACCGTCGTGGGGGAGGCGAAGACGCAGGCGAAGGATCTGTATGCGCAGACGCAGCGGGAGCTGTCGGAGCAGGCGAACACCCAGCAGCAGCGTCTTGCCGGTGGTCTTCGCTCTGTCAGCGACGAGCTCGGCTCCATGGCCACTAACTCGGAAGGCAGTGGCGTCGCCAGCGATCTGGTCCAGCAGGTGTCGGGGCGTTTGTCTGCTGCCGCAACCTGGCTCGGCGACCGGGACCCTGGTTCTGTGCTCACGGAGGTCAAGCGCTACGCACGTCGCAAGCCCGGCACGTTCATCCTCGCCGCCGCGATCGGCGGCATCGTTGTGGGGCGCCTCACCCGCGCCCTCGCCGCGAATGCTTCCGACGATAAAGACGCCGCTCCCGTGCCGGCACCTCCGCAGGTGCACCCTGACCCGTCCGTGCCCGTCCCCGTGGTGAACGACACGGGCGCTGGCACGCCCGTGTACTCGCAGGCGGCCGCCAGCCGTCCGGACATTCTGGGGGAGGACGGCTATGACCGACCCGACACCGTCTGAAGCGAAAGCCGCATCCACCTCGATCGGAGATCTCCTCGGGGAAGTGTCCCGTGACATTTCGACGCTGATGCGCCAGGAGGTCGCCCTCGCCAAAGCAGAGTTGAAGGACTCGGCCACGAAGTCCGCCAAGGGTGCGGGCCTGATGGGTGCCGCCGGCTACGGCGCACTGATGGCGGTGTTCTTCCTGTCCGTCGCGCTGTGGTGGGCTCTGGGAACGCTGATGGGTGGCGGCTGGTCCGGCGTTGTCGTCGCGGTCCTGTGGGCACTCATTGCCCTGATCCTGTTCCTGGTCGGGCGCAGCCAGATCAAGCAAGTGAAGGGCGTCCCGCAGACCGTGGACACCCTGAAAGAGATCCCCGAAACGCTGAAGAGAAATGAGGAAAACCGATGAGCGATTCACCCGACGAGATCCGCGCCGACATTGAGCGGACCCGCCAAGACCTCGGCATGGACGTGGACGCCCTGGCCGATAAGGTCTCCCCGTCGAAGATCGTGGACCGACAGGTCGACAAGGTTCGCGGTGCGTTCACGTCCGTCCGTGAGCGTGTGATGGGCGCCGCGGATGACGCCGGCTCGTCGCTGTCGGATGCGGGCTCTCACGCCGGAGATCTGAAGGACCGCGCGGTCGCCAAAGCGGAAGGGAACCCGCTGGCGGTCGGACTGATCGCGTTCGGTGCCGGCCTGCTCGCGGCGTCTCTGATCCCCGCGTCATCGAAGGAGAAGGACCTCGCTGCAACCGTGAAGGAGCAGGCGCAGCCGCTGGTTGACGAGGTCACCGATGCTGCGAAAGAAGTCGGCGATCATCTGAAGGAGCCTCTGCAGGCGTCGGTCGAATCCGTGAAGTCGTCGGCGCAGGACTCCGTCGCCACCGTTAAGGACGAAGTCCAGGGCGCGGCCAGCGACGTGAGAGACCAGGCTCAGCACGCTCGCGAGACCATCTCCGACAGCTGAACCCGCACGAATCGGGCGGGCCCGTCAGACGACGGGCCCGCCCCGTCACGAAGGAACCTGCGATGACCAGCACAGCCCCCGCCACCCCGCGCAACGCCCCAGACCCCGAAGCATCAGGCAAGCCCGATTCCCCAGACGATCTGCACAAGAGGTCCTGGAAATACGTACTGCGGAAGACGATTCGCGAGTTTTCTTCGGACCAGTGCACCGACATCGCCGCCTCCCTGACGTATTACGCGGTGCTGTCGCTGTTCCCCGGCCTGATTGCAATCTTCTCGCTACTGGGTGTCGTCGGGCAGGGGAAAGCCGCCAGCGATGCGGTGCTGGGAATCATCGAGCAGGTTGCTCCCGGCGACACGGTCGACACGATCCGCGGGCCGATCGAGCAGATCGCCGAGTCTCCGGGTGCCGGTTTCGCTCTCATCACCGGCATCCTGCTGGCGATCTGGTCAGCATCCGGGTACGTGGGAGCGTTCAGCCGTGCGATGAACCGGATCTACGAGATCGAGGAGGGGCGGCCGTTCTGGAAGCTGAAGCCCGCCCAGCTGCTGGTCACCGTGATCACGATCGTGCTGCTCGTGATCGCCGCGATCATTCTTGTCGTCTCCGGCTCGGTCACCAAGGCGATCGGCGACGCACTCGGCATCGGCGACGTACCCCAGACGGTCTGGTCCATCGCCAAGTGGCCGTTGCTCATATTCATCGTGGTGTTGGTCGTCGCCATCCTCTACTACGCCACCCCGAACGCGAAGCAGCCGAAATTCCGGTGGATCAGCATGGGCGCCCTGCTAGCGATCATTGTGCTCGCACTCGCTACCGCAGCCTTCGGGTTCTACGTCGGAAACTTCTCGAACTACGACCGCACCTATGGATCCCTTGCGGGGATCATCATCTTCTTGCTCTGGCTGTGGATCGCGAACCTCGCGCTGCTGTTCGGCGCGGAGTTCGATGCTGAGCTCGAGCGAGGTCGCCAGCTGCAGGCGGGCATCGCCGCCGAGGAGGACATCCAGCTACCTCCGCGCGACACCCGCAAGAGCGACAAGGCCGCCGAGAAGGAGCGGCAGGACATCGAGAAGGGCCGAGAGATCCGACAGAATGCCGACCCCGACGACACAGCCAAGGACGCGACCACCCCCGGTCCTGCCAGAGAACACTGACGGACGGCCTCGCTCGGGGCGCTCACGCGGCAGCTACTGGGACAGCTCCCCGGCGAAACGGTCGAGGAGTACTTCCAGCGATACTTCGAATTCTTCGTCAGAATGGTCCTCGCTCAGAAGAGCCCGTAGCCGACGGACCTCCGGAGCGTCATCCAAGCCGATGCTCCCGTCACGCTCGGGTATATCCGCGTTTCCTTCGTCGAGCGGTTCTTCCACCGGGCCGGTCTCAGCTCCCCGAACCGCGGATTCCAGCAAGAGTTGACCGAGCAGGAAGCTGCTGAAGGACCGATACGCATCGACCGCTTGCGCGTCCGTAAACCCGTGCCCCAGCAGGGTGCTGAGGAACGTGTTCACGACCTCGACGCTGCGTAGCGGGGGTCGTAGCCAGGGCGCCGCGGGATGCCGGGTCGCCACTAACGGAAATGCCTGAGGATGATCGATCGCGATCTGACGTACCTTATGGGCGACATCCTGCAGGAAGCCCTGCCAGTGCTCCGCCAACTCGTCGTCCAGGTTCGATGTCAATTGTCCGAGGAGCAGAGCGATCACACCCTCGAGCAGATCCTCACGCCCGTGCACGTACCGGTAAAGAGACATCGCTTCCACACCCAGTTCCTGAGCAAGGGAGCGCATAGAGAGGCCCTGTGCCCCGGCGCGATCGATCTGGCCTAGGGCGGTCTCGATGATGAGTTCGCGACTTAGGCGCCCGGCCGCTGACCCTCGGGGCTCCCGGCTAGATCCTCTCGACATGACGCGTCATCCCTCCCAACGGTCAGGAACGCACCGTCCCTGCGGGTGCAGATCGGACCGACCGATATATGCCACGGTAACCCTGCTTACAACGTAAGCAGGGTTACCTGCCCTCGGTGCGGTCCTGTACCCGCCGAGCGATCCCGATCATGAGACGCGCAGAGCTCGCTTCGCGGATCGAAGAGTGTTTGGCCGGACGCGAGAGCCTGCAGGTCAGTTTTCTCCGTTGGCGGCTTCGTCTTCTTCTGGGTTGAAGTGCGAAGGCGAGTCGGACAGGCCTGCGGCTACCCCGTCGGGGTTCGCGGGGATGGTGTTGTCCTCGCCCAGACCCCCGGGCTTGACCGTTCCCTCGGAATCGTTGGTCGGAGCATCGGTATCGGAGTTCTCGAAGCGTGACGCATTGCTGTCGTTGGTCATGGCCCTCTGCTTTCTCTTTTTCCTGTTCGGGAGACGGCTAGAGTACCTCCTGCGAACACCCCGGTCGCACACAGCGGGGAGTGACTTCTGCCCGGGCGTTCGGCGGCGATCAGACCCGCGGGAGCAGGTCATCGCCGTGGTGCCGATCGCGGAGCGATCGACAGCTCTCGCGTCAGGGACGATGTCCACAGAGCATGTGTCGAGCTCGCGCGCCGAATCTGCGAGTTCTCTTTGGAGGTCCCCCGTTCCGCCGTCACAGCCCTCCTCGGGTGCCCGGAAGTGAGGTCTATACCAGCCTCGCCCTCTTCGATGAGGAGTGGATTATCGGGTCTCGGGTCCGGGGTGGAGTGGAGGGGGAGCAGTGGGAAGTGCCCCGCCTTTCGTCACGATGGCATCGGCGGTTCGAAATGCGGGATAGGCGCAGGGCGCTCACCGCGCTTCTCTCGGTGCTGCGCTCGCGCCTTGTCGGTGATCGGTACGGCGTAGGCGGGGGACATGATGGGCGCGAACTTCGGAAACCGGCGGCCTGTGACGATGCTCGGGGTGATCTTCAGCACGAACACCTTCGGCGTAGCGGTCCATGACTGGAAATGCTGCGCGCCGACGCGGTGAAGCTCAGATTCGCTGGTCACCTGCTCGGCAATGCCACGAACCACGACGCTCCAGAAGTCGGCGTCGTCCGCTCCGTCAACCTCGACTGCGACACGACACTGCGAGGTGACAGCCAGGAACTTCGAGTCCACCGCTGACCGGATATACACGCTCTCGTCGACAGCGAAGTGATTCACCGGTCGAATGTCGGGGAATCCATCCACACCGACAAAGCCGATTCGGCAGAGCTGCGAGGTTCGCAGCAGCTCCCAGCACTCGGCCTCGTCGAGCTCCTCTGGTTGAGAGCCGTGTTCACGGCTTTCAGTTTTTGCAGTCATCACGAACCTTCCTGAGGGGGAGCGGCGCCGAGTCGGCGATGCTCTTATCGTGACGGTCCCACCGGCTAAGGTCCACTCAGGATTGCAAGGGGGTCACTGTAGTCCCGTGCTCCGACTGAGGATAAGACTTCGCCTGCAGAAGATTGGAGACAGGAAATGTCTAACGGGGACGTGCAGACCTACGAGCGAGAGGGCGCCTGGCATAACAGGCTCGTAGGGTTTGCCGAGGTCGAGGGCAGTCATCCAATGAAGGCGGACGCGGTCGCGGAAGGTCGCGCTCTTGCTCGAGCGTTGCAGGTCGGCCATCACATCGGCAGTCAAGAGGATGGACCGGCGAACTGAGATCGTGCAGATCTCGCACAGGCAGGAATCAGGTATCGCTGCGTAGCGCCGCGTGGCGGGTCATCGGCGGTGAGTGTGGGTCTCTGACGACGCCCATCGCCCAGTACGAGACGACTGAAGAAGGTCTGCAGGTCATCGCCGGCTACGCCTACAACGGGCCCGTCCGCGATGGCTTCGAAGTTGTCGACCTGCCCGCTGCTGATGCGGCCGTGTGTGGCATCCATCTCGGTTCCATGGATCACATCGCCGAAAGCTGGCAAGCGATCCACGCTGAGATATTTGCTAGAGGGCTTGTTCACGCAGGGCCGTGTCGGGAACTCTATGTCCGGGCGATCTCGGAAAACCAATCCGATTGGGTGACGGAGTTGCAGCAGCCTGTTCGTCGCAGCTGAAGACCGTCTATGTCGAACCTGCATTCCCTCTGGCTGCTCTCATCAGGGCGGGTCATGTTCGCTCGCCGAAAACGATCGTTTTCGGTGGAGGGTCAAGCCAGTGGAATCTAACCGCGTAGCGCCTCGTCTACGGCACCGGCGGCGGTCGAACGGCCTTCGACGAGCTCCCATGTGTTCCCCGCCGCGTGGTCTCGTTCGAGAACAGCGGCGACCACCCCCGCGACGTCGTCGCGCGTGATCCGTCCGATGGGGAGTGTCCCGGTGGGGGCGAGTTGCACTCGATTCGTCCCCGGGGAGTTGAGGAGCTCTCCTGGCTGCAGAATCGTCCAGCGAAGGTCGCTCGCACGCAAAGCTCGTTCCGAGGCCTCCTTGGCGCCGAAGTACGTGTCCCAGAAACCGCCGTACAATTCGGGCGGGCGGGTCCGCCCGACGCCCATCCCGGTGATAAGCACGAATCGGTTCACAGCCGCGCTTTCCGCAGCCTCTATTACGCGCAGTGCGCCGTCGCGATCGACACGAATGGGGTCACCAGCCGCGGCGAACACCACCGTATCCACGCCCTCGAGCGTATGTTCCAGCTCGCTCACGGTCGATCGAGTGAGGTCTGCAACAGCGGAACGCACACCGGGATACGCGTTCTCGGTGCTTGCGCGACGGCCGATGGCGAGCACGTTCTTGCCATGCTGGGCGAGGCGTTCGACGATGCGTCGCCCGGTCTGCCCGGAGGCACCGAAGACTGCGACGGTGCTCACAGGAGGACTCCGCCGGACACTTCGATGCGCTCGCCCGTGACCCAACGCATGCCCGGCGAGACCAGAGCCACCACGGCATCGGCGATCTCGGACGGCTCACCGACTCGTCCAAGTGCCGTCTGCTGACCCAGTCCGTGCCTGAGCTCGGCGTTGTCGCGCATCGCACCACCGTTGAAGTCCGTAGCCGTGGGCCCCGGCGCGATGGTGTTGATCCGGATCCGCCGGCGACCGAGCTCGAGGGCAAGGCTTCGCGAGAGCGCTTCGATCGCCGCTTTCGAGGCCGCGTAGACGGCGGTGGCCGGGCTGACGTGTCTGCTTAGGGAACTCGATAGGTTGACGATGCGGGCACCGTCTGAGAGGTGGGGGGCGAACGACTGGATCACCAAGAGCGGACCTCGGACATTCACCGCGAAGGTGAGATCAAAATCAGCGACAGTCACCTCGGCCAATGGCGCGAACTGTCCCACGCCGGCGTTGTTGACCAAGACGTCGATTGCGGAGCCGGGCCACTGCGCGGCGATCAGGGGAAGTACCCGCTCGCACGCGTCGTTGATCGACCGCGGATCGCCGACGTCCAGCTGCAGAGCCAGCGCCTCTCCCCCGGCATCCTCGATGCGGCGGACAACCTTCTCGGCCGCCTCTGCCGACCGAGCCGCGGCGACAACGCGATATCCGCGCTCTGCAAGAGCGAGGGCGGTCGCGTGCCCCAAACCCCGCCCGGCGCCTGTGACGATCGCGATACCTGGCTCGGCCATAGGTTCTCCTCTAGTTAAGTAAATACCTACTTACTTATAAGCTAGAGGTGTTGTACCGAGCCGTCAAGTCGAGAGGAACGCAGATGAGGGATGCCGAGGCGACACGCGCGCGAATTCTGGCGGCAGCGGTAGGCGAGTTCGCAGAACACGGCCTCGCGGGATCGCGGGTGGACCGCATCGCCCAGAACGCGGAGAGCAACGTGCGGATGATCTATGCATACTTCGGCGGCAAAAGCGGCCTGTTCGACGCCGCACTCGAGACTGCGCTTCGTAAGCTCGCGCACGACGTCCCGCCGAACGCGGATGACCTGCCTGGATGGGCAGGAGAGGTCTTCGACCATCATCAACGCCACCCCGATATCCTTCGCTTGAGCATGTGGGCGAGGCTTGAGCGGCCGTCCTCGCTGGCGGAGCCTGGGGACGTCTACGCTGAGAAGGCGGACGCTGTCCGGGCCGTTACCCCCGAACCTTTGACTCCAGTCGACGTGCTCATCTTCATCTACGCGGTCGCCCAAGCCTGGCAACTGTCGCCGACCGGCCTCACGAGCTTGGACGGCATCAGCGACGACCCTCGCCGGATAGCCGCCCACCGTCGCGCCGTCGTCGCGGCGGTGTACGGGATCCTGCACTGCGCATGATGTCCTAAACAGCCGAGGTTCAGCGCCTCTCGCCGAAAACGCCTGCCGAAACGCACTTACGGCGAACATTTCTGGACACCGATTTAGGGCGGTGTGAGTCGCCCCGCCGCAAACGATCGTTTACGGCGCGGTCGCCGACGTCGACGACGAGGTGCACGACACGCCGACAAGTGATCCGCCGAAACCCCCTGCCGAAACCTAACCGCGCCGAAACATCGGCAGTACCGTTTTCGGCATGGCACACGAAGTCGGATACGCCCGCGTCTCGAAGCGAGAGCAGCACCCCGAGGCGCAGAAGGCGGAGCTGCTCGCCGCCGGCTGCGAACGCGTGTTCGTCGACCACGGCGAATCCAGCCGCGTCACTGACCGTCCGCAGTGGCTCGCATGCCTCGACTACCTCCGACCGGGGGACACCCTCAAGGTCCGCCGCCTCGACCGGCTAGCCGGCAGTGAGCGCATCCTGATCGAAACGCTGCAGGACCTCGAATCACGCCAGGTCAATATCGTCAGCCTCACCGAACCCATGATCGACACGACAACACCGATGGGCCGAGCGCTCTACGGCATCGTCGCCGTGTTCGCGCAGCTCCGCGTCGACACCATCCGCGACAACACGCAGCGCGGCCTCGACTACGCACGCAGCCAGGGCCGCGTCGGCGGCCGCCCGAGCGTGATGACGCCCGAGCGGATCGCGACCGCCGAACGGATGCGAGCCGAGCACCAGAGCTGGGAGAGCATCGGACGCGTACTGGGGGTTGGGGCCTCCAGCGTGCGGCGGGCGTTCTCTAATGCGGCGCCCGACCCGCGGATGTAGAACGCGTTGGCTCACAACGTGACCAGCGTCGCTAACGCGGCGCGAGCTTCCCGGCTTACAACGCTCTAGCCCGAAATTTTGAGTCGGTGAAACGGTTTGGGCGCGGCCCTCGTCGCATCGGTGATCCATGCACGCACTCGAACAGCATGTCGGAGCGGGCTACTACTGTGTCCAGCGAGGTGCTCGCTTGGGTCAAGTGCGCGACTGAAAATCTGCGATTCAGTGGCACCAGGACTATTTTCAAGAACTTCAAAAACATCAGGGTACGAAACCTGGTGTAGGATGGAGGTACAGGGAATGAAAGGAGTACGCAGATGCCGTTTGAAGTGTTCGACAAGCGCATGGCGCCGCTCGCCAAGGCGCCGAGTGTCACCATTCAGAAGCGTGGAATCTTCTCTATCAACAAGGCTGCGCACAAGCTCATCGGTGAACCTGACACTGTGGAGCTGCTCTTCGACAAGGAGCGTGACGTCATTGCGTTGCGCCCGTCAACTGAGTCACACGCGTACACGATCCGTCCGCAGTCCGCACGAGACACCGGCCAGGTCATCGTGTCTGCGACGGCGTTCACTCAGTACTACGACATTGACACGCTGGTCAGCCGACGCTACAAGCCGTTCGAGGAGGACGGGATGCTCCTCATCGACCTCAGGGGGCCAAGCGTCGAGATCAAGGGAAATCGGACCAAACAGGAGGACGATCCCGTCGACAGCTAGAGAGAAGTCTGGCCTGAGATTGCGTTGCAAACTCAGGCCAGTTCCGGCCCTAAGGGCGCGGTGGTGACTTGTTCAGGGTCCACTACAGCGTATCGAAGTTTCGGTGGCACCCGCCACCGTCTCTCCCTTCGGGTCTCATTTCGGGAGACCACTCGGTTTCCTTTTACCGATGGGAGAGGCGTATGCCTTCTATCACGCAGTACTACGGGATCAATGGTTCCGTACCGTTCCACAACGTTGACGTCTTGTGCGACAACCGTCTGTACGTTGATCCTCATGCGGTCCGGCTGCGCCGTTCACCGCAGCCGTTCGCGGACGACGCCATCGAGTGTGCCGACTCGTTCCTCAGCGAGGTAACCAGGTCAGTCATCGTCGGCACCCCCGCCGCACATCAGCGTGGTGAGCGCCTCTTGCAGCGGTTCTTCGAGCCATGGGAGACAAGGATGGGCATGGCCGAAGAAGGCTTCTCTGGCCATGGCGGCGCATCTGTGGTGGGTTCTTGGATCTGGGAAACGCTGAACAACGATGTGGAAGCTCTCGTCCGCGTCGGAGTTCTGCGCCAGATCGAGGACCTGCCCCTTTTCGTCAACGGTGTCGATCGCGACATCACCTCCGACGTCACCACTCGGATCATGTTCGGGCCCCTCGCTCGCTTCACCGAGTCCATGGTCGCGGCCTACCCAGAGTTCTCCACCGGCGCGCACGAGGTCGGCGCCTTCAAGCGACAGGTGTGGAACCCGACGGCGCTGGAATGGGATGAGGAGATCTTCACCCTCCCCGTCGCCGACGGGAAGCCTCTGCTCCTCGTGCCGGATGGATGGGCTCGTCACACGTTGCTCATGTCGGCAGGACGGTACTACGAGACGAGCGTCCTGAGCTTCGCGCAGCTCGAGCAGGCGGTCAGCACCTCCGACGGCAAGCTGATTCTGACTCCGAAGGAACGGCTGAAGAATCAGGCAGGACTTCGCCGCGGTCGCAAGACCAACTTCCTTCTGACGATGCGAGCTTTCGAAAACGAGGAAGACCTGCTCGCCTACTTCAAGAGGTTCGTGGACGGGCGATACGACACCGGCGACTCGGTGGGAAAGAACGCAGCCTAACCACCACGTAACGGGCGGGGGCCGTTGGCCGCCGCCCGTTATGTGTGACATCGCGGACATGCGATCACCAAACGACGGTCCTTGGCGCAGCGCCCGACTCCGATACGAGAGCGAGAGTTTCCTGACGCCTCTAGTGCAGTGTCGACGTGAGATGTACCGTGAGCCTCATCTGAACGGGAGGACTGAGATGGCCAACAATAACGAGGACCGGTACGTCGTCCAGAATAAAGATCGCGGTGGTTGGGACGTGAAGAAGGAGAACGCGGAGCGTTCGTCTGGTCATTTTGAAACCCAGAAGGAAGCGATCGATCGCGCGCGGCAGATCGTCGACAATACGGGTGGCGGGCGCGGAGATATCCGTATTCAGGGCCGGGACGGCAAGTTCCGCGACTCCGACTCAGGGAGCAAGAACGAGTCGCCTCGGAAAGACACGCGCTGACCCTTCATTGATCTCGGTGCGTGAACCGCCGGTCAGCGCGTCGGAAAGATGCCTGCCTCGCGCCAACGATCGTGGTTGTCGTGCACCTCAACGTCGCAGTTGCGAAGCCGGGTGATCAGTTGTCGTCGGCTATCGACGTCATTGGTGAGCCAGACGTAGTTGAGTCCATCAATGTCGCTCAGTGGCCTGACGTCGCCTACTCGCACCAGGATGACCTTCTCTTGGCCAAGGGCCATCGCCCAGCCGGCCTCGAATATCACGTTCTGGCGGGCCTGCCCGGTCTCTCTCGCCTCACGAGGATCATCTCGCACGGGATCGTAGAAGTCGGCCTTCACATACGCGAGGTCGTCCGGCGTCATCAGGACGATCACGGCATCAGCAAGATCGATGCCTGCACGCACAATCTCGAGCGTGTGCGGGGTTCCTCCGCCTGCTCGCGTGGTGGCGTCGTCCCATGAAATGACGCGAAGGTCGAGAGCGGTTAGGAGGCTGCTGAGAGCTCGGTAAGCCTCAGCGTCGCGCCCGCGGACAACGAAAACGTATCGCTTGGAGGCCTTCGGGGGTTGAGGTGGCGGCGCCGAGCTGCCCGGTCGAGCGAAGGTCCGTTCAGGGCGCGGCGTCGCGGCCGTGGGGGTGTGAGTTTTCTGCTGCGCGTCTCGATCGAAGTTCTCGTAGAAGTCGAGGGATTCCGCGCTGCCGCGACGAAACGCGGATGACATGCCGGAAGCGCTCGTGGACACGTACGCAACGAGTGCAGCGAAGTCATCGCCTGCTCCACGATCTGCGAGCTTCTGGACCAGATGATTGGTCTTGCGAAGCTTATTCGGGTTCGTGCTCGGGGAAAGCGGGGCGACCTCGTACCTTGTGTAGAGGCCGTCAATAATCGAATGCGTTGCGTGCTCGTCTAACAACCTGGCCAAGGCCTGTCGTGTGGCTCCGCGAAATGCGGTCATCGCTTCCCCTCTCGTCACATCCCGATCGAGCGTACCCATTCGTCCGCGTGCTACGGGCAACCCTCGATCGATGTTGCCTCAGGAACCGGCTCCACTCTGTTATGACAGTTCCGGCGCATCCCACTGTCACTGGCCATCGACGTCGGATCGGTGGTGGAACGAGCTAAGCGCCCCGCTGCGGACACGTCCCTGGTCCGCTGACACGTCGCAACTGTGAGCGTTCGACTCCTACGGCAGGCCAAGCATCTCAGTGGAGCTGAAGGCCGGAGTACTTGAACGTCTCAGCGTGCCCAAGGGGACTCGACCAGTGCATGCGCCAAGGCGTATCCATTAATAGCAGCACCTCGACGGCGGACTGGCCCCTCATCTCGGTCTCGACGCGGACATCGGCAAATGCACCAGCCGCTACATCCCCGACGGCGCGCACGATCTCATGTGTGCCGTTCGGTGCCCAGAACACTGCGGTCGCCTGGCGGGCGTCAGTGAAGCCAGTGTTCTGGACGCGGAACACGATGTTGTCCGCGTCGTCGAGCGCGTAATCGCACTCCCACATGACCTCACGGAACTCACGTTCGCGAGCGTCGATCCGCGCTTGAAGATCAAGCGCCTTCTCGGCAGTCCTGTTTGCTTCGTCAGCGCGACGGTTTGCTCCGCCTGCGTACAAAGCGGCGACGGCCGCCCCAAGGGCAGCGACCAGAGCGACGACGAACCCAGCGATCTCCATGTCGCTGATCGTAGCTGCTCGCATTCTGGATGGTTTCAAGCCTCAGCGCCCTACCTCTTACTGTCACTCATGTGCCTGGACAGGTGTGACCAGCCCTTGCCGCTGGCAAGCTACCTGCAAGTCAACGGCAGCATGTCGTCGACGTCCAGAGGCATTGTCCGAATCGTCCCCGCCGACATGTGTTGACCTGGACCCTGACCGGCACGCCGTCAGACGATGGTGAGCGATGACGAGTGGGGAGTGTCATGGAGGACCACCCACCGCATCTGAGACCTGATGTAATCCTCGAGATTGGTCGTGTTCAGCACGCTTCCGCGTGTCTGCTGACCAGCTTCTCCAAACATGAAGATGCACTTGCTCGGGCCGGCGAAGCGACTGACGTTGATGATGCCGTCGTGGCCGGCGTCGGCGATCGTTTCTGCCCACGCGCGGGTCTTCTTATAGTTCTTTTTGGGTGCCGCCATGTCCCCGGGAACGACTCCAAAGATGCCGGCCTTCGGGTCGGTAAAGTTGGCGAGTTTGAGTTCCGGCGCTTCCATCTCTGACAAGTGCCAGCCAGCTACCGCCGAGCGTGGCAGGTCGAGGGTTCCGGCCGCGCCCATGAGGGTCTTGCCGAGCGCTTCCCGGACCGCGCACTCGGCTTTCTCAGCGCAGTTGAGCGTGCCGCGGGGCGCTTTCAGGTTGAAACGGCCCGGACCGCTTGAGAAGAACCACGGGCTGTGAGGCGCCCCGGACTTTCGGTCGCTCCCATGTACCCGATGAACGCGCAGGCCCTTCTTCCGTTTCAGCACGGGGAAACCCACGTACTCGGAAGAAGGGCCAGGCGCTCCTACAGTGCTTTTCGACCTATCCGTCCCCATGTGAGACATCATGCCAAACAGCCGCGTCATCCTTCGCCATTCTCAGAATGGCCTTTGCGTCGCGCGTGTCGGCACCGCGGAGGACGTCAATCGCAGTGCGGCCGTCGAAGGCGTCGAGCGGAGCCGTGAGCCAATACAGGACCGTCCACTCATCCGCAGCGGCGGGGAGCAGTACCTGGAGAATCTTCGGTAGTCCCGGCACTATCGACCCGGCACCATCGAACTGCAGCTCTGGGTAGATCTTCTTCCCATCCGCAGTCTCGACGCGCAGAAGGCGGTTGTTGTCGGTCCGGCTCTTGAGGGCCTGCCGGGAGATCCCCTTCAGTGCTTGACGAGCGGTCTCGCTCGTGAAGAAACGGCCAAACCGGTCGCTGATTGGGGGGCGCTGGCTCTGCACGATGGTGGCAACAGAGGCGACCGCGGCGGCACGCAACTCCTCATCGTTCGTGGGGAGTGTCAGTTCGCCGTTCTCAAGATTCTCTCTCAGAGCATCGACGAAGTGATCAACGAGCGCGTTGGTTTCTGGGCGATTGATGACAGCAGACATTTCAGTGCTCTCTCTCGGAGCCGCTCTCTTGGTGACTCCTTTACAGGATGCGCTATTCGCAACGTCGCGTCAAGTCGCGTCAAGGTTTTCTCCTAGGTTTCACAGAGAAGGCGTCACGGTCGATGTGCTTCTTGAGCGGGGCTCCGCTGGGGATCGTCTTGTGAGACGCCCGTCAGTCAGGGCGGCATGCGTCGCATCACGCCGACCGGGTCTCGCCAAAAAGGTCAGCGTGCGTCTGACGGCGGAGTCTTGCGGAACAGGCGACGCCAGCGCCGGCGTGATTGCCCCTCTACCTTGGCTGCGTATCTTGATCCCGCGTTGGTCACGATTCGATTGCTGAGGTCCCACGGGGGTGGAGGTGTCTTGCCCGTGCGCCCGTCGATGTCGAAAGCCATCTTGGAGAAGGTGCTCCATGGTGTGGGTCCGAGTTCTCCCTGACGCCAGTGACGAATGCGCTCGGACAGCTGCGACAGCCGAGCGCGCTGCGCTAGTGGCTGCAGGTCAGTCAAGGAGTAGAAAGCATCCGCCACGGAGGCCAACGTCTTCGTGTCCGGATCACGAGCAACTAGGCGAGCAGCCTCAAGTAGCACGCCGATCTCATATGGTCCCGGCGCGAGCGGGGGAGAGCCCCCTCCTCGCCTCTCGTACTCGTCGAGAACTCGTTGGTGCGAATCGAGGGCTTCGACGCGCGCCGGGATTGCACGCATGATCGCCACCAGGGCATCGTCGAGACGTCCGTTGTAGTTTCGTCGGCCCTCCGCACGGAAAAACCATGCTGTGGTTCCCACCGCGAAGAGCGCACCGACAATCGCACCGACAAGCGTGTCCAATAGCTCCATAGTGGCGGCAGTCTACGTGGACTCACAGCAGCGGACAGCTCGTCCGCTTGCGGTGCGGTCGGGAGCCCTCGAGGATCGACGCCATCGTAATCAATCTCTTTGACCCGCCCCAGCGCCGGGCGCGACAGTCAAGCTCATCTCGAGCAAAACTTTCGGGCCCGGGATGAGGTGGTCTGATTGGATCAGCCCTCGATGTGCGGCTCTGCGGGCTTCGAGTGCTCGATCACCTGCTGAGTGATCACCTTCACTTCGCCGTCGCTGCGTCCATCGTCGTCGCTAGGGGTGCTCTGTGCCATTCTTGACTCCATCAACTTGGAAAACTGCGGTATCCGCGGGTGCCGGATGAGTTACCCCATATATAGTCCCGATGCCGGACGTTGTCCACGCTAGGACAAGAAGAGCGAAGCCAGACGTCAGCCAGATGTGTCTTTGGTTCAGTTGCTTGCGGGACAGCTCATGAGCTGATATTCGGCTTGCAAGCAGGGAGCGCCGCAGCCAGATCGTCTTCAAGGTCGCATACTCGACAATCGCGCCAGGCAGATCAGGCTGCTCCCCGAAACGCGAACGCATGCTCCTCAGTCCGCAGAGGGCCGAAAGCAAGTACAGGATCAGATTTCCTCCGCTGATCCACGGGTCGCCAGAAGCTGTGACGAGTTCTGTCCCTCCAAGGACTCCACTCGCTCCGATGAGTATTGCAGCGCGAGTGTTCGAGTTCGACACGCGCGTGCTCATCGCGCTCTCCTGTCGCTCGAGCTGGGCTTCGAGGAGGTCTAACTGGCTTGGAAGGAGCTGGCTGATCTGCGAGACAAACGGACTTGATGCGGGAGCCGTTCTTCGCCAGGGCCAGTCCACCAGATCAATCTAGCGCGGTGAGCACGTTCATCGCCTCTTATGAATGCTGGTGGGCCTGACGTAGCGAGCGTCACGCACTGTCCAGACCTGGGGTCAATTCTGACTAGCTCGATCATTCGAGCGTGGCAATCGCAGGGCTTCGACGCGAAGCATCACGGATCACTCCCGACCGCCGGTTCGCAGTAGATCACTTGTGAGAGAAGTCCGGCCACCCGAACTGACATAATTGCGATTATCGGCTATTTCCCGAGCGTCGAGATTAGAACATACGAACTACCATAGCAAGGTACTCCGTGGACCGCTGTGGGAGGTGATCGTGCGCCGATGGGCACGAACAAGCGCTACCCGCACATGTCAATGCAACGGCTCGAAGAGAGCCAGCTGCGCGCGGCGCGCAAGCGCGGTCCGCTGCACTCCCTGACGCATGAACAACTGCGGCTCGACCGAAGTCCCGTGACCATCGTCCCGGAGCGGGAGAAGCTCTGGGGACTCGCCTGGCTGCGCTTCGGGGACACGGACGTGCAGTGCACCGTCCTGGTGCGGCGATGGACGGCGGATGCCGTCGGGGTCGAACTCTCACTCGACGATGAGGTTCTACGGTGCTGGATCTGGCAAGGGGCGTGCCAGCGCATCAGCGAGCGGACAGAGGCCTGGACGTAGCCCGTTGTGATCGACTCATGGCGCGGTGGCGAGCGTCCCGGCACAGAATGGAGGGCGTGATCACCATGGTGATCACGCCCTCCATCGACCGTCGGTCAGCGAGTGAGTTCGGTGCCGGCTTTCACCTGGCGGGAGCGGTTCACGCGCGCCTTGGGCGCGCCCTTCTTCCGCCCCTCGTTCAGAGCCTGGTTCGCGGAGCGCGGGTAACCGCTGGCCGACTCAGCCCGGGCCTTGCCTGCCTGCGTCTTCGCCTCCTTCACCGCGGCGACGTCGGCGGTGAAGTCCTGGTGCTGTTCGGCCTCGAACAGGTCGGCCTGACGCTCCTCCTGGGCTCCATCAGCGCGGAGAGTGTCGGCGCGCTCTTCGTGCTCCTCGGCCGCGTCCAGGTGCTCTTGAGTCTCCTCAGCGGAGGCGCCGGTGGAGATCTCTTCCTCGGTAGCCTTCGTGCGCTCTTCCTCCGCGAGGGCGTCTTCACGGTGCGCTGCACGCCAGTCATCGATCGCGTTCGTGAGCGCGTTGTGCTGGTCGAGTGGGCTCGTGGGGTGCTTGGCCACGATCTCGTCCGTGTGGACGCCGTAGAGGTCGCGGATCCGCTCGCGCATGATGTCGCGGGCGTCGGCCGCGCGTGGGTCTCCGTCGAGCTGCTGGAGGAGGGAGAACTGCGTCGCCACACGGTTTCCGTCCGCTCCTGCCCACCATCCGTCGCGGCGCACCTGGTCGCGTGCAACGGTGATCGCCACATCGACCTGACGGTCCCCCGCGGCCTGCGCCCGCTCGAGGTGACGGGCCTGGTCGCGTTCCGCTCGTTCTGCCTCGACACGGGCGCGCTCTGCGAGACGTGCAGCGCCTTCGTCGAGCTCGCGGGACTGGCGCGCCTTCTCGGCGCTCTTCGCTGCGATGCGCTCGCCTACCTGGCCGAGCGACATGAGACCGGCACGAATGGCTTGGTCGCCGGCCTGGAAAATCTCTTCCTGTTCGTTCATGGTGTCCCCCTCTATCTACCGAGATCCGGGCCGCTGGTGCGACCTGGGTTCATTGGTCGTTGTTGCGTCGTGGGTCGTGCTCCGATCGTAGATCCAGGCACCCCCGTAACGCTCTGTCCGGTCGTCCGCTGCATGCGTTCCTGTACGGCCTTCAACGCGGCCTCCGCGCTCGAGCGGAGGGCCGCTGCGTTGTCTGCCGCGCCGCGCTCGTGCTGCACAGTTGCGATGCGCTTCGCAACGCGATTCATCTGTCGCATGACAGCGATCCACCCCGCCTTACTGTCGGTGCCGGCGCCGCGCGCCATCAACCGCATCTGGTAGCCGGCATCGAGCGCACGACGCATCGGCACGGCAGATCCGCGCTGCCCCTGAGCGACGCGGGCGAACTCGTCAGAGGCGGCCGCGAGCGGTCCCGGCGTGCCACGCTCGAGCGCCATAGACGCGTGCGCGTAGACGCCCGATAGATCCGCGGCCGCCGCCTCAGCGCTGAACACCGGGGCACTCTCCCCCGGCCGCACTGCCTCGGTGTCGTGACCTGCCACACGCGCCAGGGCGATCTCCGAGACGGGCGCAGCCTTCACCTTCTCGGGGGCGTCAAAACCGCGCACCCGGGCGGCGCGGCCCGCACCCTTCCAGGCATCCACCGCGGCAAGCTCGCTCGCGTTCGTGTGCTCCCACCCGGAGCGCAGCTGGGGCAGACCGAGCGAACGATCCAGCTTGGACGGTGCGTACCAGACGGGCTTCTCGTCGGCCTTCGTGGGGATCATCGCCGCGGTGTATCCGACGACGCGATCCGTGCCGCCCTTCTCGTATCGAGGGCGCACGATCACGCGGGCATTGCGTGCGGCGGCGATGAATTCTTTCTCGGAGTCCGAGTTCGCTGCGACCGTGCGCAGGCGTCGGCGCAGCTCGTCGCGCTGCGTGTACGCCTCGCCTTCGCGCGCGGCTCGTGCGGTCTCTGCCGGCTTGTTCGCGCTGAGGGTTCGGGCGTTCTGCTGTCGGCTCTCCAGGACGTCGAGTCCGTACTTGACTTCAAGCTCACCGGCGATCTTCTGTGCGCGCACGTAGTCGCGATGCGTGTCCGCCTTGGTGCCGTCCTCGCGGACCAAGTTGACCGCAATGTGCACGTGGTCGTTACCCGCTGTGGACAGGCCATGACGGATTGCAACCCAGCGGCAAGACCGCTCGCCCTCCTCGTCCACAAAACCCATCTCGCGGACAAAATCGGTCGCGATCGCGGACCACTGATCGTCACTCAGCTCGCCCTCTTCGGCCTTCACGCTGAGCGAGCAGTGCCACACGTGAGCGTCGCGCCGCTCCCCCGTCGCGAAACGCTCACCGGTCTCCTCGTCGACGTCGCACACCGGCACAGTGACCTCGGTGCCGAACAGCTTCGACGGCAAGTCGAGCGCGTTCGCGACGTCCAAGCCCGCGTCCGCCGAAAGCTCGCCCTGACCGGCCAACTCCATGATCACATCGTGCCCCGCGACGACGTGCGGCGCCGTGTGCTCGTTCGCCCGACCCGGACCACGGAGGTACATGATCAAACCCGGCATGCTCCCGCCCCGGGTGATGTTCGGCATCATCGCGAACTCACCAACTGCGGCAGCAACTCGTCGATCTTCGCCGACACCTCACGCACCGCGCTCAACGCATGATGCAGCTCATCCCCCGGCCGCTCCCCCGCGTTCGTCGCACGCGCGATCTGGTTCACATTGTTCGCCAACGACGCGAGAAGACGACGGGCATGGAAGAACTCGGCCGCAAGCCGACGACGATCCGTCGACGTCTCGCCATGCTCCGCAAGAGCAGCCTCAACCATGAGGCGCGGAATGGTGACATCCGCCTCCAACGCACGCTGCAACAGCAGCGCCTCCTCCTCCGCGGTCACGCCCACCTTGTGGACGTGCTGGCGGCCTCCCGGCGCGTTCTCACGCCGCCGCCGCCCGCGAACACGCGACGGAACAGGAGCGTCAGCCATGACTCTCCTCCCCTGCCCAGTGCAACGACCCAACCCCGTTGGGAACAGCCCGGCACAATGCCGGCAAGCGACTTAGGGTACCTAAGTCTCTAGCTTGCTCCCGTTCCATGCGTTCATCATACCTGCTAGAGTTGTGCTATGACAGCCGAACACGTGATTGAATCCGCCGAGCGCAAAGCGCGCGAGCTTCTGGATCAGCGCATCGAATCGGTGCGTGCCGTCGTCCGTGCGCAGCACGACACCGCGGCGCTGCGAGAACAGCTTGCCGAGTCCGAAAGGGAGAGCGCTCGCCTGTACCGTGCCGCGCTCAGTGACGGCTGGTCGGAGGCCGAGTTGAACAAGCTCGGGATCACGGAGACCGGGCCGAAGACGTCACGACGTCGCAGCGCAGCCGCGTCCTCAGACAGCGAGCAGAACGGCTAATCAGCCTGGCTCACGATCCGCATTCCCCCTCACCCGATGCCGGATCATCGCAGCAGAAAGGACCCTGTCAAGGGCGCTTCGCGTCGCTACGCGATGAGGCACGGCCTCCCCCTTGACAGGGTCCTTTCTGCTGTATGGCGGCTTGATATCGGGTAAGGGAGAAGAGCGCTTAGGACAGCTCCGGTCCCCCGCGCCCTAGGTCTTTCTGCGATCCGGGTTTCCGAACGGCCGCCGTCGGCGCACGCTTCATGTACGCGGCATCGACCATCGGCCCGCCCGGGTGCAGGCGCGCCAGATTCAACTCTCGCGCTGGCTGCGCCCGACGCCCTTCCGCGATTGCAGAACGGTGCTCGTCCATCGATGTGAAATGACGCTCGAATCGCTGAACCGCCGGATTCTCCGCGAGCAGAGCTGCAGCATCCTGCGAGCGGGCACGACCGTGCGCCGTGTCGAAGAGAGGACGCGCATACGCGCTCGGCACCCAACGGCCACCGAGTGGATCCTGCCCCGCCTCGGCCGCGGTGATGGCCTCAGACCACCGCTGCACGATGCGCTCCTCCGAGACCTCGAACGGCACCTCCACGTCGACAACATGGACGCTGTAGCCGGCACGCTCCAGCTGTGTGCCGAGTTCGACCGCGGACGCCTCACTGCCCAACACGGTGTCGACGATGATATTCGTCCCTCGGGTCATCATCCGCGCCCGCTGCGCGGACGCAAGCTCCGACGACTCTTCGTGAACGAGCGCCGCCAACTCCATCGGGTAGAGCCGCTCCCCCGCCACCTCCAGGTCGCGGACGGCCGCCGGCTTGATCCATGACTCGTACGATCCATCCGCGATCGACTGGCGCAGCAGCGCGGCCTTGAAGTCGTCGGCATCGATGTTCACGTACGACGACTTCGACGCTCCGAGCACCCGATCCGCAACGCTCCCCTTGCCGGCACCGGGCGGCCCCGCGAGCACCAGAGCCTTGCTCTCGCCCCGCGCGTCCGGATAGCGCGCCGCTGCGTCTGCGAGCAGCTGCCCAAACAGTCGCCCACGCTGCGGTGTCAACTCACCGTCGACCCACCATGTGGGGTTGTTGATCGTCGCCGTCGGCGCATCCTTCGACACAGGCCCACCCGGACGGGAGAGCTGCCGAATCAGATCGATATGACGCTCAGCTTCCGCCGGACTCACTCGGCCGCCGCTCGCGGGTGACGACGCTCGAAGACCTCTTCGTAGATCTCGTCATCGATCAGTCCGGCATAGCTCGCCTGCTCGACCTCAGCCCACGACCCCTCAGGGTGAACAATCACATCGTCAAGCTCGAGCTCGGGATTCGTCTTCCCTCTCGGGGCATACGGCCACCGCGTGAGCTCGTCAACCAGGTGATCCCGCTCGAGGAAGCCGGCCGCATATCGCTGACAGATCTCATACGGCGATGCACCCGAGAAACCCTCTCGCGGCAGCGCCGTCTTCGTCGCCGTCTTCAACGCATTCGTCACCGACGGCTGCGCAATCCCCAGCCACCCCGCGATCCGCACCTGCGTGTACCCACGCTCCCCCAGAATCCGCAACGAACGCCGATAGTCCAGGTCGTCAATTTCCTTCCTCAGCCGAGCCCGAACAGCAGCCCGCGCCTCAGCAGGGATCTCCATGACAGTCATGATCACCACCTCCTATAGCCCAGTCTATAGGAGGATCATAGAAGCGGCTATAGCGACTGATCGCGACGGGCGGTTCCGAAGTCCGGGTCTCGATCTGCTCGCCACAGACCGTTCCATGCCCTGGTCACCAGCTCCCGAGTGCGGGAGGCGCGATCGTCGTCCGATCCGCGAAGCTCGGGCGGCGGCTCGAAGTAGGGCTCTTTCAGCTGCTTGGCGACCAGCGATTTCGAGATCTTGAGCATCCGTGCGACCTCTCGAACGCTCATCCCCTGCTCAGTCAACACAGCGATCGCTTGCGCTCGTACAACGTGGTGTGCGCGATACGCGTCCCACTTGAACTCCACGGCACGCTCTAGCGCAGCGGCCGCATCCTCCGTGGAAACAGGCTCGCCGTGCCAAGTGGGACGCGGCGCCGGCGTCAACGAATCAAGGAACTTTCGCTTCGACTGTCCACTCATGTGGACAGTCGATCGCAGAGTGTCCATTCGTGTGGACACTTGCTCAGAGAATCAGCTGCATCTCACTCGGGTGCACGTGCGCGACGTCGTGGCCTCGACGGAGGACGCATGGCCACTCACCGCGGCCGCCGTGATTGCATCGCAGCTCGTCGAGCGCTTCATCCGCGTCCTCCCAGTCCTCCCGTAGGTCAGTTGCGCGGTTTGCTTCATCGCGGAATCGGGCGAGGGCTTGCGCGTAGTTGTCGGGTGCTGCGTCGGACTCGTCGAAGTCCTCCCGGTGCTCCCCCGCATGCCCCTGGGAGTACGTGCACTTCGCGTCGATCACGTACTCATCTTCTTCACCATCGGGCCCAGTGACCGCGTAGGCGAACGGCGCTCGGCATTCGAGCGCTTCGAGCGCGGCCTGCGCGTCGTCGACGCGGGCGGACGCCGCCCGGTATGCGCTCAACGCCTCGTCGAAGCGCGTCGCCGCCGTCGTGAAGTTGCGGGGATCCACAGGCGTGTTCTCTGCGTTCATGGTCGTTCCCTTCCTCACCGGTCCACTGAGGGGCAGGCGCCCCACAGCCCAACGCGTTCGTCTCTGGCGGCCGCTTCCGCGGCCAGGTGGTCAGATTGTCCCTCATAGGACTTGTCGTAGGTGTACTCGTAGCCGGTGCCAGCTGCGATCGCGAGCACCGCGGCGCTCTGCCCGTCGACGTCGACGTGGCGGAGTAGCCGGCCGTACGCGTCTACGTCGGCCTGCGTGCTGTCGCTCTGCAGCTCAACCTTGCGGCCGTACAGCAGCTCGTCTAGGAAGTTGCGAGCCTCGATCGCGTAGCAGTCCCCCGCTGCGCCGTCGCGTCCGATCTCAGGCGTATCGATGCCGATGATTCTGACGCGCGACTCCCCCGCGCTTGTCTTGACGTCGATAGTGTCGCCGTCGACGACGGCGACAACCTCGGCCGCCTCGGCGGCCTCGGCGGCCGCCACTACTGTCTGCGTTTCTGCAGGGCGTTCCTGCGGCGTACAACCGGCCGTCGACACGAGGGCCACGGCGAGCCCAGCGGTGGTGATCAGCAACGCACGCGTGCGCCGTGGCGGGCGCCGCGTGACGACCGGCCGATTGCCGGGGTTGTTCTCGTCCGTCACGATGTGCTCCTTGTCGATGTGGGGTGGTAAGTCCCGGTGGTCTGCCGTGTCTGGTTGGTCTATCGTGTGCGGTTAGCGAACGAGCCGGTTCGGCAGGCGCTCTGGCGGGGTCGGCAGCGTTCCTCCGTTGCTCGCTCGGGCAGCGTCGACGGCGATGCCGATGGCTTCGGCGGCCCATGCGCTGTCGGATGGCCAGCGGCCGGCCTGTTGATCGGCAGTGATAGCCGCGCGCATCCGCTTCATGGTGACGGTGGGGATGTTGAAGGACCGGGTGGAGCCGGTGCGCTCCTCGGAGCGCCCTCGAAGGCCGCCCCGAGTGGCACGCTGCTTCGGAGTCCGCGCCGCGTGTGTGTCGAGCGCTGCGGCGATCCAGCGGGCGAATGTGTCCGCCTCTCCCCCGTTGGTCCAGTCGGCGAGATATGCCGCTCGAGCGCCATTGAACTCGTCGGGCGTGAGGTAGATGCCCAGGCGGTCCGTGTCGCCGGGAGCCGCCTGCGGTCGCTTCTTCGGCGCCGCTGTCGGCCGACGCTCGGGCGTCGCTCGCGCCGGCGTGACCTCGTTGACCGGCTCTGCGGGCGGCTCTGCCGGCGCTTCCTCGGCGGGCGCGTCGACGGGTTCATAGAATTCGTGCGCGAGCGCGGCCGCGTTGCGGTCGCGGAGGCTTCGACGTGCCATGGCTGTCTCCTTGGTCTGTTGGTCAGTGCTGTTTTGTTTGTCAGGCGGTGACGGGCACGGGTGGTGCGGTCTTTCGCGCGGGAATGGGAGTCCCGATGATCGGTGCGAGCGCCTGGGCGTAGTCCTCGGCGATCGCAGAGCCCGGCGCGTAAACGCTGACGGGCTTGCCGTCGGTGTAGGCGTCTTTGGCGGCTACTGCCTCGCGGACGGGGCTGGTGATGCGGCCGGGGAACTGCTCGGTAAGCACTTCGACGACTTCTCGATCGATCAGCCGCCCGTGGCGGTACTTGGTGGGGACGATCCAGTGGATGCGCTGCCCGACGTGCAGCCGGGGTGCGACGCGCTGCGCCACGAATTCATTGAGCTTGCCGAGCTGGTCATACGCTTCGGTCGCGCATTCGACGGGTGCGATCACGACGTCTGCAGCTGCAAGGGCAGAGAGGGTGAGGAGGCCCAATGCCGGCGGGGTGTCGATTACGACGTCATCCCAGTGGTCGGCGAGCTCCGGCATGTCGCGCAGCGAGGTGATGATCTCGGGCCGCTGGTCTAGAGAGGCGAGGTCCTGGCTTCCGACGAGAATGCTCACACCCGGCACGCTCGGCGACGGGACGGCCGCCTCGAGCGCGGATGCTTCCCCGACCAGCACGTCAGCTGCGACCGCCGACAACTCCGTGTCTTCGGTCACGCCGAGGCGCTTGGTGAGGTTGCCCTGCTGGTCGAGGTCGATTGCCAGCACGCGCCGCCCCATGGCGACGAGTGCCGCCGCGAGGTCTGCGGATGTCGTGGTCTTGCCCGATCCTCCCTTGAGGATCGCGAGCGTGTAGACGGTCACTTGGAGTCTCCCTGAGGGTCGAGCTGGTCGATGCCGCGCTGCACGGTCTCGATCAGCGCCGTGTTGACGGACACCTTCTTGCGGTCGGCGTAGTCCATGATCCGATCGCGGGTGTCTTCGTGGCCTGCCCACTGGATGAGGTTCGCGCGGGGTGCGGAGCGTTCGGGACGGGCGTCTTCTTCCGCCTTAGCGTCGCGCAGCTCCTTGATCAGTTCCCGCAGCCTGTAGATACCAACGATGATCACGGTCACCAGCCCGCAGAGCACGAGCCAGCCGACGACGATCAGCACCCAGGCCCAGATGCCCCAAGCCAGGAATCCTTGAACAATCATGTTTTCTCCTTCGTCTCAGGCGGGGTTCAGAACGGGGTGTCGCTGTTGGGGATGTCGGCGACTTCCCATGAGCCGGCCTGGTCGCTCTGATTGCCCTGCTCCCCCGCTGCGGTCTTGCGCTCGGCCTTCTTCGCGGTGACCGTGTGGTACTTGAGGCTGAATCCCACCTCAACGGCGGTGACCTGCTGCGCGGTGCGCTCCTGCTCGGTGCCCTTATCGGTCCACCGGTTGGTTTCGATGCGTCCCTCGATCGTCAGTCGATCTCCCTTGTGGGACGAGGCCGCGACGTTCTCGGCCTGCTCACCCCAGGCTTCGACGCGGAACGCGTTGGGCTCGGCGTCTTCGAATCCTCCGTCGGGCGTTCGGCGCTGTCGGTTCTCGATGATGGTGAAGTGGACCACGGGGCGGCCGTTCTGCGTGTAGCGCAGCTCGGGATCCGCGGTGAGGTTGCCGGCGAAGGTGATGGTCGACATGGGTTCTGCTCCTTGTGGTTGGTGGTGTTGGTCCGCCGTGTTGTTACTGTCAGTCTAGCCTAGTTGGTCAATGTGGTCTAGTTCATATCACGTGTTTTCTGGTCACTCTGGTGCGTCATCAGTCGGCACGTCGAGCTGAGCCCGCTTGCGTGCAAACTCCGCGAGCTGCTCGGGGGAGTAGTTGGCCTTCATGTACCAGTGATTCGCCTGCCACTGCCAAAGGTCAACGTCCCGCTGCAGCTGCGCGTTCTCGCTGGTGAGCCGGATGATCTCTTGCCGCATCCAGTTGAAGGACTCCCACGACACCGGGCCGCGCTCGTCTCTCTGCTCCTCGTCCATCGCTCAGCCCATGTGAGCGGCGACGCGCTCGATGTGATCAGGACGGAAACCGCTCCAGTGATCCTCGTCGTCGACGACCACGACGGGCGCCTGTGCGTAGCCGAGTTCCTTGACGTACTCGAGCGCAGCGTCGTCCTCGCTGAGGTCCACGACGCGATAGGGAATGTTCTTGGCGTCGAGCGCCCTATACGTGGCGTTGCACTGGACGCAGTTCGGCTTACTGTACACCCGCAGCTCGTTCTCGATCATGTCCCTTGTCCTTTCTCGATCAATTCGCTGGCTCGTTCCTGATAAGCGGAGCAGTGCCGCAGCAGCAGGGCCGGAACACAACCGCTAGGCGGTGGGGGGAGAGAATTTCGTTGCGATGTGAGGGAGCGTAGCGACCGCGTGGCGAAAATCTTGGAGGAGCCGGCCCCGCAGGGGCTTGTGTGTAGGACCGCGGCGGCAATGATGGAGCGGCAGGAACGATGCCCGAAGCTCTTAGAGCCTGGTGGCCCGCGAGGGCCACTCCTGGCCGCGTAGCGGCCCCGACGGGGGAGTGCGAGGGGGTTGCTCCCCTCGCGCCCCGATAGGGGCACGGCGGGCCTGTGCGGCTGTAGAATTACGGTGTGCTTCCGGTGTGGTAACCGGTCGCCGTGTTGATGTCAGGCCCGGCTTCCCCATTGGGGAACCGGGCCTGACTGCGTCAGGCGGCGGGCTGGTGGTCCTGGATCTCGGCGTATGGTGCGCGGTCGGTCCAGCTGTAGGGCGTCTCGACGCTGACCGTCTTGGCGTTGACGCGGGCGACCTTGGCCCAGTGGCCGCGGATCTTCACGGCGTCACCTTTGGCGATCGTGTCGCGGCTGTAGCCGGTGGCCGTGCCGGTGGCGATCTGGTCGGCGCGTACCTGCTCCCAGTAGGCGAGCTGGTCGCGCAGCTCGTCGAGCTTGGGCGCGTAGTGCTTTGCCCTCTTGGCCTTCTGCTCGTCGGTCGCGGGGCGGTAGCCCTTCTCCGGGTCGTACACGTCAGCGATGATCTGGCGCTCGTAGCGGCGGATATCAGCGCCGATCTTCTCGATGCGGTTGGCCACGGTCACCGGGTTGTAGCGGGCGTCGGTCGTTGCGGCCGCTGCGTCGGCGCGGCGGGCGGCTTCCTCGGCGTCGTTGTGGGCGTCGATGCTGCGCCGCATGCTTTTGTGCGCCTTGTCGATCGCGTTGCGGTGGCGGCGCTCGGAGTGGTGGCCCACCTTGATCGGCTCGCCGCCCTCGGGCAGGCTTCCCACGTCGCGCATGTGCTTCTCCCATGCGGCGTCTGAGTTCGCGGCCTTCCGCTCGGCCTTGGCGTCGAGTGCTGCAGCGCGGTCGGCCTGGCGGGCGATCTTCGCGGCCTCGACTTCGGCGGTGCGCCGGGTCGTGCGGTCGATCTCCAGTGGTGCCAGCTCGAACCCTGCGGCCTCCAGCGCGGCGGCGGTGCGGGTGATGATGTGATCTTGGGGGAGCCGGTCGCGGCTGTTCGGGACGAACCATGCGCCGATGCTCCGGCCCCAGCGCCAGCGGTTGGCCTTGAGGATTGTGGCGGTTCCGTCGCCCTTGGCGGTTCCCTCGATGATGGTTCCGGCTTCATGCGTGTGGGTGATCGTCAGCATGGCGTGTGCTCCTTGTTCATGTGGGGTGGTTAGTCCCGGTGGTCTGCCGTGTTGTTACTTTCAGTATAGTCTAGTTGGTCAATGCTGTCTAGTCTGTGTCTGAGTGGTCTTCGATGTCTTCGAGCTCGACGCGGTCGAATCGGTGGGCGATCTTGTCGGCGACGCGCTGCGCTCGTGCGCGGGTGCGGTAGGTGCCGGTGCGGGTCTCGTCGAATGTGACGCCGTAGCGGGTGCGCAGATCGATCCCGGTTTCGCTGTGGAGATATCCGGTTTCGCCCTTGTAGGTGACGAGAATGCGGGTGCTCATGGGTGCCTCCTGGTTAGGGCGGGGCGGGCCTGTGACCCACCCCACCGAGTCTCACTACGGGGTGTCGGTGCTCTCGACCGTGGCGGCGATCTGCTCGACGGGGGAGAGGGTGTAGCCCCAGCCTGCGAGGGTCTGCAGGTAGTGTGCCGTCTCCGGTCGCGGACTCCGCCAGGTGGTGCGCCCGGTGCTGGCCTCGATGCCGCCGAGGACGATTGCCAGGGTGACGTGGCCCGCCTTGGTCGGGTGCGCGGTGAGGAAGTCCGCGAACCGGTCGCCGTAGTAGCCCGATACCGGCTCGACGCCGAGAAGGTCGGCCGCGAGGGCGTTCCCGCTCAGTTCCCCGGCGACCAGGTAGCGCGCTTCGGTGAGGCTTCGGGCGATGACTTGTGCGGAGTCCTTGGGGAGCGTCTTGCGCCCGAGGAACTGGGCGAGCCATTCCCGGCGCACGCTCTCGGCGGCGTCCCAGTCCTTGTTGTTGGCGATCAGCTGCTTGCGCTCTGCCTTCTCCTCGTCGGTCATCGGTCCGGCCTTGCGGCCCATGCCGTCGTCGACGACGGTGTAACCGAGGGCTTCCGGCTCGTCGACGTAGTAGTTCACCTGGTGGTTTCCGTCGCGCTGTCCGAGCACGTAGACGGCCACGCCGTCTTTCCCCTGGATCTCGTCTACGCTCACCCGCTCGCCCTCGCTCGTGCGGAGGTCACCGAGGCGGTAGGGGGTGCGGGCGTCCCATGCGGGGGCTTCGGAGAGGATGCGGTGGCCTTTGGCGGCTTCGACCTGTTCGCCTGCTTCCCGGGCCTGAGCGGTGGCGCGCTCGTCGCGGGCGCGCTGGACGGCGTGGGGGAAGTATCCCGGCTCCTCGTTTGCGATCCGGGTCAGCGTTGCGACGACGTCGGGGGCGTCTTCGAACTCGATCAGTGTTGCGGCCTGGTCCAGGGTCATTCCGGTTTCCGCGATCAGGCGGGTTCCGGTTTCGCTGGCCGCGACCGTCAGGCCCGTCTTGATCTTGTCTCGCTTCGTGCCGGTGCGCTTGGCGATCGCGGTGACGGAGAGTCCTTCGAGTTCCAGGGCCTTGTATGCCTGGATGCGGTCGCCGTCGGTGAGTGCCTGGCGCTGGTCGTTCTCCACCAGCTGTTCCACGATGCGCTGCGCGTCGTCGGCGGCGTCGGCCTCGACGATGTAGACGGGCACGCTCGGTAGGCCGACCTGCTGAGCGGCGAGGGTGCGGCGCTGGCCGTAGCGGACGTGCACGCCGTTCTCATCGCGGGTTGCGACGATGGGGACAAGAACGCCGTTCGCGCTCACGCTGTCAAGGAATTCCTTGTCCAGGCTTGCCTCTGCCGCCGTGCGGACGTTGGTCGCCACGTCGATGGTCTGCGGGTCGATAAGTTCGAGGACTCCGGCGGATGCTGTTGCAGTGGTCATACTGTGCTCCTTGTTCATGTGGGGTGGTAAGTCCCGTTGGTCTGCCGTGTTGTTACTATCAGTATAGTCTAGTTGGTCAATGCTGTCTAGGGTGTTCTTCGTCTCCTTCGTCGTGTCCTTCGCTGTGGCACTGCACCCAGTAGTCGGCGGATGCGGGGTAGCCGTGCGCTTCGAGCAGCGTGGCTAGAGCGTCGACTTCGCCACAGTTCAGGCTCATGGCCGTCTCTCGGGCCAGGTCGGCGTTTGCGAAGGTGTCGCAGAATGTGGTGGATGCGTCGAGCCGGGTAGCGCTCATGGTGACCTTCTTTCTGGACTGGTGTCCGATATTCGGGTGCAGGGGCCCTCGGCCCTTGCCCTAGCGGAGCGAGAGGGCCTCGGCCCGTCTTCTCTTCCTCCCCCACGTTTTTTCGCCGTGGAGGCACTCCGTGCCGACTAGGGAGGGCTGTTCTGAGCGCGAGAGACCGTGGAATACCGGACTGAGCGCAGCGAGGGAGGATATGCCGCGAAAGCTCTCGCGCTCGGGGCTGACCGACCGCACAATGCCACAGGCTCTATGGCGAAAATGTGGCGCCACCGGCGCCAGACAGCGGCCGCGTGCGTCCGGCCTCCACGAGGGCGTAGCCCTCGCCTCGAGCTGGGAGAGCCGTTCGGGTCATCCGGTGAGCTGCGCCTCGAGGAACGTGGCCAGGTCGCGCGCGTTGAGCCGGGCCGCTTCGAGTCGACGTGCGGTCTTGTGGTCGTACCGCTGGTTCGGTCCGCGTGGGTATCCCACGCGTTCGTGGACAGACTGACCGGGCAGCTGCAGAGCGCTCGGGTGAGCGCGTCGGCCTCGACGCCTCTTGCGATGCGCCTGGTGCTCCTCATGCATGATCAGCCGCCACTTCGCCCACACGATCCGCTCGACGTCGTACCGCCTCGCGCGATCGGCCAGGTACCCGTCGACGAAGAGGCGGACAGCGATCGGCTGCGGGTCGACGTCCTTGGCCGCCGTCCAGGAGCCGTCGACGAGGCGGACGAGTCCGTGGCTGTGCAGACGGTGCAGCAGACGGCGGACGGAGGCAGCGGTGAATCCGGTGCGGAGGGTGAGATCTGCCACAGTCCAGGAACCTCCGGGCAGCAGTTGGAGGTGGAGGTAGCCGGCGGCACGTCCGAGAGAGCCGGGAGCTGCGTAGATGTCCTGGTTGAGTGCGGTAGTTCTCAGGGTCAGCTCACGGAGGAGGGCGGTGCGGGCGGGGGGCATACGCCCTTGTGACAAATCGGGTTCGTGAGGATCTGTGGAGAACTTTTCGGAGAGGGTGTACCGAGCCCCGTGCTCGCCTTCGGCCTGGGCGGTGCGCCGGATCCAGCCGGCGTCCTGCAGCGCGCGGAGGGCGTTGTGGGCTGTCTGGCGGCACCAGCCGGTCTCCAGTGCCAGACGGCGGATGTCAGCCTCGATATCGAGTGAGACGGCTTGTGCCATGTACAGGCAGAGGGCGTCGAGAATGGCGCGGTGCGCCGTGGAGCCTCGTGCGGCCCTGTGGGCCGTGGAGCCGCGGTCGGCTCCCCACATACCGGGGAGCGCGTCAGCGCGCTCCTGGACGCGTGTGAGGGCTGCGACGACGTGATTTTCTCGCTGAGGGAAGGTGGGGTCGTCGCCCTGACCGTTAGAGGGGTTTGCGGCGGCGTAGTAGACGGCCATTCGCCAGGCCCCATCGATGACGTGTCGCTGTCCCGCCTCGGTGCGCGGCACGCGGGTGCCGACGTGGCGGCGTGTGCGTGCGTGCTCGAGCGCGGGGGCGGTGCGTGCGAGCGCGGCGACGTCGGCGCGGCGCCAGCGGGCGTTCGCGGCCGCGAGGAAGATCTGCGCCATGGTGGCGGAGGTGTCCGCGGCCGGGGGAGCGGCGAGGATCTCCCGGATGCGGGGGGACAGGTCGCGGCGTTCGCCGGCGAGGTAGGGGTGCCCGTCGGCGTCAGCGTCGACGTCGCGGGGACGGGTGGCCTGTGCTGCCGGCGGCAGCTCCACGCCTTCCTCGTCCAGCCACACGTCCAGGTCCTGGAGGCGCTGCGGGGTCGTGGTGGGCCTCAACAGCACCTCGACCGGTCCCAGGGGACGGGAGTGCCCGCCCGCGCGGTGTGGCGACAGCGGCGGCCGAACCGCACCGGTCGCGGGGTTCGTGAGCGGCGAGAGATCCAGAGAGGGCAGAACGGTCCGCGCTCGGCGCGCGAGCTGGTTCACGGTGCCAGCGTCAGCGGGCGCGGTGAGCGCGATCCAGACGTGGCGGCCGCCAGAGGGGCCGGACTCGCAGACGAGATACGCGATCGCGAGCTCGTCGAGCCACCGGGTCAGTCGGCGAGCATCTTTCGCCGGGTTTCCGCCCTTGGCGTCCAGGTCGAAGCACAGGTACCGGAATCCGCCGGCGGTGTCGGTGAGGGGGAGGGCCCAGGGGCCGTCAGGGGCAGCGGTGCTGTCGGACGGGTAGGTGGCGGTGTAGCTGTTCGTGAAGTCGCCGTGCGCGTCGCGGACGTCGACGCGGACGCTGCGTCGACGCGTGAGCTGGGACAGCGACACGGTGAGATCCCAGGCAGACTCCGGTGTCCCCCAATCGGAGGACACCCCGCGGCGTGTCGCGTCTAAGACGGCATGGAAATCTGCGTCAAGTGGCGTTATGATGGGGTCAACTCCTTTCGAGGTAGCGCATGACGAAGCCCCGGTACCCTCCGGTTCTTCACTTCTCGATCCGTGTCCGTCGCCAAACATCTACGGGTCGAAATACTTGGGAGAAACCCGCCGCACATGCGGCGGGTTCTTTCGTTAAGCGGCTGGCACGCGCAGCATCCCGTCTTTGAGTGGCCGTTCGGGGAACCAGGTGGGACGCCCATAGGCGTCGAGCGGAAGGTGCTCGACCATGAGGTCGAACAGCTCCGACGGCGAGATCTCGAGTTCCTGCGCGAGCGCTTCCCAGCGCTTCTTGCTGGTGAGCTCGACCTCGTAGCCAAGGTTGGTCGGCTGTACCATCGTCCCTCTGGGACGGCGGTAGGTCCGCCGCTTCTTTTCGTCAGCCATGCAGTCAGTTAACCCCAAGGTCAGGGTTAACACCGGCGCGACACTCCGGGCCTTCAACCCGTACTTGAAACCCGGCATCTCAGCTGGCGTCGTCGCCCGTCAGGGGCTCTCCGAGGAGGTACTTCGAGTACTCGCGGAGTTCGCGGCGGATCGCCTCGCGATCGGCTGCGTATCTGACCCGCTGCCCGTTGCGGTCGTCGCGTGCGTCCGAGGTGACAATGCCATCAGCTTCAAGCTCGCGCACGTGGTTGAAGATCGTGCGGTGCGAGGCGCCGCCGAGGGCCTTCTCGATTTCGCCTGTCGTCATGGGCTCGGGGTTGGTCGCTAGGAGCCGCACGATGGCCGCTCGGATGGGGTTCGCACCAAACACTTTGACCGCCCTCGCTGGTTCAGGAGGCAGCGGCTGATCGGGAGATGCGTAGCGAGGCATCTGCCAAGTCTGCCGTAGCCGGTTCTGAGGCTATCAAGCAGGCAGGTTAACTGCAAGCTTGCAGAAGGTTTGCAATCTCGCAGGCGGCACGCACCGCTACTCTCCGAGGAGTTCGGCGTGCAGCGCGGCGAGAATCTGGCGGACGCGGGTCTCGTTGACGGTGTAGCGAAAGTTGCGCCCGGTGCCGCGCTTCTCGGGCGGCACATCGATGGTGACGACGTCGAGCTCGACGAGGGTACGCAGGACGCGGCCCAGAGATCCTCGGGGAGTGTCGGTGCCGGCGAGGATGTCGGAGAGGTACGCACCGGGGTTCTCGCGGATGTACTCGACCACGCGGAGGTGTGCGCGGTTGCGCACCAGGTTGACGGCGTCGTCAAAGAGATTTGGGGTAGCAGGCATGCGGCTCAGCATCCTTTAGGGTGCGGGCGTGGCGGTCGGGTCGCCAGGGCCGGTTCGTCGAGGGAGGGCGTACAGGTAGGTGGTTTCGACTTTGTCTGCGACGATCCAGGCCATCTCGGTGGTGATCCCGCTGGGTGCTATCGGGTCGAGCGGGAGTTCTCGGGTAGTGAACGGGGTCACCTGTGGCTGGTCATCGCTGACGTTGGTCCAGCTAGCTTGACGGCTGGCTGTCCCGTACACAATGGTGCCAGTGATTGCGGTGGGCGTGAGGTTGCCGAGCGGTTGAACGCTGGGATTGGTGCCGTACCGGATCCAGACGTTGCCGTAGGTGAGGGTGGTCCCGTCGATCGCGTGCAGCGGCACGGAGTCACTGCGGATGCCGCTCGTGCGGGTTTCGGCCTGGGAGAGGGTTTCTCCCGTGGCGACGTCGACGGCCGCGACGATGCTCTGCTGCCCTTCGGTGCTCCACACGGCGATGAGGGTGGTGGCGTCGGCTGCGGAGACGTTACTGAGCTCGGTGGTCCCGTCGGGGCGGGTGTACGGGGTCTCGGACACGTCGCCGTCGACGGTGATGGTGTAGATCGTGGTGTCGTCGACGGCGATCACGCCGGCGTCGGTGGTCATCACGGGGCGAGCGGTGACGGGGATGTCCTGTCGGGTGATGCCGTCAGCGGTGACGAAGCCCACGGTCTGATCGGGGAGGACGATCAGCGGTTCGGTACCGAGGAAACTTACGTCGGCACCGCGGGGGAGGTCGTAGTCGACGGAGTCGACTGTGCTGTCTTCGACGTAGAGCGGCCAGACGGTGAGGGCGTTGGAGCGCGAGGTCGCGAGGACCTCGTATCCGCCGATTGTGGTGGCCGCGAGCTGCGCGCCTCCACGAGGGGAGCCGTTGCCTTTCCAGACCGTCTTTCCGGTGTCGGGATCCAGAAGCCGGAGATCTCCGGCTTCGGTGGTGACCGCGACACGTCCGTCCGGGAGGAAGGTGGGTTCGGTGTTGGAGCGGATCGGCACGGCCCACGCTGCCGTCTGGTCGTATCCGGGAGGAGAGAGGACGGCGAGCTGTTCTCCGACACCGGGCGGCGGCGCGATGGTGGCCGTCGGCGTCGGTGCAGGCCTCGTCAGTGCGATCGCGACCGGCGTGGCTGCGCCGATGACGACGAGGCCGGCGACGGTGACGATCGAGGCGATGACAGCGCGTCGACTGACGCGCCGGTTGCCGATCGCCATTTTGCCGTCGTGCACCTGGTCGACGATGACGTGTGTGGTGCCGTCAGCTTCGACGACCATCCGGTCTGTGCCGTCGGGGGTGGCGGCGATGACGCGGACAGCGTCGTGTCCGTCGGCCTGCAGGATGCCGGCGACGTGGTCGATCGCCGCATCGGTGGCACCCTCGCCGGTGGCGATGGGTACACCGTCGAGAGTGACGGCGCCCTCGGCGTCGACCTCGAGGCGGTAGACGGGGTAGGGGGGAACGGTGGTCAGATCGATGTCGCTCATGCGGGGATGGTCTCCTCAATGCCCCAGAATTCCCAGTGCCAGGCTTCGTCGGGACCTGGTCCGCCGGGTTCGGCCCAATCGGGGTGCACCCAGCCGTAGCGGGGGGCGTTGGCTTTCAACCACAGGTAGATCGGGTGAGAGAATCTCAGCCGATAATGGCTGCGGTCGCCGACGTCGATAGCGAGCGCCCATCCGTGGTTGGAGGTGCCAGGCTCGGCGGCCTCATCCCCGTAGATCGCTTTGGCCTCGACCTGGCCGGCGTAATCCCGGTACCCGTCGTTGATGGGCAGGTCATAGCCGAACTCCGCCCGGAAGGCGTTGTTCATCGCGATCAGGTTGGCGACGGCGTCACCGCGCAGGGTGTAGTTCGGCGCCCAAGGAATGGGGGCGAGCAGGCTCTCGTCGATGCGGCCGTTCTCGAAACCGCCCCACTGGCCGGGGGGATTCTTCCCGGGCGGGAAGTTGCCGTTATTGCCGATCGGGTTCGCGCACTGGGCTGCTTCTGCCCCGTTACCGGGGTCGATGTTCACTTCCGCGAGAGCGGCGGCGACGTCGACGGCGTCCTCATAGAACTTCTCGTAGTGGTACGGGTCGTCGTTGCCCTGCACCTTGTGGGCGGCAATGCTCGGCTCCATCGATTCCCACCCGGCGACCTCTGCCAGCCGGGTCAGGAAGGTGCGGGATGCCGTCGCCGGATCCGTGACTTCCTCCCAGGTTCCCCACCCTTGGGACACCTGCTGCTGGAAGAGACCGCCACCGTCCGCGATAGAGCCGTCCGGGTTGGTGGCGTCGTCGTCGTGGTTGAGGTTGATCAGCGACGATTCGCCCATAGCAGTCATCACGCCGATGACCTGCGCCTTGACGGGCAGCTTCAGCTCCGTGGCGGCGTTCATGATGATCGCCGCGTTGACCAGCTGCTCGCCCTTCCAGGTGCCGACCTCGTCGACGGGCAGGTTCTCGATGTTCACCTCGTAGTCGATCGTGGGGAACTTCCCCCCGGGGAGGGAAGAGCACGACGTGGCGATGAGGACGAAGATCGCGATGAGCGGGATGCAGATGACACCGCAAACGGCGGCGGCTGCGCCCTTCATCCCAGATCCGCCGGGGGAGTGAGGCGGTCCACGAACCAGGATGGTGTGCCGTTCCCGTGTCCGTCTCCCTGACGGATGAGTTCGATCGTGTACTGGCCGATGTCGGTGGGCACGAGCACGCTCATCTGATTGAAGTTCGGGGCACTGGCGACGACACCGGGGCCCGTGACCTGGGAGGGGCGAACCCTGGCGGGGTTTGTGCCCTCGTAGGCCAGCAGGGCGTCGTTGGTGAGCATGGGAGAGAGCTCGGCCCACCACTCCTCGTAGGAGCGGTTGTGGTTCGCGAAGCTGGTCATGGCTTCCTCAGCCACCCGCACCCCGTCGTCGAGCGCGTCCGGCGCGATGGTGCTGGTGGGCGCGGGCTGGGCCGTCGCTGTGTCCGTGGGTGACGGGCTCGGGTTAGGTGTTGGTCCCGCGTCGGTGCATGCCGATAGCGTGAGCATGAGACCAACGGCGACGACGCTGATATGGGAAGTTCTCGGCTTCCGCGTCATATTCCGCGAGTTTCGGCGTCTACTAGATGACGGTTTCGTCATTTTCCCACCCCCCGTATCTGACTCATCCTTGATACTATAGGATCGCATTAGATCCTGTACACGAGGGGGGCTTCGATGACAGATACACCGACGACCCGCGTTAACCCGTTCCATCGGGTGCGCGGCGCCGAGCAGAGCGACGCCGATGTCGACCAGCTGCGCGGCGAGGAACTCGTGGGTCCGCCGACGCCAGAGTCTGCGCCGTCGGTTCCGCATCCGCTCGAGCAGGTCTTCCCGACGATCCCCGAGGCGCCTGGTGCTCTCGTGTATGTCATCGCACTGCACGGCGGCGCGGGAGCCTCGACGATCGCGGGCCTGATTCGTGAGCAGGCTGCGGATCTGCCGGGGGAGGCTGCCCGCGAAGGACATCGGGCCTGGCCTATCTCCTCGTATTCCGGTATGCCGATGAACGTTCTTGCGGTGGCACGCACTCACTATCACGGCCTCCAGACGGCAGAGAGATTCGCGCTGGCATGGGCTGCGGGGGAGTACCGGGACAGCCGGCTGCTGGGAATCGTGCTCGTCGACGACGGCCCACAGCTGACCAAAGCGCAGCTCAAGGCCGTTGAGCGCATCGGCCGGATGACGCCGCACGGGTGGCGGGTTCCCTGGGCCGAGGGATGGCGCCTGGCCGAGCCCACTCTCAAGACCTCTTCTCCTCGCGTCCGGTGGACCATCGGACGCATTCGCAAGCTTGCTCAAACCCCGCCTACGGAAGGAAAGAAATGAACACTCTGATTGAGGTCGCGACCGCGATCACCGGCGTCCTGCCCAACCCTGAGCCGGAGCAGCCTCCGGGCACGGAGGGCGTATCCACGCTGATCAACTGGCTTGCCTGGGGTGCGCTCATCCTGGGTCTTGCCGGCTTCCTCGCGAGCGCCGGGTACCTCGCATTCGCCGCATTCACGGGCCGCGAGATCCAGGGCTTCAAGGGCCTCGTGATCGCGCTCATCGTGTGTGTCCTCGTCGGCGCTGCCGGCGGCATCATCGCAACGTTCACCGGCTGAGCAGGGGAGAGATCATGAGCGACGACAACAGCGATAGCAACCGCGGCCTGGTCAAGTTCAACGCGTGGTGGCTGGCGGCAGCGATTTTGGTGCTCGCTGTCATCGCCGCTCTCGTACTGGTGCTGACCTTCGGCGGCAGGGACAACCCCGAAGGGGGCACCTCGCCATCAGGCGCACCGTCGACACCGTCCGCGCAGCCGGGCGAGGACGAGTCGACTCCGCCCGAGACAGGGGGTGTCTGCGACCTGCCCTCGGGATCAGACATCCCCACGGTCGGACCCGACGCCGAGTGGGTCAACCGCATGGGACTGCTCACCCCCACGTCGAGTGAGTATGCCGCGGCATCGGCCGACGACACTCTCTGGGGCTGCTTCGCTCCCTCACCGACGGGAGCACTTTTCGCGGCGACCAGCTTCATGGCTGGGCTACAGGAGAGCACTGATGCCGATGCATTCCGGGCTTTCGTCGAAGATGCGGCCGTAGACAACAACGGGCGGGCTCCGTTTATCGAGGAGAACGCCTCACTGGCTCGTTCGCCCGAACCGGGTCGCACCGCTCAGATCTCGGGTTTCCGGTTCGACAGTGTCGAACCGGAGGAGGTCGTGATTCGGGTCGGCATGAGCCAGAGTGCTGGGTCCGAGACGGTGACCGCCTATGTGTCGTTCACCCTTGTCTGGGACAGCGAGAGGGATACCTGGCTGGTCGATGTCGAGAGAATCACTCTCCGCCCCACTCTCGACCCGTTGGCCGGATACACGGACTGGAGCGCTTCGCAATGATCCGCATGGCAGCTGAGGAAGAGGAGTGCCAGGTTTGGGACGCACTCTGCTGGGCTGGCGAGGGCATCAGTGACGCTGCCAATAGCGCGTTCACGGATTTCGTGCGTGATATCTGGAAGCTGCTGATCGATTTTCTCGGGTGGATCAACTCGTTCTGGGTGGGCATCCCGAGCGCGGATGTGACAGCCCCGGCGATTGGTCAGATCAACGGGTGGATGGGCTGGTACACGGCCGCGATTGCACTGATCGGACTTCTTATCGGTCTGGGTCGCATGGCGATCTCGAACGACTTCAAGTCCGGTCTGCCGGCGGTCAAGATGGTCGTGAACCTCATCCTGGTCACGGGCGTGTACGCGGTGGCGTTCGCGGGTCTGACGACGGCGGGCGACCAGTTCGCGCCGTGGATCATCCAGAAGGCGACGGGGGAGGAGCTGAGCCTGTCGGGCATGCTGTCTCTCTCGGAGATGATGCTGATATACCCGGGTGGCGGGCTGTTCCTCGCGATCATCGGCCTTCTCGGCGCCGTGGTGAATGTCCTGTTCATGGTGATTCAGGGTGCTCTCGCGTCGACGATGTTCGCTCTGCTGCCAGCGGTGGCCGCGGGGAGTGGGACCGAGATGGGGTCGAACGCATTTCGTCAGCTGCAGGGCTGGTTGCTGGCCGTGATTCTGTTCAAGCCGGTGGCTGCGATCATCTACGCCTTCGGGATGATGCAGATGAAGAACCCGCCGGCGATCGAGGGCCTCGATGACATCGGGAAGTCGATCTACAACGCCTGCGTCGCCATGGTGATTCTCGGCATGGCGGCCCTCGCTCTGCCGGCACTGATCAAGTTCCTGGTGCCGGTGGCAGCGGCGGCAACCTCGAACGCGTTCTCGGGTGGCGCGGCGGTCGCTGGCGTTGCTGCAGCCGGGTCGGCCGTCGTGATGGTCGGGGCGGTAGCCGCGACCGGTGGAGCGGCTGCACCGGCCGCGGGCGCTGCTGCAGGAGCCGGTGGTGCCGGCGCCGCGGCCGGTGGCGCCGCATCGACTGCAGCTGCAGGTGGAGCGGCTGCCGGAGGCACCGCGGCGTCGACGGGCGCTGCTACCGGGGGAGCGGCGGCGAGCGGAGGAACGGGCGCTGCTACGGCGGCCGAGTCCGGTACGTCGGCCGCCGCATCCTCGCCGTCGACGAGCCCGGGCGGTGCGGCACCTGCCGCTGTGGACAGCGGTGGAGCTGCGCCCTCGAGCGGCGGTAGTTCCTCTGGGTGGAATGCGGCGGGATCCGCGATGAACAGTCTCGGCAGCTCGGCATCGAGCAGCAGTAACGGAATTGACGAACAGGGGTCGAACGATGAGTAGCAATGACACCACGATGGTGGAGCACGGCAACATCGTCATGCCCGCCAAGCTCGGCATCGGCGGGCTGGGTGCGGGTGTGACGTTCGGGTCTATCCCGTTCGCACTCGTCCTCATTGGATGCATCGTGCGCGGCTGGTGGCTTGCTGCCGGCATCATCACGCTCCTCGGCGTGGCCGCGGCGGTAGTGACCGTGGTCACCGTCAAGCAGGGCCGCAACTGGTATCGGCGCAAGGCGAACCGCATGGCATTCCGCGCTGCGGAGCGTCGCGGCGACACGCTTCTGGTTGCGGGGCCCGCGGGACGGATCCCGGATGGGAGCTTCCGTCTGCCGGGCCTGCTGACGGCGTCAGAGCTGAGCGAGCACAAAGACAGCTACGGCAACCCGTTCGGGATGATCCGTCTCGCCACAGCGACGACAAAGCACTACACCGTGGTGATCGAGTGCTTCCCCGATGGGGACTCACTCGTGGATCAGGACAGGATCAACCGGCAGGTCGCCCATTGGGGTGGCTGGCTCGCGCAGCTGGGTGTGGAGGATTCGATCGTCGGCGCATCTGTCACGATCGAGAGCGCGCCGGACTCTGGCCTGCGGCTGCGGCGCATGGTCGCGGAGAACGTGTCTGACCACGGCAGCGACTTCTCCACCGCTGTTGTCGGTGGCCTCGCGGACACGCTGTCGGGCGGTGCTCCTCAGCTGAGCACGCGTCTGGCGCTGACGTTCAATGGCACGGGTCTGGAGTCGAAGAACTCCGATCGGGGCGTGCAGGAGATGGCGGACGAGATCGGCAACCGCCTCCCGGTCCTGTTGGCTTCGCTGGGCATGACGGGAGCTGGCACCGGGGCGCAGGCGTGCACGGCGCAGGACATCGTGGACTTCACCCGCGTGGCGTACGACCCGACGGTGTCGGCCCGCGTCGAGCAGGCCCGCCAGGAGGGCGGGACAGGCCTGACCTGGTCGGAGGCCGGCCCTGCGTTCTCCGAGGCGAAGTACGACCGGTACTACCACGACCGTGGTGTGTCGAAGTCGTGGACGATGTACGAGGGTCCGCGATCAAAGTTCTACGCGACGGCGCTGCGCCGCGCATTCGAGCCGATGAAGGGCGTTCTCCGCAAGCGGGTGACGATCCTGTATCGTCCGATCCCCGCTGGGGATGCGCCGGATGTGATCGAGGCCGAGATCAACAACGCGCAGTTCAACTCGTCGACGAAGCAGCGCGCGACGGCCCGGCAAAAGAACCGCATCCGGTTCGCGAACAAGGCGGCCGAGGAAGAGGCCGCGGGTGCGGGTCTCATCCGGTTCGGCATGATCATCACCACGACGTGCCGGACGAACGATGAGTTCCCGCGTCTGGAGAAGGTCATCCCGTCGCTGACGAATCAGGCGCGCCTCAAGATCCGTGAGGCGCTGGGGAACGAGGACGTGGCATTCCTCGCGGGCCTGCCCCTGGGCGTGGTTCTGCCCGCGCACATGACGTTGCCCGATCAGATTAGGGACTGGCTGTGATGACGATGACGACGACAAGAGCGCAACGACGACAGACGGAGGCGGGAGAGCTGCGGCTGACCCCGCGTGAGGCAAAGCGCCTGGAGCACAAGGTGCGACCCCCGGCTGTCACTCCGCTGCAACGCTGGCTGCAGTTCCTCGACCGCACCCGAACGCAGCGCCGCCGTGCGCTGGGGCGTGCGGGGCGTCGAGGCTGGCGTACCAGCGGCACGGGGCGGATGCCCTGGATCGAGCCGCTGCCGGAAGCACAGGGCACCACGGTGCAGGTGTGCGGTCTCTGGCCGTTCATCGCCGGTTCGAGCGACCTTCCCGTGGGCGTCCCCCTCGGGAAGAACCTGCTGAAAGGCACGGTGGTCTGCGCCGATCCGATCAGTTGGTTCCTCGCCAATCTGATCAACCAGCCCTCGTGCTTCGTTCTCGGCCGTCCCGGCCTGGGAAAGTCGACGCTCGTACGTCGCATCGTGACGGTGCTGGAGGCCTGGGGGCACATCCCGATGGTCCTCAGCGACACGAAGCCCGACTACGTGGATCTGATCGACGCGATGGGCGGGCAGGTGTTCCACCTGGGCCCTGGCCAGGAAGTCATCAACATCCTCGATTTCAGCCAGTTGCTGAGCGAGCTCGAGCAGATCCCCGACGACATCACCCGTGGCGACGCGCCGCGGCGTGAGGCTATCGACGCGATGAAGCGGCGTCGGGCCACTCTCGTGACGGGTCTGCTGGAGCTGGGCCGTGATGCCCGGATCAGCGAGAAGGAACGCAGCATGGTCGTGGAGGGCCTGCGCATCCTCGATGAAGAATTCGACATCGAGAAGGAAGGCCGGCAGCCGCGGATTAGCGACCTGGTGGCCCTGGTGCGCTCTCGTCACCCGCGCCTCGCCGCGATCGCGCAAGACCGTGGCGATGAAGAACGGTATGCGGAGCGCACGGAGCTGCTGCTGGACGGTCTGATTGCGTTGACCTCGTCGGGTGTGTACGGGTCGATCTTCGACGGTGATAGCACCGTGCAGATCGAGGCCGGTCGGCCGGTCGTGTTCGATCTGTCGTCGATCGATGACGGCGACCTGACCCTGCAGGCGGCCGTGCAGGCCGTGTCGTGGTCGTTCGGGTCTGCGGTCGTCGACGCGGAGAAGTACCTCGCGGATGCCGCCCTGCGGCCCCGCCGTCACTACTTCCTGGTGATGGATGAGCTGTGGCGCATGCTGCGCGCCAGTTCGGCGATGGTGTTCTTCGTCGACGCGCTGACGCGTCTGAACCGTGCACGCGGTATCGCACAGGCGATGATCACGCACACGATGGATGACCTCAAGCTGTCGTCTGACGAGCTGACGACGATCGCGTGGGGCTTCGTGGCCCGGTCCGCGATGGTGTTCATCGGCGGGCTCGCGCAGTCCGAGATGGGGAACCTGGAGCAGGTGTTCGCCATGTCGGCACGCGAGAAGTCGATGATCATGGACTGGAGTGCCGACGGGTCGCTGAACCCGCACACGGGCACACAGGCGGTCCCGCCTGGGCGAGGAAAGTTCTTGCTCAAGATCGGAAAGAAGCCGGGGACACCGTTCGAGGTGGAACTCACGGCTGCAGAGATGGACGTGAACAACACGAACCGGGCCTGGACGACAGCGGCAGAGCGGTTCCGTGCGAACGCGGCACGCGTTACCGAGACGCTGGAGGAGGCGGCCTGATGCGCCCGAACCGGCGGGCACAACCTCTCGCGGCCGACACCGGGTGGCTGGTGATCGGCGGGGTACTCGCGGTGGCGATGTTCGTCGGGGTGCTGGGCTGGTTGGCTGCGCTCACCAACCCCGGCGTCGACGAGCTCGGCCGGCGTGACCCTTTCACGGTGCTGGCGGCTGTTCTGACAGGGAAGCTGTCGCCGGCGCCGCTGCAGGTCGTGATCTTCCTGCTCGGGCTGATTGTCCTGGGGGTGGCGGCCGCCGCGATCGCCACGCTGGCGCTGCGGCGCCGGTCATCGGGATCCCGGGTCGACCACAAGGCGGCGTCGATGGGACAGATCCGCGAGCTGGATGAGATGACGCAGAAGAAGGTCGCGGAGGACACCGCCCGTCTCGGCGCAGAAGGCGCAGCGGACGGTGTCCCGCTCGGCCGACACATCCCGTCCGGCAAGTTCCTCTTCGGCACGTGGGAGTGGGTGCAGATCTGGCTCATGGGACCGCGTGCGGGCAAGACGAGCTGCGTGTGCGTGCCGCAGATCCTGGAGACGCAGGGGCCGGTGTTCGCGACGTCGAACAAGCGAGACATCGTCGACCTCACCCGCGGGCCGCGATCGGAGATCGGCCGCATGTGGATCCACGACGTGCAGGACATCATCGGGGCGGAGCCCACCTGGTGGTGGAATCCGCTGTCGTTCGTGACGAACTTCGAACGTGCGGAGAAGCTTGTCGACGTGTTCGTCTCGGCCGCGCAAGAAGCTGACGCGAAGGAAGATGCGTACTTCGGGCCGGCCGGCCGGGAGACACTCGCGCGGTTGTTCCTCACCGCTGCGGTGACGGGGAGACCCATCACTGACGTGTACCTGTGGGCGATGGATCCCAGCGGGCGGGATCCCGAGATCGGAGATCCGTCTGTGCTGCTCGTCGAGGACGACTACACGCAGGCACAGGGCCTCTCGAAGACGCAGACGCTCACGGAGAAGCAGCGTGACGGCGTGTACGGCACGGTGCGGACCTTTATCGGCGTCCTGGCCAACAAGAAGGTGCTCCCGTGGATCACGGACACCGACGGGCGACCGCACTTCGACCCGTACGACTTCGTCAAGTCCACCGACACCGTCTACGCGATCTCTCGCGAGGGCGGTGGTAGCGCCAGGGCGATCACCGCGGCGCTGACGATGGCGGTCCTCACGGCCGCCGAGGAAGTCGGTTCCCGGATGCGTGGCGGCCGCCTCGCAACACCGTTGATGGCGGTCCTCGACGAGGCCGCGAACGTGTGCCGGTGGCGAGACCTGCCCGACGTGTATTCGCACTACGGCAGCCGCGGCATCATCGTCTCCACGTTCTTCCAGTCCTGGCAACAGGGCGTCGAAGCGTTCGGCATCAACGGGATGGACAAGCTCTGGGGAGCCGCGAATATTCGCGCCTCGGGCAGCGGCCTCGCGGACGATAAGTTCCTCCCGCACCTGTCCCAGCTGATCGGTGACCACGACGTGGTGCACCGCACCAGCACCCAGCAGCACGGAGGCCGGTCGACGACGACCAGTATCAGCCGCGAGCGGATCTTCGACGTCTCGGAACTCGCAGCGATGCCGCGCGGCCGCGCGGTGATGATCCCCGCCACACAGCCGGCGACGCTGTTCGCGCTCGAGCACTGGTCGGCGAAACCGTACGGCGAGAAAGTGGCCGCGAGCCGCGACTACTACGAAGCGCAGGCGGTCCAGACGGGACACCTCGAGGAGACATCGAATGTCTGATTACGACGACGAGACCCCGGATGAGCCCGAGGTCGAAACGTACTACCCGAACGTGTATATGTGGGTCGAACACTGGCTGTTGCCGCACTGGAAGCGTGACCTGTCCCCGGCTCGGTGGGATGCCCGCTGGTGGGAGTACACCGAGGTCCTCAGCCGGTTCGAGGCCCTGTGGCGGGCGTGGGAGTTCCTGCGCCTTGAAGGGCCGACCGGTATGGCGGTCTTCTTCCGCGACTACCTCGACACGGCCATGCCGATCATCACGGCGAGCGATGGCCCGTTCTGGCGTGTCGAGAAAGTCTCTCGAACACGCACGCTGCCCGAACAGTGGCCGAGCGAGCTTCCCTCGCCTGAGGACATGCCCGACCTGGTCTGACCGGAGCTGACGCGATGCTGTTCTACGACATCTTCTTCCTCGTCCTGGCGGCGGTGGGAGCCGCTTTTCTCCTGGTGCCTGTCTTTCGGGATCCCGGGATGGCACGCCGCAAGCGCGTCACCCGCTGGGTCCACGCGATCGGCCTGTGCCTGGTGGCGGTGTCTCTCGTGGCCGTCGGCCGAACGTCGGCCGAGTGGGCCGCGTTTCTCGTCCTCGCCGTCGTGGCCGTCTGGGCACTGGTGATCCTCGCGCTCCGCCTCCAGGACCGCATCGAGCAGACTCGGGGGCTCAGGGCAGATGCCACGCTAGGTCAGCTGGCCGCACCGACGCCGATCTCCGCGACGCGGGCGTTCTTCCACTGGATCGCATGGTCAGTGGGAGGGGGCACGGTCCTCCTGCTGGCAGTGATGGTGCTCGGCGGGATCCTCGAACCCGAACTGACATCGTCCGTGATGAACGTACCGGACGCGTGGAAGCTGATCCTCGGTGCCGACATCCTGATCATCGTGGCGGCCGGGATCGGCGTGCTGATCCAAAAGCTCACGCGTGATGAAGCGGTCCGGTACCACGAGGCCCTGACGGAGGGCATCACCGCCCGGCTGCGGGCGGAAGAAGCCGCCGGCTACGGCAAGGGGTATTCGGACGCGCTGTCAGGAACCGCACCAAACGAAGGCAGCTAAGTACCCATGGGACTGTTTTCGCGGCGCGGTAGGGCAGAGCTGATCACCGATCTGCGGCCGGGGGAGATCTTCGTGTTCGGATCGAACGCTGCGGGCTCTCACGCGGGCGGCGCCGCCCGACAGGCCGTGCGAGACTTCGGCGCCATCATGGGGCAGGCTCACGGACTCCAGGGCCGCTCATACGCGCTGGTGTCGATGTCTGGTCTGGATGTGATCGCGGAGGAAACCGCCACGTTCTATGCGTTCGCTCGCACGCATCCAGAGCTGACGTTCTTGGTGACGGAGATTGGGTGTGGCATCGCTGGCCACACCCCCACAGAGGTCGCGCCATTGTTCGCCGGAGCTCCGCGAAACGTCGTCCTTCCGCGCTCATTTATAGAGCTTCTTGAGGGTACGCATGAGTGAGTCGGGAGAGCGGGCTCGTGCAGCTGCTTTCGGACGGCAGCGCGCGCAGGCCGAGCAGAGAGAGGCACAAGCGATCCTCGATCGGATACCGCCGCCGTGGTACCGAGTGGCCGCTGCGCGTGCGCATCGTCGCGCGGCCGACGAGGCGCGGGTCACCTTCGAGCGTGCACGGTACGAAATCGGAGAGCACGAGAATGCTCTCGCGCATCTCGGTGCCGGCGCAGATCCGGACGAGTGGGGAGTGTTCAGCCTTGCCCCCGGCGTCAGCCTGGAGGCGACTCTCGCCCGGCTTGAGGCAGGGCGATACGAGAACGCGGATCTCGCGGGCGCTGCCGCCGCATTGCGGCCGCTCGTGGCTCCCGCGCGCGCGTCGACCGTTCTCGGTGACGCTGCCGCGCGGAAGGAGATCGAACGGGCAGTGGCCGCCCTGGCGGCGCGGGCACCCCGCAGGCTCGTGCGCGAGCTCATCGACCATCTCCCCGCCCGCGAGCGGCCGTTGCCGGCACGCGCCGAGGATCTCGCTCACTACGGCAGGTACAAGCTGCTCGTCACCGAGAGCGCGTCAAAGATCCGCCTCGACGACATCGTGATGGGCTCGGTGCGGGGGAGGGGCTTCGGCAGCTCACTCCTGCAGGAGCTATGCCGGTACGCAGACCATCGCTCCCTGCCGATCGTATGCACCATGATGACCGACTACCCGGACCTGCCGCGGGATGCGTCCCCGGAGGAGTACAAGGCGGCCCAGCGGACCGCTGAGCGTCGCCTGGCCGGGTGGTACCACCGCCATGGCTTCCGGTCCTCTCGCCCCGTCGACGAGTGGAAATCCCGCACGGATCTACGGCGGGAACCCGGCCCCCACGAACGGAAGGAAACGACATGACCGAGAACACGACAGTCCCAGAGAAACCCGCGCGCACGACGCTGCGCGACGCGCTGCGACAGATCCGGGATGAGATCGCGGCACAGTTCGCGATCGACCGCACCGGCATCACACGCCGAGAGGTCCCTGCCCGGGCGAAAGCCGCAGCCTGGGCCGCGATCGCCGGAATCTACCTCGTGGGCTGGAGCGAAGGGGTCCGGGTTGCTGTCGTGATGCTGCTCGGATGGACTCCTGCGCCCGACACGTGGCCCACGGGTACCGTTGCCACCGCCACGGCGGGCATCGTACGACAGATCGCCGTGGTGTTGATGGCGGCCGCGTTGATCTGGGCGTTTCGTCGGTACGCGGGCGCTGAGGTACAACGTGCCACCTGGAGGACCAGCGTCAAGACGTTCCCCGTCGGCTACCTCGCCGTGTTCATCGGATTCACCCTCGCGGGGGCGCTCAGCACGGTCTTCGGGTTGCCGTCCAACGAGTTCGATCTTGCGCCGATCGATGACCCGCTTCTGCACGTTCTCAATATCGTCAACGATGGGATGGCCGGCCCAAGCGAGGAGCTGGCCCTTCTCGCGCTCGTCGTCGTTGCGCTCCGTGCCACCGGGCACAGCTGGACTGTGGTCCTCATCGCGGCGATTGCTGTGCGGGTGCCCTTTCACCTGTACTACGGCTGGGGTGCGATCGGCCTCGCCGCCTGGGCCCTCCTGATGGTTCTGCTGTACCGCCGCACGGGAGCTATCGTCGCCCTCATCCTCGAGCACGCCACGTTCAACATGCTCACTTACGCCGGCGCCATCGGATGGTCACTCAAGCTGATCTTCACGCTGTCTGGCCTCGTGGTCGTCGGCGTCGTCTTGACTAAAAGCATCGCGCAGCGAGAGAAGGCCGCAGCGGAGAAACCGTAGTGCGCTCGGCACACGTCGAGAGAGGGCCCCGCCAGCTCGGCGGGGCCCTCTCTCTTGAGTTCTGCCGGACAGCCCGCGCGGTGGTTACTCCCCAATTTCTCCGATGTGCTCGCCAGAGAGAGCGCGTTTGACGAGCTGCGCATGCTCGGCAGACACCGGGAACTGGATCTCGGCGCCGTCTGGGAAATGCTCGTCCCCGGCACTGACCATGAGAAGGAAGTCGCCACTCGGGTACTGCGTGATGGTGAGTGATCCGCTTGTCAGCGACGGCTCCCCGTCGATGGTGCTCACCGGCCAAGTCAACGTGATCCGAAGGTTGTCGTTGTCCATCTATACTCCGAGCGGTGCGACGGATGCTGCGGCCGAGTGGAACGCCGCATACCGCGGCCGCCGCGTCGTTCATCCGGGACGCGAGGCGACCGAGGTCGACCCGCAGATGTACGAGCAGATGAACACCGAGCTGGGTGCGCTGCGCGAGCGGCTGCGCAGCGTTCCCGTCGACGATCGCGAGACGTGGGCGCGTGTCGCACGGCACACGGCAGGCCGAGCGAGCGCAGAGGCTCGGCTCGGTTCACGCCAAGGGTCGTCACGGCGTCTCCGGTGCGTGCGGCGAGTTCGGCGACGTTGATCAACGCCGACTGTTTACTGGGCGTGTCTGCGTAGTGACATCTGCAGCATGTAGCGGGATGTTCTTCGACAAGGGTGCAGCGGCGAGTCCATCCCGTCGATGATGTAGAGCGCCGTCGCCGACGGCAAGCCATACTCACAACGGCGGCGTTGGCTAACTATACGAACAGTCGATCCGCCTGTCAGAGATGTAACAAAGACGTCATATGATCTGATTGCTGTTGAAATGTCTAAATAAGTACAGTGGTGTGACAGTGCTGAGGTGACGATGCCCAGCCAAACCCCAAGGAGATGACCGTCGTACGCTTCACTCGTTCCCTTTCCCTCACCGGCGGTGCTGCGCTGAGTGCTGGGCTGGTGGTCGAGTGCGGCATCAACCTGGCTCGTTGAGCCGTCGGCGGGGGCGGTCGATGACGCCCGCACGGTTCGTCCGCGTCCGATCCCGTGCAGACTTCGTATCAATTGGAATCGCGCGCATGCGCGAGCAGTCGCTGGCTGAACAGTGTGAGGTGTACCGCAATGTCTACTGAACCGATGAGGGTCGATCTCTCGGAGTTCCCGCTCGTCGACCACCACTGCCACGGGGTCCTCGAGAGTGATCCCAGTCGCGAAGACTTCGAGCTACTGACTACCGAGTCCGACTGGGCAGCCCCCGAAGGAACCACCGGATTCGACTCTCAAGTAGGTTTTGGGATCCGGAGATATTGCGCTCCAGTCCTCGACCTGCCCTCGTTCGCGAGCCCCGAGGACTACCTTGCCCGACGGGTGGCGCTCGGAGCGCCGGAGGTCAACCGCAGACTGCTGCGATCCACGGGGATCTCCGACTACCTCATCGAAACCGGGTATCGCGGCGACGCGATCCTGACACCTTCCGCAATGGCCGACGCCGGCGCTGCCCGCGCTCATGAAGTGGTGCGCCTTGAGCGCATTGCTGAGCAGCTCGTGGAGGGCGGATGCTCTGCCCCGCAGTTCAGAAAGACTTTCGCTCAAACCCTCGACGACGCCCTTCGCGCAGCGGTAGGTGTCAAATCCATCGCCGCCTACCGCATCGGTCTCGACTTCGATCCTCGCCGTCCGTCCGCAGAAGACGTAGACACCGCGCTCGACGCGTGGATGCGCTCAACGCTCGGTGGAGAGGTCCGACTGTCGGACGCGACCATCATCCGTCATCTCCTGTGGGAGGCGGTCGACCGCGGCGCCCTCATCCAATTCCACATCGGATACGGCGACGCCGACGTCGACCTTCTGCGGTGCACCCCGTTGCTGCTGACCGAATTCATGAGGCTCACGCGCGCGTCAGGCGTCCGCATCGCGTTACTGCACTGCTACCCGTTCCACCGCGAAGCGGGCTACTTGGCCCAGGTCTTCCCTCACGTCTTCCTCGACGTGGGTCTCGCGGTGAACTACACCGGGTCGCGCTCGCACGCGGTGATTGCGGAGTCGATGGAGCTCGCCCCGTTCTCCAAGCTAATGTTCTCCAGCGACGCCTTCGGCGTTGCGGAGCTCTACCTCCTAGGAGCGCTGCTGTTCCGCCGGGGGACCGAGGCCGCCCTCGCCGACTTTGCTGCGCGGGACGGGTGGCCTGTCGAAGAGCAACGCCGGGTCGCTGAACTCATCAGTTCTGGCAATGCACGCCGCGTCTACGGGATCGGCGCATGAGGCCCGATCTGGCGCTCCTCGCCGCGCACTGGCGAGCGGCGTTCGTCGCGGAGCAAGAGGCCGCAGTTGGACTGCGGAAGGATCTGCACGCAGACCCGCGTGCATCCGCCGACGAGGATGATGCTTCGCGGCGTATCGAGGCCGCTCTCCATGGGGTCATCGCTTTCCGGCGGAGTGCGGACACCGGACGTATCGGCCGTATCGGCCCGGAGCGCGGCGCAGCGATTGCCCTCCGCGCTGAACTCGACGCCCTTCCGCTGCGAGAGCAGACCGGCGCGCCCTATGCAGCGACCGGCGAGCTCATGCATGCCTGCGGACATGACGTGCATCAAGCCGCCCTCGTGGCACTGCTTCGCGCCTCCGTCGGTATCGACCTTCCATTCGGGCTGGTCGCTCTTCTGCAGCCGCGGGAGGAGACCTACCCGTCAGGTGCGCTCGACATGGTGCGAGAGAACGTTCTTCTCGATGAGGACATCGCACACGTCATCGGCGCGCACGTGCATCCGGCGGTGCCCGTCGGCGAGATCGCGGTGGGTGGAGGATTCATCAACGCCGCGGCCGACGAAATCGACATCCGGTTGGTGGGACGCGGCGGCCATGGCGCCTACCCGCATGACGGAGCAGACCCCGTTGCAGCTGCCGCACACATTGCGATTGCTTTGCCGGAGCTGGTACGGCGTACCGTCTCGCCTCTGAATGCAGCCGTCATCAGCATCGGCACATTGCACGTGGGCGATGGCGCTGCGAACGTCCTCCCGGAGAATGCCCACATCCGCGCCACTCTGCGCAGCACTGATCCGGCGGATCGGGTTGCTCTCCAGCGTGCAGTCAAGAGCACCGCGGAGAGCATCGCGAGCGGATTCGGGGTGGTCGCGGTCACCACTGTCACCGAAGGCGAGCCGGTGCTGATCAACGACGCCGAGCTTGCCGCTCGCATCGGCGACGCCGTCGTCACCCTCGGAGTCTCGCGCGCGGAACCACTCCGCTCACTCGGTGCCGATGACTTCTCCTACTTCTCCGACGCCGTGCCCTCCGCGATGCTCTTCGTTGGCGTCGAGACCGCAGGAGAGACACCACCGCCGTCCCTTCATCACCCGCGGTTCCTGCCGACGGATCGTGCCGTGCAGGACGTGGGCATGGCGCTCATGGCCGGCTACCTCGCAGCCGCTGAAAACCTCCTCGACGCGCGTCCTTCGGCGATCACAGCTCCTCAGGTCCGCGAGACGCTGACGGATCACCCCTCCATCGAGAGGGAGCATGCATGAACTCGGTGACGCGGACACTCGCACGCGGCACTCGCTAACGCATCCTGTTCCGCCGATTCGACGTCTGCTTCAAGCTGGCCGCAGGTGAAGAGAAATCTTATACGTACTATCTGTTACATCTAGCGCTATTTGTTGTACTCTGTACTATCCAGTTCGTATCCTGGGGCGTCAGAGTCGACGCCATACGAAGGGTTCTGAAATGACTGCAGCATCCACTCGCGTCGGGGACAGCACCCCGGTCGCCCCGCGCAAGACACTCCGCCTGTGGGAAGTCGTGGCAATCTCGGTGGGCTTCATGGGGCCCGTCATGGCGATGTCGTTGAACGGCATCGGAGTCGCCGGACTCGTCGGCTCCGGCGTGCCGTTCACCTTTATCGTCTCGTTCGCTGGGACGATGCTTGTGGCATACGCGTTCATCCGGCTCACCCGATACATCACTCACGCCGGGTCGGTATACGCCCTCGCAGGCTCCACGCTCGGCCCTCGGGCAGGCTTCTTCGGAGGTTTCGCGCTCCTGGGCACCTACATCTTCTTCGCCGTCTGCATCGCTGGCGCGTGCGGGGTTTTCTTCCAAGCGATGATGACCGAGTTCGGGGTAACACTCCCGTCGTGGACCTGGGTTCTCGTGCCCGTCGTCGTCGCCGTGTTCACCCTCATCCTCAACGTGCGTGAGTCCACCGTTACGGCTCGTACGCTCCTGGGCATCGGGTTCGTCGGAATCGCCGCGATGGTCGTGCTCTCGGTGGTCATCATCGTTCGCGTGGCTTCGGGAGACGCGCCCGTATCGACCGGCGTGGACTTCTCCGTGCTGCTTCCCGGCGACGCCCCGATCAGCGCCGTCATGACCGCCGCAGTGTTCGGATTCTTGTCGTGGGCAGGATTCGAGTCGGGCACCTCGCTGGGAGAGGAGACGCAGAACCCTAAGCGGGTCGTTCCGCGCGCTCTCCTGCTCGCGGTCGTCGTCGCCGGCGTCATCTACGTCCTCGTGATGTTCGCGCAGACCATCGGTTTCGGAACCGATGAGGAAGGTGTCGCGGCGTTCGCTGGAGCATCCTCCACTCTCACAACCCTCGCGTCCACTTACGTCGGACAGTGGTGCGCGGTGCTCATCGCGATCTTCGCATTCCTCGTCGCGTTCGCTTCCCTGCTGAGCTCGACCGCGGCAGCCGCCCGTCTCCTCTTTGCTCTCGCACGCGACGGGTTCGGACCGAAGTCGTTCGCCGCTACGAGCGACAAGACCGGAGTCCCCGTCCGGAGCACGATCTTCGTGATCATCCTCACCGTCGTCTTCGCGGTCGGGTTCGGCCTGTTCGGCGCCACATCGGTGGAGGTGTACTACTGGTTCGCGACCATCGCGACCCTCTGCATGGTGGTCGCATACGGAATGACCTCGGTAGGCGTCATCAAGCACACGTTCTCGCGTGGATCGAAGATCCCGAAGTGGGAAGCCATCATCCCGGTCCTCGGCCTCGCCTTCCTCGCCTACGTGTACTTCATCCAGATCGCCGGCCAGGCCGCCCCGTACACATACTTCCCGTGGATTGCGGGCGCGTGGTGCCTGATCGGCTTGATCATCGTGCTCGTCCGCCCATCCCTTGCCGACAGAATCGGATCTCGTCTGAGCGTGGAAGAGCTGGACTGATAATGACCGTCAACAACCCGAACCCGACGACAGGAAAAGACACCATGGGCACCGAGGCAGAAAACGACGAACTGATCTTCATCGCCACCACCGACATCGCGGCGCGCACCAAGGGACGCTCGATGCGGTTGGCGGACTTCGACGAGAACGCCTCGCTCGGTTGGGTGCCCGCAAACCTGGGCATCGGCTCGCTCGGTCACATCGTCGATGACATCCCCTACGGCTCCACCGGTGATCTGCGCCTCAAGCCGGACCTCAGCTCGCTCGCCCGCGTGGATGGAATCCCCGGGCGGCCCCCGCTGAACGTCGTTTTCGCGGATCTGGTAAACACGGACGGGTCACCTTGGGAGAGCTGCCCGCGCACCTTCCTCCGTGACGCTGTCGAGCAGCTGCGGACTGAGTTCGGCATCACAACTCGTTCCTCTTTCGAGCACGAGTTCGTGGACGTCAGCGCCAAGGGAGACCACCACCCGTTCTCGCTGCAGGCATTCCGGCGCGCAGAGCCGCTCGGATCCGAGCTGATGCGCGTACTGCACACCGCCGGACTCGAACCGGAGACCTGGCTTCCCGAGTACGGTCGTCACCAGTACGAGATCACCGTCGCCCCCACCGATCCGGTCGCCGCGGCAGACCGAGCCATCCTCGTCCGCGACATCGTCTACGACGTCTTCGAGGCCCACGGACGCGAAGCCTCCTTCGCCCCTGTCGTCGTACCGGGCGAGACCGGCAACGGTGTGCACGTGCACTTCGGACTCGATGACCTCGACGGCAACACCCTCGTGTATGACCCCACCCGCCCTGGCCGCCTTTCCAAACTTGCCGGCAGCTTCGCCGCCGGCATCGTCAAGTACGGGCCCGCCATGGCCGCCCTGTTCGCCCCGTTGGCGACCAGCTACCTCCGTCTCGCGCCGCACAACTGGTCAACGGCACGGTCGTTCCTGGGGCTTCAGAACCGCGAGGCGCTGTTGCGCATCTGTCCCACCAACGAAATCGACGGCCGCGACCCCAGCAAGCAGCTGCACTTCGAATTCCGTGGCGGTGATATCGGAGCCAACCCCTGGATCCTTCTGGGCATGATTCTGCGGGCAGGAATGCAGGGACTCCGTGACCGACTCGAGACGCCGGAGATCGTCGTTGGAGAGCTCGACCTGGAGGATCGACACGCCCACCTGACCAGGCTTCCCCGGGATCTCGAGAAGGCACTCGATGCGCTGAAGGCGGACGAGGTGGTGTCCGGGTGGTTCTCGCCGGCGTTCCTGGCAACCTTCGAGGCCATTAAGAAGGACGAGTTCGCCTCTGTTCAGGGCCGCTCGCTCACCGAGCAATGCGAGGTGTACGCTCGTGTCTACTGAGCATGCGAACTCCACGACGACGCCAGCGCACGGAGACGGTGTACCTGACCTCCTCGCACGAGACCGCGCCGTCATCGCGGGGGTAGAGAAGCTGCGCTTCTTCCCGCTTGCCGCCGTCTCAGGCTCCGGTCACACACTCGTCGAACCCGACGGCCGCGAACTCATCGACCTCAGCGCAAGCTGGACGGCATCAGGTTTTGGGCATGGCAACATGCGCATCGCTGCTGTCATTGCCGATGCCGCAGCTTCAAGCCCCGGATCCTCGATCCTGTCCGCCACGCATCCGGACGCAGTCTCACTCGCGGAGGAACTACTCGATCTCGTGCCCAGCTCGCTGCCGCCTGAGGAGAGACGCGTCTACCTCGGACATGCGGGCACAGACGCGAACGAAGTGGCGCTACACGGCGCTCGCCACGCGACCGGGCGACCGAACGTGATCGCGTTCGAGAACGGCTACCACGGCGGAATGGGTGACTCACGGGGTGTATCCGGCGTTCACATCGCCTCTGGTGTGCCTGCCGACCCGCACCTGACTCTTCTGCCCTACCCGGATGCGTACAGGCCCCACACCGGCGACGCGTCCACCATCGTCGAAGACATCCTCGCCGCAGCCAGCGAGGAGCTGTCCCGCGGGAAGACTGCGGCAGTGATCGTAGAACCTATCCAGTCCGATGGTGGGGTCATCGTGCCCCCAGCCGGTTTCCTGTCAGGTCTGCGAGAACTGTGCGATGCGCACGGCGCGTATCTCATTGTCGACGAGGTGAAGGTCGGCCTAGGACGCACTGGGCTCCCGCATGCGTTTGCCTATGACGGCGTCGTTCCCGACATCGTCACCCTCGGCAAGGCGCTGGGAGGAGGACTCCCGCTGTCCGCCGCTGTCGGTCCAGCCTCTGTATTGGACGAACCGGTGGCTTCTGCATTGATGACCACTACCGGTAACCCGATCTCGTGCGCTGCCGGCCGTGCCGTTTTGTCGATTGTTCGAGAGGGTTCCGTTACTGCCAATGCGCGGGATCGTGGGTTCCAACTACTGACATTGTTCGAGGAGTACGTCCGCACGTACCGGCCGGGTGCCTGCCACGTGGGCAACGTGCGCGGTCGCGGGCTGTCGGTCGGCGTCGAGATCGTTCACGACCGCCAGTCCGCGGCTGCAGACGACAACCTCACCGCGAAGATCGTCTACCGAGCTTGGCAGCTCGGCGTAGTGGCCTACCCGGTGCGGGGCAACGTCATCGAACTGACCCCGCCGCTGACAATCCCGGCTGACGCACTCTCGGAAGCGGTGCGACTCCTGACCCAGGCAATAGACGACGCCGCGGAGGGCGTCGTGTCCGACGAGCAGATCGCTGACTACCAGGGCTGGTGATATGGCCCACGGTCAGCGACCTCAAGGTCACGCGGACGCGGGGGTGACGGGCTCGGAGATCCAGGTTTCCCGAACAGCTTCAAGGGACTCAAGGCGCTTACGACCCGACTCGCCACGTTCTTCCGTCACCCCCGCGATCACTGTCTCCAGGACCGCCAGCGCGGGGACGAGAGAGTCGAACGGGGATGGTGCGTCCACATTCGCTGGCAACACGGCCTTCGCTACGTCTGCAACCGGCGACATCCAGCGGTCCGTGAACAGCACCAGTTCAGCACCCTGCGACGCGACACTGCGCGCGAATCGCACGACCCCCTGGTCGTACCTGCGGTAGTCGAACACAACCAAGACGTCGCTTCGACGGGTGTCGGCCACGACGGCAAGGCGCTTGAGCTCGTCAGGGCCAATCGACTGCACATCGGGACGCAACAGCATCAGATGGGCCGCGAGATAGTCCGCCAGCATCAGACTGAACCGTCCGCCGATCAGTCGCACGCGTCGGCGCGGGTCCGACAACAGGGACACCGCTCGCTCGTACTCGCTGAGCGGAAGGTCACCCATCGTTGCACTGATGCCGGAGGTGAACACCTCGGTCGCGTGGGCCAGTTCGTCGTCGTCGGAGCGAAGATCCGCTCGCCCGTACTGCTCCAGTGGGGATCCCAGACGTTCCTGTACTTCGTGAACGAGTTTTTTCTGGAAGTCGGGATACCCGGTGAAGCCGAGACGTCCGACGAACCGAATCACGGTGGGGGAGCTTACCGACGCGCGACGCGCGAGTTCGGCGACTGTCTCCAGTCCCGCGATGGGATAGTTCGCGAGCAGCGCTCGTCCAACTTTCCGCTCGCCTGCGCTGAGCGAGTCCAGAGCCCGTCTAACTTGCTCACTGACCAGCAGGCCGCCAGCCTGCAAACCATCAACGGCCATCGTCACTCCCTTGGTTGGAACCCACGTTACACATTGGCATGATCACTACCTTCTGTTGATGCGGTTCCGACTTTCTGCGCCCGAACTGTCGCGGAGATCAGTGCGATGGTCTGCTCCTCGAGCGTCGGCGCCGTCAGCAGGAGAACGTCGCGAGTCAGCGCCGCGCCAAGGAGAGGCACCGTGACCACTCCCTCCTGCGCGTGAAGGTCTTCTGGCAGAGCAAGCTCGGGCACCATGGCTAGGCCTAGTCCTGCGGCAACATATGCGCGAACGACTCGGTAGTCGTCCGTTCGCGGCCCGATTCGAGGATCGAAGCCCGCGGCGTGCGCAGCCGCGGTGAAAGCGAGATCCCCCGGGTCCGTTTCTCTGACGCCGAAGACCCACGGCTCTCCACTGAACTCCAGGAGATGACGTGAGCCCGCATTCGCGAGAGGGTGTCCGCTAGGGGCAATCAGGGTGAATCGCTCTGCAAACAGGGAGGAGCGGCGGACGCCCGGTCCCGCAGGCGCGGGGTCTCCCGGCCGCTCAAACACGATGGCAGCATCCAATGCGAGCTGGTCCATCATCAGGGTCAACTCGTGGAGTTCGCCTTCGACGACTCGGGCGGAATAGCCGGAGGAATCGAGAGCGCGCACCAGCGCTGGCAGCACTCGAGCTGCGGCGGTGGGGAAGATGCCGAGCCTGACCCGTCGCCGGCCGTCAGCTAGCGTTTTCGCCACATCGCCTTCTGCGCGAGATGCGCGGTCGAGGATAGCAATCGCATGCGGAAGCCAGAGTCTGCCTGCTGAGGTGAGCTGCGTGCCAGCACGGGAGCTGTCGATGACCGGCAACCCCGTCGTCAGCCCAAGCGCACGCAGGTGATGAGTCACAGTTGGTTGACTCCACCCCAGGGCGGCCGCCGCCCCCAGCACGGAGCCATGTTCTGCAACTGCCCGAAGGGCGGCGAACTGACGTAGATCGAGCATTCGACTCTCTCAATACCTCGTATTGGAACTCACACGATAGTCACTATTCCATATGGACGACATCCCGATCACGATTGAAGAGTGAACACGGACACTCTCGACCCCCACACCATCCAGGCTGCGTCGCCATCTGACACTCCGACGCCGTACGCCGATGCGCTGCTTCACTATGCAGCTCGAGACACGGTTCGCTTAAATGTCCCGGGGCACTCCGCCGACCCTCACGCGGCTCCGGAGCTTGCCGCCTACTTCGGTGAACACCTCCTCCGGTTGGATGTGCCGCCGCTTCTCGCCGGCCTCGACAAGGGCCAGGACAACCCGTTGGCGCGCGCCCATGAGTTGGCAGCTGGGGCATACGGGGCTCGCCGGACATGGTTCCTCACGAACGGCGCCTCGCAGGCCAATCGGATCGCGGCTCTCGCGCTTGCTGGATTCCGCGATACCAGGCAGCCGGTCATCGCGCAGCGCAGCGCCCACTCGTCGTTCTCCGACGGGATCGTACTTGGTGGCCTGCTGCCGCGGTTCGTGCAGCCTTCCATTGACGGCTGGTTCGGTATCAACCATGGTGTGTCGCCCGCGGCCCTGCGCGAAGCGCTGCACGGACTCCCCGATGAGGAACGGCCGAAGGGCATCTACGTCATCTCGCCGAGCTACTTCGGTGCCGTCGCAGATGTTGCCGCGCTGGCAGACATCGCACATGAGGCGGGAGCGCCGCTCATCGTGGACGCGGCGTGGGGCGGGCACTTCGGATTCCACCCAGACCTCCCCAACAACCCTCTTCATCTCGGGGCGGACCTCGTCGTCTCAAGCACCCACAAGCTCGGCGGCAGCCTCACCCAGTCCGCCATGTTGCACCTCGGACACAGCCGCTTCGCTGACGAGCTCGAACCTCTCATCGACCGCGCATTCGGACTGACGCAGTCCACGAGCGAAAGCTCGCTGCTGCTCGCCTCGCTGGACATCGCCCGTGACGCCATGCAGCGCGGGCATGATCGGATCGGTGCTGCCATCGCCGCGGCCGAAGAGCTACGAGACAAGATCCGTAACGGTGGTCGCTTCGCCATCGTCAGCGACACGTTTGAGCGCTTCCCTGACATCGAAGCGTCCGACCCACTCCGAGTCTCGATTGACGTCGCCCGTGGAGGGGTTCACGGCAACACAGCCCGAGAACTGCTCATGGACCGCGACGGCATCTACTTCGAGATTGCCACTGAGAACTGCATCGTTGCCGTCATCGCTCCGGGCGTGGTTCCTGATGTTGACCGCGTTGTGCGCGCACTTCACGCCCTCCCCAACGACCCCAACGTTCGCACCGAGCACACACTCGATGCCCTCGGTGCGCTTCCGGCGCCCGGTCAACTGACGATGCTTCCACGCGACGCGTTCCTCAGCCCTGCCGAGTTGATCCCCGCGGAAGACGCGGTCGGCCGGGTGTCAGCAATTGCACTGGCCGCCTACCCCCCGGGGATCCCAAACGTTCTTCCCGGCGAAGTGATCACCCACGAGCTAGTGGAGTTCCTCCAGCGGGTTGCGGCGACGCCAGGAGGCTACGTGCGCGGGGCGTCCGATCCCAGCATGACGCTCTTCTCCGTCGTCGATGCTCGCTAACAGCTGTTCGCCTCGGGATGCAGTCGTCCTCCACGGCTCGATGCTACCCGCGGCTCGATAGCGGGCCCCGTCACGCTCGGAGCGAGAACGAGCTCTCTACTAAGTCGGACAAGCTTTGCGAAGGAGGCCTCGGCTGGAGCGGCGCATCACGACATGTGCTCGCAACTCCAGGAGTCCCTAGGGCAGCACGCCCAGGACCCCTCCAGTCCCTCTCAGAGCGAGAACTAGCGCCACGCGAACAACCCATCACGATCTATCCGCAGCCGCACCGCCGAGTGCAGGCGTGGGTGCACTCGGGTGGGCGCAGTCCGACGTGAGTCATGCCGAAGGGGATGGGCGGAGAATGGGTTTCTCAGCTCGTGCCGACCTCCGCCAGACCGCAGAACGCCAAGGCGGTCAGCGCGTACGTCTTGGCGGCGACCACGAGCTGTTCGATCGGCACGTACTCATCTTCGGCGTGCGCGGTGTTGCCGACGCCGGGGCCGTACATGACGCCCTGGAGGCCTCTCGCGTCCATCCAGGTGATGTCGCACAGTCCAAAGAAGCCGCTGAGTTCCGGTAGGCGCGATTCATCGATAGCGCCGAGCGCAGCGCTGTGCGCCGAGGTCAATGCCGGAAGCAGCGGATGATCCGGGCTCAAGGTGTACGGCGCCCACAAGAGCTTCCACTCGAAGATCGGCGTGTGCTCACGCAGCCAGGGGTCCAATGCGCATGCGCTTCGAACGGCATGTTCGATCTCGGCGATGACGTCCTCGTTGGTCCGCGCGGGGTTGTGAGTCACGGAGTACTCGACGGTCAAGGTGTCGGCGAGCGCAAACGGCACCTTGAAGCCGGTGGGATGCGCGTCGAGCACCGCCGGGAGGATGCTGAAGTGGCCCGGAACGTAGTGGGGGTGCCGGTCGTGCTGCGCCCACTGATCTTCGAGGTTCCGGAGGGCTTGGTAGACGACCCAGAACTTGTCAACAGTGTTCACCCCCAAGGTCTCGCCATCGAGGGTGGGGTGCAGCGCACGTCCGCGCAGGCTCGAATGCGCCGCCTTTCCTTCGAACGAGAGCGAGAACCAGAGCCCACCCGCGCTGACGGTTGCGAGCTTGGGTGTCGTTCCGTCATAGCTGGTGGGCTCCACAATCACTGCGGCATCGGCTGTGTACCCGGCGTCCAGGGCAGCGCTCGTGCCGTATTGGTGATCGCCCGTTTCTTCTCCGACCACGGCTTGGAGGACGACATCTCCTTTGAGCTTGACGCCGGCCCTCTTCAGAGCCAATGCCGCGAATGCGGCCGCCACGACCCCGCCCTTGTCGTCGGTGGCACCTCTGCCATGCACGTCGGTGTCCGTGACGAGACCTGAGAACGGATCGCGGCTCCACTTGCTCGCGTTCGCCGGAACGACGTCCACGTGTCCGTTGAACAGGATCGACGGTCCTCCACCGGCGCCGACGATGCGGCCGCAGGCGTTGTCTCGGTCCGCTTCGACCGTCACGATCTCGACATCCGCTCCGGACGAGCGGTAAAGATCGGCGAGCAGAGCACTCACCTCGCTCTCGCGACCGATATGGTCGGTGTAGTTCTGGCCGGGGTACCGAGGGTTGACGCTGGGAATCTGTACGGCCTCGGCAAGGGTCTGCACCAACGCCGGCGTCAGTTCGTCGACGGCGGCAAGAACCGTCGACACCGCCTGGCTACGGGCGCTGTGGTGGCTGTTGGCCTCAGACATTTTTTTCTCCTTCGGTGGCGTTGGCCGTTACAGGGGTGTTCGCAATGGCTGTGTCCCTCGATCGCTGATATCTAACCGGCGCTCCAGGAACGAGTCGGCGCAGTCCGACGGCACCGCGCTCCATCAGTCCAGCGATTCCGCGAGGAAGGAATATCAGCACCAGGATCGTGCCCCCACCAATGATGATCTGACGCCACGATCCGAGGTCGGACAGTTGACGGTCGATGAGCGTCACGACGATCGCTCCGACGACCGGACCCCATATATGTCCGGTGCCACCGAGGAAGATCATGCTCAACCCGAGGGTCACGAATCCGAAACTGAAGAGCGAAGTGTCGGCCACCCGGAAATACGAAACGTACAGAGCGCCCGAAACGCCAGCGATACCGCCGCTGAGCACGAAGGCGAGCATCTGCTGACGGACGCGGCTGATCCCTCGGCTCACCGCGAACTGCTCGTTATCGCGGAGCGCGACGAGGCTCCGACCGAAGCTGCTCCGCAACACCGAGTCGAGGGCGATGAGAAGGAGGGCCACCGCGAATCCTACGAGCCAGAGGTAACCGAGACCTCCGAACTCGTGAAGGGAGAAGGAACCGATCCCGAGCGAGCGCAGACCTGGAAGTCCGCTCGATCCACCAGTGAGGCCGGGGACAGCAAGGATGAGGTAGTAACACAGCTGCACGAACACGAAGGTGATTAGGGCGATATAGATCCCTCGCATCCGCACTACAGGCAGATAGGCGAGTGCGCCGGCGGCCGATCCGACGGCGCCGCCGAGCAACAGCCCCGCCCAGGCGTCCCATCCCCACGAGACGACTGAGATCGCCGCCGCGTACCCGCCCAAACCGAAGAAGCCGACGTGCGCGAAGTTGAAGATGCCGCTGATCCCCAGGGTGAGGTTCCAACTCGCCGCGAGAAGCGCATACAGCAGTGCCGTGATGGCGACGAGCCTGCTCGACGCCGAGGTCACCAGGTATGGCAGGGCGGCCGCCGCCGTCAGGAGCCCGAGGTATGAGCCGTAGCGAATGATCAGCCGATTCATGCGGTTCGTCCTTTGATCAGACCCTCTGGCTTCACCAGCATGACTACTACCAGCACAATGAATACGACCACAGGGCTCCACTGTAAGCCGAAGAAGTACGTCGTACTCGCCTCCAGCACGCCGATCGTGAACGCGCCAATGATGGTCCCGAGAAGTGAAGTGGATCCTCCAAAGACGAGCACGACGAAGGCCGTGAGGAGAGGCGCAAATCCCTTTGCGGGCGTAATCGTCGTCGTCGTTCCGTAAATGAGCGCGGCGGCCGCAGCGAGAACAGCGGCAATGATGAAAACCGCGGCGTAGACACGCTTCGGTTGGATCCCAACGAGGAGCGCCATCTGACGGTTCTGCTCCACCGCGCGGATGCTCGCGCCCCACTCCGTTCGCTTGAGGATCACCATAAGGCCGAGTATCAGCACCATTGCGAGCCCGAATCCGATCACGCTGGTGGCAGCGAGTGGGATGCTGCCGAGACGGAAGACGACGTCCGATACGGGCGCGATCTGCCGGTTCTGCGGACCGAAGACGAGCTGGGCGGCTCCCTCGACCATGCTCGCGACGGCCAGGGTCGATACCATCACGAGGAGGGTTCCGTTGTGGCGCTGGAGCAACGGCCGAACGGCGACGAACTCGAGGAGAATGCCGAACACCGCGAGCAACGGCACGGCGGCAATGAAGGCCACCAGCACCGGTAGGCCGACCTGCGCGCTCAAGGCCCAGATCAGATAAGCCCCAACCACGAGCATCGCGCCGTGCGGGCGACTGGATTGTGCCGGCCCGCGGCACCGTCTCCGGTGTCTTCGGAGACAGTCGAGGCGATCATGCGCACATGGGAACCGACCTCGCGGACGGCACCTGCGACGGCCCGATCTGGGCCGCATCCGCAGGCGTCATCGACAACACCGGGGAGAACAAGGGCGGCGGCGGGTACATCTGGATCAAGCACGCCGACGGCGTGATGACCGGATACTTCCACATGAAGCCGATCAACTTCATGGTGGTCGAGGGGCAGGCCGTGCAGGCCGGCGACCAAATCGGGAAGGTCGGCAACGAGGGCAATTCGTACGGCTGCCACCTGCACTACGAAGTGAAGGTGGACGGCGAGTACGTGAACCCGCAGACCTTCATGGAGGGCGTCGGCGTCCCCCTGCCGCGCTAGCACGATGCCCCCGGAACTGCTCAGCTACCTGGCCGGCGTCGTCACAGCCGTAGCCGGCGTGGGGATCATCGGCCTGTTCCGGCGCTCCCGCCGAGCTGCACGAGCCCGCGCACGCGAGCAGCAGCGGCGACAGGATGCCAGAGCCCGATACGACCGCCACGAGGCACAGAAGGCCCGCGTGCGGTTCATACCAACCGAAAAGCTCGAGGACGATTCATGAGCGACGACAACGACGTCTGGGCCGTCGACGACTGGGTGCCGGCAGATGTGAAACGCCGCAGCACCCGCGCTCTCGCCACAGTGCTGACGCTGACTATCATCGGCGGCGGGCTCTACCTCGCCGGCATCGTGACGATCCGGTCAGCTCTCGGGTGGCCGCTGTTCGTGAGCGGGCTGCTGGTGCTGCTCGCCGTCATCGTCCTCGTGACCGCAGCAAACCCATATCGGAGGGTCAGCGGCGACGCGGAACTACCCCGACACATCTTCCACCTCTCGCCCGAGCGATGGGACGAAGGAGCCACCGTCACGCTCGCAGTGCAACGGTGCCGCAAGAAGCAGTTCATCGCTGAGAACCGCTGGGGCAAGCGATCCCGGCTCGTCTACTTCTTCCCGCAGCGCCCGACGCGCCAGCAAGCGCTAGGGCAGACGCTCTCCGGTCGACGACGCCCCCGATATCTTTACGAGCTTGAAGTGCTGTCACCCTTCGACGCGGTGTACGAGCGCGTAGCCGCCAGAGCCACCACGGAGGACCTCACCGCGCGCGTGGTGCGCAGACAGCCCGCGCCCGCGTGGTCGCGGCGCCGTCTTTGACACGTAGGTGTCAATTGACTCTCACGACAGCGCCCCAAATCCTGCATCGAGACACGTTCGAGCGATGGGATTCACTCCACTGAGGGAACCCTCTTGGACGTCGTAGATGAAGAGCGGCATCCTCTCGTCGGTTCCGAAATCTATCGCGCGCCGGGTGTAGCCGGTGAGAGTGAAGAACGCAGCCCGACGCTGAGACACCGTAGCGACGCCGTGCAGAGCGCGCAGCGGCTCCACGCCGACGGGAGCGGCATAGTGCTTCACCTGCGCAACTACGGTTTTTGACGTCACATCCACACCGCCATCGACGCTCTGCTGAGTCACGGCTGCGTCCGCGACTCCTAGGTGTTGCATCCACTCGCATGCGAGATGTTCAGCTGCCGTTGGAGTGACACCACACAGCCGGGGGCGCGGGCGAGGCGGGCGGAGCGCCTCGCGGCGATCGCACTCCGCCTCTACGGCCGAGAGGAATTGGTTGAAGACCGAGTCGAACTCACTCTGCGCTCCACCTGGTTGCCTTGCGATCCGGCGTAACTCGCCGGATGCGAGTGGGGCCGGGTAGAACTTTGGGTCGATCCACGCGAGCTGCTGAGAAACCATGGCAGACGAGCTACCGCGGTCTACCGGGTGCACGCGGCCCGCATAGACCGGGTCATGAAGATCGACGAGGTGTGCGAGTACCCGCCCAAGCCGCAGACCGACTGTCTCGAACTCAGGGTAAAACCGCAGTGAGGCGGCCGTCTGCGGCGGTAGCACGCCGAGGGCAACGCCACGCGCGAGAACTCGGGAGGCCTGACGGTTGAATTCCTCAACCTGATCCGGCCGCCAGTATCCGAGTTCCACAGCCGTACCCTACGCCGTAGCGCCGACAATCGGCCATTGGCAGTCTCTAAACCTGAGGGCTCAATCGTCCAGCCGCGACTTCCCGAGGTCCGATTCATCGCTGAAGTCATACCAGGTGAGTTCTTCCACTCGATCACCAACCTTGACCGTCTTACGCCGGTACCAGCCAATAAAGGGCAACGCGCGCCAGCGAATGATCAGACGGAGCTTGCTCTCGTCGACGGGTTCACTTGACCACGCACCCGCCCCGGCCGGCTCGGCTGGGTCGAAGGGTTCGAACGGGCTGATCGTTAGCGCCTGGTCGTACGTCTGGTCGGGATGGAGCGTGCCGACGGACTCGGAGACCTGCAACCCGTCCCCCGGAATGACCTTTAAGCGGACGTCCCACGCTTCCCCGTTTCCCCGGTTCGCTATGCGTATACGCCAGGTCGGGTTGGCTTCGGAGCTGTCATTGTTCTGGACGACGCCACCCTCAAATCGAATTAGCGGGCGGCTACGCCACAGCAGAGTGAAGGCGAGGGCGAAAATCGAAACGACGAGAGCTAGAGCGGAGAGGCCGGATGAAAGCCAGTCGGATGCCGTGAGACCCGCATCTGACGGGGAGGGCGAGGGGCCAGCCTGTTGCATGCCTTGAGGGTAGTCCAGTCAGAAGTACTGGTGACCCGGCGTGATCAAGACCGGCGTATTTGGGCTCCGGCATCCGCTGCATCCCGCTGAGAGACCTCACCGCAAACGATGGTTTGTGGCGCAGTCCCGAGGTGAGCTAGAAATTCCCTACCGCTAACGGTCGTCGAAACCTAGTTCCGGCAGACCTTTCTGGCTATCAGAGTAGGGGCAGGTTGATCGGTTACGCGTCGAAGGTTGTTGGTGTGGTTTTGGCGGTGGCGGGTGGTTCGGGAACGAGGTAGAGGCCGCTGGGGGTGTTGGAGACGTGGGCGAGGGCGTCGAGCCAGGTGCGGTCGATGGCGGGTGTGCGGCTGCCGGCGGGTGTGCGGCTGCCGGCGTCTGTTCAGGCGAGTAAGGTTCTGAACTCGTCAATGGTGGCGTCGAGAAGCTCTATGAAGGTGCGTGTCTCGAGTTGCGTAGTCCAGGCGCCATAAGCGATGTAAAAGACGGCGGTTCCGGTTTGCGCTGCGAGAGCGGCGGCGATCGCCGCGGTCCCACGGACGGTAAGGGCGGCGCCCAGAGCATTGGTCAGGGAGGCGCGTTTGAGCGACTCGCGTTCTAACAGGCCGGGGCTGGAGTCGATGATCTGCTGTCTGGTTCGGGACCACAAACGCCGTTCCTCCGGGAAGAACTCAGCCCCGCCGCGGAGGGCGTCTTCAATGAGAGCCATCGGCGTTGTTGCTGTCGAGACGGCCAGGGCGTCGAGGAAGTAGGCCTGGTACGCGGCCTGATCGACGAACAGGACCTCGCGTTTGTCGGCGAAATAGCGGAAGAACGTGCGCTCAGTGACCCCCGCTGCGTGGGCGATGTCACCCACCGTGACATCGTCGAACCCGCGCTCGAGGAAGAGGTCGATGGCGGCGTTCTTGAGTCTTCCTTCCGCGTCTGCAGTCCACCGCTCTGACGCCGCTCGCCTTGTCCGGCTCGCCCTCGAGCAGGCTCCGGCGGGCGCCCGCCTGCACGCGGTTGCCGAAGAGGCCATCCCGACGCGGGTGATCGCGGAGGCCATTGCGGATGCGCTCGGTGTGAAGACCGCATCGATCGACCCCGCAGATGCCGTCGACCATTTCGGGTTCATCGGAGGGTTCTTCTCCGCGAACATGACCGCCTCCAGCACCGCGACACGGGACGCTTACGGCTGGACCCCGACGGGGCCGACGCTCGTCGAGGACATCGCGAACGGGGCATACACGAAATGACTCCCCCACCGCGGTGGAAGATGGCGATCATTACCTGGATCGCTATCTACCCGATCATCACCATTCTGCTGCTGATCCTCGGGCCGATCATCCTCGGCCACCTCCCCATCCCCATCGTGACGCTGATCCTGTCCGTCACGCTCGTCCTGCTCATGACGTTCGTCGTCATGCCACTGCTCACACGAGCCTTCCGACCATGGCTTCAGCAGCAACCGACAAGGCGCCAGACCGCGGAAAACTGACGCAGCGAAGAGGCTGTTCGATAGACCGCTTGACGGGCTGCGTTAGGAGGGTTGAGCTCCCCGCCGCAAACGATCGTTTACGGTGCACTCGCGATAGAGGCCACGGATCGCGCCGAAAACGCACATCAAAACGTGGTTTCGGTGGGCGTTCACTGCCTCGCGAAGGGCTGGCGTTGTCAAGGCCCTACCAGCAGGCTATCGAGGCCAGCAGGCTATCGAGCAACACCATTTGATCGGAGTGGACATGAAAGCAGTAGTGTACGAGGGACCCCGTCAGGTCAGCACGAAGGACGTCCCGGACGCGAAGATCGAGCGACCCACCGATGTGCTGGTCAGGGTAACGACGACGAACATCTGCGGCTCGGACCTCCACATGTACGAGGGGCGGACCTCCTTCGAGGTAGGCCGGACGTTCGGTCACGAGAACATGGGGGAGGTCATCGAGGTCGGTAGTGGCGTGGAGAAGGTCAGAGTCGGAGATCGGGTTGTGCTCCCGTTCAACATCTCGTGCGGATTCTGTAAGAACTGCGAACGCGGCCTGACCAACTACTGTCTCACCACCCAGCCCGAACCATCGTTCGCCGGTGCGGCCTATGGGTTCGCCGACATGGGTCCCTATGGCGGTGGCCAAGCGGAATTGCTCCGTGTGCCTTTCGGTGACCACAACGCGCTGCGCCTGGGCGAGGATGCGGAGGAGAGGGAGAACGACTACGTCATGCTCTCTGACATCTTCCCCACCGGCTACCACGCCACCGAGATGGCCGGCGTAGTACCCGGCGACAGCGTTGTGATTGCGGGGGCGGGTCCGGTCGGATTGATGGCCGCCCTGTCCGCGATGATCAAGGGCGCAGCAAAGGTGATGGTGGTGGATCGCCACCCTGACCGGCTCGCGCTGGCCGAGCAGATCGGCGCGATTGCCATCGACGATTCCAAGGTCGACCCCGTGCAAGCTGTTCTCGACGAGACGATGGGGCTCGGAGCTGACCGTGGCTGCGAATGCGTGGGCTACCAGGCCCACGATCCCCAGGGCAACGAGGACACGGCCGCCACCCTGAACATGCTCATTAACTCGGTCCGCTTCACCGGAGGAATCGGCACCGTTGGCGTGTTCGTCCCCCAGGACCCTGGAGGCAAGGATGACCTCGCCAGGCAGGGAAAGGCGGCCATCGATTTCGGCACGCACTGGTTCAAGGGGCAGACCATGGGTAGCGGTCAGGCCCCCGTCAAGCGGTACAACCGCCAGCTGCGGGACTTGATCGCCGCCGGCAAGGCGACCCCCTCGTGGATCGTCTCCCACGAGATCTCGCTGGACCAAGCCGCCGATGCCTACAAGAACTTCGACGCCCGGTCCAAGGGTTGGACCAAGGTTCTCATCAAGCCCGGGATGTCGACCGAGAAGAAGGCGAACTGATATGACCGAGACGCTGCAGGGCAGGAGAGTTGCCATCCTCGCCGCCGACGGGGTCGAGCGAGTCGAGCTCGAGAAGCCCCGCGAGGCGCTGGAGCAGGCTGGTGCACAGACCGAGGTTCTGTCGATTCATGACGGTGAGATTCAGGCGCGTGAGAACGATCTGGATGCAGCAGGGACGTTCACCGTTGATGGGTTGGTCGCGCACGCCTCTGTCACCGACTATGATGCTCTGCTTCTCCCCGGGGGTACGGTGAACCCCGACCAACTCCGGGTTGACCCCGACGCGGTCTCCTTTGTCCGCGAGTTCGTCGAAAGCGGCAAGCCCGTTGCGGCGATCTGTCACGGTCCGTGGACGCTGATCGAGGCCGGTGTGGTCGAAGGTCGCACCTTGACGTCCTTCCCGAGCATCCGCACGGACCTGCGCAATGCCGGTGCGGACGTCGTCGACCAGGACGTCGTGGTGGACGGGAACCTGATCACCAGCCGCTCGCCCGATGACATGCCTGCGTTCTGCGAGACGATCGTGGCGAAATTTGCGAGAAATTCGACCCAGGAAGAGGTGATGTCATGAGCGTGACAAAGGGACTGCTTGTCAGGTTGGAGGCCCTGCCCGGCAAGGAAGACGAGGTCCAGGAATTTCTCGGTATCGGGCGCGGGCTCGTCGAGGAGGAACCGGCCACCGTCGCATGGTTCGCGATCCGTCTGGGCCCATCCTCCTTCGGTATCTTCGACGTGTTCCCCGATGACGCCGGCCGCGACGCGCACCTGTCCGGCGCCGTCGCGACCGCTCTCGGCGAGCAGACCGGCAAACTGTTCAGCGAGCCTACGATCGAGAAGTTGGACGTCCTGGGCTCCAAACTCCCCGCCTGAGACCATGATCTCGTCGAGCGTCGCCGGTACCTCACCCTTGTTGGCATAGTCCACGGGTGAGGTACCGGCGACGGTGCGGCAAGTACCCGTGCGATGGTTCTACCGTCAGGATGGGGTCACGCCTGTCGTTTCCTCCAATGCCGCGGCGAGGTATCTCGCCGAAACACCGACGCCCTTGTCCGCGACGTGCGCGGGCGTGCCAGCTGCAACCACGGTCACGCCGGCGTCGCCCGCGCCGGGGCCAAGATCGATTACGTGGAGTTGCCATTCCCGGCCAGAGGGCGTACTCAGAGTACGGTCAATGTCAAGTCCGCGGCCGGTTGACGCAGAAGCACCCATCATGGGCAGATTCAGACCCGCCCGCCTGAGTCCGCTACTCGCCGGATGGCAGGAGCGCAACCCCCTAGAGGGCTACGTGAGCCGCTCGTAGGTTGATGGTCCGCGGGGCGCCCGAGTTCTAGGAGGCATCAAACCTTTCGGTCCCCGCGAAGAGCGCGTTCGTTGCGGAATAAGCTCCCCAGGCTGAAACGCAACGGACGCGCTACTACCGCCCCGACACGGTCGCAATATCAGAGGCGGTCGGATTT
>Ga0209646_1000186_pt1 | contig 77615 bp, 70 predicted proteins | sample AraplaL_Col_mTSA_FD_184259 | JGI IMG/M metagenome (GOLD analysis project Ga0209646, IMG submission 184259) | Arabidopsis root microbial communities from the University of North Carolina, USA - plate scrape CL_Col_mTSA (SPAdes) (version 2) | ecosystem: Host-associated > Plants > Roots >...
GCGGTAGATCACGCCGGCCAGCAGCACCGCGGTTTCCACCACCACCAGCGCCGCGGCAACGGCGGCGACAACGTGCATCGCGCCGCGGTTGACGCCCGCCAGCAAACGCGCCAGCGGGTTGGCCGGCGCCGACGTCGATGCGGGAGGCATGCTCGCTTCGGTCATCGCCGCGTCCATTTACGCCAACTTCCCGGTGTATTTCTCCAACAGCGCCCAAGGTTCGTCGCCGAACTTCTTGTGCCACTCGGCATAGAAGCCGGCGCTGCGCAGCTTGGCGCGGAAGGCTTCGTTGTCGGTGTCGTTGAAAGCCAGGCCCTTGCCCTTCATTTCCGTCGCCAGCGAATCGTTCAGCGCCTTGACGTCGGCGCGTTGCTTCATGCCGGCTTCATTGACGTTGCGCGTGACGATCTCTTGCAGATCCTTGGGCAGACGCTCGAAGGACTTCTTGTTGGCCAGGAACCAGAAGCCGTCCCACATGTGGTTGGTCATCGAGCAATACTTCTGCACTTCGTACAGTTTGGCGGTGGAGATGATCGCCATCGGGTTTTCCTGGCCTTCGACGATCTTGGTCTGCAGCGCGGAATACACTTCGGCGAAATTGATGCTGGCCGGCGCGGAATCGAAGGCACGGAACATCGAAGTCCACAGCGGGCTCGGCGGCACGCGCAGCTTCATGCCCTTGAGGTCTTCCGGCTTGTTGATCGGACGGGTGCTGTTGGTGATCTGGCGGTAGCCGTTGTCCCAGATCTTTTCAAACGCGAAAACGGTCGACTTGGCCTCGATCTGCTTGCGCACGTGCGAACCCAGTTCGCCGTCCATGGCGGCCCAGACCTGGTTGTAGTCCTTGAAGGCGAAACCGACGCCGCTGATCTGCGCAGCCGGCACCAAGGTGCCGAGGATCAACGGCGACAGCGTGAAGAAGTCGACCGCGCCCGAGCGCACCTGGCCCAGCGTGTCGGTATCGTTGCCGAGCTGATTGTTCGGATACACCTGGAAGTCGATGCGGCCCTTGGATTCGGTCGCGATCTTGGCGGCCATCTCCTTGGCACGCGTATTCATCGGGTGCGTCGCCGGCAGGTTGTTGGCGTACTTCAGCGTGAACTCGGCGGCGGCATGCGCCTGGGTCGAGATCATGCCGGTTGCCGCGGCGGCCGATGCGATGGAAACAGTCTTCAAAAAACGACGGCGAGTGATGCTGGCAGTTGGTTTTCCCATCTGTTTGTCTCCTGGTTCTGATTTTGGTTGGTTTGTATTGCCGATACTAAATGACTAGTGATTCAGCACTGCTTATGCGTCTTAGAGCAATTTGGATGCCAAGTCGACGATGACGCTGGCGTCCTTCCCTGAAGTCGGCATTGCCAGTACATTCTCTTCGATAATCGCCTGATTCGACAAGGGATGCAGCAGGCATATCGCGTGTTTATTTTGATGCGACACCTGTCGCATGGCCTGAACACTTGTATGCATATTCACCCCTGTTTTATCCCGCAACGCAGCAAATTCATCCCCGGGCGCGACGTGCTATGTTTACCGCCATCATGGCCCGCCGATGCCGCTCGCACGGGCGCTGCCGCCCCGACAAGAATGACCGCGGAATCACTGCGGAATCACTGCGGCAAAGCCGCGCCGGCCTGAAAAACCAGTGGCACCGTTTTTGCATATTGCTGTTCCAGAACACTCTTTCTTAGGAATCCACATGACTGCTCCCTCACCCTGCATCACCGGCTGGAACCACTCCCAATTCGGCAAGCTCGACGGCATCGATCCGGAAGCGCTGATCGGCCAGGTCGCCAAGGCCGCCATCGAACACGCCGGCCTGACGCCGGAAGACATCGGCTCGATCCACATCGGCACCTTCAACGGCGGCTTCCTGTACCAGGACTTCCCGTCGTCGCTGGTGGTCAACACCCTGCCTGCGCTGCGCTTCAAGCCGGCCGTGCGCGTCGAGAACGCCTGCGCCACCGGTTCCGCCGCCATCCACTCGGGCCTGCAATCGATTTTGTCCGGCCAGGCCAAGCATGCGCTGGTGATCGGCTTCGAAAAAATGACCGAGCTGGCCACGCCGCAAGTCGGCGAAGTGCTGCTCAAGTGCTGCTACGCCAAGGAAGAAGCCGGCATCCCCGGCGGCTTTGCCGGCGTGTTCGGCAAGATCGCGCAAGCCTACTTCGACCGCTACGGCGACCAGTCGGATGCGCTGGCCGCCATTGCCGCCAAGAATCACAAGAACGGCATGAGCAATCCCTACGCCCACATGCGCAAGGATTTCGGATTCGACTTCTGCCGCAACGTCTCGGAAAAGAATCCCTTCGTCGCCGGTCCGCTCAAACGCACCGACTGCTCGCTGATCTCCGACGGCGCCGCCGCGCTGGTGCTGAGCGCGGCCGACGTCGCCAAGACCATGCAACGCGCCGTGACCTTCCGCGCCGCCGTGCACGTCAACGATTTCCTGCCGCTGTCGCGCCGCGACCCGACCCGCTTCGAAGCCGGCACGCTGGCCTGGCAGCAGGCATTGAAGCAAGCCGACCTGAAATTGCTCGATCTGTCGCTGGTGGAAACCCACGACTGCTTCACCATCGCCGAGTTGCTTGAGTATGAAGCCATGGGCCTGGCCGAACCGGGCCAGGGCGCACGCGCCATCCTCGACGGCGTCACCGCCAAGAACGGCCGCCTGCCGATCAACCCTTCCGGCGGCCTGAAGTCCAAGGGCCACCCGGTCGGCGCCACCGGCGTATCGATGCACGTGATGGCGGCGATGCAGGCCAGCCACGATGCCGGCGACATGCAGATACCGAATGCGCGCTATGCCGGCGTGTTCAACATGGGCGGCGCGGCGGTGGCGAACTACGTGAGCATTCTGGAACGCGTGCATTGATCAGCACACGATAAATTTTCTCCGTCATTCCAGTGCACGCTGGAATCCAGTGTCGTAGCTGAGGTCGATGACGACACTGGGTCCCAGCGTTCGCTGGGACGACGACAGTAGTAGATAGCACGGTTGAAGTAAAGACCCACATAAAAAATAAACACGAGCGAGACGATGTTAACCAAAGTAATGAACCTGGGGCGCCTGCTATCCGACGTCGCCCGCCGCTTTCCCGACGAACCCGGCCTGATCATCGGCGACGGTACGCCCGACGGCAAAGGCGACAAGATCGCCACCTGGAAACAGATCAACGACCGCGTCGACACCCTCGCCCACGCGCTGCAAAAGCTGGGCGTGGGCAAGGGCGACAAGATGCTGGTCCACTCGCGCAACAACCTGCAGATTTTTGAAAGCGCCTGGGCGGCGTTCAAGCTGGGCATGGTCTGGGTCCCGACCAATGTTCGCATCACGCCGCCGGAAGCTGCCTACCTCGGCCAGTCCAGCGGCGCCAGCGTGATGCTGTACGACCGCGGCTTCGCCAACTACGTCGACGCCGTCAAGGAAGTATCGCCCGCGCTCAAGCACGTCATCGCGCTGCAAGACCCGCGCGCCGGCGAACTCGATTTCGAAACGCTCGCCACCGCGACCGGTGCGCACCGATCCTTCGATGAGGTGGAAGTCGATTACGAAGACCCGCTGTGGTTCTTCTACACCTCCGGCACCACAGGCCATCCCAAAGCCGGCATGCTGTCGCACGGCCAGATGGCTTTCGTCGTCACCAATCACCTGGCCGACCTGCTGCCGGGCCTGACGCATCAGTCGCGTTCGCTGGTGGTGGCGCCGCTGTCGCACGGCGCCGGCATCCACGCCGTCGTCAACACCGCGCGCGGCGCCGCCAGCATCCTGCTGTCGACCGAACGCTTGGTGCCGGAGGAAGCCTGGCAACTGGTGCAGCGCCATCGGGTCGACAACATGTTCACCGTGCCGACCATCGTCAAAATCCTCACCGAAGACGAATCGGTCGACCGCTACGACCACAGCTCGCTCAAGCACGTCATCTACGCCGGCGCGCCGATGTACCGCGCCGATCAGGTCTACGCATTGAACAAGCTCGGCAAGGTGCTGGTGCAGTACTACGGCCTCGGCGAAGTGACCGGCAACATCACCTTCCTGCCGCCTTACATGCACGAAGCCGACGACGCGCATCCGAAAGCGCGTGTCGGCTCTTGCGGCATGCCGCGCACCGGCATGGAAATCGCCATCCTCGACGATAGCTGCAAGAAGCTCAAAGCCTTTGAAACCGGTGAAATCTGCGTGCGCGGCCCGGCCGTCTTCATGGGCTATCACAACAATGCGGACGCCAACGCCAAGGCCTTCAAGGGCGACTGGTTCCACACCGGCGATCTCGGCCACGTGGACGAAGACGGCTTCCTCTACATCACCGGCCGCTCGTCCGACATGTACATCTCGGGCGGCTCCAACGTCTATCCGCGCGAGATCGAAGAAGCGCTGCTGACGCATCCGTCGGTGTCCGAAGTCGCCGTGCTCGGCGTGCCGGATCCGAAATGGGGCGAAAGCGGCATCGCCGTCATCGTCGCCAAATCCGGCCAGCAAGCCGACGGCGAGGCACTGTTGTCGCATCTGGAAAGCCGCATCGCCAAATACAAATGGCCGCGCCGCTTCGTGTTCTGGGAGACCATGCCGAAATCCGGTTATGGAAAGATCGTCAAGAAGCAGATCAAAAGTCTGCTCGAGGAGAAAGGTGACTATCGCTTATGAAAATTTCCAACAAGTCCGCCGAAGGCCATCCGGGATTTGTCGAGGTACGCAAGTTTCTTCACGCCGGCCAGCAAAGCTACCCGCGCACGCTGGACCTGGAAGCCGAACCGGCGGAAGAACTGCGCATCACGCTGCAGCCCGGCACCAAAGTCGGCGAGGCCTTGCGCGAGGTGCTGAAGCAGTATTCGGCGCGTGGTCAGCGCGGCGGCGTCGGCCGCATGTGCGGCGGCACCGCGCGCAAGCTGCATTACCACCGGATCGAAAACACGCGCGATGCCAACCGTCCGTACGACTACGGTCCGCCGCACGTGCTGGAAGGCGTGATCACCTTCGTCACCGGAGCGATCACGGTGGGCCAGAACCAGGAAGGAAAAGTATTATTGCATTGCCACGCCGGTTTCCTTGACGGCGATGGTTCGATACACGGCGGGCATTTATTGCTCGACACGGTGGAAGTGGGCGACGATCCGCTCATCATCCGCCTGTGCTTGTTTTCCCAGGGCGCTTTCGTCGTCAACAGCGATGAAGAGACGCTATTCAGTCTATTGCATCCGACACCCATGGAATCATGATGACGACATCTACGCTTATCAAAAACACAGAAACACGCGCCAACGACAACGACATTCAGGTAGAGGAAGGCACACTGGGCAAGCTGGTGATGGCCCGCCTCAAACCCAACCAGGACCTCACCGAAAGCGTGGAAGCCCTATGCCGCCAATACGGCATGCAGACCGCCATCGTGCGCGGCGCGATCGGCAGCCTGATCGATGCGCATCTGGAATATGCGACGCCGGGCGGGTGGCGTGAAATGGAGATCAATGGGCCGGGAGTGGAGATACTCAATGTCTTCGGCGAGATCGGTTTTGGTGGCGGCAAACCGCATGCGCATCCTTTGCAGGGGGTGGTGGCGGATGTGGAGGGGAAGATTTTTGCGGGGCGTTTTGTGCGAGGGGCGAATCTGTCGTTCATCACGATTGAGATTACCTTGCAGGAGTGGATTCCCAAGCAGGTGCAGCAGGTTTTGCACGCTTAGGAATTGATTGTTTGGTTGACGAAGGCGGCTCTCTTTGTGGGGCCGCTTTTTTGTTTTGTTCTGCTATGTTCTACCTGCGCGGGTAGCTTGTATTTTTCTTTCTTCGGACGACCAAGCCGGGGGTAGCCCGGCAGCTACTCACTTTCTTTGCTTCGCCAAAGAAAGTAAGCAAAGAAAGGCGACCGCAAGTTCCCAGCCCCCTTCGGGGGTACCCGGCGGCGTCGAGCACAAATCGGGAAGGGAAACTTGTCTGAGCGCAGCGAGTTTGTTTCCCTTCCCATTTTTTGCTTCGCAGCACCGGGAAGTCCGAAGGACCTGGATCCCGCGGTCGCCTTCTTTTGCTTACTTTTCTTGGCGAGACAAGAAAAGTGAGCGGCTGCCGGGCCGCCCCCGGCAAGGGTTGATCGAAGAAAGAACAGTATTCATCAACGCACAACAAGCAAGTCGGAACAGCTTACGCCCCCACCAACGCCGCATCCAACAACTCAATCCAATGCCTCACCGGGGTATCCGTTCCCGACTGCAAATGCGTCAGACACCCGATATTCCCCGAAACAATCATGTCCGGCTGCGTAGCCTGCAAATTATGAAGCTTGTTATCCCGCAAGCGATAAGACAGCTCCGGCTGCAACACCGAATAAGTCCCCGCAGATCCACAGCACAAATGGCTGTCGGCGCACAGTTTCACATCAACGCCGGCACTGCCAAGAATCTGCTCCACCTTCCCGCGAATCTTCTGCCCATGCTGCAAGGTGCACGGCGGATGATAAGCAACGCGCTTGCCGAGCTTGCCCTTGAGCTTGCCGGCCAGTTCAGCTTCGAAGTCCGGCAGGATCTCACTGATGTCGCGCGTCAGTTGCGAGATGCGATGCGCCTTCGCAGCATACGCCGCGTCGTGCTGCAGCAGATGGCCGTATTCCTTGACGGTGGCGCCGCAGCCGGAGGCGTTCATCACGATCGCCTCGACCGTAAACCCAGCGGAACCATCGACATACGGCCACCACGCGTCGACATTGCGGCGCATATCGTCGAGGCCGCCGTCCTGATCGTTGAGGTGATAACGAATCGCGCCGCAGCAGCCGGCCTTGGGCGGCACGATCAACTCAACACCGAGTGCATCCAGCACGCGCGCGGTGGAACTGTTGATGTTGGGCGACATGGCCGGTTGCACGCAACCGTCGAGCATCAGCATCTTGCGCGCATGGGTGCGCGTCGGCCATTGCCCGGCCTCCTGCTTCGGCGGCACCTTGTTTTGCAGTTTTTGCGGCAACAGCGGACGCACCAATTGACCGGTCTTCATCGCCGGATTGAACAACCACTTGTTCGGCAGCAGCGTCTTGAGCGTGGTGCGCACGATGCGCTGGCCGAGCGGACGCGGCACCTGGTCCTCGACCACCTTGCGGCCGATATCGACCAAGCGGCCGTATTGCACGCCCGACGGACAGGTCGATTCGCAGTTGCGGCAGGTCAGGCAACGGTCCAGATGCGATTGCGTGGCGGCGGTGGCCTGCTTGCCTTCCAGCACCTGCTTGATCAGGTAGATGCGGCCGCGCGGTCCGTCGAGTTCGTCACCCAGCAATTGATAGGTCGGGCAGGTCGCCGTACAGAATCCGCAGTGCACGCAGGACCGCAGGATGGCGTCGGCTTCCTTGCCTTCGGGGGTATCGCGGATGAAATCGGCCAGGTTGGTTTGCATAAATTAGAACTCGCTGTACATGCGGCCCGGATTGAAGATGCCGGACGGGTCGAAGGAGGCTTTCAGGTTGCGATGGATTTTGGCAACGGCAGGCGCAAGCGGATGGAACACGCCGACGCTCTTGTCGCCGCCGCGATACAGGCTGGCGTGACCGCCCGCGGCAACCGCCGCAGCGCGAATCGATTCGGCGCTTGCATCGCCGCGATACCAGCGTTGCGCACCGCCCCATTCGATCAGTTGCGTGCCGGCCAACGGCAGCGGTTGCGCCACCGACGGCAAGGAGAGTCGCCACAACGGCGCCGCCGTATCGGCGAAAAAACCATGGCTTTGCTCGCGCAGGTCGCGCCAGAAATCATCGCCGTTGGTCAGCGCCGTGCCGCCCAGTTTTTTCTGCGCCGCGTCGACAGCCGCTTGCGCACCCGACAAGCGTATCGTCAGCACGCCGTTGACCCAGGCGCTGGCCGATACCGGCAATGGCTGGCCGCCCCACTCGTTGAGCAGGCGAATCGCATCGGCCTCATCGACTTCGAACACGCGCGTGCTGCTCGCAAACGGCTGCGGCAAGACTTTCAGCGAGACTTGCAGGATCAGGCCCAGCGTGCCGAGCGAACCTGTCAGCAGGCGCGAGACGTCATAACCGGCGACGTTCTTCATCACCTGTCCGCCGAAGTGCAGGATTTGCCCCTGCGCATCCATCAGATCGGCGCCGAGCACGAAGTCGCGCACCGATCCGCTGAACTGGCGGCCCGGTCCGGACAAACCTGCCGCGACCATGCCGCCGACGGTTGACGTCCCGCCGAAGCGCGGCGGCTCAAACGCCAGCACCTGGTTGTTGGCGGCCAGCGCGGCATCGATCTCCGACAGCGGCGTGCCGCAACGCGCGGTGATCACCAGCTCGGTCGGCTCGTAGTCGACGATGCCGCTGTAAGGGCGCGTGTCGAGCACTGCGCCGCGCAGCTCCTGGCCGTACCAGTCCTTGGTGCCGCCGCCGCGGATCTGCAGCGGCGTTGCGCTTGCCGTGGCCGCGACGATGCGTTCTTTGAATACGTGCAATGGTTCGGTCATCTTCAGAATCTCGGCAAATCGGGGAATTTGATCTGGCCGCGCTGCACGTGCATCTTGCCGTATTCGGCGCAGCGATGCAGCGACGGGATCGCCTTGTCGGGATTGAGCAGGAAAGCCGGGTCGAAGGCGCGCTTGACCTTGAAGAAAGCTTCGCGCTCGTCCGGCGAAAACTGCACGCACATGGAGTTGATCTTTTCGATGCCCACGCCATGCTCGCCGGTGATGGTGCCGCCGACTGCGACGCACAGTTCCAGGATCTCGGCGCCGAACAATTCGGCGCGGTGAAATTCATCCTCCAAGTTGGCGTCGAACAGGATCAGCGGATGCAGGTTGCCGTCGCCGGCATGGAACACGTTGGCGCAGCGCAAGCCGTATTTGCCTTCCATCTTCGCGATGCCGAGCAAGACTTCCGCCAGCTTCTTGCGCGGAATGGTGCCGTCCATGCAGTAGTAATCCGGTGAGATGCGGCCCGCCGCCGGGAAGGCGTTCTTGCGACCCGACCAGAAACGCAGGCGCTCGGCTTCGGATTGCGAGACGGCAATGGCAGTCGCGCCGCTGGCATTGAGCACTTCGCTCATGCGGCCGATTTCTTCCTCGACTTCTTCGGTGGTGCCGTCCGATTCGCACAGCAGGATCGCTTCGGCGTCGATGTCGTAGCCGGCCTTGACGAAGGGCTCGACCATGCGCGAGCTGGTCTTGTCCATCATCTCCAGCCCGGCCGGGATGATGCCCGCGGCGATCACGTTGGCGACGGCGTTGCCGCCCTTCACCACGTCGTCGAACGAGGCCATGATCACGCGCGCCTGCTGCGGTTTGGGCACCAGCTTGACGGTGACTTCGGTGACGATGCCGAGCATGCCTTCGGAACCGATGAACACCGCCAGCAGATCAAGGCCGGGAGCATCGAGGCCGGCGTTGCCGAGTTCGACGACGTCGCCTTCGATGGTGACCACGCGCACGCGCAAGACGTTGTGGACGGTCAGGCCGTATTTGAGGCAATGCACGCCGCCGGAGTTTTCGGCGACGTTGCCGCCGATGGTGCAGGCGATCTGCGACGACGGATCGGGTGCATAGTACAAACCGTAAGGCGCAGCTGCCTCCGAGATTGCCAGGTTGCGCACGCCGGGCTGGACCACGGCGGTGCGCGAATACTTGTCCATGCTGACGATCTTGTTGAACTTGGCGGTCGACACCACCACACCGTCGGCGATCGGCATCGCGCCGCCCGACAAACCGGTGCCCGCGCCGCGCGGGACGATCTGGACCTTCAGGTCATGGCAGGTCTTGAGGATGGCGACGACCTGCGCTTCGTTCTCGGGCAAGACCACGACCATCGGCAACTGCCGATAGGCGGCAAGACCGTCGCATTCATAAGGACGGGTGTCTTCTTCGTCGAACAGCACGCAATGCGGCGGCACCGCCGCTTTCAGCGCGGCAACCACCTCGCGCTGGCGGGCGGGAGAAAATAAGGGGGCAACTGGGGCGTTCATGCGTGACCTCGTTTGGCTTTGGGCTGGGACGCGGCGATGACGGGTGGTTTTAGTGTCGGCTTATGGTTGCCGATATTGAATGCTTGTCTCGCTATTGTCTTCGCAATGCCTGAAGTGTAGCGAATTTCGGCTTCGGATAGCGAAAAGCGTGGTCTGGGCGCACTGAAAAGAATTCACGCCGGGCTATGAATAACTTTCAGGGACGCGAAACATATCTGATGCCGTCGTCCCAGCGAACGCTGGGACCCGGTGTCGTTACGACGACCAGGATGATCGATACGTTCTTAACGCCGCTGGGTCCTGACTTTCGTCAGGACGACGGTGGTGTTTGTATGAGCCTGGGGAAATAATTAACGCTTAGATATTCTTGAACGCGTTCTGCAGCCAGCCGATGAACGCGTCCACCTCCGGCCGCTCGCGAATCTGCTTCTCGTACACCACGTAATAGGCATGCGGCGGCGTGCGCAGGCGGACGTCGAACAGTTCGACGATTTCGCCGCGGGCCAGCAGTTCTTCGGCGAAGTGCTGGCGCGTCAGGCCGACGCCGTAGCCGTGGCGCACCGATTCCAGCAGCAGGCCGAGGTCGTCGACGCGCAGGCCGGTGGACGGCTCCGGCCAGTCCTTGAGGCCGGCGGCTTCGAACCATGGTTGCCACGGCTCCAGCGCGGAACGCAGCAGGTTGGCGTGTTGCAGGTCTTGCGGCGTCTTCAGCGGTGCGATGGTCTTGAGATAGGCCGGGCTGGCGACGGCGAAGGCCGGCTCTTCGAACAGTTTTTCGGTGACGAGGTTGGGATAGTTGCCGGCGCCGAAGCGGATTTCGACGTCGCTTTCCGACAGGCTCAGGTCGTACAGCGGCACCGACAAATACATCTCGACGGTGGTGTCGGGATAGCGCTGCGTGAACTCGGCGATGCGCGGCACCAGCAGGTGGCGGGCAAAGGTCGGCGGCAGCATGATCTTGACCTTGGGCTGCACCGTGGCATTGCGATGCGGCATCGGGAAATCGGTCAGCGTGCGCAGCGCGGAACGCACCACGTCGAGATAGCGGCGACCGAATTCCGACAGGCCGATGGAACGGCCGTCGCGATAAAACAAGCGCTCGCCGACGAAGTCTTCCAGCAGGCGAATCCGGTGCGACAGCGCCGAGGGCGTGATGCAGAGTTCTTCGGCTGCGACGGCGAAGGAGTTGTGACGCGCCGCGGCTTCAAATGCCGAGAGGGCATGGACGGGAGGGAGGCGTGTTGCCATGTCTTGTTTTACCTGCTGTTGTTGTGCGGGACGGCCATCCTGTTTGACGGCCCATCCCGGGTACTGCCTGATGATGTTTAAACGACGATGCGTTGCCGCTTACCAGCGCACGATCTTGCCGGGGTTCATGATGTTCTTCGGATCGAGCGCATGTTTGATCGCGCGCATGACGTCGATGGCGCCCTCGCCATGCTCCTGCACGAGGAAGTCCATCTTGTGCAAACCGACGCCGTGTTCGCCGGTGCAAGTGCCGTCCATGGCGATGGCGCGCGCGACCATGCGTTCGTTGACGCCTTCGGCGCGGGCGACATCGGCCGGATCGTTGGGATCGACCATCATCTGCACATGAAAATTGCCGTCGCCGACGTGGCCGATGATGGCGTGGACCAGTCCGTTGGCTTCGCAGTCGGCCTTGGTTTCCAGCACGCATTCGGCCAGGCGCGAAATCGGCACGCAGCAATCGGTGGAAATCGCGCGCGCGCCGTGACGCAATTGCAGGATGGCGAAGTAAGCGTTGTGACGCGCCGCCCACAGACGCGAGCGATCCTCCGGACGCGTGGCCCATTCAAAGCCGAGCGCATTGTTGTCGTTGGCGAGTTCCTGCACGACTTCGGCCTGCTCCTTGACGCCATGTTCGCTGCCGTGGAATTCAAACAGCAGCAAGGGGTTTTCGGGCAGCGTCATCTTGTCGTGGGCATTGATGGCCTTGACGCCGTTTTCGTCGAGCAGCTCGACGCGCGCCAGCGGCACGCCGACCTGGATCGCCTGGATCACGGTGTTGACGGCGTCGGCCACAGTCGGGAAAGAACAGATGGCGGCGGAGACGGCTTCAGGTTGCGGATAGAGGCGCACGGTGATTTCGGTGATGATGCCGAGCGTGCCTTCGCTGCCGACATAGACGCGGGTCAGGTCGTAGCCGGCCGAGGACTTCTTGGCGCGCGTGCCGGTCTTGATGATGTTGCCGTCGGCGGTCACCACCGTCAGCGCCAGCGTGTTTTCGCGCATGGTGCCGTAGCGCACGGCGTTGGTGCCGGAAGCGCGGGTCGAGGCCATGCCGCCGATGGAGGCGTCTGCGCCCGGATCGATCGGGAAGAACAGACCGCTGTCCTTGATCTCCTGATTCAACTGCTTGCGCGTGACGCCGGCCTGCACGGTGGCGGTCAGGTCTTCGCCGTTGACGGCCAGCACCTGGTTCATCTGCGACAGATCGATCGTGATGCCGCCTTGCAGCGCCAGCACGTGGCCTTCGAGCGAAGTGCCGGTGCCGTAGGGAATGACCGGAATTTCGTAGCTGCTGCACAGCTTGATGAAGGCGGCGACTTCCTCGGTGGTGCGGGCGAACACGACGGCGTCGGGCAGCATCGGATCGTAGGAGGATTCATCGCGACCGTGATGCTCGCGCATGGCCTGGGTAGTGGAAAAGCGATTGCCGAACAGGGCCTGCAAGGACGTCAGCAGCGCCTCGGGAACGGGCTTGCGCAATTTCTGCGCATCAACGATATGGTTCATTGCTTGTCTCTCTGTCTGTTGGAATAGTGACGCAAGGGAATATGTCGTTATGCCGGAAATGTACTGAAACTCCAGCTTGCTCGTCGTCAAAACTTCTGTGGGATTTTACTCTCTTGCCGCAAACATATTTTATATTTGTCTGACAACTTGAGCCTTAAACGCAAATTTTTAGCCTATCCTTGAGACTTTTTCTTGCAGAGAAAAACATGGGCAATCGACTTTCCAAGATCACGACGCGCACCGGCGACGACGGCAGCACCGGACTCGGCGACGGCAGCCGCACGGCGAAAGATCATCCGCGCATTCACGCATTGGGCGAGGTGGATGAACTCAATTCGCATGTCGGCCTGCTGTTGTGCGAAGACTTGCCGACGAGCTTGCGCGAGGAATTGCCGGCGATCCAGCATGACTTGTTCGACCTCGGCGGCGAGCTTTGCATCCCGGGCTACCGCCTGATTACGGAAACACAGGTCGCGCGGCTGGATGCATTGCTGGAGGAGTACAACGCCGACTTGCCGCCGCTGAAAGAATTCATCCTGCCCGGCGGTTCGCGCGCGGCGGCGCAAATGCATGTGTGCCGCACCGTCTGCCGCCGCGCCGAGCGCGCCGTGGTGGCGTTGGCGCAATCCGAAGCCGTGCATCCGCAGCCGCTGCAATATCTGAACCGGCTGTCCGATCTTTGCTTCGTGCTGTCGCGTGTGCTCAACCGCTATGCGGGTGGCAGCGACGTGTTGTGGCGGAAGGGCCGCACTGAAGAGGAAAAGAAATAAACCATATAGAACTCATTTCATAAATAGGCGTGAGATGCGTTCTTCCCAGAAAGGGCGCTGGCAAGGGTGTAGCAGGGAAATGAGTTCTCAATAAAAAAGCGGCCAAGGCCGCTTTTTTACGTCGTCATCCAGCTAACTCAAGCGTTGTTGACCACCAGACGCGGCTGATCCTTGCCGAAGCGTTGCACGATCGACGCGGCAATGCCGTCGCCGTCCAGGCCGCAGTTGGCCAGCAATTGCCCGGCGTCGCCGTGATCGATGAAGCGGTCCGGCAAACCCAGGTGCAGGATCGGCTTGACGATGCCGGCTTCAGCCAGCGCTTCGGCCACGGCAGCGCCGGCGCCACCCATGATGCAACCTTCCTCGACCGTCACCAGGGCATCGTGGCTGGCGGCCAGTTGCCTGACCAGTGAGACGTCGAGCGGCTTGATGAAGCGCATGTTGGCGACGGTGGCGTTGAGCTTGTCGCCCGCTGCCAGCGCCGGCGCCACCATGGTGCCGAACGCCAGGATCGCGATGCCCTTGCCTTCACGGCGCACTTCGCCCTTGCCCAGCTGAATGGTGGTCAATGTTTTCTCGACTGCTGCGCCGGTGCCTGCTCCGCGCGGATAGCGCACCGATGCAGGGCCTTTGTATGCGAAGGCAGTCGACAACATCTGGCGGCATTCATTTTCATCGGACGCGGCCATGACGACCATGTTGGGGATGCAACGCAGGAAGGCCAGATCGTAATTGCCCGCGTGCGTGGCGCCGTCGGCGCCGACCAGGCCGGCACGGTCCAACGCAAACGTCACGTCCAGGTTTTGCAGCGCGACGTCATGGATCAGCTGATCGTAGGCGCGTTGCAGGAAGGTCGAATAAATCGCCACGACCGGTTTCAAACCCTCGCAGGCCATGCCGGCGGCGAAGGTGACTGCATGCTGTTCGGCGATGCCGACGTCGTAGTAGCGATCGGGGAATTTCTGTTCGAACCTGACCATGCCCGAGCCCTCGCGCATGGCCGGCGTGATGCCGACCAGGGTCTTGTCTTGCGCGGCCATGTCGCACAGCCATTCGCCGAAGACTTGCGTGTAGGTCAGTTTGCTCGCCGCCGCCGGCTTGATGCCTTCGGCAGGATTGAATTTGCCGGGGCCGTGGTACAGCACCGGATCGGCTTCGGCCAGCTTGTAACCCTGGCCCTTCTTGGTGACCACGTGCAGGAACTGCGGGCCCTTGAGGTTCTTCAGGTTTTGCAGCGTCGGGATCAGCGAGTCGAGGTCGTGGCCGTCGATCGGGCCGATGTAGTTGAAGCCGAATTCTTCGAACATGGTGGCCGGGACGATCATGCCCTTGGCGTGCTCCTCCAGACGCTTGGCCAGTTCCAGCATCGGCGCCGGCAGCATGGACTTGCCGACGTTCTTGGCCTTGGCGTAGAACTGCCCCGACATCAGGCGCGCCAGGTAGCGATTGAGCGCGCCGACCGGCGGCGAAATCGACATGTCGTTGTCGTTGAGGATCACCAGCAGATTGACGTCTTCGCAAATGCCGGCGTTGTTCATCGCTTCGAAGGCCATGCCGGCGGTCATCGCGCCGTCGCCGATGACGGCGATGGCGTGACGGTCTTCACCCTTGGTCTTGGCGGCCAGCGCCATGCCCAGCGCGGCGGAAATCGAGGTCGAGGAATGCGCGGTGCCGAAGGTGTCGTACTCGCTCTCGGCGCGGCGCGGAAAACCGGAAATGCCGTCGAACTGGCGCAGCGTCGACATCTGGTCGCGACGGCCGGTGAGGATCTTGTGCGGATAGGTCTGGTGGCCGACGTCCCAGACGATGCGGTCTTCCGGCGTGTTGAAGACGTAATGCAGGGCAATCGTCAATTCCACCGTGCCGAGATTGGACGAGAGATGTCCGCCGGTCTTCGACACCGAATCGAGCACGAAGGCGCGCAGCTCGTCGGCCAATGGCTTCAACTGGGTGCGCGGGAGTTGCCGCAGATCGGCTGGGCTGTTTATCGTATTAAGCATGCTGGTTGATCACCGTTAATTTGCTACTGCGAAGATGGCGTGGCTGACCGGTCATGTCGTCTTGTTGCCGCCATCGCATTCTTCGTACATTTCGTTGCGTATTCTTCCGTTCTCTTCGCTGTCTTCTTATGCCTTGCGCTGCACGATCAGGTCGGCAAGCTCATGCAGGCGGTGCGCCTTGTCGCCGAATTGCGCCAACGCCTGGTGCGCATCGCCGCGCAGCTTTTCCGCCAGCGCCTGCGATTCGCTCAGACCGAGGATCGATACATAAGTCGGCTTGTTGTCGGCAGCGTCCTTGCCGGCGGTCTTGCCGAGCGTGGCGGAGTCCGCCGTCGCATCGAGAATATCGTCCACCACCTGAAACGCCAGGCCGATGGCGCCGGCATAGGCTTCCAATGCCGCCGCTTCCGCCGTCGACAGCAACTTGCCGCTGTAGGCGCCGAGCAAGATCGATGCGCGCAACAGCGCTCCTGTTTTGAGCCTGTGCATCCGTTCCAGTTCCGCCAGCGACAAGGTCATGCCGACGCTGGCAAGATCGATCGCCTGGCCGCCGCACATGCCCGCCGAGCCTGCGGCTTGCGCCAGCAAGTTGACCATCTTCAACTGACGTGCGGCCTGCGCTTCGTCAACGATGTCGGACAATACCGAGAATGCTTGCGCCTGCAAGGCGTCGCCAACCAGCAAGGCGGTTGCTTCGTCATACTTGACGTGGACGGTGGGCTTGCCGCGGCGCAAGGCGTCGTCGTCCATGCAAGGCATGTCATCATGCACCAGCGAATAAACGTGGATCATTTCCACCGCAGCGGCGGAACGCGCGAGCAGTTGCTCGGGTGCATCGAACAGTTCGCCGGCGGCGTAGACCAGCAGCGGCCGCACGCGCTTGCCGCCATCCAGCGCGGTGTAGCGCATGGCCTGGTGCAGGCGGGCCGGCATGTGAGTTTCCGGCGGCAGGCAGGCGTCGAGCGTGGTTTCCATGCCCGACTGGACATGCTGCATCCAGTCCAGAAAGGACGAGGACGAGGGGGCACCGATTCTGGCGTTCATTCGCGGTCCTCATCGTCGGAAGACCCGGGGGCCAGCGGCTTGAGCATGTCGCCTTCGAGCACTTTGACCTGGCTGTCGACCTTGTCCAGCTGGGCGGCGCAGAACTTGACCAGTTCGGCGCCCCGCTTGTATGCCGCGACGGATGCTTCCAGCGGCAGTTCGCCCGCTTCCATCTGGACGACCAGTTGTTCCAGCTCTTCCATGGCTTCTTCAAACGAGACGGGCGAGCTGGCTTTGACAGGATTCTTTGGCATAGTGGCTGATTTCGAATATAGCCCGTTATTTTAGTGCAAACCGCCACAGATAGGCGTTCGAACGCGAACTTGATGGCGATTTACACGGTCGAATGCTCCTGATATCCCGGTTTTATGGTACTATCCGCGGTTCTGTCCAAAATTTCCTCTTCATATCATTTGAACCCAGGTTTTTGCGGATTCTTTCTCTCTTAGGTTGGTGCAAATTAATTTGGGGGCGGAGATGTCCGATCTTGCTACTTTTGCCAAACTGGCGCGCTCAAACGCGCAATTGCCGGTAGACGTCTATTTTGACGCAGCGCTTTTCAAGCGCGAAATTCACCAATTGTTTCAGAAGGGCCCGCGCTACGCCGGCCATGAATTGATGGTGCCCAATGTCGGCGACTATGCAACGCTGCCATGGGAAAACGAAGGTCGCATGCTGGTGCGCAACGCGCAGGGCATCGACCTGCTTTCCAACGTCTGTCGCCACCGTCAAGCCAAGATGCTGGACGGCCGCGGCAACGCGCGCAATATCGTCTGCCCGCTGCATCGTTGGACCTACGACCTCAAGGGCGACCTGATCGGCGCGCCGCATTTCGGCGAAACGCCGTGCCTGAACCTGTCCAAAACACCTTTGCAAAACTGGAACGGCCTGCTGTTCGAGAACAACGGCAAGGACGGCGTTGATGTCGCCGAGCAACTGAAGCAATTGGGCGTGAGCAAGGACCTCGATTTCTCGGGTTATCTTTTCGACCATGTCGAAGTCCACGAATGCGATTACAACTGGAAGACGTTCATTGAAGTCTATCTGGAGGATTATCACGTCGAGCCCTTCCATCCCGGTCTGGGCAGCTTCGTCAGCTGCGACGACCTGAAATGGGAATTCGGCAAGAACTACAGCGTGCAGACCGTGGGCGTCAATCACGGCCTGGCCAAATCCGGTTCGCCGACCTACAGGAAGTGGCAGGAGCAGGTGCTGCGCTTCGGCAACGGCCAGGCGCCGAAATACGGCGCGATCTGGCTGACGCTGTATCCGAACATCATGGTCGAGTGGTATCCGCATGTGCTGGTGGTGTCGACGCTGTGGCCGAGCGGCCCGCAAAAGACCACCAACGTCGTCGAGTTCTACTATCCGGAAGAAATCGCCCTGTTCGAGCGCGAGATGGTCGAAGCCGAACGCGCAGCATATATGGAGACCTGCGTCGAGGACGACGAGATCGCCCTGCGCATGGATGCCGGTCGGCGTATACTGATGGATCGCGGCACCAGCGAAGTCGGCCCGTACCAGTCGCCGATGGAAGACGGCATGCAGCATTTCCATGAATGGTACCGCTCGCAGATAGCGGTGCAAGAAAACTGATTTCCCCAGGGAGGAGAGCATGCAGAAAGCAGTGAAGATGCGATGCAAACGATGTAGGCTCACGATATTCGCAGCATCCGCAGCTTCAGACGAATTCTGCATCGCCTCCGATTAACGCAATATCCGAAGGCAGCGCCGGCACCAGCTCGCGCTGCCTGTTTTTTTGTCATCGTTTTTGAATAGAGTACCGTCATGCAATCCCTCTGGATGCTTGTTGCCTCCTTCCTGTTTTCCATCATGGGCGTCTGCGTCAAGCTGGCCGCCGATCACTACTCCACCGCTGAAATCGTGCTCTGCCGCGGCATCGTCGGGGTCTGCTTCATCTATGGCCTGATCTGCATCAAGGGCGGCACGCTGAAAACGCCCTACCCGCGCGACCACATCATCCGCGGCGGCATCGGCGTAATCTCGCTGTGGCTGTGGTTTTACTCGTTCAGCCTGCTGCCGGTGGCGACCGCCACGACGCTGAACTACATGTCATCGATCTGGATTGCCGCGATGCTGTTCGGCATGGCCTGGTGGCAAGGAAAAAAGCGTTTTGAATGGGGCCTGGCCGGCACGGTGCTATTGAGTTTCGTGGGCGTCGCCTTGCTGCTGCGTCCGTCGATCAATCCGGACGAACTGCTCGGCGGCGTGATCGCCTTGTTTTCCGGCGTGCTGTCGGCGCTGGTATATCTGCAGGTGCGCAAGCTCGGCCTCCTTGGCGAGCCGGAATATCGCGTCGTGTTCTACTTCTCTTTCACCGGCCTGCTGGCGGGCATCGCAGGCTGCATCGCCACCGGCAGCGTGCCGTTCTGGCATGCGCACAGCATCAAGGGCGTGGTGCTGATCCTCACCATCGGCCTGACCGCGACCATCGCCCAGATCGCCATGACGCGCGCCTACCGGCTCGGCAACACGCTGGTGACGGCCAACCTCCAATACACCGGCATTGTGTTCGCAAGCATGTGGGGCATGCTGATCTGGAAAGATGCCCCTGGCTGGCTGGGTTTTGCCGGCATCGCGATCATTCTGATCAGCGGTGTCGTCTCCACGTTCTACAATCAACGCTCGCAGCAAACCTCCAGGAATCTGCCGGCGATCGATCCGATCGCCTCCGAAGTATAGGAAAAACCATGACCTACGCTACCCTCATTTCCGCCGCCGAACTCGCCGCCCACGCAGGCGACGCCAACCTGCTGATCGTCGACTGTCGTCACGACCTGGCCAATCCCGCCGCCGGCCTCGACGCCTATCGCGCCGGCCACATTCCCAATGCGCGCTTTGCCCATCTGGACCAGATCCTGTCCGGCGCCAAGACCGGCAGCGACGGCAAATTCAAGGGCCGCCATCCGCTGCCGGAGCGCCATGATTTCATCGACGCCATGCGCGTCATCGGCGTCAACGCCAACACGCAAGTGGTGGCTTACGACGCCCACGGCGGCATGTTCGCGGCGCGTCTGTGGTGGCTGCTGCGCTGGGTCGGCCATGTACAGGTGGCCGTGCTGGACGGTGGCCTGCAAGCCTGGCAGGCACAAGGCGGCGCCGTGACGGCGGAGATGCCTGCGGCCACGCGCGGCGACTTGCAGGAACAGCCGTCGCTGGTCACCACCATCGATGCCGAGGGCGTGCTCGACAATCTCGACAGCAAAACCATGACCGTGGTGGATGCGCGCGCGGCGGATCGCTATCGCGGCGAGAACGAAACGCTGGATGCCCTCGGCGGCCATATCCCCGGTGCGAAGAATCGTTTCTTCAAGGACAACCTCGCCGCCGACGGCAGCTTCAAATCGCCGGCAACGCTGCGCGCCGAATGGAATGCCGTGATAGATAACCCGCAAACCGCGATCATGCAATGCGGCTCGGGCGTGACCGCCTGCCACAACTTGCTGGCGCTGGAAGTCGCCGGCTTGCCGGGCGCGAAACTGTATCCCGGCTCGTGGAGCGAATGGAGTTCCGATTCCACTCGTCCGGTCGCCACCGGTCCGCAGCCCTGACAGAAATGCAGTAGCCTAGGAAGACGTCGCCGCCGGGCGACCGATCGCTGCAATGAAAGCCTGCACGAACTGATCGACCATCACGACTGCGCCGCGTCGATGCATCAGCACCACGGCGGATTGGAAATCGTCTTCCTCCAGATCGATGAAGTGCACACCCGACACGGCAATGGCGCGCATGCTGTCGGGCACGATGGCGATGCCGAAGTTGGCATTGACCAGACTCAGCAACGACGCCTTGCGCGAGGTCGCGCGCGCCGGTTTGGGAAAGAAGCCGTGCGCAATGCAACGCTCCGCCACCAGATAACTCAGACCGCCGCGATCTCGATGCGGCGTCGATACGAACAATTCGTCGCGCAAGGCGGCGATGTCGATGATGCCGTGCTGCGCCAGCGGATGCTGCAGCGACACGGCAACGACCAGCTTTTCCTCGTACAGGGTGACGGTTTCCAGATGCGGATGCTTGCGCAGGATGGGAATGCGCGCCAGCCCGAGATCGGCGCGCCCTTCTTCGATTTCCAGCGCCTGATGCTCCGATGAGGCTTGCGAAATCTCCAGCGTGACGCCGGGAAAACCTTCCAATACCGTATTCAGGCATGGCCCCAGCGGCGGCGACAGCGGTACCGAACTGGAGTGCAGCAGGCGAATAGCGCCGCGTTCGCCCTTGTCGATGCAGCGCGCCTGCGAGATGGCGTGCTCCAGGTCTTCCAGTATCTTGCGGGCTTGGTCGTAGAACTCCTGTCCGGCCAGCGTCAGTTCGACCTGCTTGGCGTCCCGCCGCAGCAGCACGACGTCCATGTCCGCTTCCAGCTCCTTGATCTGCCGGCTCAACGCCGATTGCGCAATGTACAAGCGCTCGGAAGCACGCGTGTAACTGCCGGCAGCGACTATCTCGACAAAATACCTGAGCTGTTTGAATGAAATCATCGTGACCGCATTGTGAACCGATCCTGGATCTGCCGCTATGCCGTTTTGAGATAACAACCGGACCTATTTGATATTGGCGCTGGCGACGACGATGGTACTACAGTGGTGATACGCCATCCCGGCAGCAGCTTGCAAAAAAAGACAAGAAAGGGACTATCGTGCTTGAAACGTTACTTGTGACGCTCGGCTTTTTCGGTTTGCTCATCAGCATGGTTGTCAAGCTGATGTGCCGCCCAATCAAACCCCGTTCCGGCAAGGCTGCGCGGCGCTAGCGCCTGTTCGATGCGTGTGCGCGGGGCTGGTCAGCACCCGCATGCAAGGAGACCTTTCCATCCCGCTCTCCAGCGTGAAATGCATCAAGAGAATTGATTGTTAACGGGCCCTGGAAGCGGGTTTCTTCCGGCTAATCGGGTCGGCTTGCCTGATCGTCCATCTCCGGCAATGGGGTGCCGTCGGATGCAGGTGGTTCCGCTTGCGCGAACAGCACTTCGTCAATGTTGTCGGCATCTTCGCCGGTCAGGCGACGTATCGTCTCCAGCAATACCTTTTCCTGATAGGGCTTGCCGAGATACTCGTTGACGCCCAGCTCCATGGCGCGCTCCCGATGCTTGGCGGCGGTGCGCGAGGTAATCATGATGATGGGCAACCTAGCGGTGCCGCTCATGTCGCGAATGTTGCGCGCGAGATCGAAGCCGTCCATGCGCGGCATTTCGATGTCGACCAGGGCAACGTCGGGACGCACGTCTTGCAATTGATGCAAGGCATCGACGCCGTCGGTCGCCAGCACGACGTGGTATCCCTCGCGCGTCAGCAAACGCTGCATGACGCGCCTGACCGTGAGGGAGTCGTCGACCACCAGGATGGTTTTCTTGTTGCTGTTGTCGCCGCCGGCGGCAGGCTCGACCTGGCGCAGCACTTTTTGATAACCGTGACGCTGCGCCAGCTGGATGGGATTGAGGATCAGCGCAATGCTGCCGCTGCCCAGCACCGTAGCGCCGACGACACCGACCATGTGGGCCAGTTGCGGCCCGATGTTCTTGGTCACGACTTCGCGGTTGCCGATGATGCGATCGACCAGAATGGCGAGGAAATCATGGCCGCTCTTGACCACCAGGATCGACAAAGTCTGCCCCGCCGGCACGCCTTTGTCTTCGCCCAGCAAGACGGGCAGATAATGCATGGGCAACTTGCGACCTTGCCAGTCGAGAGTGCCCTCGCGGAACACCTCGGCCTGCTCGGCGGCTTTCAATTGCAAGACCTGTTCGACCAGAAGCGACGGGATGGCGTAAGTTTGCTCGCCCAACTCCAGCAACACGACCTGGGTGACGGCCAGCGACAGCGGCAGATGGATAATGAAAGTCGCTCCTTCGCCTGCGACCGTGTCGATGCTGATGCGACCACCCAGCGAGGCGACTTCGGAGCGCACCACGTCCATGCCGACGCCGCGTCCGGCGATGGCCGTCACGTCGGCGCTGGTGGTGAATCCCGGCTGAAAGATCATGCCGGTCAGCTCCGTGTCCGACAGCACCTGGCCGGCGTCGATCAAGCCGAGACGCACCGCCTTCTCGTGAATGCCCGCCAGATCCAGTCCCCGGCCGTCGTCGGACAGGCAGATCATGACTTCATAACCTTCCTGGCTGATTTCCAGCGACAAGCGCCCAACGGCCGGCTTGCCGGCCTTGCGCCTTTGCTCGGCCGTTTCAATGCCGTGCGCCGCGGCGTTTCGCAGCAGATGCTCAAACGGTCCGACCATCTTTTCCAGAATGCTGCGGTCCACTTCGACGGCGCTTCCGCGAATTTCCAGCTCCAGCTCCTTGCCGGTTTCCTTCGCCATCTGGCGCACCAGCCGGTGCAGCCGCTCTTCCACGCCGCGGAACTGCACCATGCGCGCCCGCATCAGTTCCTGCTGCATTTCGCGGGTGAGCCGGGCCTGCTGCGTCAGGCTGTTCTGCGCATGATCGACGGTCTCCAGCAGGTTCTTTTGCAACGAGGCGACATCGTTGACGCTCTCCGCCAGCATGCGCGTCATTTCCTGCAGATGGGTAAAGCGGTCGAACTCCAGCGGATCGAAATGCTGGTTCTGCGGCTGGCGCTGGTTGGAAGCCGCAATCTGGATTTCGGCCTGGATTTCCACTTCGCGCAACTGCGTCGTCAGCCGCGCGACATTGCCGCCCAGATCGGCCAGATGCTGGCGCAGCACGTCGACCTCGGACTCCAGCCCCGAGCGTGAAATGGAGATCTCCCCGGCCTGATTGAGCAAACTGTCCAGGATGCCCGCGCGAATGCGCACCAGCGGCGCGGCATTGACGGTTTTTCCGATATCCGCCTCGGACGATCCTGCGGCATCGCTTCCCGGCAAGACGATCTGCACCGCAGGTTTGTCCGCGCCTTGCTCGTCGCGTGCGAGCACAGGCGACATCGGCGGTACTGCCAAGGGAACCTGGAGCGCCTCGAACAATTGCAACCCGTGATCGTAACGCGCCAGCAAGTCGTCGATCTGCATGACCGATGGCGTGCCTGTTCGCACCATCTCGTCGATACTGGATTCCAATTCGTGCATGTGCTGGCCGAGGCGCATTGCTCCGGCCATGCGGGCGCTGCCTTTGATGGTGTGCAGCGGTCGCAGGAGATACTGAATCAACCCGCGATTATCCGGCGATTTTTGCAGCTTGTGCAGGCTTTCGCCGATCTGGGGCAGGAGATCCCGGCCTTCTTCCAGGAATATCTCAAGCAACTCAGGATCGATAAGATCGGCCCCGGCATCGGCGGGATCTTCTTCCGGCGAGACGGCGGCGAGCGGATGACCTTGCCCGGGGGCATCCGATGAGGCTTCCCGGCGGAGTTGCTTCATTCCGTCCAGCAGGGCATGCAATTGCTGTTGCAGATCCGCGCGCGCGGGAGGCATCCGGCGCGATGCAAACATCTGCTGCATGGTTTGCAATTGACGCACGATCTGCAGCAGGCTGGCGGAGACATTGGCGTCAAGCGCGCCAGGAAAATGTGCAATACATTGGATGACGTCGTCCAGCGCTTGCGCCAATGTGTTGAGCGCCGCAAATTGCACCGACGCCGAACTGCTCTTGAGCGAATGCGTTGCGCGCAGCACTTCCGGCGCCACCGCAGTCGGCAGGATCTCCTGCCACTGCTCGAGATGCGAACTGATTGTGGCCAGCAAGCTTGCCGACTCCTTGCAATAAACCAGGTGCAGTTGCGCCGGTATTTCCATCTCGCCGATGCGGACGGATTGCTCCTCGTCGGCAACGGCTGGCGCCGAAGCGGCTGCCGACGTGGTTTCAACGCCCGTCTCTGCGCCGTCCATGCTCTTTGCTTGCCTGGTTTGTTCGACTGCCGCAATCAATGCATCGGCACGTCGCGCGGATTTTCCACGTTCCCGGAGCTCGCCGATCCAGCCGGTCATCTCCCGCTTCGCATGCTCAAGCAAGGCATATGCGGCGCTGCTTCCCGGCGTCGCTTGCGTCAACCACTCGTTCAGGAAGGTTTCGATCGCCATGGCGCCGTCACTCAAGGCATTCAGGCCCACCATGCGGCTGCTGCCTTTGAGCGTATGAAAACCGCGCCGCAATACGCCGACGTGCACCATATCGTCCGGCGCGCCGCGTGAAGCGGCCAGCGCGTTATCCACGTTGTCCAGGATCTCTTCCGCTTCCGTCAGAAAGATATCCAGAAACTCGGGATCGACATCTTCATCGACCGGTTCTTCCGAGGCGGCACCTGCGGCAAGGCCTGGCGCAGGCGATTCGACTTCTTCAAGCTGCTCCGGCTGCGCAGTCTTGGCGGCCAGCGAAGAGGCATCGCTCTCCGTATGCGCGACCTCTGATTGCTTTCCCCGATAAGGCATCACGCCGTCACGCCGCATCAGGGGCAGGGACAAACTCAATGCGGCAAGGTTATAGATGGCGCTTTTTAATGCCGCCGGTTGCAAGGTCGCAGCGTCATCCGCGCCGGAAGCATTTTCTATCCTGAGCGCGTCCGCACCGAGCATTTGGGCCGGAACATCCAGCTTCAGGCGTTCTGCGACACCGGCAAGTTCGCGAATCGCCTTTGCCACTCTTGCCGCTTCGGCCCGGCTGTACGCTTTATTGAAACTGCTTTCGATCAAGGCCTCGGTGCGGCCGAGCGCCCCCTCCAGTTCGGCCAGCGCAATCTGGCCAGGATCGCGGACCGCCGGCGCTGCATATGTTGCGGATGCTGCCTGCACCGCATCGATAGCGGCGTAACATGGCTGCTGATAGTCTGCCTGCTGTATCTCCGGCAATGCGTTGGCTTGTTTGATCGCGTGCGCGGCTTCATGCGCAGCAGGGGCCAGTGCAATGAAAAAAAGGCCCTCGCGCAACAGCCGCGCATCGCCTTCACGCATGCCGCTCACGAGGCGCCGCAATTGCAAATTGACCTGTCCCAGGAATTTTTTGGCGTATTGGTCGACGTCGATGCCGCCGTCGGCGAACAGCATGACGGCCGCCTCGATGGTGCGCCAGAAGTTCTTGTGGTGCGAGACGGCAACCATGTTGACGACTTTGCCAATGACGTCGGCCATGCGCCGCAAGAAAGATGCGCCGACGTTGGCGTCCGTTGCGTGCAGATAATTCAGCAGCAAGCTCTCGAACTCGGTCCGACATGCCGCCAGAATGGTTTCGGATAAGCCGGGAGCCGCTTCGTCGGAACAGGGAAACCGCAAGTCGTTGTCGCTGATGGGTTTCGGAAAAACCAGATCGACCGGGTGAATTCTTTCCTGGCCTGTTGTCGCAAGCAGTGCTTTATAGGCGTGGAACAAACGCAATGGATGCGGCAATGGATGCGGCACCGAATCCGCGGTCAGATCGTCCAGATAGTGCAACAAGGATACGCAGGCGCTCTCTGCGACCTGCGCCCTTTCGGGGCGAGCGCTACCGTCCTGTTCGGCAGCAAGCACCTGCGCCATGGCGTTAAAAAAAACGGCCAGCGACGGTTCGTCGACGAAGTTCAGCGCCTGCGTGATTTTTTGCAGGGTGACGCGAATCCGGGCGATGTCTTCGGCAGTCCTTGCCGTCTCCAGCAACTGGCGCGTCTCAAGCATCGCGCTCTTCAACGCCGGCGCCAGCACGGTCAGACCACCGGGCATTTCCTCGGTCTGCATATCGGAAAAATCCTGGCTGTCTGGATGGGGATGCATGGCGGCGCTTGACATCGGGGGATTGAATATCGCGGCGCGAACGTCAGGAAATCGTTACCCGGAAGCGAGATACCGAATTCTTGAGCAATTCGGCGAGATCATTCAGTTCATTGAGCAGCGACACCACTTCTTCGCGACGGCGCTCGATGCTTTCGTTTTCAGAGAGGATGTTCTGAATATTCTGTGCGACGCTGTTGGCCGACGTGGCTTGCTCTCCCGTCGAAGAAGAAATTTCCTGGATCAGTTCCGCCAGTTGATTGGACACATGCCGGATATCGAACAGCGAAGCGCCGGCGGCATCCGACAGTTTGGCGCCTTCCACCACGCCGGCGGTCGATTTTTCCATCGCCGCGACGGCATCGTGCGTGTCCGCCTGGATCATGCGCACCAGTGCGCCGATCTGGCGCGTTGCGGCGCTGGAGCGTTCCGCCAGTCGCTGCACTTCTTCGGCGACAACGGAGAACCCGCGCCCGGCCTCGCCTGCGGAAGCCGCCTGGATGGCGGCATTCAGCGCCAGCACGTTGGTCTGTTCGGTGATGTCGGAAATCAGTTCGGTAATTTCGCCGATCTCCTGCGAGGATTCGCCCAGGCGTTTGATGCGCTTGGAGGTTTCCTGAATCTGTTCGCGGATTTCATTCATGCCCTTGACGGCGTCTTCCACCGCCTTGGCGCCGCGTTCAGCCACCACCACGGAATGCCGCGCGACGTCGGCGGACTTGTTTGCCGAGATCGAGACGTCGGTGATCTGGACCGACATTTCCAGCATGGATTGTCCCGTTTCATGAATCCTGCGCGCCTGGATTTGACCCGCGGTGGTCAACTGCTGCGTGTTGTCCTTGACCTTGTTGGATGCACCCGCGACCTGCGACGCGGTGCGCGTGACCTGCCCGACCAGCCCCCGCAAAGCCTCGACGGTGTAGTTGACGGAATCGGCAATTGCGCCGGTGATGTCTTCCGATACGGTCGTGTGCACCGTCAAATCGCCGTCCGCCACCTTTTGCAACTCGCTCATCAAGCGCAGGATGGCGGCCTGATTGATGGCGTTGGTGCGCATGGCGCGCTCTTCCTGCTGCTGCGCATGCAATCGTTGCGCCTCGGCTTCCTGGCGCCGCAGCTCGGCCTCTTCGGCGTTGCGCCGGCTGCTTTGCAATTGCACCCAGGCGATGCCGATGCCGCAAATCAGGGCCATCAGCATCGACAGCAGCATGATCCAGAACGTCCAGGAGCGCGTCTCCTGGGCCAGCCGGTAGTCGTTTTGCAAGACGGTCAGATGTTGCTTGAGCGTTTCGTTCTCGAGAAAGACCAGTTGCTCCGATTGTTTGGCGGCGATGAAGTTTTGCAGGTTGCCGAGGATGTTGGCGACCAGCGGTTGATATTCGCCGAACACTTTTTCCAGTTCGCTCAGTTTGTCGCGCACATCTTTGTTGCGCACCGCGGTCAGACCGAGGATCTCGCTGCCGTTGAGGAAACCGTCAATGATGTCGCGAAAGGTGTTGACGTCTTTGCCAAGAAGAAAGGCGGTCTCCGGATTGACGCCTTCGGAAGTCAGGAATTCATTGGCGCTGCGCCCCAGCCGCAAGGTCAGCAGCACCAGTTGGCCGGCAGCGGCGATTTCACGCGGGGAATTGCCGCCTTGCGATTGCAGCATGGAGATCTGTTCGCTCAGGTCAAGCAAAGGAGGGGACAAGGAACGCAGGCGCGCCAGGGTGACGCCAAATCCGGTGAGCTCGGGCTGCAGCTTGAGTATCGTAGTAGCGGCCTTGTCGGTGTGATCCCAGATTTTCTGGACATCGGTCAGCACCGCGCGCATCTCCGGTTCGGGCTTGCGTATCGTATATCCCTGGTATTCGCCGCCCAGTGTCAGCACGCTGATGCCCTGGTTGAATTCCCGGCGACTTTCGCTCAACTGATTGAAGGCTTCGCGATTGCCCTGGATGGCGTTGGGTACCGCCTTGCCGATGCGCTGCGAATGCATGACCAGATCGCTGGTGATATGCGCCTGAAGACTCGCATGAATGTAATGCTTCGACCCCAGCCAAAGGAAGAAGAACATGGAGACCAGGGCGAGTATCAGCAACAACAGCAAAATGCGCGTTTGCGCGCGCAGGGATTGCCGGCCGATAAAAGGCAGGCGCGTGTGCTGGTAGCGCTGTATGTATTTTTCCGCCGTGGCGCTGACGGTCGCTGACGCGCTTGCCAAGCTCTCTGCCGGCGCGGTCGTTTTGTTTTTTGACAACTGAGGCAGCTTGAATGCCATCACTGAGACTCCTTAGCGGGATGCCGCACGCTCATAAACCGACCTGCAAAAACCGCGCGTCGCCAATGATGGCGGCAAGGCTGATTTCAATCCACTCCTGCTGGTTCCGATCGAGATAACGCTTTCCCGTGCTGATTTCGGATGCGTCATCCATACCATGCAGCAAGGTCATTTCCTGAATATGCCGCAAACCCAGCACGCGCGACACCATGAAACCAGTGGTCCCCGACAGTACGGTGGAAACAACGATGACGCGACTCTCCTTACCCCATGCTTGCTGCTCGCCGCCCAGATATCTCTCCAGATCGACGACGCCAATCAGGTTGCCGCGCACGTTGGCCAGCCCCAGATACCAGTCCTTGGTCAGCGGCACCTTGGTCACCGGCATGAAGTTGGCGATCTCGCTTGCTTCACGCAGATCGAGCAGGCAATGCCGGTCCCCCACGACAACGCCAAGGCGGCCGTCGCGCATGCCGGAACCATCGCGAGCGGCTTCCATGCGCTCCAGCAAGCGCGCCTGGAAGTCGCGCAGGCGACTGCTCTTCCATTGTTCCGGCGGCAAATTCCTTACCTCTTCTTGCGCCATCGCTCCTCTTCTTCCTGCTTCCGGTCGACTGCGGTCGGTCCTATTGCGCAAGGGCCGCAATCTTGGCCATCAACTCATCCGCGTTGACCGGCTTGACGATATAGTCGCACGCCCCCTGGCTCAAAGCCCAGATGCGGTCCGTCTCCTGCCCTTTGATGCTGCATATCATCACCGGAATGTGTTTCAGATCGGGATCGCGTGCAATCTGGCGTGTGATCTGAAATCCGTTTTTTCCCGGCATGACGATATCCATCAGGATCAATTGCGGCTCGCATAGTCGCATTTTATTGAGTGCCACATCGCCATCATCGGCCGTCTCGACCTCAAATCCTTGCTTGACCAGGAGGTCCGCCAGCAGATAGCGGTCCGTCGGCGAATCGTCGACGACAAGTATTTTCTTTATCCTCATCGAGCCATTGCTCCTTGCTTGAAAGTACGCTGATCAGGACTCAACGGCGGTAGGGCGACCCTTGGCATGAGCATTGACGGCCTCCAGCAACTTCTCTTCCGAAAACGGCTTGGTCATGAACGCGGCCGCACCGACGACTGCGGCGCGCGCCCGATCAAACAGACCGTCCTTGGACGATAGCATCACAACCGGAGTTGCATGAAATCTTGCATTTTTTTTAATTAATGCACAAGTCTGATAGCCATCCACCGCCGGCATCAGGATGTCGCAAAAGACCAGGTCGGGATTGCTGTCGGCGATGACGGCGAGCGCGTCGAATCCATCAACGGCAAGAACCACCCGATGACCTGCCTGGCGAAGGAACAGATCGGCGGAACGCCGTATGGTGGCGCTGTCGTCGACGACAAGGATAGCGAGGGGGCCTTGCTGTGCGATATCGGACATTGATTCCCTCTGCGATGCGGGCCGATAAAGGTCTGTGGGCCGACTATAACAAAACGGGAAGCAGGCCATAAACTGAACAGGCCCGCCTTCCCCCCCTTATTTGGCGGGAAAGCAGGCCTGGCGGCACGACAGGAATCCGCTGCTGGACGGATGGCGGATTTAGAGCGCAACCATCTCGAAATCTTCCTTGCGGGCGCCGCATTCAGGGCAGGTCCAGTTGATGGGCACGTCTTCCCAGCGCGTGCCGGGAGCAATCCCTTCGTCCGGCAGGCCGGCTTCTTCGTCGTAGACCCAACCACAGATCAGGCACATCCAGGTCTTGAATTCTGTTTTGCTATCGCTCACGGCTGACTATCCCTCAAATCAATCTAGTAAAATGGTAAACCAGATATCTTAATCTACTCGTCGTGCAAAACCAAACATCTCCTCTGATATTAACTTTTGGCGCAGCCGATCCTGTCGGTGCCACCGGCATCCAGGCTGATCTCGCCACCTTTGCCGCCATGGGCTGCCATGGCTTGTCCATCATCACGTCCCTGCTGGTCAGCGATACGGCGCGTATCGAGGATATCCAGGTGATCGACGTCGACTGGATGGCCGACCAGGCGCGCGTGATTCTCGAAGACATGCCGGTGGCGGCATTCAAGGTTGGCGCGGTGGGCAGCATCGAAAACATTTCCGCCATTGCCGAGATCGTCTCCGATTATCCCGACATCCCCTTGATTCTGGATCCTTTCATCACCGCCATGCCCGCACAGGATGGCGACGATGACGACAATCTGATCGCCATTCGCGAGCTGCTGATCCCGCAAACCACGCTGATGCTGGCCTCCGCGGTGGAGCTGAACCGCCTGGCGGAAACCTGGCGCGAACCGGTTCCCGGCGATGCCTTGCAGCTCGATGCCACGCGCATCATTGAAATGGGCTGTGAATATCTCTTCGTCACCGGCATGCCCGGCGAGATGCACGAGGTCGTCAATGCGTTGTTCGACGATACCGGCGTCATCCGCCGCGACAGCTGGCAACGCCTGCCGGGTTCGTTTACCGGGGCCGGCACGACCTTGTCCGCGGCCATCTGCGCCATGCTGGCCAATGGCCTGGAAATTCCGGAGGCCGTCTCCGAAGCCCAGGAATTCACCCTCGCCGCTCTTGCTCATGCGCAACGCCTGGGCATGGGCAAGCTGATTCCCGACCGCTACTTCTGGGCGCGCGAATCGGACGAAACCAACTGACACTTTTCCCACATTCCCGTATGAACCTGCAAAGCTCCGGCACCACCAACGAATCCCTGTTCGCGCGCGCGCAACAAACCACGCCCGGCGGCGTCAACTCGCCGGTGCGCGCCTTCCGCTCGGTCGGCGGCACGCCGCGCTTCATCACCAGGGCGCAAGGCCCCTATTTCTGGGATGCCGAAGACCGTCGCTACATCGACTACATCGGTTCCTGGGGCCCGGCGATTGTCGGTCATGCCCATCCGAAAGTGGTGCAGGCGGTACAAGAAGCCGCCGCGCGCGGCCTGAGCTTCGGCGCGCCGACCGAAGGCGAGATCGAGATGGCCGAAGAGATTTGCAAACTGGTGCCGTCGATCGAGCAGGTGCGCCTGGTCTCCAGCGGCACCGAAGCGACCATGAGCGCCCTGCGCCTGGCGCGCGGCGCCACCAAACGCGACAAGATCGTCAAATTCGAGGGTTGCTACCACGGTCATGCGGATTCCCTGTTGGTGAAAGCCGGCAGCGGCTTGTTGACGTTCGGCAATCCGACGTCCTCCGGCGTGCCGGAAGATTTCGTCAAGCACACGCTTGTGCTGGATTACAACAACACGCAACAACTGGAAGACGCCTTCGAGGCCGCCGGCAATGAAATCGCCTGTGTGATCGTCGAACCGGTCGCCGGCAACATGAACCTGGTGCGGGCGACACCGGAATTCCTCCAAACCATGCGCCGCCTCTGCACCAAGTACGGCGCCATCCTGATTTTCGATGAAGTCATGTCGGGCTTCCGCGTGGCCCTGGGCGGCGCGCAGTCGCTGTACGGCATTACGCCGGACCTGACCGCATTGGGCAAGGTCATCGGCGGCGGCTTGCCGGTTGCAGCCTTCGGCGGCCGCGCCGACATCATGAAGCACCTGGCGCCGCTGGGCGGCGTTTATCAGGCCGGCACGCTGTCCGGCAACCCGGTGACGGTCGCTGCCGGCCTGGCAACGCTGCAGATCGTCCAGGAAGCCGATTTCTACACCCGGCTCGGCACGCAGACCCGCAAGCTCGCCGACGGCCTCTGCGAGGCCGCCAGGGCCGCCGGCGTGACGTTCTCGGCCGACACCGTGGGCGGCATGTTCGGCCTGTATTTCGCATCGACGGTGCCGGTCAGCTATGCCGAAGTCATGCAAGGCAACAAGGACAAATTCAACGCGTTCTTCCACGCCATGCTGGATGCCGGCGTTTATCTGGCGCCGTCGGCATTTGAGGCCGGATTCGTTTCGGCCCGGCATGACGATGCCGTGATTGCAGCGACCATTGCCGCCGCACGCACCGCTTTCGCTGCGATCAAATGACCAGGCAGGAAATTGCGGAAAATAAAAAAGGACGCCTGAGCGTCCTTTTTTACGTCTGAAGAAACTATTGTTTCCCGATCAGATGTCCTGGCGAATCAAGCCGAGAACGACGAACCGCAACCGCAAGTCGTTGTGGCGTTCGGATTCTTGATCACGAATTGCGCGCCTTCCAGGTCATCCTTGTAATCGATCTCCGCACCGACCAGGTACTGATAACTCATCGAGTCGATCAGCAACTGCACGCCGTTCTTGGTCATGGTGGTGTCGTCTTCGTTGACGATTTCATCAAAGGTGAAACCATACTGGAAGCCCGAGCAGCCTCCGCCTTGCACGAACACGCGCAGCTTCAGGTCGGGATTGCCTTCTTCTTCGATCAATTGCGCAACCTTGGCGGCGGCGCTGTCGGAAAAGATCATTGGCGATGGCATCGATGTTTCTGGAATTTCTGCAACGGCATTCATAGTAAGCTCCTGCTAATCAGCGGACAATGGAGTGATTATAAGGCTTATGGGAAATTCATGCATCGCCGCCGGCCGAAGCCGCCAGTTTGAGCACCGGCGCCTCTTCGGTCTGCCCGTGGCTGAGCTTGCCGGATACCAGCGCGCCGCCATGCATTTCCAGAGCCTTGTAGTAGACATCTCCAGTTATGCGGGCTTTCGGCTGTAATTCAAGGAGTTCGACCGAATGCACGTCGCCGATGATCTCCCCATTGACGATCAGATGCACGGCGCGAATCTCGCCGACGATCTTGGCATGCTCGGAAATGACCAGAACGCTCGGCTGGCCTGCTTCGGCATTGATGTTGCCCTTGATGTGGCCGTCAATACGCAGGCCGCCCTTGAAATGGACGTCGCCCTGGATACTGGTGGAAATGCCGATCAGGCTGTCGATGGTGCTTTTGGATTTACGTCCCAACATGATTCACCTCACAAATTCACGGATTGCTGAGCCCGCGTCTGGCCTCTTTCGAGAACGCGAGCCTGAATCGACTTGATGGTTGCACCTTCGGGAAGCGTCAAGACACCGTCAACCCGTTGATAGTACTTGAATGCGAGCTTATAACGCGCGAGATCCGTGGCGTTTTGCTCGGGGAAGTTGATAATAACACTTTTGCCGCCCTGCAACACCGTAACGCTGAACTGTACGTTGCCCACGAACTGCCGGCCTTTTTCACCCTGAATGGCGAGCAACTGGTAACGCACCTGGTTCGGCGCGACGATCTCGGCTTTCAAACGCTGTATGGTGACCCCATCGGCGCCCACGTTGGTCGGGAGCAAGCTTTGGAAGAAAGAGAGATCTTCTTTCAGCTTAGCATTTTCCGCCTCGAGTGTCTTGATCTGCCCGGCCAGTTGCGCCTGCGCCGAACGCTCTATGTTGAGCTGGCTTTCCGCGGCATTGGCCGTGGTGGAAAACTGGTCGCGCTCGGCATTGAGCTTCTTGATCTGCTCCGACAAGGCATCGACCCGGTCGCGCATGCCATCGGGATTCAAGCCCGAGAAATTGTTGCGCCCCAGATCGTAGGCCCACATGGCCATCGCGCCGCCCACGCCGATAACAACCGCCAGAATCAGTGCCCGCAGCGGCCACGGCATGTGGCGCTTGATCGTCATCTTCGGCGCTGAAATCGACATGCGCCGAACCCACAGCCTGTATTTCACGGTAAAACGGGGACGTGCAGCAGACCGGTGGTTTCTTCCAGTCCGAACATCAGGTTCATGCATTGCACCGCCTGGCCGGAAGCGCCCTTGACCAGATTGTCCTGCACCACCAGCACCACCACGGTATCGCCGTTGTCCGGACGGTGCAAGGCAATGCGCAACATGTTGGAGGCGCGCGTGGTGCGTGTTTCCGGGTGCGAACCGAACGGCATGACGTCGACGAAAGGCTCATTCTTGTACGCGTCCTCGAACAAGGCTTGCAAGGCGGCGTTGTCGATTTCCCTGGTCAGGCGCGCATACAGCGTGGAATGCATGCCACGGATCATCGGCACCAGATGCGGCGTAAACAGCAGGCCGACTTTGTCGTCGGTCAGCTTGCCCAATTGCTCCAGGGTTTCCGGCGAGTGGCGATGGCCCGACACGCCGTAGGCCTTGAAGTTGTCCGAGGCTTCCGAAAACAGGGTAGCGATTTCCGCCTTGCGTCCGGCGCCCGACACACCCGATTTGCAATCGGCGATGAGATGCGACGCATCGATGACGCCGGCCTTCAGCAGCGGCGCGTAACCCAGCTGCATGGTGGTCGGATAGCAACCGGGATTGCCGATGAGGCGCGCCTTCCTGATGTTTTCGCGATTGAGTTCGGGCAGGCCGTAAGCCGCCTCCTTCAGCAGCTCCGGACAGCTGTGCGGCATCTTGTACCACTTCTCGAACGCAGCAATGTCTTGCAGACGAAAGTCGGCCGCCAGGTCGATGACCTTGACGCCGGCAGCCAGCAGCTCCGGGGCCTGCGCCATGGCGACACCATGCGGCGTGGCAAAGAAAACCACGTCGCAGTCGGTCAGCCGGGCATTGTCGGGAGAAGAAAAAGCGATATCGACGCGGCCGCGCAGCGACGGATACATGTCGGCAACCGGCATGCCGTCTTCTTTGCGCGACGTCACTGCCTGCAATTGCACCTGCGGGTGCATGGCGAACAAGCGCAGCAACTCCACGCCTGTATATCCTGTGCCGCCGACGATACCTACCTTGATCATGTTTTTTCCTTGCTGAAAGAGCGTGCCCGAGAACGTTTTATTTTAACAGGAGAATATTTCTGCCAGATTACCCCAAACTGCTTCGATTCAAAGCGCAAATAAGGCGGAAAAATGACGTCGATACCGAAATGGAACCGAGGCGGACGACACTGCCGCCGCCCCTTCCTGAGCCGCGCAAACACGGCCCGCAAAATGCAAAAAGCCGCCAAGCTTGTCGCCGGCGGCTTTTCGTTGTGCTGAAACAGCACGCGTCGTGATTAACGCTTCGAGAATTGCTTTGCGCGACGTGCCTTGCGCAGACCAACCTTCTTACGTTCGACTTCACGTGCATCACGAGTAACGAAGCCTGCCTTGGACAGTTCCGACTTCAGTGTTGCATCGTAGTCGATCAGAGCGCGGGTGATGCCGTGACGAACAGCACCAGCCTGGCCGGATTCACCGCCGCCGTGGACGTTGACCATGATGTCGAAGCGCTCGACGTTGTTGGTCAGTTCCAATGGTTGACGAATCACCATCAGACCGGTTTCGCGCGAAAAGTATTCATTCGCTGGCTTGCCGTTGACGACGATCTTGCCCGAGCCGGACTTGATGAAAACGCGAGCCACTGCACTCTTGCGACGGCCGGTTCCGTAATTGTAGTTACCGATCATGTCTATTCCTTAGAGTTCGAGTGCTTTGGGTTGCTGAGCAGCGTGCGGATGGTTGCCATCTGCATAAACCTTCAGCTTCTTGATCATCGCGTAGCCGAGCGGGCCCTTGGGCAGCATGCCCTTGACCGCTTTTTCCAGCGCGCGACCTGGAAAACGCTGTTGCATTTTCAGGAAATTGGTTTCGTAGATGCCGCCTGGGTAGCCGCTGTGACGGTAGTACGTCTTTTCAGTTGCTTTGGTGCCAGTGACACGCAGTTTGCCGGCATTGATCACGACGATGAAATCGCCCGTGTCGACGTGCGGAGTAAATTCTGGTTTGTGCTTGCCGCGCAGTCGGAGTGCCACTTCGCTGGCAACACGTCCGAGGACTTTGTCCGTCGCGTCAATCACGAACCACTCGCGCTTTACCTCATGGGCTTTAGCGGAAAAGGTTTTCATGATGACTTCCTAATGTAATTAAATAAACGCTCAATTTGGCGGTTCTGCGGCTACCGAAACGATGCTGATCTTATGCTTCGTATTCGTCATACCAACGCAGACTCTTCCTTGTTGTCTTTCCCAGAGCGCACGGAAAGCCGAGAATTATAGCCTTTTCAAGGACTTAGCGTCAAACCCTTTATTGGCTTGGCCGCGTGCCGTGGGCTTTTCAGCACATTCGCCTATGAAAAGACGTACAGAGTCCCGGGCCGCCGAGGATAAAAAAAACCCGAAACGAGGGTTTCGGGTTTAAATCCACACCAAAGGAGGAGGGTGGAGGAGACAAGGTTTGATTGCGTCGAAACGTCAATCAGTGAATCCAATATAGCAAACAGAATTGTGCAGCGCAAGATTTAATTTCTCCTCTATGAGTCAATTAAAAATTAAATAAAAACAAGTCTTTTTGCTGCTTTGCAATATGCATTTTTTTGCCTATTCACCCTTCCCCGGCCCTATCTGCTCCAGACCGGATTTCCCGAAAAAGCTACAATAGCCGCCTCCCCCTAATTACCCTGCGAGAACGCACATGGAATGCACAGTACGCTGGACCGGTCTTTCCGGCATGACCTTCTTGGCTGAAACCGGCTCAGGCCACGTGGTGGCGATGGACGGCGCCCCGGACGGCGGCGGCCGCAACCTGGCGCCGCGCCCGATGGAAGTGGTGCTGCTCGGCACCGGCGGCTGCACGGCTTACGACGTGGTGGTGATTTTGCGCAAAAGCGGCCAGGATATTCGCGGCTGCGAAGTGACGCTGAAGTCGGAACGCGCGGAACAGGATCCCAAGGTTTTCACCAAGATCCACTTCCATTTCACGGTGCGCGGCCGCAACCTGAAGCCCAATGTTGTCGAGCGTGCCATCAAGCTGTCGCATGACAAATATTGTTCGGCATCCATCATGCTGGAAAAGACTGCGGAAATGACGCACTCTTTCGAGATCGTCGACGACCTGAGCGATGAAGTGCAGGTTCAGGCGCAACAATAAGCGCCCCTCATCCCTCTCGGTTTGCAGCGGAATCGGGAATACAAAATAAAACAGGGCTTTGCGCCCTGTTTTTCATATGCGGTAAGCCACCGTGGTCATGACCCTGGACATCATTTTCATCACGCCGCGAATCGGCGCCGGCATTTCAGCGGCACCAAGGGCTTTCGCCGCTGCGCCGTGTTCCGCTTCATCCTTGCGCATCTGATCGACGATGGCGCGTGATTTGGCGTCTTGCGGCGGCAGTTTTTCCAGATGGCCGATCAGGTGCAACTCCACCTGACGCTCGGTCTCGGCAACGAACCCCAGATTGCGCGCATCTCCCACGCGCGCGGCAATGGTGCCGAGCACATACGAACCGGCGTACCACAAGGGATTGAGCAGACTGGTGTGCGAACCGAGCTCGCGCAAACGCTCGGCGGTCCACGCCAGATGGTCTTCCTCCTCGATGCCGGCATGGGCGAATTGCCGCTTCAGCGCCTGCGCCTGGGCAAAACGCCCCTGCGCGTCGTACAAAGCCTGTGCGCACACTTCGCCGACGTGATTGACCCGCATCAGGCCGGCACTGTGCAACTTCTCTTCATCGCTCATCGCTGCCTCGCCGACATGCGCGGCCGGGTTCGGGCGCGATGACGCTGCCACGCCGCTGACCACGCGCAAGGCCTTGTCCAGATCAGTAATCAGTTGATCGACGAATTGCATGGATAGGCATTCCCGTAAAAATTAATCACTGCCGAGCAAACGCGCTCAGGCCATCTTCCAATTGATGGTCTCGCCACCATTCAGCGGCACGACGGTCGCGTCGCCCATCGGCAGCTCCGCCGGGATCGTCCAGCTTTCGCGACGCAAAGTAACCGTACCTTCGTTGCGCGGCAAATCGTAGAAGGCCGGACCGTTGAAGCTGGCGAAGGCCTCGAGCTTGTCCAGCGCGCCGGCCTGATCGAAGGCTTGCGCGTACAGCTCCAGCGCATGCAGCGCGGTATAGCAGCCGGCGCAACCGCAGGCATGCTCTTTCAGCCCCTTGGCGTGCGGCGCCGAGTCGGTGCCGAGGAAGAACTTGTCGCTGCCGGAAATCGCCGCGGCGACCAGCGCCTGGCGATGCGTCTCGCGCTTCAGCACAGGCAGGCAGTAGTAATGCGGGCGGATGCCGCCCTTGAAGATTTCATTGCGGTTGTACAGCAGGTGATGCGCGGTGATCGTCGCCGCAGTCGATCCTGCCGACGCCATGACGTAGTCGGCGGCATCCTTGGTGGTGATGTGCTCGAAGACCACCTTCAGTTCCGGCATGTCCTTGCGCAGCGGCGTCATGACGCGATCGATGAAAACGGCTTCGCGGTCGAAAATATCGATCGCCGGATCGGTGACTTCGCCATGGACCAGAAAAGGCATGCCGACTTCCTGCAGCACTTCCAGCGTCTTGTAGCATTTGCGCAGATCGGTGACGCCAGCGTCGGAATTGGTGGTGGCGCCGGCCGGATACAGCTTGACCGCCTTGACGAAACCGCTTGCCTTGGCCTTGCGGATTTCTTCCGGCGGCGTGTTGTCGGTCAGGTAGAGCACCATCAGCGGCTCGAATTGCACGCCGGCCGGCAGCGCGGCCAGGATGCGGTCGCGGTAGGCGCCGGCCTGCTCGGTGGTCGTGACCGGCGGCTTCAGGTTCGGCATGATGATCGCGCGCGCGAATTGATGAGCGGTGTGCGGCAATACGCTTGCCAGTGTCGCGCCGTCGCGCAAATGCAAATGCCAGTCGTCCGGACGGGTAATGGTCACTACGTCGCTCATCGCTCTTCTCTTCCCTCAAAATCGGTGCTCGTGCCGGGTGCACGAAATCCCGCTATTTTACCGCAAGGGCTGTCATGCCCGAATTGCGGCACCTCAAACGCTCACCCCAACATCTTTGCGCAAATGCCGCCCTGAAAAACAAAAACCGCCGCGGCCTGAACCGGGCGGTTTTCGTCGAACGACTGGGCTGGCCGGTTCAAAACGCAGACAGCACGCTCCGATCCGGCAGATTCGGCGTCTCAGTGCGTGATGATCTTGGCCAGGAAGTCGCGTGCGCGTTCCGAGCGCGGCGAGCCGAAGAAGTCTTCCTTCTTGCAGTCTTCCACCACCAGGCCTTTGTCCATGAAGATGACGCGGTTGGCGACCTTGCGCGCAAAGCCCATTTCGTGGGTCACGACCATCATGGTCATGCCTTCTTGCGCCAGGCCGACCATGACGTCCAGCACTTCATTGATCATTTCCGGATCGAGCGCCGAGGTCGGTTCGTCGAACAACATCGCGATCGGGTCCATCGACAGCGCGCGGGCAATCGCCACACGTTGCTGCTGGCCGCCGGACAGTTGCCCCGGGAATTTATCCTTTTGCGCGATCAGGCCGACGCGGTCCAGATACTTCAGGCCCTTTTCGGTCGCTTCGTCGACGCTGCGACCCAGCACTTTGACCTGGCCGATGGTCAGGTTTTCGCGGATCGACAGATGCGGGAACAGTTCGAAGTTCTGGAACACCATGCCGATGCGCGCGCGCAGTTTCGACAGGTTGGTCTTCGGATCGCCGACGGACACGCCGTCAACCGTGATCGTGCCCTTCTGGAACGGCTCCAGGCCGTTGACGGTCTTGATCAGCGTCGACTTGCCCGAACCCGAAGGACCGCAGACCACGACCACATCGCCCTTGGCAACGCTGGTGGTGCAATCGGTCAGAACCTGGAAGCTGCCGTACCACTTGCTGACGTTATTGAGTTCAATCATTTATTTCTCCTAATTCCTGAATACGGTATCGGCCGGCCACGCTTTGGATGGCCGGCGTGTGTCGGTTAGCGAATGATGGCGATCTTGTGCTGGAAGCGCTTCACGGTTTGCGACAGCACGAAGCTGAGCACAAAGTAGACCACGGCAACGAACAGGTACATCTCCACCAGGCGGCCGTCGCGCTGAGCGATCTTGGATGCGCTGGTCACGAAGTCCGGCACCGAGCCCAACACGTACACCAGCGACACGTCCTGGAACAGCACGATGGTTTGCGTCAGCAAGATCGGCGTCACGTTGCGGAAAGCCTGCGGCAGCACCACGTTGCCCATCATCTGCCAGTAGTTCATGCCGATGGCATAGCCCGCAAACACCTGGCCGCGCGGAATCGACTGAATGCCCGAACGCATGATTTCGCAGTAGTACGCCGCTTCAAACAGGATGAAGGTAATCAGCGCCGATTGGAACGCGCCGACCTGGATCGGTTCGCTGGCGCCGATCACCCAGGCGCCGATGAACGGCACCAGGAAGTAGAACCAGAAAATCACCAGCACCAGCGGCACCGAACGGATCAGGTTGACGTAGGTCGTCGCAATGAACGACAGCGGCTTGTTGCTGGACAGGCGCATCATCGCCAGCAGGGTGCCGAGGATGATGCCGCCGATCATCGCGGAAACGGTCAGCACCAGCGTGAACTTCAGGCCGGTCGTGATCAGGTAGAACCACGAGCGCTCAATAATGTTGAAGTCGAAATTGGAAAACATAGTTTAATGACCTCCCGTACTGGAGCTGCCGGTCGTAATGTAACCCGGCACGGCGGTAACTTTTTCCAGGATGCGCGCCAGCAGCAGCGCAATGACGGAAATGATGATGTAAATGATGGTGGCGCCGGTGAGCGACTCGAAGGTCTGGAACGTGAATTCGCGCATCGAATAAGTCGCCGCCGTCAGCTCCACCAGGCCGATGGTCAAGGCCACCGAGCTGTTCTTGATGATCGCGGCAAACTCGTTAGTCAGCGCCGGAATGATGATCCGGAAAGCCATCGGCAACAGCACGTAGCGGTAAGTCTGCACGGGCGTCAGACCCAGTGCGGCGCCGGCCATGCGCTGTCCGCGCGGCAAGGCATTGATGCCGGTGCTCACCTGCACCGCGACCCGCGACGAGGTAAAGAAACCCAGCGCCAGGAAGGCGGTGATGAAAGATGCTTCCGGCAGGCTCTTGAGCCAGTCGCCCACCGCAGCGGGAACCAGTTCCGGCATCACGAAGTACCAGAGGAACATCTGGACCAGCAATGGAATATTGCGGAACAGCTCAACGTAGCCGTTGGCGATGCGAACGGCCCATGGCTTCTGGGTCGTGCGGATGGTGCCGATGATCGTGCCGAGAATCAGTGCCATGATCCAGGCCAGTACGGCCGTGGCGATGGTCCATTTCAGGCCGTTCATTAATGTATCGATGTAGGGAATGCCATCGGGAGACTGCTCCCAGAATATGCCCCAGTTCCAGTTGTAATGCATAGATGCCCTCGTCTTCTCGTCTCGACTCGTTTGCGATCAGGAATAGCGTATTGCCACGATATTCCCAGGCGGCCTGCACCGGATTTACGGGGAAGTAAAAAACGGTTTTCTGAGCAGGTCTTGCTTTCTTCGCCAACTTAAACAAAACGGGGGACAACTCCCCCGTTTCGCTTTTCATGCTACACAGCAATGAAATACTGTGTTTTCAGCCATTTCTTCGACTTATTTCTTCTTCGAAGATTGCTTTTGCGCTTCCGGCACGGCTGCGTAAGCAGACGGTTCGCCGGAATCGGTAGGCTTGGCGAAGACGGCCTGCAGTTGCGGGCTCATCGGCACGTTCAGGTTGACACCCTTCGGCGGGATAGGCGACTGGAACCACTTGGCATAGATCTTCTTGATGTCGTCGCCCTTGTAGACGTTGATCAGCGCATCGTCGACAACCTTCTTGAAGGCAGTGTCGCCCAATGGCAGGATCAGGCCGTACGGTTCAACCGACAGCGCTTCGCTGGAAACGACGTAGTCGCCGGGCGCCTTGGAGTTGGCAGCCAGCGAAGACAGCAGAATATCGTCCATCACGAACGCGACTGCACGGCCGGTTTCAACCATTAGGAAAGCTTCGGCGTGGTCCTTGGCGGCCAGGATGTTCATACCCAGGTTGCGCTCGGTGTTCAGCGTAGTGATTTGCTTCAGGTTGGATGTACCGGAAGTCGACACGATGGTCTTGCCCTTCAGGTCGTCCAGAGTCTTCAGGTTGGCGGCCTTCTTCGACAGGAAGCGGTTGGCGGTAACGAACTCGGTCACGGCGAAAGCAACTTGCTTCTGACGTTCCATGTTGTTGGTCGCCGAATCGCAAGAGATGTCGGTAGTGCCGTTGGCGATCAGTGGAATACGGGTTGCCGAAGTCACGGGAACCATCTTCACGTTCAGCGAAGTCAGGCCCAGTTTCTTCTGGATCGCTGTTGCCGCCTTCAGGCACAGGTCGATCGAATAACCTTGGTACGATTGCTTGTCATCGAGGTAGGAAAACGGGATCGAAGCATCGCGCACGCCCAGTGTCAGCGTGCCGGTTTCTTTGATCTTCTTCAGACGACCGGTGAACTCTTCCGCATGGACCGAACCCATCAACACACTTGCCCCAACCAATACCCCTGCTAGCTTTAATAACTTCATGTGACCTCCTGGAAAAATTTTTACGTAGTGTACCAAAAGCCATTCTTCAAAAATAGCCTTCATTCCTGAAAAGAGGCTATTTCGCCTTTAAATTACCTTAGTTTTCAAAAACCTTCCTGCGCTGCAGGATGCGGCCCAAAAAACTGCCATCTCGCGCAGAAATCCCGCCAAATTCACTCATCCGCGACTTTATCGGTCGGGTAACGCAAGGTATCGCGCAACAGATATCCCATCGGCATGTTCATCGCCGGGATCGTTGCACTGATCGGCTTCATGAACCAGCGGTCGTAAATCCTGAAAATCTCGCCCGAGCGGATAATCTTCACCATCTGCAAATCCACGTACCGCTTGAATTCCGGATCGCCCTTGCGCATCATGATCCCGTAAGGCTCCAGCGACAGCGAATCGCCGACCACCATGTAGCGCTCCGGATGCGGCACCGACAACAGATAGCGGCGCAACAATACGTCTTCCATCACGAAGGCGTCCGCCTGACCTTTTTCCACGCTGTTGAAGGCCTCTTCGTTGTAGGTCACTTCCACGATCCTGATGCCGAGAGAGCGAACCTTGCTGCGCTCTTCAATCTGCTTCACCATCGGCGTGTTGCGCGGCACCACCACGGCCTTGCCGCGCAGGTCTTCCCAATTGCGAATCCCCGAGTTGGCTTTCACCAGCATGCGCACCGATGCGAAGAAATGCGGCACGGTAAATGTTTCAATCTTGCGGCGCTCCGCATTGTTCGTCGACGTGCTGCATTCCAGATCGGCCTTGTTCTGATCCAGCGCGATAAAACGCGTCACCGTATCGACTTCCATGAACTGAACCTGCATCTGCGGCAATTTAAAATCCTTGCGCATCTCTTCCGCGATTCTTCGGCACAGTTCGATGGTATATCCCGTCACCTGCTTGTCGTCGCCTACAAACGCAAACGGCATCGTCCCGTTCAGGTAAGCGATCACCAGCGTGTTGGTGCGTTTGATCTTGTCGAGCGTTCCTTCCGCATGTACCTGCAATGACATGCAGATACCCAACGCAGCCACTGCCCAACGACGCCATGCCTGCCTGACCGGTCTCTTCGCCATTCGCGACTCGCTTGCCGGCCTTGCGACCGGAGAAGTTTATTGAGCAAGTATCATGCCAGAAAATCAAACAGGCAATCCTGCAATCAAGGGCATAATTCGCGGCCTTATCCAGTCGTTCGTGCATAAAGCGAGTGCGTGCGACGGCGCTGGCTACGTAGCCGGATACGATTTTCAAGAAGAATATTTTTGCCGCCTTCGAGAAGCATTGCAGCAAGCGCCAACGCGCTCGCGCCGGCGACGCAATGGTCGTCGGCATGTTTCGAATGTTGGGCGTGGACGTCTCCTCCTTACGCACAAATCAAACGGTCACGGCATGGACAAAAAATGCGATCAAAACGCACGCGCGCTTTTCGCATCTTCCATCACAGGCCGACACAGGCACACCTGCAATCGCCGCTTGCTCTTTTTCTATTTTCGGCAGCAGGAATGTTGATTTTATTGTTTCCCTGCCGCCGTTTGTTTCACTGCCTGTTATTACTGCTTGCCGCCGGCAGCATCAAGGATACAAACCGCGCATTTCACGCGCTTGCAGCACGCGCGTACATGCGACGATGAATGCCGCCGTGCGCAAGGACACCTTCTTTTCCTCGGCCAGTTGCCACACCGCCGCGAAGGCTTCGCGCATGATGCGCGTGAGGCGCAGATTGATTTCGTCTTCGGTCCAGAAGAAGCTAGAAAAGTCTTGCACCCATTCAAAGTAACTCACCGTCACGCCGCCGGCATTGGCAATCACGTCAGGCACGATCAACACGCCTTTGTCGGCAAGGATATCGTCGGCGGCCGGCGAGGTCGGGCCATTCGCGCCTTCGAGAATGATCTTCGCCCGGATCGACGAAGCATTGTTCACCGTGATTTGCTGTTCGAGTGCAGCAGGCACCAGAATGTCGCAATCGGTTGCCCAAAACTGGGCGCGGTCCTTGACTTCATCGGCGCCCGGAAAACCTGCAACGCTGCCGTGTTGCGCAACATGAGCGTGCAGCGCCGGCACATCCAGACCGCTGGCGCGCACGACCGTCGTGATGTGGTCTTGCACCGCGACGACCTTGGCTCCCGCTTCTGCGAACAGACGCGCAGCGATGCCGCCGACGTTGCCGAAACCTTGCACTGCGACGCGTGCATCCTTGATGTCCAGGTGGCGTTTTGCCGCCGCTTCGCAACCGACCACAAACACACCGCGGCCGGTCGCTTCATGACGACCGAGACTGCCGCCAAGCGAGATCGGCTTCCCTGTCACCACCCCCGACGCCGTGCTGCCCTGATTCATGGAATAGGTATCCATCATCCAGGCCATGATCTGCGAGTCGGTATTGACGTCCGGCGCGGGGATATCCTTGTTGGGTCCGATGATGATGCCGATTTCACTGGTGTAACGGCGCGTCATGCGCTGCAATTCACCGCGCGACAAGGTCTTGGGATCCACGCGGATGCCGCCCTTGGCGCCGCCGTAAGGCACGTTCACTGCTGCGTTCTTGACCGTCATCCAGGCCGACAACGCCATCACTTCGGACAGCGTCACGTCCTGGTGGAAACGCACGCCGCCCTTGCCCGGGCCGCGCGAAGTATTATGCTGCACGCGATAGCCTTCGAAGTGGGCAATGGTGCCGTCGTCGCGCTCGATAGGCACGTCGACGATCAACATGCGCTTCGGGCGCTTCAGGGTTTCCACCCAGCGCGCCAGCGAGCCGAGGTAAGGGGTAACGCGGTCGATTTGTTCGAGATAATCCCCCCATGGGCCGATGCCATGCGGAGTAAGGTAGGAAGGTACTTCGTGCTGCTTGACTGGTTCGTTCGACATGATGCAATCGCTCCTTGATGTTGCCACGCTTTAGCCATGCTGGCCGAGGCTGCTGCAAAATTAATCAAACCGCGAAACTCAGGGTTACGCCATCCTACTCCTTCCGGAGTCGGAGTTGTCGCGCGATGTTGCTTAATTTTTCAACCGCCGGCGAGAGGAAGGCCTCGCCAGGCGCGCGGACGCATCTGCACAGGAAAACCGTGCAAACCCGACTCCAGGGCACGCCATCGACAGCGACGCCATCGTAGGGCAATGCAACGCAGCAAAGCTAATGCTTTGTGCGCATGCAACTATGCAATCCATGCATAACCATCAAAGAGCCCAGGTATTACGCGCCTTTCGGAGGCTTTTTTGCCCGTGCAGCTGCATTCTTCCGACCTTCTTCGAGCTCCTGGAGGTAGTCCCACAGTCGCGCGACGATGACTTTCCCGCTGCGTTGCGGCGTCGGCCGTTCGCGGTACAAGCGGATTTCCATCTCGACTTCCCAATCGCCGTGGGCGCCGTCGGTACGCGCGAGCTGCTTGTTGCGCACCTCGCGGATGACGGACGACTCCGGCAGGAAGGCGACGCCGTGCCCCTCCAGCGCCATCATCTTGAGACTTTCCGACATATCGGTCTCGTAGTGCTTTTCCAGATGCAGCGGCTTCTTGGCATCGCTCAGGATCAGCTCGACCATGCGCCCCAGATAAGCATTCGGCGTATATGACAGGAACGGCAGCGGCGCCTTGGCGCTGCCGGGAAACACGTAGTCCGGCTTGCCGGTGCGGTCGCAACGCGCATACGGACGCACGCTTTCGCGCCCCATGGTCAGCATGTCGTAACGACTGGAATCGAGCTGCACCGGCTGGCGCGGATGGTGATAGCACAGCAACAGGTCGCAGCCGCCCTCGACGATGGTCATCACGGCGTCATGCACGTTGAGTGCAATCAAACGCGTATTGAGCGCGCCGAAACCCGACTCCAGCGAGCCCAGCCATTTGGGGAAATACGTCAGCGACAGCGTGTGCGGCACCGCGAAATCGACCGTGGTCTGCGCCGCCGGCCGTTTGCCGCGCAGCATGGCGCGCGTATTGTTGATCTGCCCGAGCATTTCCACCGCCTGCTCGTAGAACACCTCGCCCGCCGCCGTCAGCCGCGTCGGATACGAGGTGCGGTCGATCAGGTCGGACCCCAGCCACGCTTCCAGCGATTGTATGCGCCGCGAAAAAGCCGGCTGCGTCACGTGTCGCAATTCTGCCGAGCGGCTGAAACTGCGCGTCTCAGCCAGGGAAATAAAATCTTCCAGCCACTTGGTTTCCATTCGTTCCGTCCCGCCTCAGGAGAGCATGATGTCGACGATGCTTCGATTTGTTTTATAGTCTATGCCAGTTGCAGCGATGGCGACGGCTCGGACGCTCCTTCATCCTCATCATCGTCTTTGGCTTGCTGTCTCGCCCACATCTGCGCATACGCGCCGCCCGACGCCAGCAATTGCGTATGGGTGCCGCGCTCGATGATGCGACCATGCTCCAGCACCAGGATCTGATGCGCATCGACGATGGTCGACAAGCGATGCGCAATGACCAGCGTGGTGCGATTCTGCGCGATTTCGCTCAGTTGCTCCTGGATCGCCTGCTCCGATTTGGAATCGAGCGCGGAAGTCGCTTCGTCGAAAATCAGCACCGCCGGATTTTTCAGCAAGGTGCGCGCGATCGCCACGCGCTGCTTTTCGCCTCCCGACAATTTCAGGCCGCGCTCGCCTACCGTCGTCGCATAACCGTCCGGCAGCGACTCGATGAAGTCATGCACGTAGGCGGCCTTGGCGGCGGCAATGATCTCTTCCTTGCTGCTGCCGGGCTTGCCGTAGGCGATGTTGTATTCGATCGTGTCGTTGAACAGCACGGTGTCCTGCGGCACGATGCCGATGGCCTGGCGCAGCGACGATTGCGTCACCTTGCGCAGATCCTGGCCGTCGATGGTGATGCTGCCGGCATCGACGTCATAGAAGCGATACAGCAATCGCGACAAGGTCGACTTGCCGGAACCGCTGTGACCGACCACCGCCGTCGTGGTCCCGGCAGCGATCTCAAAATCGACGCCGAACAGGATCTGGCGCTTGCTCTCGTAGCTGAAATCGATGTTCTTGAAACGCACTGCCGCGCCATCCGTGACGAGCGCCCTGGCATCCGGCGTGTCGGCGATTTCCTTGTTCTGCTCCAGCAGCGAAAACAGGCGTTCCATGTCGGCCAGGCTCTGCTTGATCTCGCGATAGATCACGCCGAGGAAATTCAGCGGAATGTACAACTGGATCATGAAGGCATTGACCAGCACCAGGTCGCCCAGGCTCATCCGGCCGCTGATCACGCCCTGCGTCGCGCGCCACAGGATCAGCGTCACCGCGATCGCGATGATCGCCGACTGCCCCGAGTTCAGCAACGACAGCGACGATTGCGATTTGATGGCGGCCGTTTCGTAACGCTGCAAACCTTCGTCGTAACGGCGCGCTTCGAAATCTTCATTGCTGAAATATTTCACCGTCTCGTAGTTGAGCAGCGAATCGATCGCCTTGGAATTGGCGCGCGAATCGAGATCGTTCATGGTGCGGCGGAAGTGCGTGCGCCATTCCGTCACCGTGATCGTGAAAATGATATACAGCACCAACGCACCGCCCGTGATGACGGTGAACCAGATCTCGTAGTGCAGCACCAGATACACCATCACCAGCGCGATTTCGATCAGCGTCGGCAGGATGCTGAACAGCGCATACGACACCAGCGTCGACACGCCGCGCGTGCCGCGCTCGATGTCGCGCGTCATGCCGCCGGTCTGGCGGTTCAGATGGAACCGCAGCGACAGAGAGTGCAGATGACGAAACACCTGCAACGCAATCGTACGCACCGCGCGCTGCGTCACCTTCGCGAACACGAACTCGCGCAACTCGGTGAAGACCGTGGTCGCCAGACGCAGCGCGCCGTAAGCCACCAGCAAGGACAGCGGCAACACCAGCAAGGCTTGCGGATTGTTGGGGCTGATGGTCATGCGATCGATCAGTTGCTTGAGCAGCAACGGCACCCCGATATTGGTCAGCTTGGCGCCGACCAGAAAACCCAGCGCCAGCAACACGCGCCATTTGTAGGTCCAGAGGTAGGGCAGCAGCGTGCCCAGCGTTTGCCAATCGCTGTGTGCAGGAACGGAAGCACCGCGCTCAGCTTGCGGCGCGGAAGATGGCGGATATCGACGCATGAAAGAATTGACCGAAAAAATTTGTGCTTTTGTTTTACGGAGGAGCCGACGCAGACGCTGCGACTCCTATAAACTAGAGGATTGGGGGCCGATGACTGCCCCCGGGCTTTGCCCTCCCGAACTTCCGCATTATAAGAGTCCGCAGGACTTCACGCTTTTAAAAGGAAATCCAATGACAAGCCAGCATAACACCCCGCTGCCGGTAGGAAAGATGCCACAGCTACGCGTCATGCCGATGCCGGCCGACGCCAACGTCTACGGCGACGTCTTCGGCGGCTGGATCATGGCGCAGGTCGACATCGCCGGTTCCCTGCCCGCCACCAGGCGCGCCAACGGCCGCGTCGCCACCATTGCGGTCAACTCCTTCTTGTTCAAACATCCGGTCTTCGTCGGCGATCTGCTATCGTTTTACGCCGATATCGTCAAAGTCGGCAATACCTCGATCACCGTCAACGTCGAAGTCTATGCGGAGCGCAATCGCCTCCAGACCGAGATCGTCAAGGTCACCGAAGCCACCCTGACCTACGTCGCCACCGACGAACACCGCCAGCCGCGCGCCCTGCCGCCGCTGGCGCCGGGCGACAGCTCCCCCATCTCCAGCGGACTTCAGGACTTGGGCGGCGGCTGGAGCGCGGCATGATTTTCAATTGACTTTCCGGGACAGGCCTGCCCGCCGCGGACCTGTCTTTCCATCAACTGCCAAGACATTTCCATGACCTCCATTTCTGCACGTCCCGATGTCCTCATCGCCGCCAGTCTTCCCCCGCACCTGAGCCAACGCCTGCACGACCATTTCAATTGCCATGACATCAACACGCTGAGCGAGGCAGCGTTGAGCGCCGTCGCACCGTCCATCCGCGCCATCTCATCCAAAGGCGAAACCAAAATCACGCGCGACTTCATCGCCCGCTTTCCGGCGCTGGAAGTCATCTCCGTCTTCGGCGTCGGCTATGACGGCGTCGATGCCGTCGCCGCGCGCGAGCGCGGCATCGAAGTCACCAACACGCCCGACGTGCTGACCGACGACGTCGCCGATTTCGCCATGACGCTGCTGCTGTCCACCGCACGCCAGATAGTCCATGCCGACCGCTTCGCCCGTAGCGGCGAGTGGAAAAAAGGCCCGCACGCGCTGACCACCAAGGTCACCGGCTCGCGCCTGGGCATCGTCGGCCTGGGCCGCATCGGCAAGGCCATCGCCAAGCGTGCCGAAGCCTTCGACATGACGATTGCCTATCACAATCGCTCGCCGCAAAGCGACGTCGGCTACCGCTATGTCGCCGATCTGAAGACGCTGGCGTCCGAGGTCGATTTCCTCGTCCTGTCGATGCCGGGAGGCGCCGGTACGCGCGCATTGATCAATGCCGAGATCCTCGAAGCGCTCGGTCCCAAGGGTTTCCTGATCAACGTCGCGCGCGGCTCGGTGGTCGATGAGACCGCGCTGATCAAGGCGCTGCAGGAAGGCAAGATCGCCGGTGCCGGTCTCGACGTGTTCGAGAACGAACCGAACGTGCCGGAAGCGCTCGCCAAGCTCGACAATGTCACGCTGACGCCGCACATGGCCAGCGGCACCGTGATCACGCGCACCGCGATGGCGGATCTGGCATTCGACAACCTGCAGGCGCATTTCAGCGGCAAACCCTTGCTGACGCCGGTGCCTCGCTAAGCAGCAAAACCATGCGCGCCGCCATGAGCACCGCCATGGGCACGTCATGGACTGCTGAGTTGAATCCCGGCATCACTGGAGAAACATCATGTTGAAAGAAGCGCTGAAGCAATGCGGACTGATCGCGATCCTGCGCGGCATCCGTCCCGACGAAGTCGAGAGCATCGGCAAGGTGTTGTATGACGCCGGATTTCGCATCATCGAAGTGCCGCTCAATTCTCCCGAGCCGTTCGAAAGCATCCGCGTCCTGCGCAACCTCCTGCCCGCCAATTGCATGGTCGGCGCCGGCACGGTCTTGTCGCCGGCGCAGGTGCTGCAAGTCAAGGATGCGGAGGGGCAATTGATCGTCATGCCGCACAGCGATCCGGAAGTGATTCGCGCCGCGACCGAGGCCGGTCTCGCCAGCGCGCCGGGCGTGGCCACGGTGACGGAGGCATTTGCCGCGCTGGCCTCAGGCGCCGACATTCTCAAGATGTTCCCGGCCGAGCAACTCGGTCCCGTCGTCGTCAAAGCCTGGCGCGCGGTGATTCCGGCCAACATCATGCTGGTGCCGGTCGGCGGCATCACGCCCGCCGGCCTCAAGGAATTCGTTGCTGCCGGCGCATCGGCGTTCGGCTTGGGCTCGGCACTGTATAAACCCGGCATGGGCGCCGAACAGGTGAAGCAGAATGCCGAAGCCTTCGTCAGCGCGTGGAAGCAAACCCAAACCTGATCTGCTTCAACGTTGTCAATGCAACGATCATGAAAAAACGCGACCTGCCGGGTCGCGTTTTTTATTTGTGCTGCGGAAGAAATCAAACCCAAAAAATCAGGCCGCCTTCTTCTCCTCTTTTTTCTCGTCACGCAATTCCCGGCGCAGGATCTTGCCGACGTTGGTCTTGGGCAGTTCATCGCGGAACTCGATGTACTTCGGCTTCTTGTAGCCGGTGAACTGTTCCTTGCAGTAGGCCATCAATTGCTCGACGGTAAGCGACTTGTCCTTGCGCACCACGAACAGCTTGACCGCTTCGCCGGTATGCTCATCCGGCACGCCGACGCAGGCGCATTCCAGTACGCCCGGATGCGCCGCCACCACGCCTTCGATTTCGTTCGGATAGACGTTGAAGCCGGACACCAGAATCATGTCTTTCTTGCGGTCGACGATGCGGGTGTAGCCGCGCTCGTCCATGATGCCGACGTCGCCCGACTTGAAGAAACCGTCCGGCGTCATGACCTTCTCGGTTTCGTCAGGACGGTTCCAGTACCCGGCCATGACTTGCGGACCGCGGATGGCGATTTCACCCGGTTGGCCCAACGGCACAGGCTTGCCGTCGTCGTCCAGAATCGCGATGTCGGTCGACGGCAGCGGCAGGCCGATGGTGCCGGTGTATTCCTCGATGGTGCAAGGGTTGGCGCTGGCGATAGGCGAGGTTTCCGACAAACCGTAGCCTTCGATGATGGCGCAACCGGTGACCTTCTTCCACTTGTCCGCCACCGACTTCTGCACCGCCATGCCGCCGCCGACGCAGCAGCGATAGCCGGAGAAATCCAGCTTGGCGAAGTCGGGATGATTCAGCAGCGCGTTGTACAGCGTGTTGACTGCCGGGAAGGTGTTGACCTTGTACTTGCCCAGCTCCTTGATGAAACCGGGGATGTCGCGCGGATTCGGGATCAGCACGTTGAGCGCGCCTTCGCGCGTGCCCAGCATGTTGCAGACCGTCAGCGCGAAGATGTGATACAGCGGCAGCGCGCAGATGAACACCAGTTGGTCGAGCTTGGCGCCTTGCTTGAGCGCCGGCATCAGCCACTCTTCGGCCTGCAGTACGTTGGCCACCAGGTTGCGATGCGTCAGCACCGCGCCCTTGGCGACGCCGGTGGTGCCGCCGGTGTATTGCAGGAAAGCGATGTCGTCGTGACCGATCTCGACCGGCGCCGGCTTCTTGCCCTCGCCCAGCGCCAGCGCTTGCTTGAAGGTAATCGACTGCGGCAGCGAGAACGGCGGCACCAGTTTTTTCACATGGCGCACCACCAGATTGACGATGGCGCCCTTGAGGCCGCCCAGCAGCTCGCCCATGCTGGCGACGACGACGTGCTTGACGCTGGTGTTGGCGATCACCTTGGCCAGCGTGCAGGCGAAGTTTTCCAGCACGAAAATGGCTTCGGCGCCGGAATCCTTCAACTGATGTTCAAGCTCGCGCGGGGTGTACAGCGGATTGACGTTGACCACCGTGTAGCCGGCGCGCAGGATGGCGGCGATGGCGATCGGATATTGCAACACGTTCGGCATCATGATCGCCACGCGTGCGCCCTTTTTCAGGCCGGTGCCTTGCAGCCACGCGCTCAGCGTATTGGACCGCTTGTCCAGTTCGCCGTAGGTCAGGTACTTGCCCATGCAGGCATGGGCATTGCGGTCTGCGTATTTGACAAAGGCCTCGTCGATCAGCTGGACCAGCGAGCGGTAGCGGCTTGGGTCGATGTCGGCCGGGACGCCTGCGGGGTACGATGCAAGCCAGAATTTATCCATATTGTTCCTTTTTGTCTCCGATTCAGAGCGGCAGCCTGATTGCTTCAGGACTTTGGCGCGCGCTGCAAAAAAAAGCACGGTTGTGTTTTTATTTATTGCAGATGCTATCCACCAAACTCATTAAGGGCAAGTATTTTGAGAAGATTTAAGAAAAATTTCTTGTTTTACCTCTCAGCCGCGCCCATCGGCTGACACCTTGCGCCATCTTTTCCAAACTGGCAACTTTTTCTGTCGATTTGCAGTGATTTTCAAAAATAGTCAATCCGGCAATAAAATTTCCACTGTACTGCCACTGAGCTACTGTAGCACTGACGACAAGCTATTTTGCCGCAGCTTGCAAACGATCCAACTGCTCGTCGCGCTCGGGCTTGTCCAGCTTCGCCAGCGCTTTCACGCGCTCGAAGAAATCGGCGAAATCGCGGCTCTGGCGGAACAGGGCGCGAAACGCCGGCACCCGGTCATGGTAGGTGCCGACCAGCGCCAGATGCGCGTTCGACAGCGGCATGGCAAACCAGCGGTCGTACCCGGCGAAACCTCCCCAGCGCGCCTTGAGTTGCCGGTATTCGGCGCGCAAAGCATCGAAAATTGCGGCCTTGCGCTGCAGCTTGTCGGCGTCGCCGGCGTTGCTTTGATAGTCGGCTTCCAGTTGGGACCGGTATTTCAGCAAGAGTTCGAGAAAGTCTTCCTTGCGCGCGGCGAAAACGCGGTATGCCTGCGTCAACTTGTCGTCGTGGCGCGCCTGCAGCCAGCGCTCGAGGCCGAGCTCTTCCACCGTGGTGGCATAGGATTCGTTGAATTGCGAGTCGCCTTTGACGTAGACCACCTGGTGGCCCAGCTCATGGAAAATCAGCCGCGCCAGTTCACCGTCGGGATAATTGATGAAGGTCGACATGACCGGATCGTTGAACCAGCCCAGCGTCGAATAAGCCGGCACGCCCAGGACCTGAACGTCGTAGCCTTGCCTGACCAGTCCGTCGGCATAATCCTGTGCATCCTGCTGGCTGTAATAGCCGCGATAATCGACGCAGCCGGCAATCGGAAAACACCACTGCTTCGCTTGCAGGGACAAGGCCGGCGCCGCCACCACGTTCCAGACCACGAAGGGACGCTGCAGCTGTGCGTAATTCTTGTAGCTACCGTTATCGGGGAGAGATAGTTGTTCCACCGCGAAGCGGCGGATCTCGCGCACGGTCTGCAACTTGGCGCGCAAGCGTTCCGAGGTAGTCGGATCGGCCAGCCAGTCATCGATAGGCTTGGCCTGCGCCAGCAGCGAAAACTGCCCGTGCGCCGCCTGTGCGTAATATCCCAGCGAAGAACAGCCGGCCACCAGCAGGCACGATGCCGCGGCGCCGGCCATCAAAACAATTTTCGCTACACGCTTCCTGTGCATGCTTCCACCTGCACCAGCACGTCATAGAAGGTCGGCGCATTGCCCATGTCGGTCAGGCGCTGACTGGTCACTTCATTGGCATTCTTGCCGTCGGTGGAAAATTTCTTCCACCAGATCGACAATCCCACCACCAGGCCGGGCCGCGCTTTCGACGTCACGCGCGCTTTGGCCAGCATGCTGCCGCGGTCGTTGAAAATGCGCACCGCACCGCCATGCGCGATGCCACGCGCGGCAGCATCGTCGGGATGCATGTCCAGATGCGGTTCGCCTTCGGTGTCGCGCAGACTCTGTACGTTGACGAAAGACGAATTGAGGAAATTGCGCGCCGGCGGCGAGATCATCGCCAGCGGATATTTCTGCGCGAGCGCCGCATTGCTGGCAACCGACTCATACGGTGCGATGTAGGTCGGCAACGGGTCGAAACCATCGGCCAGCATGCATGCCGAATAGAACTCGCACTTGCCCGACGGCGTACCGAAGCCGCCGTTGGCGAATGGCGCCACGGGCATGTTCAGGCGCTGCCAGCCGGTCTCTTTGAGACGCGTCCAGTCGTAATCGGCGGCCCGTTCGTTGCTGCGATCGAATGCCTGCGCCGCGATCGCGTCATCGCTGTCCTTGAAACAGTCGTCGTCGAAGCCCATGCGCGCCGCCAGCAGGCGGAAGATTTCCGTATTCGGTTTCGACTCGCCCAAGGGTGCGATGGCGGCGTTGTTCGCCATCATGTAGACGTGGCCGTAGGTGGCATGCACGTCGACGTGTTCCAACTGCGTGGTCGCAGGCAAAAGGATGTCGGCGTAGTCGGCGGTGTCGGTCTGAAAATGTTCCAGCACCACCGTGAACAAATCCTCGCGCGCGAAACCTTGCGCCACCTTCCCCGACTCGGGAGCGACCGCGACCGGGTTGGAGTTGTAGACGATCACGGCTTCCACGCGCGGACCGAATTCTTCTGAGGCATCGCGCAACAAATCGTCGCCGATGGTGCTCATGTTGATGGTGCGAGTGGGGACGCCGTGTTGCTGCAAGAAATCGGGACGCTGCAGGAAAGCGCTGTTCTTCGGGAAAGAATCCGACGTCGACAATTGCAAGCCGCCGCCGGCATGCCGCCACGCGCCCACCAGCGCCGGCAGGCAAGCCAGGTTGCGCACCGCCATGCCGCCGCCGTGCACGCGCTGCAAGCCATAGTTGGCGCGGATCATGGTGATCTCGCCGCGCTGCGCCGCGCCGCCGTATTCGCGCGCCAACTGGATGACTTCGTCGGCGCTGATGCCGCACACGTCGGCCACGCGTTGCGGCGGCCAATCCTGCACGCGCTGCTTCAACTGATCGAAGCCGAGCGTGTAGTGCGCGATATAGTCGGCGTCGAGCAGGTTCTCGTTGATCAGCACATGCATCAAACCCAGCGCCAGCGCGGCGTCGGTGCCGGGCAGCAGCGCAATGTGCTGGTGGCATTTGTCGGCGCTCAGCGAGCGATAGGGATCGATGGCGATCAGTTTGGCGCCGCGTCGTTTCGCTTCCTGCACGCGCGTCCAGAAATGCAGATTGGAGGCAATCGGATTGCCGCCCCAGATGATGATCAGCTTCGCGTCCTGTACGTGTTCGGTGTCGGCGCCGATGCGCGTGCCGATGGTGTACTTGTAGCCCACGCCGCCGGCCGAAGAGCAAATCGTACGGTCCAGCAGCGACGCGCCGATGCGGTTGAAAAACCGCATCGACATCGACTCGCCCTGCACCAGGCCCATGGTGCCGGCATAGCTGTACGGCAAGATGGCTTGCGGATTGCGCGCGGCGACTTCCTTCAGGCGCGCGGCGATGGTGTCGAGCGCCTCGTCCCAGCTGATGCGTTCGAACTTGCCCTCGCCCTTCTTGCCGACGCGTTTCATCGGATGCAGCAGACGCTCCTTGTGATAGGTGCGTTCGGTATAGCGCGACACCTTGGTGCACAGCACGCCCGCCGTGGTCGGATGGTCCGGATCGCCGCGTACTTCGGTGGCGACGCCGTCCTTGACGGTGACGAGCAAGGCGCAGGTGTCGGGACAATCGTGCGGGCAGGCGCCGCGGACGATGATGGGATCGGAGCTGGAAGACACGGGATTCGGCACGGAATTCATGGCAATTAGGAAACTGAGAAGAAACTGGAGTCGGATTGGGCGGCAAGTACTTACTTTATCTTAAAATGCGGCATCCCTTTCAGATGCTTTCATCATGCAGGCTCAAGACTCTGTGGTTCCCGACACGACTCCCGCGGTCGAATTCTGGCGCGATCCGGCCTTGCCGTTCTTCGAAGGTCGGTGCGCTATCGGCAGCGTCAGCTGCTACACGCCCCACACGCATCCGACGTTTTCCATCGGCATCGTCGACGCCGGGAGGAGCATGTTTTCGCTGCCGGATCGCGACACATCGATCCAGCCGGGCGACGTGGTGCTGATTGCCGCCAACGAAGTGCACTCCTGCAACCCGGCGCAGCGGGAAAGCTGGAGCTACCGCATGTTCCATATCGACCAGGAATGGCTGTGCGCATTGCTCGCCGAAGCCGGCATGTCGCCGCGCATGGCGTTGGTCTCGCAAGTGCTGCGTTCGCCGCAGGCATGTGCTCTGATGAACGAGATCAGCGACGTCATGCGCGACGGCGAAGACGCCCTGCAAAAGGAGACGGTGCTGGTCGATGCGCTATGCGAATTGTTTGCTGCGTTTTGCACGCCGTCATCGGATGAAATGCACGACGCCCACACCGGCTCAGCACAGGCGGATTCCGACCTGCAACCCGCGCACGACTATCTGCAACGCCATTGCGGCGACAAGATAGCACTCGACACGCTCGCGCAACTGGCCGGCACCGGCCGTTATCAGTTGATCCGCCAGTTTCGCCGCCGCTACGGCATGACGCCGCATGCGCTGCAGATCGACATGCGCATCAACCTGGCGCGCGATTTCCTGCGGCGCGGCGCTTCGCTGGCCGATGTTGCTTACCGCACCGGTTTTGCCGACCAGAGCCATTTTCATCGCGCCTTCAAGGCACGCGTCGCCGCGACGCCGGCGCAATACCAGCTCGGCGGTTAAGCGACAAGCGTCGCGGCCACTATCCCCAGCGCAGCGACCAGCAACACCACGCCCGCCAGCCATTCGGCATGCGGGAAATAGCGCGCAATGCGGACGGCGACGCGTTCATCGGATACCGCCAGCACCAGCGCCGCATCCCAGATAAAAACCGCCGCAAACATCCATGCGCCGTACAGCATCTTGATCTCCATGCCGGTTGTGGCGCCCACCATGAGCGTGAACAATCCCAGATAGAACAAGCCGTTCTTCGGATTCAGGCCGCCGGACAGGAAGCCGGCAGCGAAACCTTTGAAGAAACCGTGATGCGTTTTCGCTTCGCCATCGGTCCGTTGCCGCATCAGCGGCTGCGGGATGCGACTGGCGCGGATGAAAGCCCAGCCGATATAGGCCAGGTATCCGCCGGCCAGCAATTTCATCGCCAGCAGCAAGGCGGGACTGTGTTGCAGCACGCTGAAGCCGGCCAGCGCCATCACGATATACACGCCATTGGCGCAGGCAATGCCGAGACTGGTGCCGATGCCGTTGCACCGGCCGTGACGCAAGGCATTGCGCAACAGCAGGAGAAAATCGGGACCGGGGCTGACCAGCGCCAGCCAGTGCGCCGTCGCCAGCAGGAGGAATTCGTGCAAGACCATATTTTGCCATCCGGATGTTTGAATCGAGATGGCGATGCTAGGCGTGGCGGACCTTGTCCGTATTGAACAAAATTGCGTGATGAAAAAAACGCCGGGCGCCTCTTCAGCATCCGGCCTTGTTATTGCCCGTCATTGAGATGACACGCGGACATGTGACCAGGACCAATTTCCCTGAGCAGCGGTTTTTCCACCGAGCAGCGCGGCATGGCATGCGGACAACGCGGATGGAAATGGCAGCCCGATGGCGGATTGAGCGGGGACGGGATCTCGCCCTTGACCGCGAAGTAGGTCGCCTTGCCCACTTCCAGCTTCGGCGCAGACGCCAGCAAGGCTTGTGTGTAAGGATGGTTGGCGCGCGCGAAGACGGCGTCGGTCGGCGCCGACTCCACGATGCGGCCGAGATACATGATCAGCACGCGGTCGGAAATATGCCGCACCACGCCGAGGTCGTGGCTGATGAACAGATAGGTCAGATCGAGCTCGTCGCGCAGCTTGATGAACAGGTTCAAGACCTGCGCCTGGATCGACACGTCGAGCGCCGCCACGGCTTCGTCGCAGACCAGGAATTTCGGTTTCACCGCCAATGCGCGGGCGATGCCGACCCGTGCCCGCTGGCCGCCGGAGAATTGATGCGGAAAACGACGCAGCATGTCGCCGCTCAAACCCACGCGCTGCAAAAGTTCCGCGACGTATTCCTGCTGCCGGCGCTTGCCGATGATGCCGTGCACCACCGGCGCCTCGCCGACGATATCGACCACGCGCAGGCGAGGATTGAGCGACGCATACGGATCCTGAAAGATCATCTGGATCGCCAGCTGCCGCTCGCGCTTTCGTTGCGGCGACAGCTTGTCGATATCTTCGCCCTGCCACAGCCGCGTTCCGTCCGTCAGGCTGTGCAAACCCACGACCATGCGCCCCAGCGTCGACTTGCCGCAGCCGGATTCGCCGACCAGGCCGACAACTTCGCCCGCGTTGATGTGCAGGCTGACATCGTCGACGGCGTGCACGACTTCTTCACGAAGGACGCGGCCGAATGGCTGCGTGAACAGGTTGGCTGTCTTCGCCGCGCTGTCGAGCGGTTTGACGAAGCGCTTGGCGACATGGCGCAATTCAAGCAGCGGCTGCATATCCGGGTCTGGATGCACCTTTTGTTCTTTCAATGTCATGGCGTCACCTCCAGCGGTGCTACGGCCATCGGGTGGAAACAACGCAAGGCGCGGCCGTCAACGATGCGCGTCTCGGGCGTCTGTGCACATTCCGCCGTGGCGTGCGCACAGCGATCGCGGAAGGCGCAGCCGGACGGCAAGTTCAGCAGCGACGGCGTGCTGCCCGGAATCTGCCGCAAGGGCTGCCCGCGCGGATTGCGGGACGGCGCCGAAGCAATCAGGCCGTAGGTGTAGGGATGGTGCGGCTGCGCCAGCACTTGCGCCACGGCGCCGCTTTCGACGATGCGTCCGGCGTACATGACGCTGACGGTATCGGCCAAGCCGGCGACGACGGACAGGTCGTGCGTGATCCAGATCAACGCCGTGCCGGATTCGCGACACAGCTTCTGCATCTCGAACAAAATCTGCCCCTGAATGGTGACGTCGAGCGCGGTGGTCGGTTCGTCGCAGATGATCAGGTCCGGCTTGTTGAGCAAGGCGATGGCAATCGCCACGCGCTGGCGCATGCCGCCGGAAAACTGATGCGGATAGGCATGCAGGCGCTCATCGGGCGCAGCGATGCCGACACGCACCAGCGCATCGCGCGCGAGCGCCAGTGCGGCATCCTTGCTGACGTCCTGATGCGCCAGCACCGCTTCGATCATTTGCGTATCGATGCGCAGCACCGGGTTCAGGGTCATCATCGGATCCTGGAAGATCATGGCGATGCGATTGCCGCGGATTTCGCGCATCCGGCTTGCCGGCATGGCGCGCAAATCTTCGCCGTTGAGCAGGATGCGACCGCCGACCACTTTGCCCGGCTCGTCGATCAGTCCCATGATGGAATAGCCGGTCATCGACTTGCCCGAACCGGATTCGCCGACCAGGCCCATCACCTGCCCCGGCCCGACCGTGAACGATACGTCGTCCACCGCGCGCGCAATGCCGCCGCGCGAGAAGAAATGCGTCTGCAGGTTTTCTACTTGTAGTGTGGCCGTCATGCTCATTGTCCTTGCAGGCGAGGATTGAGCACGTCGCGCAACTGATCCGCCACCAGATTGATCGCCACCACCGTCGCCAGCAAGGCCACGCCGGGGAAGAAGCTGATCCAGTATTTGCCCGACAGCAGGTATTGGAAACCGTTGGAAATCAGCAAGCCCAAGGACGGCTCGGTCACCGGCAAACCCAGGCCGAGGAAAGACAGCGTCGCTTCCAGCGAAATCGCCGACGCCACCTGCAAGGCGGCGATCACGATCAGCGGCGGCAGGCAATTGGGCAGCAGATGGCGGAACATGATGCGCAGCGGCGACAGGCCGAGCAGGCCGGCGGCTTCGATGTATTCCTTCTTGCGCTCGACCAGCGCCGTGCTTCTGGTTGTGCGCGCATAGTAGGCCCACTGCACGGTGACCAGCGCGATGATGATCTTGTCGACGCCGCGCCCGGTCAACGCCAGCAGGATCAGCGCCACGAGGATGGGGGGAAACGCCAGCTGGATGTCGGCCACGCGCATGATCAGCGCTTCGATGCGGCCGCCGGCGTAACCTGCCAGCAGGCCCAGCGACAAGCCGATCGCCAGCGCGATCACGGTACTGGCGACGCCGACCATGACCGAGATGCGCAGGCCGTAGAGGATCGCCGACAGCATGTCGCGCCCCTGGTCGTCGGTGCCGAGCAGGAAGGTCAGGTTACCTTCCATCGACGTCTTGCCCGGTTCCAGGCGCGAATCCATGACGTCGAGATGCTCCAGGTCATAGGGATTTTGCGGCGAAATGATGGGTGCAAAAATCGCCGCCAGCAAGATCAGCAGCAACAAAATGAAACCGAAGGTAGCGATGCGGCTGCTGAAGAATCCTTGCAGGAAGCGCGTGAACGGCGTGTCGGCCTGGGCGATTTTCCGGGTTAATTTCGAATACATGTCAGCCCTTCGCTTCCGACAGTCGCACGCGCGGATCCAGCACCGAGTACAGCACGTCGACGCACAGGTTGATCAGGATGAAAATGACCACGATCAGCGACAGGAAGGCGACGATCACCGGACGGTCGAGCACGCGGATGGAATCGATCAGCAGCTTGCCCACGCCCGGCCAGGCGAAGATCGACTCGGTCACGATGGAAAACGCGATGATGGAACCGAACTGCAGCGCGACCACGGTGACGATCGGGATCAGGATGTTTTTCAGCACGTGCACGCCGACGATGCGGCTGTTGCGCAAGCCTTTGGCGCGCGCGAACTTGATGTAGTCCTGCAGCAGCGCCTCCTGCGTGCCGGCGCGCGTGAGGCGGATGATCAGCGCAATGTTGAACAGCGAGAGATTCAGCGCCGGCATCAGCAGATGCTTGAGTCCGTCCCAGCTCAGGAAGCCGACGGGAACACCGAGCAACATCACCGTCTGGCCGCGCCCGCTGGTGGGCAACCAGCCGAGTTCAACCGCGAACAGCATGATCAGCATCAGCCCGACCCAGAAGGTCGGCAGCGAAAAACCGAAGATCGACACCGTCATGATGGTCTTGCCGGCGATGCTCCTGGGGCGCAAACCGGCCCACAGACCCAGCGGGAGACCGATCACGATGGCGATCAGGATGGCCGAGATTGCCAGCTCCAGCGTGGCCGGCAGGCGTTCCAGGATCAGTCCGAGCGCCGGCGTGGCATAGACGAAAGAGCGCCCCATGTCGCCGCCCAGCGCATTCTTGATGAAGTAGAAATATTGCACCCACAGCGGCTGATCCAGCCCGAAGGCGGCGATCACGCGTGCCCGCTCGATCTGATCGGCGTCGGCGCTGATGAGGATGTCGATTGGGTTGCCGATGGCGTAGACGCTGACGAAGACCAGCAGCGACATCAGGAGCAGTACGGCGACGCTCTGTGCGCAACGGCGGATGATGAAGACGAGCATTGGCTGTTTTGGCTAGGCTATGAGAATGGCTGGATGACAATCTGCACACGAAGTTGTGATGGTGCATAAATCATGCCGGATAAGCAACTACATTTATCGAGTTCGCTCAGGCCTGAGAGTAATATAGGCACTGCACCAGCGCATGATCGGCGTCCGAGGTATCCTTCAGGGACCCCGTTGACGCCGAACTGGTTCGGTCAGATCCGAACCAGTTACAGCACATGGCGAAATGACAAGACGGAAACCGCTTCACAAGATTTACCACAAGGTATGCATCATGAAACTCATCGACCCGATCACCCGATTCCACTCCGAGCTGCAAAAAATCCGCCGCGACATCCACGCGCATCCCGAGCTGAGCTATGAAGAACAGCGTACTTCCGACGTCGTCGCGCAAAAGCTGACCGAGTGGGGCATCCCGGTCGTGCGCGGCCTCGGGATCACCGGCGTGGTCGGCATCATCAAGAACGGCAGCAGCACGCGCGCCATCGGCCTGCGCGCCGACATGGATGCGCTGCCGATGCCGGAACTCAACACCTTCCCGCATGCTTCCAGGCACGAAGGCAAGATGCACGCCTGCGGCCATGACGGCCATACCGCCATGCTGCTGGGCGCGGCGCACTACTTGTCGCAGCATCGCGATTTCGATGGCACGGTGTATGTGATTTTCCAACCGGCGGAAGAAGGCGGACGCGGCGCCGAGCGCATGATCCAGGACGGCTTGTTTGAGAAGTATCCGATGGATGCCGTGTTCGGCATGCACAACTGGCCGGGCATGAAGGCCGGTACCTTCGGCGTGACGCCGGGACCGATGATGGCCTCGAGCAACGAGTTCCATGTCGTCGTCAAGGGCAAGGGCTCGCATGCGGCGCAGCCGCACAAGAGCATCGACCCGGTCATGACGGCGGTGCAGATCGCGCAGAGCTGGCAGACCATCGTCTCGCGCAACGCCAATCCCAACGATCCGGCCGTCGTTTCGATCACGCAGATCCACGCCGGCAGCGCGACCAACGTGATTCCCGACAACGCGGCACTGATCGGCACGGTGCGCACCTTCAGCACCCCGGTGCTGGACATGATCGAACGCCGCATGAAGGAAATCGCCGAACACACCAGCGCCGCCTTCGATGCCGAAGTCGACTTCACCTTCAACCGCAACTATCCGCCGCTGGTCAATCACGCCAAGGAAACCGCGTTTGCGGTCGAGGTCATGCAAGGCATCGTCGGCGCCGACAACGTGAATGCAACCGTCGAGCCGACCATGGGTGCGGAAGATTTTGCTTTCATGCTGCAGCACAAGCCCGGCTGCTACGTCTTCATCGGCAACGGCGAAGGCGGCCACCGCGACAGCGGCCACGGCCTGGGGCCGTGCAATCTGCACAATCCGAGCTACGACTTCAACGATGATTTGCTGCCGATCGGTGCGACGTATTGGGTACGCCTGGCCGAGGCTTTCCTGAAGCCCCGATAAGACAAGAGCACAAGAATAAAACGGCGTCGCCTGACAGCGACGCCGTTTTTTATTGCCCGCGCAATCGGGACCTGTCAGTGCAGGGTTCGCCCTTCAATCAGCCAGTATCGCCACCGCCTGCTTGCCGTAGGCGACGATGTAACCGCCGTTTTGCTGCTGCCATTCACGCGCGGTTTGCTCGTCGCTGAACCAGTTCTGCCGGAAGTCGCCGAACTGCCCTTGCTCTAACCGATAGCGATCCAGCACTTCGGTACCGCAACGGTCGATTTCCTGCTTGCAGGCTTCCCAGCCGGCAAAGCCGAGTTCGCGGCCCAGCATGTGCAGGACATGTTTGAGCTGCAGGGTGTCGCGCACGGCGTAGAGATCGGTGACGCTCAGCTCCGGCATGACGCCGGCGTCGATGACCCGACGCAATACCGGCAAGGCCTTGCTAGGTTGCGCGTCGCGGCCGTTGCGCACCAGACGGCGCGCGTGACGACGCAGGAATTCGCTGTTGTTGCCGGGTTCGCCGGAAACATTGCGGGTGGAATTTAAAAGAGGATGGGAGGTAGACCACATAACGTTCCTTTCATAGTGCCCGCTCTCGCAACGGTCATGATCAAGGTTGTACGTCAGGGTTTATCCGAAAAGGGAAGTACCGCTTCGACATCGACAGGTGCGTCAGCTTTCGCGAGAGCGGGCCTCCTGTCAGGCCCGGGCGCTATTCTAGCCTTGGAGATGCGCACAAGGCAATGCCTGTTCAGAAACTGTTGTTTCAGGCATGATCGGCGAGTCAATCACAACAAGGAGAAACTATGAAACCGGTCGCCGACTTCCTCGTAGGACTGATCGCCGTCTTGCACGTCTGGATTCTGGTGCTGGAGATGTTCTTGTGGACCAAGCCTTTCGGCCTGAAAACCTTCGGACAATCGCGTGAAACGGCCGAAGCATCCAAAGTACTGGCCGCCAACCAGGGCTTGTACAACGGTTTTCTGGCTGCCGGTCTGGCGTGGGGACTGATCGGCGGCGACGGCGCCGTCAAACTGTTCTTCGTCGCTTGCGTGCTGGTCGCGGGAATCTACGGCGGACTCACCGCCAAACGATCGATTCTGTATGTGCAGGCATTGCCGGCGTTGCTGGCGCTGGTTGCGTTGCTGGCCGGTCGCTAAGCAATCACTTCGCCGTCGGCTGCGCCTCTGCCGCCGCTGTCGCCTCCGATTTCGCGGCGACGGTGGCCTGGCGCAGCAGGCGGATGTCGCCGTACCAGGCTTCCACTTTTTCTTCCGTATTGTCGGTGTCGGTCAGTACGCCGATGCCGATCAATCGTCCCGGCTGCTCGCCGTAGATCTTCACGTAATCGTCGACGATATTGCGTTGGTAGCTGACCCACTTGCCGACGTTGGCGGCGCCGCTTTCGGCCACCAGCATCTGGATGCGTCCGGTGCGCGTGTTGGCGATGACGGTTTCTTTCGGCGCCTTGTTTTCCCAGATGTACATCAGCGTGGCATAGGGGAACTCATGCCCCGACACCAGCTTGGCGGTGTCGAACAGGATGGTGTCCATGAAGGACAGCTTGCTCTTGTCGCCGTCGAAGGCCAGCACGATGCGCACCGGCGAATCCTCGGTGTCGCGATAGCGATTGTCGGCGGTCTTGATCAGGGCCGAAGTCTTCCAGCTCCAGGTCAGCCAGGGTTGCTTGACCGGGTCGATGTCGACTTTGTGGCGCAGGCCTGAGGATGCCTTGTCGGCATAGGCGCGCAAGACGGTTTTGTCGCCATCCTTGACCAGCACGTAATCGGTGGTCTTCTTCTTGCGCATCAGGACCAGCGGTTCCCACTCATTGGGCAAGCCGCCCGCCGGATTGGTCGAGAACAAGGCCAATGCCTGGTCCAGGCGAATCTGCTTGGCCACCGGATCATGGGTCTTTTGCGTGTTGGCGCACGCAGCGAGCAAGGCCACGATGCTTGTCAATACTGCCAGGCGCAATGGAGAAGGAACTGAACGAACCGAACGAGGGACGACTGGCTTCATGAGCTTCTTTGCAAGATGTGAGATGCGGTGCGCACGCTGGCCTGAGCTCAGTTCTGCTGACGCAGGATATTGATGAACATCTTGCCGATCGAAGACAAGGTGGCATTTTTGCGGGTCACGATACCATAGTGCTCGATGCGGGTCTTCAAATGCACGGGCAGGATGCACAGCATCCGCTTGGCGGCGAAGAAGTGCGCAATGTCCAGCGGCATCACGGCCACCATGTTCGATTGCGCCAGCAAGGTGACGGTGACGAAAGGCGATGCGGTCTCGATGACGTTGCCGGGCACCTTCAGGCCTTCCAGTTTGAACTCGTGCTCGATCCAGATGCGCATCGGCATATTGCTGGAATACAGAATCCACGACGAACTCATCAACTCCTGCAAGCGCACCTTTTGCGCCGTCGCCAAGGGATGATCGAGACCGGTGACGATGCACATCGGCTCGCCGCGCAACATTTCATAGTTGTACAGCTGCGGTTGCGAGCTGACCGACGAACGTCCCACCATCAGATCGATGCGGCCCTGATCCAGCAAGAGCAGCTGGCGCGCGCTGGTGTCTTCGGTGATTTCGATCGAGACTTCCGGCTGCACTTCGCGCAAGCGCGTCAGCGCGCGCGTGACCATGGGCGCGGCACCCATGATGGTGCCGATCGACAGACGGCCGCCCTGCCCGGTCAGCATGCCTTGCAACTCGTCGCGCAGATTGCTGATGTCGCTCTGTATCAGGCGAGCGTAACGAATCACGCAGCGGCCCAGCTCGGTCGCCTCGATCCCGCGCGACGAGCGGTCGAACAAGGTGACGCCCAACGCGGACTCCATTTCATGCAGGGCCTTGGTCGCCGCCGGCTGGGTCATGTGCATGACTTCGGCGGCCTTGTGCAAGGACCCCTGCTCGTCGAGCGCGGTCAGCAAGGCGACCTGCCTGAAGCGCAGGCGACTGACGATGGCGCTGACCGACGGCAGCACGGACGGCGCATCCTGCGGTGTTTGCGGCGGATGCGGCTCGTCGGCGTCGTCTTGTCCTTGCAGTTGGTTATCACCCGATGAATTAAGGTCATTAGACATCGTTGGGGAAGCCTCTTATATTCTGATCCAGCAAAAACACAATGCTAACGCATCCGTCCCTAATACTCATAAGGATGCGAATAATTTCATCGAGACATTTGCGAAATTAATCTGAGTTTGACCTCAATCGATTGATTTCTTCCTCTTGCAGGCGCACCGCAAAGAAATTGCTGCGCCACAGCATCAGATGCATTTTGCAAATTTCTCGCTAAAAATACGGAGACACCGTGAGACTGATTCAATTCGAAGACCGCCAGGGCGGCCGCAAGGTCGGCATCGTCAATGGCAAAGCCATCAACGTGATTTCCCAGGTCGGCACCATGCGCGAACTGGCCCTGCTGGCGATTGCCGAAGGCAATTCGCTGGAACGCCAGGCGCAGCTGCTCAACAGCAATACCCAGGAAGACTACGCGGCGATCCTGAAGGAAAACCGCATCCTGGCGCCGCTGGATCATGAAGATCCGGCGCACTGCCTGGTGTCCGGCACCGGCCTGACCCATCTGGGCAGCGCCGCCACGCGCGACAAGATGCACCAGAAGCTGGACGACGACGAAAGCGCCATGACCGACACCATGCGCATGTTCAAATGGGGCCTGGAAGGCGGACGTCCGGGCCGCGGCAAGGTCGGCGCACAGCCGGAATGGTTCTACAAGGGCGACGGCGACATCGTGGTCAATCCGGGCGCGGCCTTCCCGATGCCGGAGTTTGCCGAAGACGCCGGCGAAGAGCCTGAGTTGACCGGCCTGTACATCATCGACAACGACGGCCAGCCGCATCGCCTCGGTTTCGCCATCGGCAATGAGTTTTCCGACCACGTGGTCGAGCGCAAGAATTACCTCTACCTGGCGCATTCGAAGCTGCGCTACTGCTCCTTCGGCCCGGAACTGCTGGTCGGCGACCTGCCCACCAATCTGGTCGGCATGAGCCGCATCCGTCGCGACGGCCGCGTGATCTGGGAGAAGGAATTCCTCTCCGGCCAGGACAACATGTGCCACGCCATCGAGAACCTGGAGTATCACCACTTCAAGTACAACCAGTTCCTGCGTCCGGGCGACATCCACGTGCACTTCTTCGGCACCGCGACCTTGTCGTTCGCCGACGGCGTGCGCGCGCAACTGGGCGATTGCTTTGAAATCAGCCTGCCCGATTTCGGCGAACCGCTGGTCAACGGCATCGCGCGCGAACAATCGCGTATCGCCATCGACGGCATCAAAGTACTTTGATGCTCGCGTCACAAGTTTCAGGAATTTTGTTTTAACCGACACAAAAGCGCCCGCCAAGAGGCGATTGCCGATACGCTCCGCAGACCGGACATCCGATCCGCGAAGCGCATCACCATAATGAACGGTCCTGTGCAGCGGACATTCCCGGTCCGGCGCCAGGCCTCAGCAAGGAGACCCAGCAATGCAACAACACTTCCAACCGACGTGCGTGTCGACACGCGCACAGGCGACATCCGCATCCAGCATTTCATCCATTCCGCCGCAGCCGTCCGCCGCAACGCGATAGCGCACGGCAGAGCATGATCGCGGCCGGCATGATTTGACGATGCATCGGCCTTCACGAATCAGCTGCCGTCCCGAAGACTTCTGGAGACTTCATGCATTACACCTTTGATTTCATGAGCGTGTTCGTCAACTGGCCCCGTTTGCTCGAAGGCGCCTGGCTGACGATACAGTTATCCGCGCTTTCCATCGTACTGGGCTTCGTGGTCGGCACCCTCTGCGCCATCGCCTTCAAGAGCAAGAGCTGGCTGCTGCAGGCCCTGGTCAAGGCTTATGTCGAGATCATCCGCAATACGCCGCTGCTGGTGCAGGTGTTCCTGGTCTATTTCGGCCTGGCCAGCATCGGCCTGAAACTGACCGCTGAGACCTCCGCCGTGATCGCGCTGACCGTCAACGTCGGCGCCTACACGGCCGAGATCATGCGCGCCGGCATCAACTCCATCCACCCCGGCCAGATCGAAGCGGCCGAATGCCTGGGCATGTCGAAGTTCCACGTCTACTGGCATGTGGTGTTGCTGCCGGCGGTGGAACGCGTCTATCCGTCGCTGACCAGCCAGTTCATCCTGCTGATGCTGGCCTCGAGCATCACCTCGCAAATTTCCGCCGAAGAACTGACCGCCACCGCCAACCTGGTGCAGTCGGAAACCTTCCGCAGCTTTGAGGTGTATGTGGTGATCGCCGTTGCCTACCTGGCCTTGTCCTTCCTGTTTCGCGCGGCCTTCTGGCTGGTCGGGAAGACTGCGTTTGTGCGCAAGCGCCGACTTGGCACAAACCTATAGAGCGTGTTATGAACCATTTCCACCTCCGCGTTCGGATGAAAAGGGATGTAGTGCAAGGCGCGGTGCGCCGCGCAGGGTGGCCCCCTGCGCAAGCGCCGCAACGCCGCAATACGCCCTTTTCGCCGAACCCTTCGGGCAGCGCCGGGAACGGGCTGTCTGCAGCGTTACTCCTCCGTGCCGTAGCGCCACTACGGCGTGTCGTCGCGCCTTGCATCCAACCCGTTCCCGGCACTGCGCGGGGGTGGAAATGGTTCATAACACGCTCTTGGGAGACAACGTGACCTCATTTACCTTTTTACACGTCGAATACCTGTTGCAGGCGGCGGTCTGGACCATCGTCCTGTCGTTGGTGGCGTTCGTCTTCGGCGGCGTGGCCGGCTTCGTGATCGCGCTGTGGCGCGTGTCTCCCAACAAGACGCTGCGCGCCATCGCCAGCTGGTACATCCAGATCGTCCAGGGCATCCCGCTGCTGGTGATCCTGTTCGTGGCCTACTTCGGCCTGGCGATTGCCGGCTTCAAGCTGTCGCCGCTGGTGGCGGCCGGGATTTCGTTTGCGGTGTATTGCGCGGCCTTCCTCGGCGAGATCTGGCGCGGTTGCATCGAAGCGGTGCCGAAAACGCAGTGGGAAGCCTCTGAATGCCTGGGCTTCAACCGCTTCGAACAATTGCAGAAGGTGATTCTGCCGCAGGCGTTCAAGATCGCGATTCCGCCGACCGTCGGCTTCATGGTGCAGATCGTCAAGAACACGTCGCTGGCGTCGGTGATCGGTTTCGTCGACCTGTCGCGCGCCGGCCAGATCATCAACAACTCGACGTTCCAGCCGTTCACCGTGTTCGGCTGCGTGGCCCTGATTTATTTTTGTCTTTGCTATCCGCTGTCGGCGCTGAGCAAGCACTTTGAAAGGAAATTGAATGTCAGCAATCGTTAGCATCAACAATCTGCACAAGAGCTTCGGCACGAACAAGGTGTTGAACGGCGTGTCGCTGGATGTGCAGAAAGGCCAGATGGTCGCGATCATCGGCCGCAGCGGATCGGGCAAGAGCACCTTGCTGCGTTGCCTGAACGGACTGGAGCGCATCGACTCGGGCGACATCAACGTCTGCGGCCATGACATCCATCATCCGGACAAGCTCAACCTGCGCGAACTGCGCAAACAGGTCGGCATCGTGTTCCAGAGCTACAACCTGTTCCCGCACGTGACCGTCGAGCGCAACATCACGCTGGCGCTGACGACCATCAAAAAGATGGCGACAGCGGAAGCAAAGAAAATCGCGCACAATGTCCTGACGCTGGTCGGCCTGGAGAACAAGAAGGAAGCCTATCCGGAACAACTCTCCGGCGGCCAGGCGCAGCGCGTGGCGATTGCCCGCTCGCTGGCGATGGCGCCGGAACTGATGCTGTTCGACGAAGTGACGTCGGCGCTCGATCCGGAACTGACCGGCGAAGTGCTCAAGGTCATGGAAGACTTGTCCAAGCAAGGCATGACCATGGTGCTGGTCACGCACGAAATGGCGTTTGCGCGCAAACTGGCCGATATCCTGGTGTTCATGCATCAGGGAAAAGTCTGGGAAATCGGACCTCCGGACGAGCTGTTCACCAATCCGAAAACCGCTGAGCTGGCGAAGTTCGTCAGCAGCGATTTGTAATTACGGCAACATCAGTAACATCATCAGTAACTTCGCTTTGCAGTAAAAATTAATACCTCAGGAGACAATATGAAATCATTGCTGAACCTCACCAAAAAAGCCGCTGTCGTCATGCTTGGCCTGGCGTGTTTCGCCCAGGTCGTCCACGCCGACACGTTGGCCGACATCAAGGCGCGCAAGAAAGTGCTGATCGCCGTCGACCTCGGCGCGCCGCCGTTCGGCATGACCAACGCCAAGCTGGAACCGCAAGGTTCGGACGTGGAAACGGCGCGCGCGCTGGCCAAGGATCTGGGGGTGGAACTGGAGATCGTGCAAGTCACCGGCCCGAACCGCGTGCCTTTCCTGATGACCGGCAAGGCCGACATGGTGATCGCCACCTTCAGCATCACGCCTGAGCGCGCCAAGGTCATCACCTTCACGCATCCGTACGGCGCTTCGCAGTTCGTGGTTGCCGCACCAAAGGGCACAGCGATCAAAGGTCTGCCCGACCTGGCCGGCAAGCGTATCGCGGTCGTGCGCGGCAACATGCAGGATTCGCTGCTGACCCCGCTGGCGCCTAAGGGGGCGACCATCGTGCGTTTTGACGACGACGCTACCGTGACTGCCGCCGTGGTGTCGGGCCAGGTCGACGGTCTGTGCACGCCGAATGCGCTGGCTGCCGCGATCGCGCGTCAGAACCCGACCAAGGGCCTGGAAACCAAGTTCGCCATCAAGGATATCCCTTACGCAATCGGCATCCGCCAAAACGAACCGGAACTGCAAAAGTGGCTGAACGCCTGGATCGACACCAACACCAAGAACGGTCGCCTGGGTCAGATCTATCAGCAATGGGTCGGCACGCCGATGCCTGACCTGGCGCAGTTTGCGGCGAAATAAGCAGCAACATGCACGGCACGGTCGGCGCCGGCGCATCTGCGTACGCCGACTTGCCTGCATGACACTCACTTAGTTGTCGATACGTAGTTGCCAATATTTACCGAGATCATCATGAAACCAATTTCCCCCGTCATCCGATTGAATCCTGTCGATGATGTTGTCATTGCCCGCCGCCAGCTGATCACCGGCACCATTCTCGAAGAAGAGAACGGTCTGCGGGTCGCGGCGCTGATCCCTGCGGGGCACAAGATGGCGACACGCGCCATCGCCGCCGGCCAGCCGATCAAACGCTACGGACAAATCATCGGCACCGCCAGCCAAGCCATCGAGCCAGGTCAGCACGTGCACACGCACAATCTGGCCATGGCGGAGTTTTCGCGCGAACACTCCTTCGGCGCCGATTTCAAGCCGGTCGACTACGTCGACACGCCGGCCACCTTCATGGGCATCAAACGTCCGGACGGCCGCGTCGCCACGCGCAACTACATCGGCGTGCTGACCTCGGTTAACTGCTCGGCCACCGCCGCGCGCGCGATCGCGGATTATTTCCGCCGCGACATCCATCCGGAAGCGCTGGCGGATTTCCCCAATGTCGACGGCATCGTCGCGCTGACCCACGGCCTCGGCTGCGCAGTGGATTCGGAAGGCGAACCGCTGGCGATGCTGCGCCGTACGCTGGCCGGTTACGCCAAGCATCCGAACTTCGCCGCCGTGCTGATCGTCGGCCTCGGTTGCGAAACCAACCAGATCTCGGGCCTGCTGGAAGCGCACAACCTGAAAGAGAACGAGTACTTCCATACCTTCACGATCCAGAGCACCGGCGGCACCGCCAAGACGGTCGCTCTCGGCATCGAGAAGATCAAGAAGATGCTGCCCAAGGCCAACGACATCAAGCGCGAACCGGTTCCGGCCAGCCACCTGACGTTGGGCCTGCAATGCGGCGGCTCGGACGGCTACTCGGGCATCACCGCCAATCCGGCGCTGGGCGCGGCGGTCGACCTGCTGGTCAAGCACGGCGGCACCGCGATCCTGTCGGAAACGCCGGAAATCTACGGCGCAGAACACTTGCTGACCCGTCGCGCGGTCTCGCCGGAAGTCGGCGAAAAGCTGCTGGCGCGCATCGCATGGTGGGAAGAGTATTGCGCCAAGAACGGCGCCGAGATGAACAACAATCCATCGGCGGGCAACAAGGCCGGCGGCTTGACGACCATCCTGGAAAAATCGCTGGGCGCGGTCGCCAAGGGCGGCACGTCGAATCTGGTGGACGTCTACAAGTATGCAGAGACGGTGACGGCCAAGGGTTTCGTCTTCATGGACACGCCGGGCTACGATCCTATCTCCGCCACCGGGCAAGTCGCCGGCGGCGCCAACATGATCTGCTTCACCACCGGTCGAGGCTCCGCTTATGGCTGCGCACCGTCGCCGTCGCTGAAGCTGGCGACCAACACGGCGCTGTGGCAACGCCAGGAAGAAGACATGGACATCAACTGCGGCGAGATCGCCGACGGCATGGCCACGCCGCAGGAAGTCGGCGCCAAGTTCTTCCAGATGATTCTCGACACGGCGTCCGGCAAAAAAACCAAGAGCGAATTGCATGGCTATGGCCAGGATGAATTCGTGCCCTGGCATATCGGCGTCTATACCTGATGGCCTGATCGTCGTTTCTCCTTGCCGTCGCCGGTGTGAGTTGTTGCCGGCGGCGGTTTTTACCTTCAGGGTGTTGCGACATGTTTCAAGGAGTTTTTCAGGAAACATTTCTCAGCATCTCATACGGGCGATGTCGCATTCGTCCCGGTGTTTCATTCTTCGACTGACCTTCATCTGGAGCAGGCATGACACAAGCATTCACGATTCAGGCTCATCTGCCTGAAGATCATCAACAAGCAACCCTGATCGGCCGCATCTGGCAACCGAACGTCGGGCCGGTATTGGTCAAGGTGCAGGCAAACGGCGTGTACGACCTGAGCGCCATCGCAGCGACATCGAGCCAGTTGCTGGAACTCGACAATCCTGCCGCAGCGGTCGCACAAGCCGAGGCGCCGCGCCTGGCTTCGCTGGAAGAACTGCTGGCCAACGCCGATGCGGCCACCCGCGATACCTCGCGTCCGTGGCTGCTGGCGCCGATCGATCTGCAGGCGGTCAAGGCCAGCGGCGTGACTTTCGTCGCCAGCATGCTGGAGCGCGTGATCGAAGAACAGGCGCGCGGCGACGCCGGCAAGGCGGAATCCGTACGCAAGGCCATCACGGCCGTCATCGGCGACAACCTGTCGAGCGTGGTGCCGGGCTCCGACGGCGCTGCCAGGCTCAAGGAAGTACTACTGGAACAAGGCGTCTGGTCGCAATACCTGGAAGTCGGCATCGGTCCCGATGCGGAGATCTTCACCAAGGCGCAACCGCTGTCCTCCGTCGGTCTGGGCGATGAAGTCGGCATCCATCCCAAGTCGGTCTGGAACAATCCTGAACCGGAGATCGTCCTCGCCGTCAACAGCCGCGGCGAGACGGTCGGCGCGACCCTCGGCAACGACGTCAACCTGCGCGATTTCGAAGGCCGCAGCGCCCTGCTGCTGGGTAAGGCCAAGGACAACAACGCCTCGTGCGCAGTCGGGCCTTTCATTCGCCTGTTCGATGCAAACTTTTCAATTGACGATGTACGGCGCGCCGAACTTACAATGCGGGTAGACGGTACGGAAGGCTTTACGCTCAAAGGCAGCAGCTCGATGGCGATGATCAGCCGCGATCCGCTGAATCTGGTGGAACACGCGATCGGTCCGAACCACCAATACCCTGACGGACTGGTGCTGTTCCTCGGTACGATGTTTGCGCCGACGCAGGATCGTTTCGGCCCGGGGCAAGGCTTCACGCATCAGGTCGCCGACGTCGTGACGATCGCGACGCCGAAGCTGGGTGCGCTGGTGAACAAGGTCAACTTTACCGACAAGGTCGCGCCATGGACATTTGGACTGACGGCGCTGATCAAGAATCTCGCACAACGAAAACTCATTTAAAGGAAATCCCCCATGTCGCAATCGCAATCTTCTGGACGCCTGGCCGGCAAGACCGTATTGATCACTGCTGCTGCCCAAGGCATCGGCCGCGCTTCGACCGAATTGTTCGCCAGGGAAGGCGCCCGCGTCATCGCGACCGACATCAGCAAGCAGCATCTGGATGAACTGTCAGGCATCGCCGGCGTGGAAACCCGTCTGCTGGACGTGACCGATGACGCTGCCATCAAGCAGCTGGTGGCGGACATCGGCACGGTCGACGTGCTGTTCAACTGCGCAGGCTACGTCGCCGCCGGCAATATCCTGGATTGCGACGACAAGGCCTGGGACTTCTCTTTCAACCTGAACGCCAAGGCGATGTTCCACACCATCCGTGCAGTGCTGCCGGGCATGCTGGCCAAGAAGTCTGGCTCCATCGTCAACATCGCGTCCGCCGCATCGAGCGTCAAGGGCGTGGCAAATCGTTTCGCCTACGGCGCCAGCAAGGCAGCCGTGGTCGGGCTGACCAAATCGGTTGCTGCGGACTTCGTTGCGCAAGGCGTGCGCTGCAACGCCATCTGCCCGGGCACCATCGAATCGCCTTCGCTGAATCAACGCATCACCACGCAAGCCAAGGAAAGCGGCAAGAGCGAAGCGGAGGTACGCCAGGCGTTTGTGGCGCGTCAACCGATGGGACGCATCGGCAAGGCGGAAGAAGTGGCGCTGCTGGCGCTGTTCCTGGCTTCCGATGAATCGGCCTTTACTACCGGCGCTATTCACATGATTGATGGCGGCTGGTCCAACTGATTGTCTGAACGGATGACTTCTCGGCAATGTAGTTTGCTACATCGCTACGTTGTTTGAGTGAACGCTTGTCGGACGGGTTTTCCGCCACGCGCCATGTAGTAACGCTGTTTGTTTTCCCTGCGGCCTCCCCGATAGTGATATTGGTGGAGGCCGCAGTGTCTTGGATGTCATCGTTGCATTGCGTGAAGCGTTTTTCTTTCTCATTTCTCTCGATTGGCGTTGTGCCGTTTCCGGCTCAGTAGGCATAATGCTGTTTCTTCTTACGGAATAGCCGCCCATGTCTCCAACTGAAATCCAGGTCGCCTTCGCACCTCCCATGCAACTCGGTGAATGCCCGCTGTGGCACGCCGGCGAAAGCGCTTTGTACTGGATCGATATTCCCGGCAAGGCCGTGCATCGCCTGCACGTCGCCACTGATGCGCATCGCTCGTGGCCAATGCCGGAAGAGCCCGGATGCATCGCCATGCACGCTGGAGGCGGCCTGGTGGTCGCCTTGCGCAACGGCCTGTTCCGGCTCGATACGAACAGTGGTGATATGACTCGCCTGCACGATGCGCCTTATGACACAAGCAAGCTGCGCTTCAATGACGGTCGCTGCGACGCCATGGGGCGCTTGTGGACCGGGACGATTTACGAACCGCGCGATCAGCAACTGGGCAGCTTGTTCTGTTTCGAGCGAGGCGAACTGCGCGATGCTGCGCATCCGGTGACGACCTCCAATGGCGTTGCATTCAGCACCGACAAGCGCACGATGTTTCATTCGAATACACCGGCGCATCGCATCGACGCCTACGATTTCGATCTCGCCGGCGGCAAGACCAGCAACAAGCGTTTGTTCAAGCAATTCGACATGGACAAGACCGCTCCCGGTTATGGCGGTCGTCCTGACGGCGCTGCTGTCGACAGCGAGAACGCATATTGGTGCGCGATGTTTGAAGGCGGACGTGTGTTGCGGCTTTCCGCAAGCGGTGAGGTTCTGCAGGAAATCAAAGTGCCTGCCCGTTGCCCGACGATGGTCGCATTCGGCGGCGAGGATCTGCGCACGCTTTACATCACGACCGGCAGGAATGGCCGCAGCGAAGCCGAGCTGGTGCAGTACCCGCTGTCCGGTTGCGTCTTGTCAGTGCGGGTGGATGTTGCGGGATTGCCGGAATTTGCTTATCAGGGTTGAGCGACGATAGACACCGCGCTTCCTGATTTGGGATGTGTTGCAGATGTCTGCTTTATCGCCCCGTCCTTCTGCCGATGCAATGAAAACGAGAATGCATTGCCTCTTTGCCAATGAAATGATGGGGTTCTGAGCGGCGGCCAGCAAAGCTGTCCAATTTCAGCGACAATCACGGTCACGCTTGTTCCAAGACTTGCTTTCTTTTCTAGTTGTTATGAGAAAATACATCCAAGTGTTTGTGGATCGTATCCCTACTCAGCACAAGAGATTCCATTTCGATATTCAACAATATTTACTCTAGCGAAAATTCCATGTCGATGAAAAAATTTGCCCTCAAACTCACAGTCGCAACCGTCGCCCTGATCGGTCTGCAAACTTCCAGCTACGCTGTTGATTCGGTCTCCGTCGAAGCCGGCGCCGGCTCCAAAGTCCAGATGCTGCGCCTGGGTGCGCAATGGGATTGGAAGAACACCGCCTGGTGGCAATCCAACGGCACCCACATCGGCGGCTACTGGGACCTGACTGTCGCAGAGTGGCATGAAAAGCGTTACAACAACACCGACAGCAGCAAGAACTTCACCGACATCGGTTTTACACCGGTCTTCCGTTTCCAACGCGATGACAAGAAGGGTTTCTACGGCGAAGCCGGCATCGGCGTTCACCTGTTCTCTTCGCTGTACAACAACGACACCAAGAAGCTGTCGACGGCGTTCCAGTTCGGCGACCACCTCGGCACCGGTTATGTATTTGCAAACGGCCTGGACGTTGGCCTGAAGCTGCAACACTTTTCGAACGGCGGCATCAAGCAGCCAAACGGCGGCGTGAACTTTGCCGTGCTGAAAGCTGCTTACAAGTTCTGATTACGCAGATTGTTCGCCGTTGAGACGGCGGGTAGTTGAGAAAAAAGCCGCGTTTCGACGCGGCTTTTTTATTGCCTGGAGAGGATGTGTCCGACCGCAGACGCCTCTTGCCTCTTGCGTTGGCGGATGTTGTCGGCGCGAGAAGCCGAGAGAGTGGACAGACGGGATCAGAAGAAGCCTCATGCGAGAGCGTCGCTGGTCATACCGAACTGCATTCCGTATTGAAGCTCCGGAGTGTGAGCCATGGATGGAGAGGAGTACGAAGAGAGAAGTTGTTGCGAAGAAGAGTGAGAGGCGTGAGGGGATGATTGGAGAGAATCGGCTTTGCCGAGTGGTGCTGCAAGAGGTGCGGCTGGCAGGTATTGCGAGGAGAGCGCACGGGGTAGTTGTACTCTGCGCTCGGGCGACGCA
>Ga0209646_1000190_pt1 | contig 75772 bp, 57 predicted proteins | sample AraplaL_Col_mTSA_FD_184259 | JGI IMG/M metagenome (GOLD analysis project Ga0209646, IMG submission 184259) | Arabidopsis root microbial communities from the University of North Carolina, USA - plate scrape CL_Col_mTSA (SPAdes) (version 2) | ecosystem: Host-associated > Plants > Roots >...
CCGCCGGCAACGGTGACGGCGCCCGTGCCCAGCGTGCCGCTGGCAGCGCCGCCGCCGATCTGCAGCGTGCCCGCGCCCACGGTCGTGCTGCCGCCGTAGCTGTTGTTGCCGGTGAGGGCCAGGGTGCCGGCGCCGGCCTTCGCGAACGCGCCCGCGCCGGCGGCGATGCCGCCGTAGGTGAGCGTCGTGCCGGCGTCGGCGTTGATCGTCCCGCCGGCGGCGCCGAGGGCGATGCCGCGGTTGGCGTCGAGCGTGAAGCTTGCCGTCGTTTCAAGCGCGCCGCCGTCGAGCGTGAGCCGGGCCGGCGTGGCGGTGGCCGGCGCGGTCCCGAGATTGCGGTCGGCGCCGATGCGCAGCACGCCGCCGGTGACGGTGGTCGCGCCGGTGTAGGTGTTGGCGCCGGCCAGGGTGGTCGCGCCGGCGCCGGCCTGGACCAGGCTGCCCGGGCCGCCGATGGTGTTGGCGACGGTGAGCGCATCCGAGCGGTTGAACACCAGCGTGGCGTTGTTCGTCACGGCGCCCGTGCCCAGCGTGCCGGAGGCGCCGCCGGCGCCGATTTGCAGCGTGCCCGCGCCCACGGTCGTGGCGCCGCTGTAGCTGTTGGCGCCGGCGAGGATGGTGGTGCCGGGGCCGGCCTGCGTCAGGCTGCCGGCGCCGCCGATGGTGTTGGCGATGGTGGCGGTGTCCGAGCGGTTGAAGACGAGGCCGGCGCCATCGGCGATGGTGACGGCGCCCGTGCCCAGCGTGCCGCTGGTGCCGCCGCTGCCGATCTGCAGCGTGCCCGCGCCCACGGTCGTGGCGCCGTAGCTGTTGGCGCCGGTGAGGATGGTGGTGCCGGCACCGGCCTGCGTCAGGCTGCCGGCGCCGCCGATGGTGTTGGCGATGGTGGCGGCGTCCGAACGGTTGAAGACGAGGCTGGCGCCGCCGGCAACGGTGACGGCGCCCGTGCCCAGCGTGCCGCTGGCAGCGCCGCCGCCGATCTGCAGCGTGCCCGCGCCCACGGTCGTGCTGCCGCCGTAGCTGTTGTCGCCGGCGAGGATGGTGGTGCCGGGACCGGCCTGCGTCAGGTCGCCAGCGCCGACGATGGTGTTGGCGATGGTGGCGGCGTCCGAGCGGTCGAAGACGAGGCCGGCGCCGCCGGCGATGACGACGGTGCCCGTGCCCAGCGCGCCGCTGGCGCCGCCGCTGCCGATCTGCAGCGTGCCCGCGTTCACCGTCGTGGGGCCGCTGTAGGTGTTGCTGCCGGTGAGGGCCAGGGTGCCGGCGCCGGCCTTCGCGAACGTGCCCGTCCCGGCGGCGATGCCGCCGTAGGTGAGCGTCGTGCCGGCGTCGACGTCGACCGCGCCGCCGGCGGCGCCGAGGGCGATGCCGCGGTTGGCGTCGAGCGCGAAGCTTGCCGTCGTTTCGAGGGTGCCGCCGTCGAGCGTGAGCTGGGCCGGCGTGGCGCTGCCCGGCGCCGTCCCGAGATTGCGGTCGGCGCCGATGCGCAGCACGCCGCCGGTGACGGCGGTCGCGCCGGCGTAGGTGTTGGCGCCGGCCAGGGTGGTCGCGCCGGCGCCGGCCTTGACCAGGCTGCCCGGGCCGCCGATCGCGTTGGCGATCGTTGCGCCGGCGGTCTGGTTGAGCGTGAGCGTCCCGGTGTTGGTGATGCCGTTCGTGTTGCCGAACGTGAGCGTGTTGCTGTTCAAGGCGCTCGAACCGGTGGCGGTGTATGCGCTGCCGGTGAGGGTGAGGGCGTCGCCGGTGGTGATCGTCCCGTTGTTCAGCGAGACGGCGCCGCCGGCTTGCAGCGTGATGCTGCCCAGGCCGGCGCCGGCGCCGGTCGACAGCGTGCCGTTGACGGCGATGCTGCCGCCGCCGGACGGCGTCCGGATCGTGACCGGATCGGTGAAGGCCACCGTGCGCACGTCGACCGCGCCGCTGCCGTCGGCGCGGCCGAGGGTGAGCGACGCGTAGCCGTTCTGGATCAGCCCGATGGCGCCGGAGGCCAGATTGAAGGTGCCCGCCGCGCCGTCGCCCAGCCCGATGGTGGTGGCCGGCGTCAGCGGCTGCAGTAACAACGCGCCGGTGCCGAGCAGCTGGCCGCTCGCCAGGTTGACGGTGTCGCCGGTGAGGGTGACGGCGCCGCCCTGGCTGGCGCCGCCGATGACACCGCCCGATTCGAGACTGATCGCCGCGCCTGCCGCCGGCGCGGCGCTGCTGCCTTGCAGCGTGAGCGTACCGCTGGTCGTGCGCACGGTCGCGCCCGACGTGACCGCCACGCCGCGATTGGTGTTGGCGCCGGTGGCCGTGGTGGTGCCGTTGAGGCTGACGTTGCCGCTGCCGGTCGCTTCGACCACCGCGCCGGTGCCGCCGCTCGACAGCTCGATGCCGTCGCTGCCGGCGCCGGTGCCGCTTGCGGTGCCGGTGACGGCCAGGTTGCCGTTGAAAACGCTCAGCTTGGCGCCGGGCGCCACCACGCCGTCGCTGGCGTCGCCGCCGGCGGCGCCCAGGCCGTTGACGATCAGGTTGCCGCTGCCCGTGGCCTGGAGCGTGCCGGTGCCTAAGTGGACGCCGGCGCTGCCGGTGCCGGTGCCGCGGCCGGTGCCTTGCACGCTCACGGTGCCGTCGACCGTGGTGACGCTGGGGGTGGCGTTGAACAATTGCACACCGTAGTTGCCGTTCGTGCTGCCCGCGCTGCCCAGGCCATCGATGGTGATCGCGCCCGTGCCCGCCGTCCGGATCACGGAGTTGAGCATGAGGATGCCCACGACGGAACCGGCGGTGCCCTCGCCGCGCAGCGTGATGTTGCCGCCGCCGGCGTCGAGCATCCCCAGGCCCAGCGCCAGATTGTGCGCCGCCGTCGCGCTGAGCGCGGCCGCGTAGCCGGGATCGGTGAAGGCCGGCAAGGCGGTCAGCGGTGCGTTGCCGCCGCGCAGAACGATGTCGCCGCCCGAGGTGACGATTTTCGAACCGGACACAAAGCTGATGGCGCCGACGCCGTCGGCGTCGCGGTCGGCATTGAGGGTGACGTTCAGCCTGTCGCCGCCGGCCACGCTGTCCTGGATGACGCCCCGGAAGGTGATGTTATTGCCCGCCTGCAGCGTCAGCGAACGGCTGCCGACGCCGTTGTAGTTGAGGGTGAGGGTGCCGGGGTTGCCCCAGGTGATGTCGTGGTCGGCGCTGAGCACGACGTCGTTGGAGGCGAGCAGCGTGGCAATCTGGGCGGGGCTGAAGGTGCTGGTGCCATTGCCGGCGGCCGATTGCACGACGATGTCGGTCGGATCGAGCAGCAGCGTGCCGCCGCCGGTGTTCACGGTCCCGGAGAAGTCGAGCCGGCCTTTGCCCGACACTTCGGCAAAGCCCTTGCCCGAGGCCTGGATGTCGCCCGCGAACCGCGTCGCGCCGTCGGACCAGACAATGACGCGGCCGCCTTGCCCGGCGCCGTCGGCGCGGATCGTCGCGCCAGCCTCGACGGTCGTGGCGGCGGCGTTCAGGATGGCGGCGTTCTTGCCCTGATAGTCGCCGCCGACCAGCACCGTGCCGCCGGCGCTGCGCCCGGAGGCGTCGAGACGGGCGCCGTCGGCCAGCGTGATGCGGTCGCCCAGCACATGCACTTCACCGCCGCGCTCGGCGCCTGGCGCGCTGGCGTCGAGCGTGCCGCTGACCTTGACCGCGCCCCCCGCGCCGCCGTCGAGGAAGATGCGGCCGCCGTCCTGGCGCAGGCCGCGGGCCTGGATCACGCCGTCGGTGTTGATCAGGCTGGTCAGCACGGCATCGGCGCGGCCCGCGGTCAAGTCCACCCGCCCGCCGTCGGCCAGGATCCGCCCGTGGTTGAGAATCTCGGCGCCGGCCGCGGAAACATCGACCCGCGCGCTGAGCAGGCCGCCGAGCATGCTGAGCGTGACCTGGTCGCCCGCCGCCAGCGTGGTGCTGCCGCCGGGCGTGCTGATCGTGCCGTTGTTGCTGATCCGCGGGGCGATGAACGCCACGCTGCCGGCGTCGATCCGCCCCTCGTTCACGACGCTGCCCGCGCCGGCGCCATGGGTGAATCGATAACGCCCGGCCGCGACGTCGGCCGCGCCGATGTCGAGCGTGGAGGCCGCCAGGGCGCCCACGCTGACTTGCGAGCCGGGCGCGAACAGGATGCCATTCGGATTAATCAGGAACACCTGGCCGTTGGCCTGCAGCTTGCCGTAAATCGACGAGGCTTCGTTGCCGGTGATCCGGTTCAGCGCCACCGATGAACTGCCGGGCTGATTGAAGACGACCGTGTTGTTGGCGCCGATCGTGAAGCTTTGCCAGTTGGCGGACAGGAACTGGCTGGACTGATTGACCGTCAGGGTGCTGCCGTTCTGCTGGACCGTCCCGGTCCCGCCGGTGATGACTGCGCCCGCCGGCAATTGCCCGGCCCACGCTGCGCCATGGCAGAGGGCCGCGCCTGCCAGGAGCAGTACGCTCCCGCCCTTCAACCGGCCTGGCGCGGGGGGGACCGCGTCAGGACCGCCCTCCGTCGCGGCGCCCGACCCTTTGCCGTTGGCGTTGCGGGATTCCGCCACGGGCACGAGCATGCCCAGGCGTTTGCTGAAAATGGTGCGGTACCTGTTGCGGTTCAATCTGATACTCCAGTCATGGTTTTTCTTGCGTGCGTCGGTCCCGTCGTGGACGGGCTCAGAAGGCGGTGCTCAAAGAGAGGTTGAATTGATGGGCGCGATCCGGCGCCGCGCTCATCTTTCTGCCGCCCCGGAATGCGAGCGTGCTGGTCAGCAGGACGCGGTCGGCCATCTGGTAATTCAGGCCGATGCCGAAACCGGCCAGGGTGACGTGATTGTCGTTGTCGAGCCAAGGATGGGCGTTGAGCGAGCCGCGGGCGCGGTCGTAGAACACCATCCCTTCCAGCCCGCGTCCCCAGGCGACGGGCAGCGTCCGCCGCCACTCGACGCTGACCAGCGCCGCCTGGTCCGCCAGCGTTTCCCCGCTGGGGTAGGCCCGCACCGAGTAGGGCCCGCCCAGCGCAAATTTTTCATAGGAATCGAGGTTGGTCCCCGTCCCCTGGGCGGCAAGCCTCAGGTTCAGACTGGTGCGATCGGACAGCAATTGCAGCGCGTAGTTGAGGCTCCATTTGTCGTAATTGCCCGCGGACCGGGCGGTCGCCGCGTCGGTCGATTGCGTCGTCGGATCGCCGAGTTCCAGTTGGCCCCGGGTGTACAGGACCGATAGCGTATGCTGGGCCTGGGCGCTGGATGCCGCGTTGCGCCAATCGCCGCGCAGGCCCAGTTCGACGCGGTTCTTGAGCCGCCGCTCGGCGGGGGCGGCCAGGCCGTCGACTTCGTCGTGGAAGCGCCGCGCCCCATAGCTGAGATCCCCGTGCAAATTGGCGGACAAGCCGCGCACGAAGGGATAGGAGAGCGCCACGTCGGCGCTCCTGACGGTGCCGTTCGCGTTTAAAGACGCGTAGTGCCCGCCCAGTTCGTACCGCAGATATGAACCGCGCAGGTTGGCGCGCATGCCGCTGTAGCCGATCGGCAGTCCATAGTCCAGCGTGCCGTAACGCATATCGCCATGACTGGTCGTGGCGACCCCTTGCAGGTTGAGCTGATCGCCGATACCCGCGGGACTGTTCAGTTGGAGCGTGCCGATCGCGCGGGTCAAGCCCGAGTAATAGCCGCCCAGGTTGTCCAGTTGCACGCTGCCGGTGGCGAGCGGATCCGCGTCGAGTTTGACGTCCAGCCGCGACGTGCCGGTCGTTTGCCCCGGCGAGAGCTGTGCTGCGCCATGCGCGCCGGGCGTGTCGTTCAGCAGCAGCAGCCCGCGCTCGAGCTCCTGGCGTTTGATCAGCGCGCCGCTGCAGTCCGCGGATTGGCAGAGCGACTGCGCCAGGATGCGCTGCTCCCGCTGTCTGCCCAGCCGCGTGTTGCTGTCGATCTCGATGCGATCGTAGCGGCCCTCCAGGACGGCGATGGTGATCGTGCCTTGCTCGATTTCCTGTTCCGGGAGGTAGGCGATCGTCAGCAGATAGCCTTGCTTGTGGTAGTACGCCGCCACGTCGTCGGCAATTTTCCGCAACTCGCCCAACGATAAATTCCCCGTGCGCCCGGCGATAAGCCGGAGCAGCGTGTCTTCTTCGAATACCGTGTTACCGGTGATGTGAAAGCCGCTTACCCGTACCCGCGCGTTATTTTGAATCGCATCCGGGGCCGGGGGCTCCGATATCCCGATCCTTGCCGCGCCCGGGGAAGTGATTGGTGGCGAAGGAACGCTGCGTTCGATATTTCTGAGAGCCGCTCCTCCTGTCGGCGGAAGATTTTGTGCCCAGGCACCGGTTACCGTCATGCTCGCTATTCCTACCGCCAGGGCCCGCCGCCGCGTGGTCTTGTCGGCTATGTCCCGCAATGCTTTTCTATTCATCGTTATCGCCGCTTTGTAAAACGTTTGATCTTGCGCAGACAATTGTGCATAACTTAATGCATGTTAGATTGCCTTGTGGAAATTGCATTTTTTCGCGATATTAACTGATAGAAACGGAAGTGTCATGCTCCGTTGGGAACGCGGCGGCTATACCCGCTAAGGCAGAGTCATGGGAATCCGTGGGCTGAGGCTGCCCCTTCCGGTCCGGTCAACCATCAGGCATCCCTGTGCAGATCGGGATCGCAGGCATGTCGCGCAGCGCCACATGCCGTGTGGTTGGCCTGCGCGAGACCTGCGCGAATTTCTCGAAAGTAAGGATTTCCCTATAGGAATTTCAGGAAATGCCTAGTCGGGCGTCTTCAGGGCGGGCCTTATTCGCCTTTGCTGGCGCTGGCGCCATTGGAGGCACTACCGGCGCCGCTGCCACTGCCCTGCGCTGAGCCGTTTGCCGCCAGTTGTGGCTGGGCGTTGACCGAGCGGGCCGCACCGGCGATCTGCTTGCCGTTGCCGATGGCGTTCATCTGGCCGGCAGTGCTCCTGGCATTGGCGCCGCTTGCCTGAGCAAAGGTTCGGGTGGTTTCAGCCTGAGCCTGGACACCGTGATTCACTGGCTGCGCGGTATTGCGGACGCCCTCGGTGACGCTCCCGACTGCGTGCCGTCCACCGTGCATGCCCAAACCGGCGCTGGCGTTGCCGTCGCCCGAAGCGTCGGCATTGCCGCTTGCACGGGCGGCCGTGTTGGCGCTGTCGCCGATGCCTTTGCCTTGGGTGGCCGCCGCTGTTGCCGGTGCCGTGGCACCAGGTGTCGTTGACGGCGCCGCCGATGGCGCGGCGGCATTTGACGGCAGCAGTGCTGGCGCAGCCGGTGCGACGCTCGATGCGTTACCCAGCAAACTGGCCGATCCGCTGTTCTTGGCTTCACCGTTGGCGTCGACCGATTTGCGTGGGCTGTCGCCTCGGGTGATCCCGGTGAGCGAATTGGCACTGCCGCGGCCGGGCATCTGGACGATATTGGCCGGGCCGGCCAAGCCGAAGGCCCCGCCGCCACCGCCGCCGATCATGCCGCCGACGGCGCCTCTGCCGCCGAGCAATTGGGCATGGGCCGACAAGGCCAGACCGAGGGTGGCGACTATGGTAAGTTGCTTCACGATGTAGACGGATTTCATGATCATTCTCCTTGTTCACACTGCGGACCATCCGCAGCTGTTACAAGGAAAACGTCCGGGCAGCGGCGTTTAATCCCTGGTCAGGAATTTTTTTTCAGGTTAGCGGAAATTGCCCGGTTCATTACGAAAAGCGCCCCCGAGGATGCCGTAGCCGAGCTCATTGCTGATGCCATGCGCCGGTACGCCGGATGCCTGGCGCGCCAGCGTGCTGATCGCCTGCCTGGCGGCCTGCGGCTCCGGCTTGTCCAGTTCGCCGGCCAGCATCGCGGCAACAATCGGCGCGGCAAACGAGGTGCCGCGGACCAGGCGGTAGGGCGAGGTGCCCAGGGCCGCGCTGACCATCTGGTTGCCGGGAGCGGCAAACATCACCTGCGGTCCGCGCGCCGCTTCCGGCAGCGCCCGGCCGTCACGGTCGACGCCGCTGACGCCGACCACGCCGGGATAGCTGGCCGGATACAGCGGCGCGGCGGCCGGGCCGTCGTTGCCCACCGCCGCAACCAGCAAGTGGCCCCGCCGCACCATCGCGCCGACGGCGCGCTCGAGCGTCAGGTTCGGCGGACCGACCAGACTGATGTTGATCACCGCCACCTGCTGTTTGGCCAGCCAGCCCAGTGCGGAGGCGATACGCTCGGCCGCCCCGCCGGTCGGCGCGTTGCAATACACATCGGCCGCGTACAGTTCGGCGTCCGGCGCCACGCCGCGGAAACGCGAGGAACGCCCAACCATCAGTGCGGCCACGGCGGTGCCGTGCGCGTCCGGGATCAGCTTTCCTTCACAGCCCCAGCGCCTGAGCGCCGTCTCACGAAATACCGGGTGGTCTTCGGCGACGCCGCCATCGATGAGGCCAATCCGCACGCCGCTGCGCGCGGGCCTGGCGGGGCTGGCCGGTGAGCTGTCCGGCGCCGGCCAGCCCATGGGGCCGGCCCCGCTGGCCGTATAGACGTGGTTGTAGTCATATTGGCCCTCTGGATCGAGCGCGCGCAATTTTTCCAGCATGGCGGCGGTCCCCATGCCTGCCGGCACTCCCAGCACGACGATGGTCGCGTCCAGCCCCTCGAGCGGGGACACGTCGATGACGGTCAGTCCGGCCGCCTTGGCCGTCTGCAAGCTGGCGGCGCTGGGCGACCAGGCCAGAATCTGGCCACGGACCATGGGTTCGCCGTGCGGATCCGGCTCGAGCGCGTCGCGGTGCCGGCGCAGCAACTCGCCCACCTGCAGCAGGCGCAGTTCGCCCAGCGCTCGTGCATCGACATTGGCCAGCAGGCGCGTGCCGCGGCCGCGCAGGGTTTCGGTATCGACCTGGCCCAATGGCTGCGGCAAGGGCAGGTTCAGCGACGGCAGGCGCAACTGGGCCTGCGCCGGCGCGACGCCGAGGAGGGCGCCCAGCAGCAGGAGCGGTCGCAGCAGGCGCGCAAGGCGGGTGTATGGTTGAGGCTTCATGTTGGCTTGATCATATAATGGTTTGAAAATATTAATAGGTAAAACGTCCGGCACAGGGATTAAAGTCCCGTCGCGAAACGTTTAACAAGCAACGATGACATCTGCCGCTCCTCTGCTCAATGGTGAAATTGCCGCGCTGCTGCCGCGGCTGCGCCGTTTCGCCCGCAGTATCGTGTTTAACCGTGACGATGCCGACGACCTGGTCCAGGTCACGGTCGAGCGGGCGCTGAACCGGCAGGCGCAGTGGGAGGCCGGCACGCGGCTGGATAGCTGGATGTTCCGCATCATGAAGAATGCCTGGATCGATGAGGTGCGTTCGCGTATCCGGCGCGACAATCTCTTTGCGCCGGAGGAGGCGGGCGAGCATGTCGGCGACGGCTTTGCCGAAGCCCACCAGCAGCGGCTGGCCATACAGAAGGCGATCAGTCTGCTCTCGGACGACCACCGGATGGTGGTCGGTCTGGTGCTGGTCGATGGCATGGCCTATCAGGACGCCGCCGATGTGCTGGAACTGCCGTTGGGCACCTTGATGAGCCGTCTGGCGCGTGCGCGCTCGGCTCTGCAAGCGACTTTATCCGATCAAACGAGGACCGTATGAGCAGTTTTCCCGATGAAACGTTGATGGCCTATGCCGATGGCGAGCTCGACGAAGCGACCCGGGCCGCTGTCGCGCGCGCCATCGAAAGCGATGGGGAGCTTGCCGCCCGTGTGCGCCATCATCAAGCGTTGAGGGCGGACGTGTTCGCCGCTTTCCTCCCCATCATTGAAGAACCTGTGCCGGCCCGCCTGGACGCTGTCGCGGCCGGGGCCATCGATCTGCAGGCGGCGCGCGCAGCCCGGCTGAAAACCGGCCCGCGCCGGCGTTGGGCGTGGCCGGAATGGGGGGCGCTGGCCGCGACCCTGCTGATTGGCGTGCTGGGCGGTAGCCTCGGCTACCAGCGCCTGGGCGGCGATGCGGCGCTGGCGTCGGTCGCCGGTGCGGACGGCGCGGTTTACGCGCAGGGAGCACTGGCTACCGCCCTGTCCGAACAGCTTGCCAGTGCCGGCCCTTCGGCCCAAGGCATCCGTATCGGTGTCAGCTTTGTTGGACGCGATGGGCATTTCTGCCGCAGCTTCATCATGGGGGAGCAGGCCGGCCTGGCCTGTCATGAGGGCGAGCGCTGGCGGGTGCCGGTGATGGCGCACGTGGACAAGCAGGCCAGCGGCGATTATCAGCAAGCAGGCAGTGCGATGCCGGCCGCCGTCAGCGACGCGATCGATGCCCGCATCGCCGGCCAGACGCTGGATGCCCAGGCCGAACAACTGGCCCGGCGCCAGGGCTGGCAGCGCTGATAGACTGCCGCCGTAACATCATCGATATTTTAACGGAGAGACAGATGCAGTTCGTATCGAAACCGGTGCTCACGTCTTTGTTCGTGCTGGCCGCCATGGCCCCACTGGCCTGCGCGAAGGCCGCCCAATTCAATGTGCTCGTGTTCAGCAAGACGGCGGGTTGGCACCACGACTCGATCCCGGCCGGCGTGGCCGCCATCGAGCAGCTCGGCAAGCTGCACGACTTCAATGTCATGTGGACCGAGGATCCCAATCGCGTCATCAACGACAAGGAGCTGGCGAAATACCAGGCAGTGGTGTTCCTGCTGACTACCGGTGATGTGCTCAACGGCGAACAGCGTGGAGCCTTCGAGCGCTACATCAAGGCGGGGGGCGGTTATGTGGGCGTGCACAGCGCATCCGACACCGAATACGGCTGGCCATGGTACCGCAAGATGGTGGGACACATGTTCCGTGCCCATCCCCCCATCCAGACCGCTGTGCTGAAGGTGGAGGACCGCAACTTCCCCGGCATGGACCGCTTCGCCAAGCGGGCGCTGGTTACCGAGGAATGGTACGAATTCACCGCCGCCGAATCGGACAAGTTACATTATTTGCTCACGGTGGATGAATCGACCTACAAACCGAAGGACAAGGCGGTGCCCGGGGATGGCAAGGGCACGGAAGGCTTTCATCCGGTGAGCTGGTATCAGTCCTACGATGGCGGCCGCGCGTTCTACACCGCGCTTGGCCACCTTCCGGCCAGCTACAGTGATCAGACCTTCATGCATCATCTGTATGGCGGTATCTACTGGGCCGCCACCGGTAAAGGTTTCAAGGCCGAGTAGCGGACAGAAGAACGTCCTGTTCCTGAAACAAGAACGCCACCCGAAGGTGGCGTTTTCTTTATTCTTGGTGGCCCGGGGCGGAATCGAACCACCGACACAAGGATTTTCAATCCTCTGCTCTACCAACTGAGCTACCAGGCCAAGGGCCGCAATTATAGCAGACGCCCCCAGGGGTTTGGCAAGGGCCTCTTTGCACTTTTATTGACAGTAACAATTTCGGGGTATAAGTTAGTCGCTTTGCATGACATCGATAGGAGCACTATGAAGCGGGCGACTTGGTTGGCGGCGGGATTGGTGGTGGCGGGGGCGGCGCATGGCGCCGATCTGACACCGGTGCAGAAGCAGATGCGCGAGATTTATCAGGAACTGGTGGAAACCAATACCACCAATTCGACTGGCTCCTGCACGGTGGCGGCCAACAAGATGGCCAAGCGCCTGAAGGCGGCCGGCTACCAGGACGCCGACCTGCACCTGATCGTGCCGCCCGGCGGTCCCACCAAGGGCAACCTGGTGGCGCGCATCAAGGGCGACGGCAGCAAGAAGCCGCTGCTGCTGTTGGCCCACATCGACGTGGTCGAAGCCAACCGCGCCGACTGGGTGCGCGATCCGTTCAAGCTGGTCGAGGAGGACGGCATGTTCTACGCGCGCGGCGCCTCCGACGACAAGGCCATGGCCGCGTCCTTCGTCGCCAATATGATCCGCTACAAGAAGGAAAAGCTGGCGCCCAAGCGCGATATCGTCATGGCGCTGACCTGTGACGAGGAGATGGTGCCCAGTAAATTCGACGGCGCCGAGTACCTGTTCAACCACCACCGCGCGCTGATCGACGCCGAGATCGCGCTCAATGAAGGCGGCGGCGGACTGCTGGACAAGCAGGGCAAGCCGGTACGCCACGGCATCCAGGCCGGCGAGAAAATCTACCAGAGCTTCCAGCTGGAGGTGACCAATCCCGGCGGCCACAGCTCCGCGCCGTACCGCGACAACGCCATCTACCATCTGGCGGAAGGCTTGTCGCGCCTGGGCCGCTTCGCTTTCCCGTTCAAGCTGTCGGACGTGACGCGCTCCTACTACGAGCGCATGTCCACCGTGGAGCAGGGCCAGGTGGCCGCCGACATGAAGGCCATCCTCAGCGATCCGCCCGACGCCGCCGCGCTGGAGCGCCTGTACGCGGTGAGCCCGGTGCATAACTCCACCGTGCGCACCACCTGCGTGGCGACCAGGGTCGATGCCGGCCATGCCGACAACGCGCTGCCGCAGCGCGCCCGCGCCACCGTCAACTGCCGCATCCTGCCGGACGAGAAGGTGGACGATGTGCAGGCCACGCTGCAGCGCGTGGTGGCCGATGACCAGATCAAGATTACCCGCATCGGCGAGGGCCTGAGCGCGCCCATGCCGCCGCTGACGCCGACGCTGATGAAGGCGGTGGAGGAGATCAGCAACGACATGTGGCCCGGCGTGCCGGTGATTCCGACCATGTCGACCGGCGGCACCGACGGCCGCTTCCTCAACAGCGGCGGCATTTGGACCTACGGCATCAGCGGCATGTTCGCCGGCCCGGAAGGCAGCGGCGCGCATGGCTTGAATGAGCATATCCGCGTGAAGTCGCTGTACGATGGCCAGGAGTACCTGTACCGCCTGGGCAAGCGCCTGGCCACCGAGTAGCGCTTACTCCGGCACGACGATGCGCCAGCGCCAGGGCTTGAGCACGGCCTGGCCTTCGTCGCCGGCCAGCTTGTACTTCTGCAGCGTGGCGGTCGGGTTGACGATCACGCGGACATTGTTCTTGCCCTGCTGGCGCTTGAAGGCGAACAGCTGGTCGTTGCCGACGTCGAGCAGCTGCACCGCGCCGCCGCTGGCGCCGTTCCACAGCGCCTGGTTTTCCTTCTTCAGCTGATTCAGGCCGGCGTAGAAGCCTTCCAGCTCGTAGCTCTTCCAGTCGATCGGGTCTTTTTCGAAGAACTCCAGCTTCTTGTCCAGCCGCGCTTCCTGGCCGCTGTAGACCAGAGGGATGCCGGGCAGGGTGTAGCTCAGCACCGCCATCGCGCCGTAGGCCGGGCCATACAGCTCCTTGTCCGTGCCCTGCCACGAGTTGATGTCGTGGTTGTTGGTGAACTGCAGGCGGTAGGCGTCGCGCGGGTAGGCCTTCGGTGGATTGGCCACGAAGGCTTTCAGTTCAGCCGCTCCGGCCTGGCCCTTGCCGATTTTTTGCATCAGCGCGTTGAGCGGCCAGTCGTAGCTGGCGTCGAACGCTTTCTCGTGCAGCGCCGGCTCGTCCGATTCGGCCAGCATGAACACCGGTTTGATCTTGTCGAGCTGCGCGCGCGCCTGGTTCCAGAATTCGGTCGGCACCAGGCCGGCGGCGTCGCAGCGGAAGCCGTCGATGCCGGCCTCGCGCACCCAGAACGCCATCGCGTCGGTCATCCCCTTCCACAGGTCCTTGTTGGTGTAATCCAGGCCGATCACGTCAGTCCATTCCTCGGTGCCGCCGGCTTCGTTCTTGAAGCTGACCGAGTGGATTTCGCCCTTGTCGTTCTTCTTGTACCAGTCGGGATGCTGGGTGGCCCATGGATGATCCCAGGCCGTGTGGTTGCCGACCCAGTCCAGGATCACGTGCATGCCCAGCCCGTGCGCCTGCTTGACCAGCTTGCGCAGGTCGTCCATGGTGCCGTAGTCCGGGCTGACGGCCTGGTAATCCTTCACCGCGTAGTAGCTGCCCAGCGTGCCCTTGCGGTTTTGCTGGCCGATCGGGTGCAATGGCATCAGCCACACGATGTCGACGCCCATCTGCTTGAGGCGCGGCAGGTTGGCGGCGAAGGCGTTCAGCGTGCCTTCCTTGCTGTACTGGCGCAGGTTCACTTCGTAGACGTTGGAACTGCGTGACCAGGCCGGGTGCTTCACGGCGCTGGTTTGGGCGTGGGCCGCGAGCGGTCCATACATGAGTGCTACCAGCGGCAGCAGGGCGGCGAGCTTTTTCATAGGTCTCCTTTATTTTTTCAGCGTGCGTTCGAACAGCTGGTAGATGCGGCGGTATTCATCGTACCAGCTCTCCGGATGCACGAAGCCGTGGCGCTCCATCGGGTACGGCGCCAGCTCCCAGTTGTCTTTCTTCAGTTCGATGAAGCGCTGGGCCATGCGCACCGAGTCCTGGAAGAAGACGTTATCGTCGATCATGCCGTGGGCGATCAGCAGGTTGCCCTTCAGCTGATCGGCGTATTCGATCGGCGACGAGATCTTGTACGCGTCCGGGTCCAGCTCCGGCGTGTTGAGGATGTTGGCGGTGTATTCGTGGTTGTAGGTGGTCCAGTCGGTGACGGGACGCAGCGCGGCGCCGGACTTGAACTGGTCCGGTGCGCGCAGCATCGCCATGAAGGTCATGAAGCCGCCGTAGCTGCCGCCGTAGATGCCGACGTTGGCGGGATCGCCCTGGTGGTTGGCCACCATCCAGTTCAAGCCGTCGATGTAGTCTTCCAGTTCCGGGTGGCCCATCTGGCGGTAGATGGCGGTGCGCCAGTTGCGGCCATAGCCAAGCGAGGCGCGGTAGTCCATGTCCAGCACGATGTAGCCTTTTTCCACCAGCAGGTTGTGGAACATCTGCTCGCGGAAGTAGACGGGATAACGCTTGCTGACGTTCTGCAGGTAGCCGGCGCCGTGCACGAACATCACGACCGGATATTTTTTACCCGGTTCCAGCGTGGCCGGGCGATACAGCTTGGCCCACACCGGATCGGCGCCATGCGTGGACGGCACGGCGACGATCTGCGGCGTGATCCACTCGCGTGCCTTGAAGTCGGCGCTGCGGGTGTCGGTGAGCTGGGTGGCGGCGCCGCCGCTGCTGGCGACGGTGGCGATCTGCGTCGGCATGTAGGAGGTGGAGTAGCGCACCAGCAGCTTGCGGCCGTCCGGCGACAGCGCGAAGCTCTCCACGCCGCCCAGCGATGTCAGTTCGTGCAGGGCGCCGTCCTTGGTGGAGGTGGAGCACACCTCGTAGGTGCCGGGCAGCTTGGGATTGCACAGGAAGTAGGCGGTGCTGCCGTCGGCGCTCCATTCGATCTCGCTGGTTTCCCATTTGCCCGAGGTCAGTGCGCGCGCCTTGCCGTCAGCCGTCTGCGTGTACAGGTGGGCGTAGCCGCTTTCCTCCGATTGATACCACAGCGTGCTGTTGTCCGGCTGCCAGCCGAAGTCGTTGCCGCGGTTGTTGACCCAGGCGGCGTCGCTCAGGCGGTGCACCGGTTTCAGTTTGGCGCCGGCCAGGTCGACGGTGGCGATCCAGCGGTCCTTGTTGTCGATCGCTTGCGCCATCACGGCCACCTGCGCGCCGTTGGCGCTCCAGCGGATCGAGTCCTCGCGGTTTTCGAAGCGCAGGCCACGGTTGCCCTTGAGCGGTTCGAGCTTGTGCGCGGCGCGCAGCTCGGCCAGCGGATCGACGGCGATGCCGGGCAGGGCGTCGAACGACAGATCGCTCACCTTGCGGGTCGATAGTTCAACCAGTTTCAGTTGGTGCGGTTGCGGGCCGGTGTCGCTGACGCGCTTGCGCTGGTCGTCGGTTTCCTCGTAGCCCGATTCGGTCACGTACTTGGCCAGCTTGCCGACGCGGCGCTTGTCGCCGTCCTTGGCGCTGGTGACCACCAGCAGGTAGCGGCCGTCCGGCGACAGCGCGCTGGTTTCGATGACGACCTTCTCGCCGAGGTAGATGGGCAGCGGCGCGCGGGTGGCGTCGGCGCTGCGCTCGGCATTGCGGCGGTCGCGGGTGGCGTCCTTCTCTTCCTTCAGGCGCGCCAGCGTGGAGAGCAGGCGCAGTTGCAGGTCGCGGCGGCTGTCGGCGTCGGGCGCGGCGTCCGGGTCCTTGGCGGTGCGCAGCAGCGCCACCGGCGACACCAGGCGCTCGGCGCGGCTCCAGCTGAACCAGTCGCTGCCGACGCGGAACTGCACGTGGGCGCCGTCGGCCGCGTATTGCGGATCGGCGGCCGGCGTGGTGCCGCGCAGGATCTGCGTCAGCGCGCCGGTCTTCAGGTCACGTTCGAACAGGTCGCCGTTGCGCAGCAGGATGGCGCGTGTGTGCTCGCGGTTGTAGACCGGCGCTGCGGCGTCCAGGTTGGCCAGCTGCTTGTCGTCGACCAGCTTGGCGGCGTTGGGGGCGGCGATCTGGAAGGTGTCGCGCAGCGGCGAGCCGGCGCGTTTTTGCTTGTAGTAGACCTGGCGGCTATCCCAGCCCCACCACGCGGATTCCACCGGATTGCCGATCCAGTCGGGATTGGACATCGCCTGGTCCAGCGTGATCGGGGTGGGAGTGGCGCCGGCGCTGGCGACGAACGAGCCGGCCATGGCGGCGGCTAAGAAGGGCAGGACAAAACGCATCGGTAGGGTCGCTTTGAGGTTGGGTGAACGGGAGCGCCGGATCGCGGCGCGTCCGAGATTCTAGCCCAAGTATCACCCTTAGTAGCGGGCCATCTTATCGGTGCTGCCGTGGCGCGCGTCCGGGCCGCCGCGGCGCGGGGCGAGGCGCAGGGCCAGCAGCAGGATGGCGCCGGCCGCCAGGTACATGGCGATCAGCACGGCCAGCATGGCGGCGCTGCCGCCCCACGCCAGCATGCGCGCGCCGAGCGCGGGACCGAAGGCGCCGCCGGCCAGGCCGCAGCTGACCACCAGCGCGATGCCGGCCGCCGCGCGCCGGCGCGACAGCAGGTCGGTGGCGATGGCGATCAGCAGCGGCGCGGCCGAGGCGATGCCCAGCGACGCCAGCGCCAGCCCGGCCAGTGACCAGGCCATGCCGTTGTTGGCGGCGATGGCCAGCGCCAGGCCGCCGGCGGCCAGCACCATGCAGGCGACGAAGTGGCCGCGCCGCTCGCGCCGGCGGTCCGAATCGTAGCCGATGGCGATCATGCCGGCCACGCCGGCCAGGTGCGGGATGGCGGCCAGCAGGCCAGGCTGCATATGGCTTTGTTCGGCCCAGCGCTGCACCAGCGCGGGCGCCCAGGCGGCCAGCGCGCAACTGGCGCCGATCAGCAGCAGGTTGGCGGCGGCCAGCAGGCACAGGGCGCGGTCGCGCAGCAGCGAGGCGATGACGGCGGCCAGCGGGGCGTCGTCCGCCGGCTGGCCGGTGGGTGCCGCAGCCTGCAGCTGCGCCTCGTCGCGCTCCAGGTCCTGCGCGATCATCAGTTGTTCGAACGGCGACAGCCAACCGGCATCGTCGGGGCGCTCGGCCAGGCAGGCGTAGGCGATCACGCCCAGCAGCGCGGCCGGCAGGCCTTGCGTCAGCAGCAGCCATTGCCAGCCTTGCAGGCCGGCGGCGCCTTGCAGCGCGGCCAGCGTGGCTTCGCTCAGCGGCCCGGCGCTGGCGGCGGCCAGCAGCGCGGCCGAGCCGAACAAGGCGAACACGCGCGCGCGGCGCGCCGCCGGATACCACCAGGTCAGATAGAGGATCACGCCGGGATAGAAGCCGGCTTCGAACACGCCCTGCGCGAAGCGCAGCAGGTACAGCTGGAACGGCGTGCGGACGAAGGCGGCGGCGGCCGACGCCAGGCCCCAGCCCAGCATCATGCGCAGCAGCGTCTTGCGGGCGCCGATTTTTTCCAGCAGCAGGTTGGCGGGGAGTTGGCACAGGCAGCAGCCGGCGAAGAACAGGGCGGCGCCCCAGGCGTAGACGGTGTCGCCGAAGGCCAGGTTGGCTTGCATCTGCCGCTGCGCGTAGCCGAGGTTGAGGCGGTCCAGGCAGGCGACCGCGTAGCACAGCATCAGCAGCGGCAGCAGGCGCCAGCCGACCTTGCGGTAAATGGCGTCCATGCCGGCGGCGCCGCGCAGGTGCAGTACGGTGGCGGAATGGGTCTGCATGCAGACGATATTATCCGCCCGTTTTTGCTTAGGCAAGCTTTAGCGGCGCGTGGCGGAACTCAAAACAACAGTGCGCCGGCGCTGGCGGCAGGTCAGGCCGCCGCGGCGCCGGAGCCGCTCTGGTAGATGCGGGCGCGGCGTGGACGCAGCTCGGGCTGGGTGGCGGCGCCGTTGTCTTCCTGCGCCAGGAACTGGCTGCCGATCTCGAACCACTCTTCGCTGGAAATCACTTTTTGCGCCAGCGGCAGCAATTCCTGTTCTTCCTTGTCGAGGCGCTTGAGCAGGTTCTGGCAATACAGGTCCACGGTGCGGCACAGGAACTTGCCTTGCGAGGCGCTGCGGCGCATGGCTCGGCGCAGGCACTTGTGCACGGCGTTTAGCATGGCGCCGCCGAGCCGGCTGAGCGATTCGAGGTCGTTGATCAGGGCGCCGCAGCTGGCGTCGGCCGCGCGCACGGCCGGCATCAGGCAGGCCTCGACCTTGCGCTGATGGCGCGTTTCGGCAAAGGTGGTCAGTTCCTTGAGCTGGGACTCGATGAACACAGGATCGATTTCCTGCGGACGGCGCGCGATCGCCTGCACGTACTGCAGCAGGCGCGCGATGAAGTGGCGTTCTTTCTTTTGTTCGATGGATAGTGTCAACAAGACATAAGTGGCAGTAAGCATAACGTTTCCCGTATTTCATCTGACTTCGGCTGCGCGGCAAGCGTTGGATGGCGGACGCGCCCGAGGTGGAGGCTGTTACCTTAGCGCTGTGGCGGGCTCATTCAACGTCGATTTACAATTGTTCACAACTGGTCGTGTAGCAATAACAGTATCGAAACAAGATCGCGAAGATTACCGGCGGGGAAAACGAGTGTACGCATGTCAAGCCGGTCGTGAACATACGCACTCTTCCTGACTGAGTGGGAAATTATGCACCCATTTTGCTCGTGAAAATACCTCTTTTTTTGCGTTGATCAAAAATATTTTGTATCGGATGCGGCGATTTTTTCCGCAGCCAAATTATTGCGCCGCAGTATCCGGAATGCAACGCGTGGCATGCCGGTCCTGGTGTAATGTGGAATTGCTTGGGCTTTGTCAATCAATGTCGACGGAGGGAGCAATGAAAAAAATCATCGCCTTAACAGCCATGGGCGTCGCGCTGCACGCGACGGCGGACACCATACAACTGGCCAGCCTGGAGTGGATGCCTTTCAGCGGCGCGACCCTGCCTGGCGACGGCTTGTCCGGCACCGTCGTCGCGGAGGTGGAGAAGCGCCTGGGCAACAACGTCAAGGTCAAATATTTTGAGTGGAAGGAAACGGTCGCCAAGGGCGAGTCCGATCCCGAGTATTCGGGCTACTTCCCGGTGTACTACACGGCCGAACGAGCGGAGAGCAAATGCTATTTGTCCCAGCCGATCGGCAAGAGCGAGACCGGGATCGGCTACCTGAAGGAGACCCCGGTGCTGTGGAAAAAAACCAGCGACCTGGCGGCGTTCAAGATCGGCGTGGTGGAGGGCTACGCCAACAGCGCCGAGTTCGACACCGCCGTGAAGCAGGGCAAGCAACCGGTGGAGGTGGTCAGCAGCGATACCAACAACGTGCGCAAGCTGGTGGGCAAGAAAGTGCCCGGCATCGTCATCGACAAGCTGGTGCTGCGCTACCTGACCCTGCGCACCGGCGCCAGGGACAGCGTGATGTTCAGCGACCACCTGCTGACGGAAAGCACGCTGCACGTCTGCTTCCGCCGCACTCCCGCAGGCAAGGCCTTGCAGGAGGCGTTCGACGCCGAGCTGAAAAAGGTCGACAGCGCCAAACTCGAAGCGGCCTACCTGAAGCGCCTGGAAGCGGGCGCGAAGTAAGACTGGATCAACATGGCGGGGAGGAATCATGTACCTGAATTGGACCAGGGTTTTTCGGGCCGGCGCCTTGTGCGCGGCGGTACTCGCCTGCGACGCGGCCTGCGGCGAGGACGCCTTGCACATCGGCGGCGCGATACGGTTTAACTACGTCTACAAGAACTGGCAGGCCGACCATCCGCACGGCTTCTTCGGGCTGGACACGGCGCGGCTGGACGTCAACTACGACGACGGCCGCTGGCTCGGTTCCGGACAATACCGCTACAACGATTTTCCGCTAGGGCAGGGCGACTACACCGAGCATTTCCTGCATCACGGCTGGGTCGGCATGCGCTTTGAGGACAAGAGCACGGTGCACGTGGGGCTGGATAAAATCCCGTTCGGCCTGCTGCCGTTCGCCTCCAATAACTTCTACGAATCGATCGCGTTCTACACCGGCTTCGAAGACATGTATGACCTGGGCGTGACCTACGCCAGCAAGCCCGGCGCGCTGGAATGGCAGCTCGGTTTCTATCCGCGTGATGGCGGATCGTACGGCGGCAGTTCCAACACGGCCGGGGCGTCGAACCGCTATTCGTTCAACATCGTCGCGGACGACGATGCGCAGGGATACGGGACCGGGCAAAAGGACAGCGAGCGCAACACGCTGGTCGGGCGCGCCGCGTGGCACTTCGGCGCCGGCGACAAACAGGAGCTGGGCCTGTCCGGCCTGAGCGGCGAAATACGCAACGGCGCCGGCCAGCACTCGCGCCGCAACGCGGTGGCCGTCCACTACAAGGGCGCTTTCGGGCCGGTGGGTGTGATGCTCGAGGCGCTGCGCTACAGCTACCACACGCGGCACGCGCCGGGCCAGACCTACGGCGGCCTGGACCCGAACAGCTTCGTGATGCTGGGCGCGTTCGGCTATCCCTATCCGGTGGCGGCCAAGGGCGACATCCTGGTGGCCAACCTCAGTTACGACATCCCCGGGTCGCTGGGGCCGTTCAGCGGCTTCAAGGTCTACAACGATTACAGCGTGCTGACCAAGCGCGTCGGCAACTACAAGGACTCGCAGCAGAACGTGACCGGGCTGAGTTTCTCCGCCGGCAAATGGTATTTCTACGCCGACTACATGCTGGGCCGGCACCAGCCGTACATGGGGCCTGATTTTGGCGGATTGGGCTCGACTTCCAGCAGATATGATAGTGTCACCCATCGGGTCAATCTGCAGGCCGGATATTACTTTTGATTTTCCGAGCCTGGAGATGGAACGATGCGTGGTGTGGCGATTATCCTGTGGTGGCTTCTCAGCCTGTCATTTGCCGGACTGGCGCGGGCGGAAACGGTCACCATCGCCACCGGTGAATTTCCGCCGTGGACCAGCGAAAGCGCGCGCTACGGCGGTTTCGTCAACCGCGTGGTCGCGGCGGCGTTCTCGCGGGTGGGGATCGACGTCAAGTTCAGCTACATGCCGTGGAAGCGCGCGGAGGCCGAGACCCGGGTGGGGCGCTACGACGCCAGCGCGTTCTGGTTCGCCAGCCAGTCGGGCGAGGGCGACTTCATTTTGAGCGAGCCGATCTCCAGCCACAAGGAGGTGTTTTTCCATCTGAAATCCAAGCCGTTTCCACACTGGGAGACCTTGTCCGATCTGCACGCCGTGAGAATCGGCGCCACGCTGGGATACACCTACACCAGCGAATTCTGGGGACTGGCGCATGACGGCAAGATCAATGTGGAGGTGGCCGCGCGGGATGAGCTGAATCTGAAAAAAGTGGCCATCGGCCGGATCGACGCCTTTCCCGTCGATGAGATGACCGGGTGGCTGCTGCTGTCCAATCCCAAGCTGTTTCTTCCCGGCGTGAAGAATATGTTTGCGACGGAAGCGCGGCCCTTGCGCGCGACCTCCGGCTACCTGCGCTTCCCGAGGCACCAGCCACGCACTTCCCGTCTGATGGTGAAATTCAATGCCGGCCTGCTCGCCCTGAAGAACGACGGCACCTACGAGCGCTATTTGCAGGACCTGATTTCCGGCATCTATTGACCGGGCGGCCGCCGCGCCGCCCGGTGCTTGCGTTGCCGCTTTGCTTATGCCGCGAGCGGCTCGCCCAGGTAGATGCTGCGCGGGGCGGCGAAGCCCTGCTTGACCTGGCGCGCGGTGTCGTCGGTGAGCACCTCGTCGTGGCCCGCCTCCAGCGCTTCCATGATGGCGCGGGCGATGTCGGCCGGCGCCGATTTCGGCGCGTCGATGCCATCGGTCATGTCGGTGTCCATATAGCCCATGTGGGCGCCCAGCACTTGCGTGCGTTGCGCGTGCAGCTCGACGCGCAGGCCGTTGGTCAGCGACCAGGCGGCCGCCTTGGAGACGCTGTAGGTGCCGCCGGCCGGCATCGAGAACCAGCTGAGCGCGGACAGGATGTTGACGATGGCGCCGCCGCCATTGCGTGCCAGCGTGGGGGCGAAGGCCTGGCTGAGCGCCATCGGGCCGTACAGGTTGGTGTCCAGTTCGGCACGCAGCGCGGCGGCCGCGTCCGGCGAGCCCACGGTGCTGCCGGTGAAGATGCCGGCGTTGTTGATCAGGATGGTCAGGTCGGGGATGGCCTGCGCGGCGGCGGCGATGTCGGCCGGGTTGTTGACGTCGAGCTTGATCGGCGTGACGCCCGCCAGGGTGACGGTGGCGGGATTGCGTGCGCCGGCGTACACCTTGCGCGCGCCGGCGGCCAGCGCGGCTTGCGCCAGCGCGTTGCCCAGGCCACGGTTGGCGCCGGTGATGAGGATGACTGCGTCTTTGAGTTTCATGATGTTTCCTTTCGGTGGTGGTGAGTAAAATAATTCAATATGACCGGTCGTCTTAAAAAAGGCTCAAAAAAAACCGCGTCACAGCAGGATGCGGTTTAAAACCATGTCGGCATAGCGGTCCAGCGGCGCGCGGTTGTGCTCGGCCTTGGCGTGCAGCACCGCGCCCTGCCAGGCGTCGATGATGAAATGGGCCAGCTCCAGCGCCGGCTGCGTGGCGGCCACGCTGCCATCGCGCTGGCCTTCGGCGATCACTGTGGCCAGGCGTTCGGCCCAGTCGTCGAAGTTGCGGCGCAGCGACTCGCGCACGGCCGGGATCTGGGCCGACAGCTCGGCGCTGAAGTTGCCCATCATGCAGCCACGGTTGTAGTCGGTGGCGGTGTTAAAGCCGATCAGCAGGTCGAAGTACTGGCGCAGCCTTTCCTTGGGCGGCAGGGCGTGATCGTCCAGCACGGCGCAGTAGCCGCCGGCCTCCTCGGCGTAGCGTTCCAACACCTCCAGCCCCAGCGTTTCCTTGCTGGCGAAGTGGTTGTAGAACGAGCCCTTCGGCACGCCGGCCGCCTCGGTGATGTCCTGCACGCTGGTGGCATTGAAGCCCTTGCTGTGCAGCAGATCCAAGCCGGCGGCGACGAGTTGTTGTTTGACGTTAGGTTTAGCCATGTGCGTAATATGACCGGTCGTCTTGAAATAGTCAAGATTTATTTTTGTTATCAATATATGATGCAAATTCACTAACCATATTTTCTTTGTAAGGGTTTTGACTATGAACTCCAAGCACATCTGGGTATTGGGCGGTATCTGCGTCGGGCTGCTGGCGGGCTGTGCATCCACCGCCGACACCAACGCGACTGCGCCGGCGCAAGCGTCGGCCGCCGCGGATTGCCGCTCTTCCGAGCCCACCACGGGCACGTCGATCCGCCGCCGCGACTGCTCGTCGGACGCGAAAATGGTCACCGCCGACGACTTCAAGAGCTTGCAGCGCGACAGCGTTGGCGTGGGCACCGGCGTCGGCGGCGCCAAGTAAGGCGCCATGCGCTCATTCGAGTATCGGCAAGTAACAACAGCGTAACTGTTTTGCTTGCTGCACTGCGATCTTGGTATCATGCCGGCAGCCGGCCACCAGCCGGTATTTTTCTTATAACGTCGGAGATCACCGAATGAGACTATCACTGCTGCTGCTGGGGACCGCTGTCGCGGCTTCCAGCGCCATCGCCGCGCCGCGCGGCTTCACCGTTGAGGACATGGTCAAGATGGAGCGCGCAGGCAGCCCAGTGCTGTCGCCGGACGCCTCCCGCATCGTCTACACGGTCCGTTCCACCAACATGGACAAGAACCGCGGCAACACCCAATTGTGGATGCTGGACCTGCGCGCGCCCAAGGCCGCGCCGGTGCGCCTGACCCAGGCCGACGCCAGCAGCAGCGATCCCGAATGGTCGCCAGCCGGCGACGCCGTGTACTTCCTGTCGGCCCGCTCCGGCTCGCAGCAAGTGTGGCGCCTGCCGCTGGCCGGCGGCGAAGCGGCGCGCGTGACCGACCTGCCGCTCGACGTGGAAAACTTCCGCCTGTCGCCGCAGGGCGACCGCCTGGCGCTGAGCCTGGCTGTGTTCCGCGATTGCGCCGACCTGGCCTGCAGCAAGGCCCGCCTCGACGCGCAGGGCAAGAACAAGGCCAGCGGCAAGGTCTACGACAAGCTGTTCGTGCGCCACTGGGACACCTGGGCCGACGGCCGCACCAACGTGCTGTACGCCGCACCGATCGACGCCAGCGGCAAGGTCAGCGCGCAGCCGGTCAGCCTGTCCGGCACGCTCGACGGCGACGTGCCGTCCAAGCCGTTCGGCGACCATGACGAGTACCACTTCAGCCCCGACGGCAAGACCGTGGTGTTCTCGGCCCGCATCGCCGGCACCACCGAGGCATGGTCGACCAACTTCGACGTCTACACCGTGCCGGCCGAGGGCGGCGCGGTCAAGAACCTGACCGCCGACAACCAGGCCTGGGACACCAAGGCGATCTACTCGCCCGACGGCAAGACCCTGGCCTACCTGGCGATGGACAAGCCCACCTTCGAGGCCGACCGCTTCCACCTGGTGCTGATGGACGTCGCCACCGGCAAGAAGCGCACCGTGGCCGACCACTGGGACCGCTCGATCGCAGATTACCGCTGGACGCCGGACAGCAAGACCCTGCTGGCCAGCGCCGACGACATCGGCCAGCACCGCCTGTTCGCCATCGACGCCGCCAGCGGCAAGGTGGCGCCTTTGACCGGCAATGGCTACGTCAGCGGCTTCGACGTGGCGCGCGACACCGTGGTCATGGCGCAGGCCAATCTGGCCTCCGGCGCGCAGCTGTTCAAGTTCAAGCTCGGCGGCACGGCCGACAAGGCACAGCAGCTGACCACGCTGAACGCGCAGGCGCTGGCCGACGTCAAGTTCGGCGAGTACGAGCAGTTCTCCTTCACCGGCGCCAACGGCGAGACCGTCTATGGCCACGTGATGAAGCCATGGAACGCCCAGCCCGGCGTGAAATATCCGATCGCCTTCCTGGTGCACGGCGGCCCGCAGGGCAGCTTCGGCAACTCGTGGAGCTACCGCTGGAATCCGCAGGTGTACGCCGGCGCCGGCTATGCCACCGTGTTCATCGACTTCCACGGTTCGACCGGCTACGGCCAGAAGTTCACCGATTCGATCAGCGGCGACTGGGGCGGCAAGCCGCTGGAAGACCTGCAAAAAGGCCTGGCGGCCGCGGTGCAGAAATTCCCGTGGCTGGACCGCGAGCGCAGCTGCGCATTGGGCGCGTCCTACGGCGGCTACATGATGAACTGGATCGAAGGCAGCTGGCCGGATGGCTTCAAGTGCATCGTCAACCATGACGGCGTGTTCGACACGCGTGGCATGGCTTACGCCACCGAAGAGATCTGGTTCACCGAATGGGAAAACGGCGGCGCCTACTACGACGTGCCGGAACTGCACGAGAAGTTCAACCCGGCGCTGAAGGTGAAGAATTGGAAGACGCCGATGCTGGTGGTGCAGGGTGACCTGGACTTCCGCATCCCGACCACGCAGGGCCTGGGCACCTTCACCGCGCTGCAACGGCGTGGCATCCCGAGCAAGCTGCTGATGTTCCCGGACGAGAACCACTGGGTGCTGAAGCCGGCCAACTCGGTGCTGTGGCACCACACGGTGATCGACTGGCTCGATACCTACCTGAAGAAGTAATCAACCAGTTTAACAACGCAACGCCCGCAGACCTTGCGGGCGTTGCCGCATTCAAGGAACACCTATGAAAAAATCCATGATCGTGGCCGCCGTCGCGCTGGCCTGTGGCGCCGCGCAGGCCGCCGCTCCGGCCGCCGCCACCGCCGCTGCCCCGCGCGCGGAAAACGCCTTCCTGTCGCAGGCCGACGCCGCCGCCCGTTCGGCGCGCGTGTCCAACGTCGACTACACGCTGGACTTCACGCTGACCGGCAAGGAAACCTTCGCCGGCTCCACCACGCTGGCCTTCGACCTGAGCGACGCCAGCGCGCCGCTGACCATCGACCTCGACAAGGCCAACATCCTCAGCCTGACCGTCAACGGCAAGGAAGTCGCGCCGCAGTACAATCAGTGGTTCATCACCATCGCCCCGGCCGACCTGAAGGCAGGACGCAACAGCGTCACCGTCAGCTACACGCGCCTGCACAGCACCAACGGCGAGGGCCTGCATCGCATGGTCGATCCGGTCGACCACCGCGTCTACACCTACTCGCACTTCGAGCCGGCCGCCGCGCACCAGATGTTCCCGGTGTTCGACCAGCCCGACCTGAAGGGCACGTATGAAATCACCGTCACCGCGCCGGCGGACTGGGTGGTGTCGTCGACCAAGCGCGAGACCGGCATCCAGGACATCGGCAACACCAGGCGCTGGACCTTCCCGCGCACCAAGAAGCTGAGCTCGTACAACTTCGCCATGCATGCCGGCCCGTACAAGGTGTGGGAAGACCACAGCGGCCCGTATCCGCAGCGCCTGTTCGCGCGCCAGTCGGTGGCCGCGCAGGTGTCGCCGCAGGACTGGTTCAACTACACGCGCCGCGGCCTGGCCTTCTTCGACCGTTACTTCGGCGTGCCTTACCAGTTCGAGAAATACGACCAACTGCTGGTGCCGGACTTCCTGTACGGCGCGATGGAAAACGCGGCCGCGATCACCTTCGCCGAGGGCCGCTTCCTGCATCAGGACGAGATGACGGCGGCGCAGAAGCAGAACCTGGCCGGCGTTATCATGCACGAGATGGCGCATCAGTGGTTCGGCGATCTGGTGACGATGAAGTGGTGGAACGGCCTGTGGCTGAACGAAAGCTTCGCCTCCTTCATGGGCACGCTGGCCACCGCCGAATCGACCGAGTTCACCAACGCCTGGCAGGGCTTCTACTCGGGCGCCAAGCAGGGCGCCTACGTGCAGGACCAGCGCGTGACCACGCACGCGATCGAGACGCCGGTGCCGTCCACCGCCAACGCCTTCGACAACATCGACGCGATCACCTATTCCAAGGGCGCGTCGACCTTGAAGCAGCTGCGCCACCTGCTGGGCGAGGAAGTGTTCCGCCAGGGCGTGCACAACTACCTGGTCAAGTACTCGTATCAAAACGCGAAGCTGGACGACTTCATCGGCAGCCTGGGCGAGGCCGCGCACCGCGACCTGAGCGGCTGGACCAGGCAATGGTTGTACGAGCCGGGCGTGAACACCATCGCGGCGGAATACAGCTGCGCCGCCGGCAAGATCAGCAGCTTCAAGCTGCGCCAGAGCGCGCCAAGCAAGGCGATGCCGACGCTGCGCGAACAGCGCGTGCAGATCGGCCTGTTCAACCTGGGCGCGGATGGACTGGCGTTGAGCAAGAACGTGGCCGTCACCTACCAGGGCGCGGTCACCGCCGTGCCGGAACTGAAAGGTGCGGCTTGCCCGGACCTGGTTTATCCGAACTATCAGGACTGGGGCTACGCGCAGGTGCAGCTGGATAAAAAATCCTTCGCCACCGCGCAGTCCAGCCTGGGCAAGGTGGACGATCCGCTGCTGCGCTCGATGCTGTGGCAAAGCCTGTGGGACGGCGTGCGCGCCGCCAAGCTGCCGCTCAACGAGTTCCTGAAAGCCGCGCTGGCCAACGCGCCGGGCGAAAAGGATTACACGCTGCTGGGTGACATCACCGGCAAGATCCGCGCGTCCAAGGCTTACCTGGACAAGATGGGGCCGTCCGCCGCCGCCTACACGGCGCAGGTCTCGGTGCAGCTGGAGCAGATGGCTTTCGCGGCCGCCAATGCCGCCAGCGGCGACAAGAACTTCCAGCGCCGCTGGTTCGCGACTTACGTGGACGTGGCCAGCAGCCCGGCCGCATTGGCGCAGCTGGCCGACATCCTCGGCGGCAAGCTGGTGGTGCCGGGGTTGAACGTCAGCCAGGACGTGCGCTGGGATATCGTCAACCGCCTGAACCGCTACGCCTATCCGGGCGCGGCGGCCTTGCTGGCGGCGGAACAGGCGCGCGACCCGTCGGACAGCGGCCAGGCGGCCGCGCTGTCGGCCGCCGTGGTGCAGCCGGACGCCAAGGTCAAAGCCGAATGGCTGGCCAATATCGGCGACCTGCAAACCAAGCTGCCGTTCTCGAAGGTGCGCCGGGCGATGGAAAGCCTGTACGCGCCCGAGCAGGGTGCGTTGAGCGAGTTGAGCGCGGCGCCACGCCTGGCGCAGCTGGGGCAGATCGACAAGGCGGCCGGTCCGGTGTTCATGCGCGCGTATGCCAACACGATGATCCCGGCCAATTGCACGCCGGCCAGCGTGCAGCGCTTGCAAGGCGCGATCGGCAAGTTGAAGGACTTGTCAGCCGGCACCCGCCGCGCGCTGCTGGTGACGCATCAGGAAGACGAACGCTGCGTGGCCATCAAGAAGGCGATGACGGTCAATTAGCGTTCTGCACGCAGTGGCCGGCGCGGCAGACTGCGCCGGCGTCCACTGCCATCATGCAGTTCGACAGCACGTGGCTGCGCTTGTCCTCTTCGACGCGGGCGGCTGCGTGCTGCGACACCAGTTGCTTGAGCTTGGCGCCATCCTGCGCACGGTCGGACCAGGCGAGGTAGCGTTCCGGCCCGCCGCAAGCCTTGGCGCCGACGGCGATGGTGTGGCATTGGCTGTCGCGGTCGCAGCCGGTGTCGGCGTTCTGGGCTTCGATTTTTTGCCACAGCGACGCCGCGTTCGTGTTGGCGGGCGGCGCGCTCTGGCAGGCGGCGGCGATCAGTATCAGCGCACTGGCAGCAGCCAGGCGCAGGGGGAGGAGAGAGGTTTTCATCGCCACATCATGTCCTTGTTCCCCATGTTTTACAAGCTTTCGCTGAGGCGTGCCTTGCGCGCCATGCCGTCCGGCCCGAACAGGATGACGAAATCGGCATAGCGCGGTTGGCCGTCGGCGGCGCGCCGCAGCGATGGATAGCGGTAGCGCCAGAGCTGGTAGCCGCTGTCGAAACGGACCACGGTGGCCGGGCCCAGCGCGGACTGCATCTGTTGCGTGCCGCGGTGGTCGTCGGCCACGGCGATGTCGGTTGCGGCTGGCGGATCGCCCTGGTAACTCAATTCCAATAGCGTGTCGTCGGACCAGTTGCGGTCCCACAGTGGCGCGTAGAAACTGCGGTCCAGCAGTACCTGGCAATCACAGAAGGGCAGTGTGGCCGGCGTCTGCGTGCCACCGGCGAACAACATGTCAAACGGCAGCGCCTCGCTGCGCGCGCCGTCGTGCAGCGTGACGGCGAACAACGGCCGTTCGCTGAAGAACAGGTAATTGCCTTGCGGTGAGGAACAGACGCGGTCGGGGTCGGCGAACAGCTCGCCCAGCCAGGCGAACATCCGGGCGTTGTTCGACACCAGCCCGGCCTGCATGCCGACCAGACACTCCAGCCGCAAATCGCCCAGCCGCCGCATATTGGCCGGCACGCCGGGACTGCGCACCTGCGCGCGCCAGGTCAGCGTGCTGGTCTTGCTGCTGGCGATCAGGGCCGCGTCCTCCTTCAGCGCCTGGTCGTTGGCCGGCAGCGTGAAGGTGTGGTCGGGCGCCACCGCGATGGGCAGCGACAGCGTGTCGCCGACCACGCGCAGGGTGATGCCGTCCAGCCGCGTGGTGGGCAGGCGCGGCAGCAGCTCGAAGCGCAGCGTGGCTTGCGGCGCCAGCGCGTGGTCGCGTTCGAAGCGTTGTATGCCGGCGATCATCTTGCGGTAGGATTTATCGACCGGGTCGCGCGTGGCCGTGACCGTCACGCGAGGCGGCTCGGCTTGCTGGGCATGGGCGGCGCCGGTCAGCGCCGCAGCCAGCAGCCAGACGTGGGCTCGATTGCGCATCGCCTTTCCTTCCGGCTAAAACCCCATGGTAGAGGCTTGCGCTGTTCGGCGGCGCACTGCTTGCTGGCGGTTCAGCGGCCCGTCACCGGCGCCGCGTCCACGCGTGCCGCGACGGGCCGCTCGGTGGCCGGCTGGCTGATCTTTTGCTGCTCGATCCAGCGCAGCAGCTCGCGGCCGAACACGCGGGTGCGGGCGGTGTCGAGCTGGCGTTTTTTGTAGGCGTCATGGCTGGCCGGGCCGGTCAGGCTGCGCTGGTAGCTGGCCTCGTCCATCAGCTGGATCTCGTACTCGAAGAAGAAGCCGACGTCGTAGTCCTGCTCGGGGCCGGCGTCGAGCTGCTGCACGTGGATCATCTTGCGCACTGTGACCTGGATGCTGTTGAAGCCGCTGCCGCTGTGCGGATTGTCGCAGCGCGTTTGCGGCTGCGCCAGTTCGGCCAGCTCGGCGTCCATGGTTTGCAGCAGCGCGGCCGGGTAGTCGTCGCTGTGCTCCAGCTGGGCGCGGTACTTGATGAAGATCTGCTTGGCCGCCTCCAGGTCCAGCAGCGTGTTGCGGGTGCGTTCGGCGTCGACGTTGGTGATCGACAGCAGGTGAGCGCGCTGCAGCGTGCGCAGCGCCAGCAGGCATTCGAAGCGGGTGGCGAACACCAGCCGCACGCCGAGGTGGTCGAAGATGTCGGCCGCCAGGTAGGCGGCTTTTTGCAGCAGCTTGAGCAGGATGCTGTTGCGGCCCTTGTTGTCCTTGCGGTCGTAGTGCAGCATCGGCAGGCAGACTTCGCCGTCGGTCAGGTAGTGGCGCTCGCCGTCGTGGCGGATCACCTCATCGAGCGTGCCGAACACCTGGGCGCGGATGGCGTGGAAGTGGCGCAGCTTGAGGTTGTTGTCGATGTAAAAAATCCCGTGCATCACCTTGAGCACCGCGCACGACCACATGCGCCGCACGTCCACGTGCTGGCCGCGCAGCGAGGCGTACACCAGCAACTGCAATGGGTCGTCGGGATGGGTGATCTCGCGCGGAATCAGCGCGGCCTGTTCCGGTGTCAGGAAGCTGTGCTGGATGAAATCGACCGCCTCGCGATGGGCGCGCCGTATCACCGCCGCTGTGGCGGGCTGGTCCAGGTCGAAGCCGTACTCGCGCACGAACTGCTGGGCGTCGTGCAGGTTGCGCAAGGCCAGCGCGCCCAAGTCGATCGCCGACACGCCGTTGGCGATCGCGTTGAGATAGCTCCAGTTGAGCGAGAACTTGCCCCCGCTCTTGAGCGAGGCTTTGAGTTCGGACATGGCATCGGACGCAGGCTGTGATGATTCAGTATCGCAGCCCATTTGCCCAGCGTCAATGCTGCACCGCCGCACCGTGCTGTTAGCAAAAATCTTGGGAATCGAGGTTCATACATGAAACGGCGGGACTGTCGCGCGCTCCGTCCGTTATTGCTGTTGGCGTGGAACCCAGTCGCGGAAATTTTGTACGAACGAGATCTTCCCTGAGTGGAAAAAGATCGATATCGTGTAATCTACATTCAGTGTCGCGGGCAAACATCGTCCTTCGTTATCGGTGCGATAAACTAAAGAGAAGTGCACGGTTCGCATACCTGGAAGGTTAACTTTTTCCGCCGTGCCTTCCACCTTGATCACTGAGCCATTTTCTGAATCGACCCATATGGTCGCTGTGATCGGGAACTTGCCGTTGATGAAACGGGTATGGAGCTGGTAAATGCTTAGCGTTTTACCTTCGGCTATTGTTTCTCCTAGCGAGACGATGGAGTCGGGCGTTTGAAATAGTTCTTCCGGCCTATCCGCGAAACGTGTGGCCAATGCCAGGTCCAGAGCCGCCATCTTGTAAGCGCGCAGGCTGGCCTCGTCGCTGCCGTCCAGCTGACGCGATACCTCTCCAATTGTGTTCCGCTGTAGAGCGCGCGTTGTGTATTTCCCCTTCAGAGGCACTTGGTCCCCAAGAACTTCAAATGAAGAGGAGATTTGCAGGGCAGCCAGACCACTGTTTCTGCGCAGTTGAGCCTCTGCCAGTTCCCAAGAATTCATTGGATCCTTGGTTCCCGCAACTGCACACTCGATAGAAGGTATGGACATTATGGCTCCCAAAAATACAGAACAAATGATTGGTGTTCGTGGCATGTACTGTCCAATAACGTTCATTTTGAAACGTCCACATTCATGGTTGATCGAAGTGATGCCCCCAGATTTTCTGGGGGCATAAATACCTACAGATCACGCTATAGCAGTTACAGCGAACTAATGAACTTTACGACTGCCATTAAGAATTCAAGAAAGCTCATCAGGAAACTTGAAAGAACCGGTACTGCTGCTCCCACGATTGACTCAATCATGATAATTCTCCCTTCAGATAAACACCGCCGAAGCCTGGCGAAGGCATCCCGTAACATGGGTTAGGAATTCATAGAGGCGCAACTGAGGGGCTGCGCGTTTCTTATCAAATCATGTTTTCGAGTGTAGGCGAAGTGGTGGCTAAATAATTCCAATCTTCAATGAAAATTGAGTTCTGTCAATTAATCCGATATTCCGTTCGTTTGGAATTCTCTGCTTTAAGAGGAGCTACGTGAGCGCTCGATTATCTCTACAATGCAGCGATCCCCTTTGAATCCATGGAGTCCGCATGTCCTTCCTGATTGTTCTTGCCGCGCTCGTGTTCCTGATGCTGGCCGCCTATCGCGGCTATAGCGTGATCCTGTTCGCGCCGGTGGCGGCGCTGGGCGCCGTCCTGCTGACCGATCCCGGCGCGGTGGCGCCCGTGTTCAGCGGCATCTTCATGGAGAAGATGGTCGGCTTCGTCAAACTGTACTTCCCGGTGTTCCTGCTGGGCGCGGTGTTCGGCAAGCTGATCGAGCTGTCCGGCTTTTCCGAGTCCATCGTGGTGGCGGCCATCAAGTACATCGGCCGCTCCCGCGCCAACGCCGTCATCGTCGCCGTGTGCGCCTTGCTGACCTACGGCGGCGTGTCGCTGTTCGTGGTGGTGTTCGCGGTCTATCCGTTCGCTGCCGAGCTCTACCGTCAGAGCAATATCCCCAAGCGCCTGATGCCGGGCGCGATCGCGCTGGGGGCGTTCTCGTTCACCATGGATTCGCTGCCGGGCACGCCGCAGATCCAGAACATCATCCCGACCACCTTCTTCAAGACCACCGGCTGGGCCGCGCCGTGGCTGGGCGTGATCGGTTCGCTGTTCATCCTGGTGGTGGGCCTGAGCTTCCTCGAATGGCGCCGCCGCGCGGCTATGGCCAGCGGCGAAGGCTACGGCGCCACCGCCGCCAAGGAAGCCACGCGCGCCACCAGCACCGGCCTGCCGCATCCGCTGCTGTCGGTGGCGCCGCTGATCCTGGTGGGCGTGGCCAACTTCGTGCTGACCAAGCACATCCCCGGCTGGTACGGCGAGAGCTATGCGCTGACCACGGAAGCCTTGCCCGGCCTGCACGCGCCGGTGGCGGTGCCGATCAAGACCGTCATCGGCATCTGGGCGGTGGAGGGCGCGCTGTTGATGGGCATCCTGCTGGTGGTGGCCACCGCGTTCAACCGCATCCGCAGCAGCTTCGCCGAGGGCACCAAGGCGGCGGTCGGCGGCGCGCTGCTGGCGGCGATGAACACCGCGTCGGAGTACGGCTTCGGCGGCGTGATCGCCTCGCTGCCGGGCTTCCTGGTGGTCAGCGACGCGCTGCGCAGCGTGCCCAATCCGCTGGTGAACGCGGCGGTGTCGGTGAGCTCGCTGGCCGGCATCACCGGCTCGGCGTCGGGCGGCATGAGCATCGCACTGGCGGCCATGGCCGACACCTTCGTCAAGGGCGCGCAGGCGGCCAATATTCCGCTGGAGGTATTGCACCGGGTGGTGGCGATGGCCAGCGGCGGCATGGACACGCTGCCGCACAACGGCGCCGTGATCACGCTGCTGGCGGTGACCGGGCTGACGCACCGCGAGTCGTACAAGGAGATCTTCGCCATCACGCTGATCAAGACGACGGCTGTGTTCTTTGTGATTGCCGTGTATTACCTGACCGGGCTGGTGTGACGTATTGCTGCTGGCACTGGTTGCAAAAGAAGCTGCGCCGGTGGGTCTTGCCCAAGTGGGCGCGCTTGAAGGGGATGTGGCAGCGCGGACACACCTGGCGGGTGTGCGCGAGCCAGTGCTGCTTGAGCTCGTATGCCTTCTTCCATTTCAGGAAATCGAAGCTGTAGACGCGCGCCTGCTCGACCAGCTGGCGCAGCTTGGCGGCCGGCAGGTCGCCGATCCGGGCCAGCGGATGCAGGTGGATGCGGAACAGCACCTCGTTCTTGATGATGTTGCCGACCCCGGCAAAGATGGCCTGGTCCAGCAGGGCGTCGCACACCAGCGTGTCCGGCGCGGCGCGCAGCTTGGCCAGCGCCCGCTTCGGGTCCCAGGCGTCGGACAGGACGTCGCCGCTCCAGTCGTACTGGGCGTCGAGGTCCGGATCGATCTGTTTGACCGAGCAGGCGTAGAAATTGAGTTCCTCGCCGTCGTCGAACCCCAAGCTCAGGCGTGGGCTGGTCTCCTTGCGCTCGTTGATGCGGTAGCTGCCGAACATCATCAGATGGATGCGCAGCGCGGTCTCCGGCAGCTGGATCAGGAAGTGCTTGCCCCACGTGCGCAAGGCCGTGATGGGACGGCCGGCAAGAGTGTCGAAGTCGACCGCCTTGCTGTTGCCGCTGGCGGCGCGGATGGTGCGGCCGACAAAGCCGGCGGCCTGCTCGCGCAGGATGACGATCGAGGGTCCTTCGGGCATGGCGGTCTCCGGGGAGCGGTCAGGCGTCCAGTGTGCGCCGCCGCGCGCAGGCGGACCGTGCGTTGGTTCACCGTGCCCAGATGTGTTCAGCCCGCCCGTTCGCGCCGCGCCGGCGCGGCCGGCTCCTGCCGGCGGCCCAGCACCTTGTACAGCCAGATGCCGCACACGGCCACGGCGATCAGCAGCAGCTGGCTGAACCCCGGCAGCGCCACGGCCAGCTTGCCGAGCAGGCCGGGCTTGGCTGCGACGCCGCCGGCCGCCAGCGTCGCCAGGCCGTAGGCGGCCACGCGGTCGGTCCTGGCGTCGAAGTCGGCGTAGCGCCGGCCCGCCGTGAACTCGGCGGCGGCGGCCAGCTCGTGGGTCCCGCGCTTGACCTGCTCGAACTGGTTCATGCCGGCCACGCCGTTAAGCACCAGCGCGCCGTCGCGACCCAGCAGGCGCAGGTTGTAGTTCAAGCCGTTCTCGTTGCTGCCCTCGGTGTGCAATTCCTTGGCCCAGGAAAGCTGGTGCAGCGCGCGGTCGTAGCGCGGCGGCTCGGCCCAGCCGATCAGCGTCATAGCCGCGTAACCTTCTTCGCGACGCGCGGTGTTGCGGTCGGCCACCGCCTCCTTCATCTGCGCCAGCAGGCCGGCGTAGCCGGCGCCGGTGTCGTCGTCGCGGACGTGGCCGTCCTGCTCATAGCCGACGACCACGCCCCAACTGGCGGCGCCCAGCAGATCGACGCCGGTTGGCACGATCATGCCCAGCGTCTGCGGTCCCGGCGGATTGCCCCAGCTGTCGACCAAGACCTTGCGCGCCTCCTCCGGGTCCAGGTAGCGCAGCTGCGGCGGCAGGTCCAGCGTGGCGATGCCGCCCGGCAGCGTGATCCTGCCGGCCCGGCCGTGCAGGGCGTCCGGCATGGACGCGGCGCCGGCCAGCGGCGGCGCGCACAGAATCAGGCACAACAGGGCGGTCAGCACACGGCGCATCGTCACTCCTTGTTAGAAAAGCCATATCCTACAGGAAAGTATTGCGTATTTGGTAATTATTTTCCATGGTACGACGTTTGGCGAAAACGAGACGCGCGGTAAGCGCCGGCATGATTGCCGCGTAGTTGATTTCATGTCAGTATTGCCTCGCTGTTCAATTAAAAAAATTACGGAGACAGATTTGAAAAACACCCTCTTCATTTGTTCGCTGCTCGCCGCCGCCACCGCACAGGCGGGCAGCGGTCCGGAGTTCGACGCCAAGCATTTGTCGCAAGACGTCAAGGTGCTGGCATCGGACGAGTTCGAAGGCCGCGGTCCGAACACGGCCGGCGAGACCAAGACAGTCGCTTACCTGATCGAGCAGTTCAAGGCGGCCGGCCTGCAGCCGGCGGGCGACCTGCTCAAGGGCCAGAAAACCCAGCGCAGCTGGACCCAGGACGTGCCGCTGGGCCGCTTTGAAATCAAGGGCCCGGTCAAGCTGGTGGTCAGCGACGGCAACACCCGGCAGGAACTCAAGCAGGGCGACGACATGGCCGTGCGCGCCGCCATGAACGGCAGCCACCAGGTCGACTTCCGCAACGCGCCGCTGGTGTTCGTCGGCTACGGCGTCAACGCGCCCGAGCGCAAGTGGGACGACTTCAAGGGCTTCGACCTGCGCGGCAAGCTGGCGGTGGTGCTGATCAACGATCCCGACTTCGAGACCGGCGTCGGCGATTTCGGCGGCAAGGCCATGACCTACTACGGCCGCTGGACCTACAAGTACGAGGAGATGGCGCGCCGTGGCGCACTGGGCACCATCATCGTGCACGAAACCGCGCCGGCCTCCTACGGCTGGGCCACGGTCAAGAACTCCAACACCAACGTCATGTACGACATCGTGCGCAAGCAGCCGGCATCGGCCCACGCGCCGATGGAGGCGTGGATACAGCGCGACCTGGCGGTCGACCTGTTCAAGCGCGGCGGCCAGGATTTCGAGGCGCTCAAGAAACTGGCGCAGACCCGCGCCTTCAAGCCGGTGCAGCTCAAGGGCGTGAACCTGAGCGCCAGCTACGCGGTGGACGCGCAGACCATCGTGTCGAAGAACGTGGCCGGCCGCGTGGTCGGCAGCACCGCGCCGGAGCAGACCGTGATCTACAGCGCGCACTGGGACCACCTGGGCGTCGGCCTGCCGGATGCCAAGGGCGACAAGATCTACAACGGCGCGGTCGACAACGGCACCGGCATCGCCGCCCTGCTGGAGCTGGCGCGCGCCTACGGCAAGGCGCCGGCGCCGCAGCGCAGCGTGCTGTTCCTGGCCGTCACGGCCGAGGAGAAGGGCTTGCTCGGCTCCGAGTACTACGCCGCCTATCCGTTGTATCCGCTGGCCGAGACCGCCGGCGTGATCAACATGGATGCGCTCAGCCCCTACGGCCCGGCGCGCAACTTCACGATCTCCGGCAGCGCCAAGCTGGACCTGCTGGACCAGCTGATCGCCAAGGCCAAGCAGATGGACATGGCGTACGCGCCCGATCCGAAGCCTGAGGCCGGCCACTTCTTCCGCTCCGACCACTTCCCGTTCGCCAAGCGCGGCGTGCCGGCGATCTCGTTCGGCTCCGGCGACGACTGGATCGATGGCGGCCTGGCAGCCGGCCGCAAGGCGGAGGAGGACTACAACACCAACAACTACCACCAGCCGTCGGACGAGTGGAGCGCCAATTGGCCGTTCACCGGCATGGCGCACGACCTCGGCCTGCTGTACGGCCTGGGCCGCGACCTGGCCGATTCCAATGCCTGGCCGAACTGGGCGCAGGACGCGGAATTCCGCGCCACCCGCGACGCCAGCTCGGCGCGCCGCAAATAGTCGCCAATTTAATTAAAAGGCAATAGAATGCTTGCGCACCTGCTTTAAAGCCGGTGCGCAATTTTTTTGCAGCTTGCCTTCCCTATCGAGGAGATCCGCATGACCCTGTCCCTACGCCGCACCATCCTGGCCGCGTCGATCGCGCTGGCCACCGCCAGCGGCGCGCTGCACGCCGCCGAGCCGGCCAAGTCCGCCAAAGCCGATATCGCCATCCCCGACATCCCGTACACCAAGTTCGTGCTGAAGAACGGCCTCACCGTGCTGGTCCACGAAGACCACAAGACGCCGGTGGTGGCGGTCAACACCTGGTACCACGTCGGCTCGAAGAACGAGAAGGCCGGCAAGACCGGCTTCGCCCACCTGTTCGAACACCTGATGTTCAGCGGCAGCGACCACTTCAACCAGGGCACCTTCATCAACGCCATGGAGCGCATCGGCGCGACCAACCTCAACGGCACCACCAACTCCGACCGCACCAATTATTTCGAGAACGTGCCGACCTCGATGCTGGACTACACGCTGTTCGCCGAGAGCGACCGCATGGGCCACCTGCTCGGCGTGCTGGACCAGAAGAAGCTGGACCTGCAGCGCGGCGTGGTGCAGAACGAGAAGCGCCAGGGCGAGAACCAGCCCTACGGCGTGGCCTACCAGCTGCTGACGGAAAACACCTGGCCCGCCGGCCATCCGTATTCGTGGACCGTGATCGGCTCGATGAAGGACCTGGACGCGGCCTCGATGACGGACGTGCAGGAATGGTTCAAGACCAACTACGGCCCGAACAATGTGACGCTGGTGCTGGCCGGCGATATCACGCCGGAACAGGCGCGCCAGAAGGTCGAGAAGTACTACGGCGAAATCCCGCCCGGCCCGCCGCTGGCCAAGCATGAGGCGTGGATCGCCAAGCGCACCGGCACCCATCGCGGCACCGTGCAGGACCGCGTGCCGCAGGCGCGCATCTACCGCGTGTGGAATGTGCCGGGCGCGCACACCGCGACCGAGCCGCTGCTGGACCTGGCCGCGCACGTGCTGGGCGGCGGCAAGACCTCGCGCTTCTACAAGCGCCTGGTGTACAAGGACCAGCTGGCCACCAGTGCCACCGCCGGCAACGACTCGTCGGAAATCGCCGGCCAGTTCGACCTGACGCTGACCGCCCGTCCCGGCGCCGACACCCGCAAGCTGGAGCAGGCCGCCGACGAGGAGCTGCGCGCGCTGATGAAGTCCGGCCCGACCGCGGCCGAGCTGGAGATCGCCAAGACCGCGATCCTGGCGCGCTTCACCCGCATCGTCGAGCGTGTCGGCGGCTTCGGCGGCAAGAGCGATCTGCTGGCCTCCTGCGCCACCTACACCGGCAACCCGGACTGCTACAAGGACTACCTGAAGGCCGTCAAGGCGGCCACGCCAGCCGCCATCAAGCAGGCCATGAACGACTGGCTGGCCGACGGCGACTACGTGCTGGACGTGCAGCCGTTCCCGACCAACCTGGCCGCCGCCGGCGACAAGCTGGACCGCAGCGCGCCGCCTGCCGCCGGCCAGCCTGAATCGCTCAAGCTGCCGGCCATGCAGAGCGCCACGCTGTCGAACGGTCTGAAGGTGGTGCTGGCCGAGCGCCACAGCGCGCCGGTGGTCAACCTGTCGATGATGGTCGACGCCGGCTACGCGTCGGACTCGCAGGACCTGCCCGGCCTGGCCAACCTGTCGCTGCGCATGCTGGCGGAGGGCACGCCGACGCGCGGCGCGCTGAAGATCAGCGAGGAGTTCGAGGCGCTGGGCGCCGAGTACTCGGCCAGCAGCAACCTGGACGGCGCCTTTGTCCAGCTCAACGCGCTCAAGGCCACGCTGCCGAAGGCGCTGGAGGTGTACGCCGACGTGCTGCTGCACCCGGCCTACGCCCAGAACGAGCTGGACCGCCTGAAGAAGGACCAGCTGGCGTCGATCGCGCGCGAGAAATCCAATCCGCAATTGATGGCGCTGCGCGTGATGCCGGGCCTGATCTACGGCCAGGGCCACGCCTACAGCCTGCCGCTGACCGGCAGCGGCACCGAGGCGGCGGTGGCGCGCATCGGCCGCGACGACCTGGTCAAGTACCACCAGACCTGGTTCAAGCCGAACAACGCCACGCTGCTGGTGGTGGGCGACACCACGCTGGCGGAGCTCACGCCGCTGCTGGAAAAAACCTTCGGCGGCTGGAAGGCCGGCGCGGTGCCGAAGAAGAACGTGGCCGAGGTCGCGCCGGCCGAGAAGCCGGTGGTCTACCTGATGGACAAGCCGGGCGCGCTGCAAAGCGTGATCTACGCCGCGCAGCTGGCGCCGCCGCGCAACGCGCCTGACGCCGTGCCGCTGCAGGTGGTCAACAACATCTTTGGCGGCACCTTCAGCTCGCGCATCAATATGAACCTGCGCGAAGACAAGCACTGGTCGTATGGCGTGGGCGCCGGGCTGCAGCCGGCGGTGGGTCAGCGCCTGTACCTGAGCACCTCGCCGGTGCAGACCGACAAGACCGGCCCGGCTTTGCAGGAACTGGTGCAGGAATACGCCAACATCGCCGGCGCCAAGCCGATCACCGCGGCCGAGCTGAGCAGTGCGAAGGAAAACGAGACCCTGCGCCTGCCGGGTTCGTTCGAGACGGCCGGCCAGCTGGCCGGGGCCTACGGCGCCATCCTGCAATACAAGCTGCCGGCCGACTACTACAACACCTTCACCGGCACGGTGCTGGCGATGACGCCGGAGCAGGCCAACGCGCTGGCGGCGCGCACCATCACGCCGGGCCGGCTGACCTGGCTGGTGGTGGGCGACCTCAGCAAGGTGGAGGCCGGCGTGCGCGCGCTGAACCTGGGCGAGGTGCGCAAGATCGACGCCGACGGCAAGCCGCTGCCTTAAGCATCGGAGCCTCTCTGCGCCGGCCCGGGACGCGCCTTGCGGCATGTCCCGGGCCGGCGTTTTTCAGCTGTGGCGCGGATGCAGCGGAATAATTACTAAAAAACAATTTATATTATTTTTTGATAATTATAATGTGCGGATGACATCGAAATGTGATTAACTGGACTCCTTGGGCCTCATCCGGTTTTACCCACTTCTCAAGGAGCCGCAACTATGAACAACAAGATCCTCGCCGCGCTGGTTGCGGCCTCGGCCGCATTAAGCATGGGGGGCGCCGCGCAGGCGGCCAACCTGGTGACCAACGGCAGTTTCGAAGACCCCGGCTTCGCGCTGCCGGCCGGCTCCTATTGCTACCTGGGCGGTCCCTACGATTGCGGCAGCGTCAACGGCTGGAGCGGCTACTTCCCGCTGATGCTGTCGACCAGCGGGCCATGGGGCAATCCGAACACGCCGGCCGGCGACGTGCTGATCGGCATCCAGGGCGGCAGCTACGCCGAACAGACCCTGAACCTGGCGGCCGGCACCTACACGCTGTCCTGGATCGACGCCGGCCGCGGCAATTACGGCGGCCCGACTGAAACCTACCAGGTCGTCGTCGGCGGCAACCTGATGAGCGTCGAGTCGGTCAACTACGGCGCGCCGTGGACCGCCAAGTCGCTGACCTTCACCGCCACCGGCGCCACCGTGCTGCGCTTCGCCGGGCAGACCAACTACGACGCCACGGCCTTCATCGACAACGTGGTGGTCACCGCCGTGCCGGAACCGGGCACGTACGCGCTGCTGATGGCCGGCCTCGGCCTGATGGGCCTGGTTGCCCGCCGCCGCAAGGGCTAGCCGGACCCGCGTCCGCACCATCCCCGCCGGCCCTGCGCGATCAGGGCCGGCGGGGATTTTTTTTGCGCACGGCGTTGCGCCGGCGCTTATTTTTTACGTCCGCCGGCCGGCGGGGGCGATGGAATGTCTATTGTTTCATGTTAGGATAAATGCACCATTCCGGCAGTTCCACCCCCGCGGACGAGTCACTCATGAAACTGCTGTACAAATTCAATCTGGTGCTGCTGCTGATCTTCGGGCTGGGCTGGTACGCCACCGCCACCATGACGCGCGACGTGCTGCGCGAAAACGCCCGGCGCGAGGTGCTGGCCCACGCCAGCCTGATGATGGACGCCGCCATGGCCGCGCGCAGCTACACCACCGACGAGGTCAAGCCGCTGCTGACCGAGGGCCTGAAGAAAGCCTTCCTGCCGCAGTCGGTGCCGTCGTACGCGGCCACGCAGAGCTTCAACCAGTTGCACCAGAGCCATCCCGACTACAGCTACAAGGAAGCGGTGCTCAACCCCACCAACCCGCGCGACCGCGTGGTGGACTGGGAGGCCGACGTGGTCCAGCAGTTCCGCGACCACGCCGAGCTCAAGGAGGTGGTCGGCGACCGCGAGACCCCGTCCGGCCCCTCGCTGTATTTGGCGCGGCCGATCCGCATCAGCGACGGCCGCTGCCTGGCCTGCCACAGCACGCCGTTCGCCGCGCCGGCCACGATGACCGCGCTGTACGGCGTCAACAACGGCTTCGGCTGGAAGCTTGGCGAGGCCATCGGCAGCCAGATCGTCTCGGTGCCGCTGGCGGTGCCGCAGCGCGAGGCCGGCCGCGCCTACGCGCTGATCATGGGCGGCATGGCGGTGACCTTCGGCGTGATCCTGCTGGCGGTCAACGTGCTGTTCTACCTGCTGGTGCTGCGGCCGATGGGCCGCATCAGCCGCATCGCCGACGCCGTCAGCGCCGGCCAGCTCGACGTGGAGGAGTTCAATGTGCAAGGCAAGGACGAGATCGCGACCCTCAGCAACGCCTTCAACCGCATGCGCCGCAGCCTGGAAAAGGCCATGGCCCTGCTGGCCTGAACCATGGGGATGAGCGTGGACGTCTTTCTTAGTCATTCGCATGTCGACAAGGTGTTTGCCGACGCCATCTGCCACCGGCTGGAGGCGGCCGACATCCGCTGCTGGGTGGCGCCGCGCGACATCCGCCCCGGCGACGACTGGGCCGAGGCCATCATCGACGCCATGGACGACGCCAAAATGCTGGTGCTGGTGTTCTCGGCCAGCGCCAACAACTCGCCGCAGGTGCGGCGCGAAGTCGAGCGCGCCGTCAACAAGGGCCTGATGGTGCTGCCGTTCCGCATCGAGAACGTGCCGCTGTCGAAGAGCCTGGAATACTTCATCAGCACCCAGCACTGGCTGGACGCCATTACCGGCGACCTCGAGGTCCATCTGGATGAGCTGTGCCGTTGCGTGGCGATGCTGCTGGGCCGCCTGGCGCTGCCCGCCGAAGCGCCCGCCGCAGCGCCGCCGCCCGCACCCGCGCCAGCTCCCGTTTGCCAGATCGCCGCCACGCGGCTGGACGCGATCGAGCGCGCGCTGGCGCAGGAGCTGGGGCCGATCGCCCGCCACCTGCTGCGCCGCGCGCTGCAGGCCGGGCCGACCCAGCCGCAACTGGTGGCGGCGCTGGCGCAGGAAATCGATGGCCCGGCCGAGCGCCAGCGCTTCATCGCCCGCTGCCATGCCGCCGCCTGACACGGCGCAGTCACCCTACGCGCTGCCGTTCGTGGTGGCGGTCTCCGGCCACCGCGATCCCCATCCGGACGACCAGGCCGCGGTGGGCGAGCAGCTGTTCCAGGCGCTGGAGCTGATCGCCGCCGCGCTGCCGCACACACCGATCCACTGCCTGTCGGCGCTGGCCGACGGCGCCGACCAGCTGTTTGCCGAACAGGTGCTGCGCCTGCGGCGCCAGTGCGCCGAGCGCGAGGAGGGCGCGCAGCGCATCGAGCTGGTGGTGCCGCTGCCGATGCCGTTCGACGACTACTGCCGCGAGCAGGCCGGCGGCGAGGCCGAGGCGCGGCGCGATCCCGCCGGCTTCGAGGCCGGCCGCCAAGCCTTCGCAGCCCGCTTCACGCGCTTCAGCGCGCACGCCGGCAAAGTGTTCGTGCTGCCGCCGGCGCCGCCGGCCGATGGGCCTGCCAATGTATCGGCCGATCTGCCGGCCAATGTATCGGCCGATCTGCCGGCTAATGCACCGGCCAAGGTACCGGCCGACCTGCCGGCTAATGCACCGGCCAATGCACCGGCCGCTATGCCGGCCAACGCATTGGCCGATGTGCCGGCCGGCGAGGCTGACGCCGCCTACGCGCAACTGACCCGCTACCTCGGCATCCACGCCCAGCTGCTGCTGGCCGTGTGGGACGGCCAGAGCGGCGGCGAACATTTTCCGCGCCGTCCCGGCGGCACGCTGGACCTGGTGCAGGCGCTGCTGTCCGGCGTCGAGCGCCACACGCACCGGCGCAGCCGCCACCGTTTCGCCGAACCGGCGCGCGGCAACCTGCTGCACATATACAGCCGCCGCGCCCAGCCCACCTCGGACGGCCTGCCCGCCGCGCCGGCCACGGGCGGCGCGCGGCTGTTGCGCGACGGCGCGCTGGACGGCGAACCGGCTGCCCACTGGAGCGCGCCGCAACCATCCTGGCCGGGCGTGCAGGCGCCGTCGTGGGACTACTGGCTGCGCACGCCGATCCGCGCCTGCGAGCGCTGGGCCGAGCACCGCGCCTGGCGCGCCGTGGTCGCGCAGACCGAGCGCCGGCTAGGCCGTGCGCTGGATCCGCCGGCGCGCGCGGTGCTGTATCGCGCACACGCGGCCGGGCGCGATATCGAGCTGCTCAACCGCCTGCACCGGCAAGCCCTCGGCGCGTACGCGAATGTGAGCGCGAACGCAGGCGCCACCATCGCCACCGCCACCGCCACCGCCACCGCCACCACCACCGCCACCACCGCCACCGCCGCCACCGCCACCGCCACGGTCACCACCGCCGCCGCGCGCCGCTACGCCGACAGCCTGGACGCCAGCGGCGCCGCCTTCCTGGCCGGCCTGGGGCTGGACGCGGCGGCGGGCCTGCCGGACGCGCTGGCGCCGGGCCTGGCGCCGCTGCTGCAAGGCTTCCGTGTAGCCGACGTGCAGGCCGAACGGGCCAAGCGCAGCTGGCGCTACCGCTGGCGCTTCATGGCGCTGGCGGTGATCCTGGCCTCGGCCGCGCCGTCGTTGCGCCTGATGAGCAAGACGCACGGCGAACTGTTCGAATCGGTGGTGTACGCGGCCGGCGCCCTGTGCGCGGTCGGCACGTATTTGTGGGTGGCGCTGTCGCGCCAGCGCAATGCCTACCTGGACTACCGCGCGCTGGCCGAGGGCCTGCGCTGTCAGATGTACTGGCTGTGCGCCGGCGAACCGTCGCTGGTGACTGACCACTACGGCCAGCGCGCCAGCGGCGGAATGGGCTGGGTGCGCCACGCGCTGGACGCCTGCATGGTGGCGCCGCCGGTGGCCGGCCTGTCGGCGCGCGGCGTGCTGCGCGGCTGGATCGACGACCAGCGCGGCTACCTGGGCGCGCCCAGCCACCGCTGGCGGCGGCGCCAGCACACGCGCGCTGTCTCCCTCGGCAACAACATGCTGTTGAGCGGCTTGCTGATGTCGGTGGCGGCGCTGGCGACGGTGCTGATCTTCGGCCGCCGCTACATGCTGGCGCTGGTGCTGCTGCTGGCCGGCATGAAGCTGGCGACCGGCGTCGGCGCGGCGTGGCTGTCGCTGGCCACCAAGATGGGACACGGCGAGGCGCTGGCGCAGGCCGATCAATTGGGCAAGCTGTACGGCCGCGCCGACGCGGCGCTGGCGCGCAGCGAGGCCGCGTCCTGCTCCGGCGCGGAAAAGGAGCACAACGCGCGCGACCTGCTGTTCGCGCTGGGCAAGGCCGTGCTGGAGGAAAACGCCGGCTGGCTGCTGGCCTACCAGCAGCGCCGCCTGAACTGGCACGGCCGCTAGACCGCCGCCAGCCGATGCCGAAGCGCGTATCGGGCGCGTTAAAAATGTGATTGGAGGGATTTTCATCGCCGCCGTAGCATGGGATGAGAATCAAAACAAAAAAAACCCTCAATTACAATGGAGACAACCATGAAGCGTCTACTGTCATGCCTGGCCGTGCTGCTCTGCCTGGCCGGCGCGGCCTTTTCCGCCCGCGCCGCCATCACCATGAACACCAGCGTGCAATACAAGATCAAGAACGTCAACAGCGGCCTGGTGCTCGGCATCGACGGCGCCAGCCAGACCGCCGGTTCCAAGGTGGTGCAATGGGCCGACAACGGCACCACCGACCATCTGTGGCACTTTATGCCGATGGGGAATGGCCAGTACAACATCGAGAACATGCTGACGCACCAGGTGCTGGGCGTGGCCAGCGCCGGCACCGCCGACGGCGCGCAGATCGTGCAGTGGGCCGACAACGGCACCACCGATCACCTGTGGACCGTGACCCAGGCCGCCAGCGGCAACTTCCTGATCCAGAACGTCAACAGCGGCAAGTACCTGGAGGTGTTCCAGGCCAGTAACCTGAACACGGCCACCATCGACCAGTGGGCCTCGACCGGCTGCACCTGCCAGGAATGGCAGCTGGTGAACACGCAGACCAGCCCGTACCCTGCGCCGCGCGCGGTGAGCGGAGCCGGCATCTTCGTCCACGATCCCTTCATGCTGCGCGACGCCGGCGGCAAGTACTGGCTGTACGGCAGCCACCAGACGCTGGCCACCTCGACCGACCTGAACACCTTCACGCCGTACACCAGCTGCACCACCACGCAGATGGGCGGCTACGCGCCGAACTGCCCGCCGATCGGACCGGACTTCAGTTCGTGGAGCGGCCTGCAGACGCCGAAAGGATGGAACAACGGCGCCAACACCGACATCTGGGCGCCCAGCCTGCTGCTGGCGAACGGCACGTATTACCAGTACTACTCGATACCGTACCTGCCGAGCTCGGGCGCCGAGGCGGTGATCGGCGTCGCCACCAGCTCGGCGCCGCAGGGACCGTGGACCGACAAGGGCTTCGTCACCAAGTCGTGGACCAGCACCACCAACGCGCCGCCGTCCGGCTTCTGGAAGACCACCGACAACGCCATCGATCCGGCGCCGTTCACCGACGCCAGCGGCAACTGGTGGATGGCCTGGGGCTCGTGGACCGACGGCACCCACCTGATGCAATTGAATCCCGCCACCGGCCTGCAGTCGACCACCAACACCACCGTCTACACGCTGGCGCAGCGGGGCTCGCCGACGTCGGCCGAGGAAGGCCCGTTCATCTACTACTACAACGGCTTTTACTATTACTTCGCGCCGATCAACGCCTGCTGCAGCAGCACCTCGCCGTACCGCACCATCGTCGGCCGCTCGGCCAATGTGACCGGGCCGTACGTGGACCGTGGCGGCGTCGCGCTGACCGCGGGCGGCGGCACCATCCTGCTCAGCACCCACGGCAACGTCATCGGGCCGGGCGGCGGCAGCGTGTTCACCGACGCCGGCCACAACAACCGTCCCACCTTCGTCTACCACTACTACGACGGCAACAACAACGGCCGGCCCACGCTGGGCATCAACCCGCTCGGCTTCACCGCCGACGGCTGGCCGTACGTGATCGCGAACTAAGGCTACAGGTAGCGCGCCAGCAGCGCGCGGTCCAGCGACGGGTCCAGCTCGATGCGCACGATGTGGCCGCTGCCCGGCGCCACCGTGATGTCGGCGCCGTCGTCGGCGCGCATGCGCGTGAGCGTCACGTCGCGGTTGCCGCCCGGGTGGATCACCTCGATCCGGTCGCCCACCGCGAAGCGGTTCTTGACCTCGACCCTGGCCCAGCCGTCCTCCACGCCCAGCACGTCGCCGACGTACTGGCTGCGCTCGGCCTCCGAGGCGCCGCGCATGTAGTTCTGGTGCGCCTGCGTGTGGTGCCGCTGGTAGAAGCCGTCGGTGTAGCCGCGGTTGGCCAGGCCTTGCAGCTGGCCCAGCAGGCCGATGTCGAACGGCCGTCCGGCCACCGCGTCATCGATGGCCTGGCGGTAGACCTGGGCCGTGCGCGCCGCGTAGTACAGCGACTTGGTGCGGCCCTCGACTTTGAGCGAGGTGACGCCAATCTTCACCAGCCGCTCGATGTGCTCGACCGCGCGCAAGTCCTTGGAGTTCATGATGTAGGTGCCGTGCTCGTCCTCGATGATCGGCATCAGCTGGCCCGGCCGCTCGGCCTCCTCGATCAAATAGGGCTGGTCGGCCAGCGGATGGCGCGGCTGCTGGTGCAGCGTCGACCACGGCCGGTTGGCTTCCTCCAGCGCCTGCTGGAAGTGCAGCGGGATGATTTTCGTCGGCCCGAGGTCGCCGCTGGCGTCCTCGGCGGCCGGCTGCACCTTGTAGTCCCAGCGGCAGGAATTGGTGCAAGTGCCCTGGTTGGGATCGCGGTGGTTGAAGTAGCCCGACAGCAGGCAGCGGCCCGAGTAGGCGATGCACAGCGCGCCATGCACGAACACTTCCAGCTCCATCTCCGGGCAGCGCTGGCGGATTTCCTCGATCTCGTCGAGCGACAGTTCGCGCGACAGGATCACCCGCGTCAGGCCCATGCGGTGCCAGAACTTGACGTCGGCCCAGTTGACCGCGTTGGCCTGCACCGACAGGTGGATCGGCACGTCAGGCCATTCGTCGCGCACCATCATGATCAGGCCGGGATCGGCCATGATCAGCGCGTCGGGCTTCATGGCGATCACCGGCGCCATGTCGCGCAGGTAGGTCTTGAGCTTGGCGTTGTGGGCGAAGATGTTGGAGGCGACGAAGAACTGCTTGCCGCGCGCGTGGGCGCCATCGATGCCCTCCTGCAGCGCCTGCAGCGTGGAGAAGTCGTTGTTGCGCACGCGCAGGCTGTAGCGCGGCTGGCCGGCGTAGACGGCATCGGCGCCGAAGTCGAAGGCGGCGTGCATCTTGGCCAGCGAGCCGGCGGGGAGGAGGAGTTCGGGGGCGTGGAGCATGACGGATGGGCAAAAGTCAGGCAGTCTATGGCCCCCGCCGTCAAATTTCCTTGACCTGAATCAAAATTCTCCGGATCGGTCTACAGCGATTTGGTGCACAGCTTGAAGTCCGGGTCCTCGTCGTACGGCCGGATCTGGAAGCCCAGGCTGGCCATCAGCTTGAGCATGCCGCTGTTCTTGCATAGCACCAGGCCGTCGATCTCGCTCAGGCCCTTGTCGCGCGCCACGTCCATGATGCCCAGCATCAGCCGCGTGCCCAGGCCCTGGCCGCTGTAGCGGTCGTCCACCAGCAGCGAGAACTCGCAGCTGCTGTGGTCGGGATTGGCGATGTAGCGCGACACGCCGATGATGCTGTCGGTCTCGACGAAGTCGCCGTCCGGCCCCGGCGTGCGCTGCGTGAGCACCGCCACCAGCGCCATCTCGCGGTCGTAGTCGATCAGCGTGTAGCGCGCCAGCATCGGCACCGACAGCTCGCGCAGCGACGAGGCGAAGCGGTAGTAGCGCGACTTCTCCGACAGCCCGCGCACCAGCTCCTGCAGCATCGAGGCGTCGTCCGGCTGCACCGGGCGCAGCGTGTACTGGCCGCCGCCGCGCATCGGCCACTCCTGCGTGTAGCTGGACGGGTAGGGCAGGATGGCGAGGTGGCCGTAGCCGTGCGCCGACGGCGGCGCGGCGTCGATGACAATGCGGGCATCCACCGCCAGCGCGCCGTGTTCGTCGACGATCAGCGGGTTGATGTCCATCTCGCGCAGCTGCGGCAGCTCGCACACCATCTCCGACACCCGCAGCAGCATCTGCTCGATCGCCTCGCGCTGCACCGGCGGCGCGCCGCGCCACTCGCCCAGCGTGTTGGCCGCGCGAACCCGCCCCATCAGGCGCTGCGCCAGGAACAGGTTGAGCGGCGGCAGCTCGACCGCGCGGTCGTCGAGCAGCTCGATCATCGTGCCGCCGGCGCCGAAGCTGATCGCCGGCCCGAACAGGCGGTCGGTGGCCACGCCGATGTACAGCTCGCGCCCGTTGCGCTTGCCGGCCATGCGCTGCACCGTCGCGCCGTTGATGCGCGCCTCCGGCTGCAGGCGGCGCACGGTGGCCATCATGTCGCCGTAGGCGTCGCGCACGGCCGCCGCGTTGAGCAGGTTGAGCACCACGCCCTGCACGTCGGACTTGTGGGCGATGTCGGGCGAGTCGATCTTCAGCGCCACCGGGTAGCCCAGCTGGCTGGCCACCATCATCGCCTCGGCCGCGCTGCGCGCCAGGATGGTCTGCGTGATCGGGATGTGGAAGGCCGCCAGCAGCGCCTTCGATTCCATTTCAGTGAGCACCTTGCGGCGCTCGGCCAGCACGCCTTCGATCAGCAGGCGGGCGCCGTCCAGGTCGGGCTGGGCCAGCTGCGACAGCGGCGGTGGGGTCTGGTGCAGCAGCTGCTGGTTCTGGTAGAACGAGGCGATGTTGGAGAAGCCGTCCACCGCCGCCTCCGGCGTGCGGAAGGTGGCCACGCCGGCCGCGTTGATCAGCTGGCGCGCCTCGGCCACCTGGCGGTCGCCCATCCAGCAGGTCAAGAGCGGCTTGCCGAGGCCGGCATTGAGGGCGCTGACCGCGCGCGCCACCGCCGCCGGATCGCTGCCCAGCTTGGGCGAATAAATCACCAGGATGCCGTCCACCTGGCTGTCGTGGGCGCAGGCCTGCACCGCCGCGCTGAAGGCGTCGGCATCGGCCTCCTCGGTCAGGTCGAGCAGGTTGGTCAGCGTGGCGTGCGGCGGCAGCTTGGGTGCCAGCGCCTGCGCGCCGGCCTCGGACAGTTGCGCCAGTTGCAGGCCCAGCTCGGCGATCCAGTCGGCCGCCAGCACGCCGGGGCCGCCGCCGTTGGTGACCACGGCCAGGCGCGGCCCGACCGGGCGGTAGCGCGAGGCCAGGCACTTGGCGGCGGAGAACAGCTGGACGAAGGTCTTCACGCGGACCGCGCCGGTGCGGCGCAGCGCGGCGTCGAACACCATGTCGCTGGCGACGATGGCGCCGGAGTGGGTCAGCGCGGCCTGCGAGGCGGCCGAGGACTTGCCGGCCTTGAGCACAACCACCGGCTTGGTGTTGGCCGCGCCGCGCAGCGCCGACAAAAAGCGGCGGGCGTCGGTCAGGCCTTCCATGTAGATGACGATGCTTTGCGTGGCCGGGTCGGTGGCCAGGAAGTCCAGCGTCTGCGCCAGGTCGACCGCGGTGTTGGCGCCCAGCGAGACCACGGTGGAAAAGCCCACCGCGTTCTGGCTGCCCCAGTCGAGAATGGCCGAGGTCAGCGCGCCCGACTGCGAGATCAGCGCCAGGCTGCCCGGCTGCGCCAGCTGGCCGGCCACGCTGGCATTGATGTTCAGGCGCGGGCGCTGGTAGCCCAGGCAGTTCGGCCCCAGCAGGTGGATGCCGTGCTTGCGGGCGATGTCGTGCAGCTCGCCGGCCAGCTTGCCGTCGACGCCGCCCGACAGGATCAGCGCGGCGCGGCACTGGATGCGGCCGGCCACCTCCAGCGCGAAGCTCAGCTCGTCGTTGGGCAGGGCGATCACCGCCAGGTCGGCGCGCGACTGGGCCAGGTCGGCCAGCGTGCCGCTCATGCCGACGTCGAGATAGGTCACCGGTCCCGTGAAGCCGCCCTGCTCCAGCTGGGCGCGGATGCCGCGGCCGTAGCAGGTCTGGCTTTCCGGCCGGTCGGCCTGGCCGGCGAAGACCACGATGGACTTGGGCGAGAACAGCGGCGTGAGGTAGTGGGTTTCCATGATGGTGCTGTGGTGAGTGGGTTAGTCGTCCATGCCGAGCAGGACCTTGACGTGGGCCGCCGCGCTGCGCGCCAGCGACGACAGCTCGTAGCCGCCCTCCAGGCAGGAGACGATGCGGCCCTGGCAGTGGCGGGCGGCCACGGCGACGATCTGCTTGGTGACCCAGGCGTAGTCGGCCTCGACCAGGCCGAGGTTGCCCATGTCGTCGTCGCGGTGGCCGTCGAAGCCGGCCGAGATGAAGATCAGCTGCGGCTGGAAGCGCTCCAGCGCCGGCAGCCATTGCTCGGCCACGGCCTGGCGCAGCAGCTCGCCGCCGGAGCGCGCCGGCAACGCCACGTTGACCATGTTGGCGCCGCGCGGCACGTTGCCGCAGAACGGGTACAGCTTGTCCTCGAAGATGGAGCACATCAGCACGCGCTCGTCGTCGCGCAGGATGTCCTCGCTGCCGTTGCCGTGGTGGACGTCGAAATCGACCAGCGCCACGCGCTGCAGGCCGTGCACATTGAGCGCGTGGCGGATGCCGACCGCGGCGTTGTTGAAGAAGCAGAAGCCGCCCGCGGCGCCGTACTCGGCGTGGTGGCCGGGCGGGCGCACGTTGCAGAAGGCGGTGCCGGCGCCCTCGGTCAGCACCAGGTCGGTGGCCAGCACGGCGGCGCCGGCGGCGCGCAGCGCGGCCCGGTAGGTATGCGGGTTCATGCTGGTGTCCGGATCGACCTGCACCGAGCCTTCGCGCGGCGACAGCGCGGCCAGCGTGTGGATGTACAGGCTGGAATGGGCTTGCGCCAGTTGCTGCTCGGTGGCCAGCGGCGCTTCGCACGGCTGCATGAAGTCCAGCAGGCCCTTGATCAGCAACATGTCGCTGACCGCGCCGAGCCGCTCCGGACACTCGGGATGCTGCTCACCCATGGCGTGCTTCAGGCAGTCGGGGTGCGAGATGTAGGCTGGCAGCATCGGGGCCTTGGTATGCGTTGACGAGGATGAAACGAATACAGCGTGAATCGAGTGTAATGATCTCGATCAAACTTTTCGTTGATCCAAGTCAAAGTCTACCTCATGCGGCCAGCGGGGTGCGCAAAGCTGCGGCTGGGCGTTGCTTCGCGCCCAACACCAGGATCCACAGCGCGAAGGCAACCTCGCCCAGCTGGAGAGGGAAGGCGATGCCGGCCACCAGGTCGTTCCATTCCGGGCGCAGCAGGCCGGCGTAGCTCAGCGCCAGGTAGGCGACGCCATTGATGGCCAGCCACACCGCCAGGAAGCGCGGCAGGAAGCCGCTGCGGTACACCAGCGCCGCCAGCGGGAACAGCCACAGGCCCCAGAAGATTTCCGAGGCATAGGTCATCATGCCGTGCACCCGCAGGAACATGGTCGCCAGGCCGTCGCGCTGGACCTTGCTGAAGCCGGCCAGGAAGTCGGGACCCTGCACCAGGATCAGCGTAGCCATGTCGTTGAGCGTGTTGAAGAAATACAGCGGCGTGTCCATGAAGCCCAGCATCAGCATCAGCAGGGCGGTGTTCTTGTTCACGTCGCGGAACAGCCGGTACAGCGTGAAGGTCAGCACCAGGCTGACGGCGCCGGTGACCAGGTCGCCGGCGATGCCGAAGCGGAACAGCTGTTCGTGGGTGGCGATGCCGGCGATGGTCGCGGCGGTGTCGCCGTTGACGAATAGCTTGCTGGGGATGAAGACCAGGCGTAACGGCGCGATCAGGATGACCAGCAGGTAGAAGAGGCCTGCGACCCTGGCGTTTTTGCTGAGTGTGTTCATGCGGCTGCCCTTGGCGAAAGTGGCGCGAGGTACGCGCCCGGGTTAAGAGACTTCGATTTCATGTGTCAACAATATCTGACATATGAAATGAGCGCAAGATAAATTTGATGCGGGCGGTCTAGGGGATGTGGTTGTGGTGCGGGCGGGAGTAGAACCTGAAGCAGTTGCACCCGGCCTCCTTGGACAGGTACATGGCGTGGTCGGCGTCGCGCATCAGCTCCTCCGGGGTGTCCGCGTCGAAGGGCGCCAGCGCGATGCCGATGCTGGCCGAGATGTGGATCGCCTGGTGCCTGACGTGAAACGGCCTTTGCATCTGGCCCAGGATCTTGCGCGCCACGTTTTCCGCGTGGCCGTTCTCGTTCAGGTCCTGCAGGATGATGGTGAACTCGTCGCCGCCGAGGCGGGCGACGGTGTCGCTTTCCCGCACGCAGGCGCGCATGCGCGCCGAGGCGTACTGCAGCACCAGGTCGCCGGCCTCGTGGCCGAACTTGTCGTTGGCCTCCTTGAACTTGTCGAGATCGACGAACAGCAGGGCGATCGGCCCGCCGCTGCGGGTGGCGTGCAGCACCTCCTGCTCCAGCCGGTTGTGAAACAGGCAGCGGTTCGGCAGGCCGGTCAACGGGTCGAAGTTGGCCTGCTTCCAGTTCCGGATTTCCGCCGCCTTGCGGTCGGTGACATTGCGCGAGGTGCCGGCCACGCCGTCCATGCGGCCATTCCTGTCGTAGACCGGTGTGAGGATGTACTCGTACAGGTCGCCGTTGCCGGGCCGGTGCGCGAAGCAGCACTCGCCGCGCACCGGCTGGCCGGTGTGGATGACCTGCTGCACCTGGCGGTCCTTCTCGGCGGCGTTGGGCATGCCGCAGTCCGCGTAGGTTTTCCCGACCAGGTCGCCGAGCTGCATGCCCAGCAATTCAAGAAAGACCTTGTTGGCGTAGGTGAAGCGGCCTTCCAGGTCGAAGATGCAGCTGAGGTCGGGCGTGGACGACAGGATGGCGTCGAACAGGCGGATCTTCTGTTCCTTCTCGTCGTAGTAGCTGTTGACCGAGTCCTTCAGCGCCTGGTCGATCGCCTCGTTGAAGCGCACCAGGTCGACCACGGCCTCCGGCGGCATGGGCTGGTTTTCAGGCAGCTCCTCCCACAGCCGGGTGACGCTGGCGCGCAGCGCCCGGTATTCGGACACCGTCGCGTTCAGCGTGAAGCCGGATTCCTCGCGCGCCGCGCCGTGCATGGTGGCCGCGCTGATCTCCGTCCCCGGCAGCTTGTGCCCCATGGACTTCTCGATCTGTTCGAGCGCCGATTCCGGGATCAGCAGATCGGCGGCGATGGTTTCCAGCATCAGCCTGGCGTGATCGATCAGGACCTCGCGGTTGAACTTGCGCTTTTCGGGAACCAGGGTGGAGGCAAACTCGGCCCACTTGTCGAGTATGACGTCCATGTTGGCCAGGATGAAGTGTGAAAGTCGCATATTTTTATCTCTTTCAAGGCGGAGAAGCGTCTACTTGACTTGGACTGGCGGTGGCGATAATAGTTCGGGCCGAGCGCCAGCGGGACCTTTGCTAGAATCGCATCTTCCTCATGTTCAGGGGCGTGAGCCGATGAAAAAAATTCTGATGGTTGGTGTTTTGCTGGCGTCGCTGTGCGCCGGCGCGCAGGCGCAGGAGTGCAAGAGCCAGGCGGAGTATGCCAAGGCGCGGGAGGTGATCAAGGACCTGGGCCGCATCGTCGCGCCGTCCGGCGTGCAGGAAGCCTACAAGGCCAGGATCGGCGGCATCGACCAATGGATCAACGTGCGCGGGCAAGACAAAGACAATCCCGTGATCCTGTTCGTCCATGGCGGTCCGGCCTCGCCGCTGATTCCGGCTATCTGGCAGTTCCAGCGTCCGCTGGAAGAGTACTTCACCATCGTCAATTACGACCAGCGCGGCGCCGGCAAGACCTTCAACGAAACCGCGCCGGACACGCTCAGCGACAGCATCCACATCCCGCGCTACATCGACGATGCGATCGAAGTCGCCGGGTACATCAAGGCCCGCTACCACAAGAACAAGGTGATCCTGATGGGCCACAGCTGGGGCACGGTGATCGGCATGGGCGCGGCGCTGAAGCGGCCGGACCTTTTCTTTGCTTACGTCGGCATCGGCCAGGTGATCAGCACCCAGGAGAATGAGCGCATCAGCTTTGACTACGCGGTCGAGCAATCGAAGGCGCACAACAACGAGAAGGCCATCAAGGAGCTGGCGGCCATTGCGCCGTATCCCGGCGACCAGCCGCTCACCCGCGAGCGTATCGTCACGGAGCGTACCTGGGCACAGTATTACGGTGGCTTGAGCGCCTATCGCGACAGTTCGGATTACTTCTATGAGGCAGGCAAGCTGTCGCCGGAGTATAACGACTGCGACGTCAGCGCCATTGACGCCGGCAACGTATTCTCGCTGGGCCGCCTGCTGCCGGAGTTCCTCCGCGTCGACTACCGCAACGTGCGCAGCTTCCCGATCCCGGTGGTGATGTTCATGGGCCGCAACGACTACACCACGCCGTCGGTGCCGACCGAGCAGTGGCTCAAGCGGGTCAAGGCGCCGTACAAGCGCGGTGTGTGGTTCGAGCATTCGGCCCACATGATCCCTTGGGAGGAGCCGGGCAAGACCTTGGTCAGCCTGCTGGAGACGGTGCGGCCGCTGGCGGTGGCGCCGTCCAAACGCAAGTAGCTGCCCGGGATTTTTTGCTTGGCATGACAGCCTGCCTGTTAAGGGCTATCATCAGCCTATCGCTACGAACAACGCTTGGATCAAGGTTTCTGAAAGGGGACAGTGGTGGCTAAAAGGATCAGCAGTTCTATCGTAGGTGAGAAGAGGGCCAAGAAGACGACAGCTAATGTGGCTGGAAAGGTCGAGCTGTTAGTTCATAAGGCATCGGCGTCCAAGCCTCCAACTGGTAAGACTTACAAAGTGACGCTCGCGCGCGCTAAGGGGAGAGGCCATACGGTTGTCATATCTGCACCTGGCAAGGTTCTCGAAGCGAACACCACCTTGGAGCCAGGAAAGATCGTGAAGTTGAATCTGTCTCGGAGAAACCTGGTAGGCAAACATCCCGAGGTTCACCACCTTCCGGCACCCGAGACCACGTTGAAGCTCGATGACGAAACGCGAAAGTCGCTTTTGGCCTCGATGGTGCTAATCTGATGGTCCTCGCCGTGAATAAACCGGCTGACTACGATGACCGAGTCTTCCTAAATTGCCCGTTCGACGCCAAGTTCAAGCCTCTTTTCGACGCGATCGTCTTTACGATTCACGATCTTGGCTTTCAGGCTCGGCACGCGCTGATTGACAATTCCAACGTCGTTCGCGTTGAGCGCATTGCTAATGAGATTGCCACCGCCAAGTACTCGCTCCATGACATGAGCCGCGTGCAGTTGGGAAAGAACAAGCTACCTCGCTTTAACATGCCATTTGAGGCCGGAATCGCCTATGCAATGCATACGATAAATCCATATCGATGGGATCATCACATTGGCATACTGGATGGGGTTCAGTACCAACACAACGCAAGCATCAGTGACCTCGCGGGGTTGGACACCAAGGTCCATGAGGATGATCCCGTTAAGGCAATTAGCTGTGTTCGGGATTTCCTCCGTAAGAAGTCTGCGCGTACGCTGCCGGGGGCTAAGCATGTAGCTGATCGCTATCTCGCATTTCAGGGTACTTTAGCTGCGGCCGCCAAGAAAAACAAAGTCAAGCTGAGCGAACTTAAATCCTGGAATTACGCAAACGACCTTCAGGACCTGATGGCTAGGTGGATACTCCAGAACCCATCGTAGAGCGCGAGCGACCGCTCTTGGTTTTGGGCAGAAACTACGATGATTTTCTCTTCCGGAAACAAAAACGCCAACCTGCATGGGTTGGCGTTCTGTTTTGACACTGTTCTTGGTGGCCCGGGGCGGAATCGAACCACCGACACAAGGATTTTCAATCCTCTGCTCTACCAACTGAGCTACCAGGCCAAGGAGCAGAATTATAGCAGGCTTAAGAGAAAATGCAAGGAAGAATTTCTCAGCCGCACAAACGCTATAATGTCCGGATGACTATTCCATCCTCCCCCGCCGCGCGCGTTACCGAGAGTGATATCTGTATCGTTGGCGATGGCGCGATCGCCAAGACCGCCGCGCTGGGCCTGGCCCAGGCCGGCTTCAGTGTCACGCTGCTCGGTCCGCCGTCGCCGCCGGCCCGGCCGGCCGCCGCCGATCCCGGCTGGGATGCGCGGGTTTATGCGTTGAACCACACCGCCCACGACCTGCTGTCGTCGCTGAAGGTCTGGCAGGCGCTGGACCACGCCCGCGTGGCGCCGGTGGACGCCATGATCGTCCACGGCGACGGCGCCCAGGCGGGCGCCCTGGCCTTCGACGCCTACGGCGCCCACGCCGGCACGCTGGCCTGGATCATGGAAGACCGCAATATAGGCCAAGCCCTGGACGCCGCCCTGAAATTCGCGCAGAACGTGCGCATGGTCCAAGGCCGCGCCACCGGCCTGCTGCGCGGCGACGACAGCGCCTCCGTGCACCTGGACGACGGCTCCAGCATCAAGGCCGCGCTGGTGGTCGGCGCCGACGGCGCCCAGTCGTGGGTGCGCGGCCAGTGCGACATCGGCCTCGATTACCGCAGCTACAACCAGCGCGCGGTGGTCTCCAACTTCGCCTGCGCCAAGCCGCATCACGGCGCCGCCTATCAATGGTTCACCGGCGCCGAGGGCATCGTCGCGCTGCTGCCGCTGCCGGGCGACCAGGTGTCGCTGGTGTGGTCGGCGCCGGAAGCGCTGGCCGACACGCTGCGCGCCGAATCGGCCCAGCAGATCGCCGACCGCCTGGCCGTCTACGCCGCCGACAAGCTGGGCGCCCTGACGCCGCTGCAGCCGGAGCTGGTGCGCGACTTCCCGCTGCGCCTGATCCGCCCGCACGCCATGAGCGCGCCGCGCGTGGCGCTGGTGGGCGACGCCGCGCATGTGGTTCATCCGCTGGCCGGCCATGGCATGAACCTGGGCTTCGCCGACGTGGCGCAGTTGGTCAAGACCCTGGGCGAGCGCGAAGCGCAGCGCGGCATCGGCGATAGCCGCGTGCTGGCCCGCTACGAGCGCGCCCGCAAGGAAGACGTGCTGTTGATGCAGCTCACCACCGATGGCCTGGCGCGCCTGTTCGGGGCGGATATCGAGCCACTGCGCGTGGTTCGTAATTTCGGATTAAACTTGCTGGATAAATTACCTGTGCTGAAGCGCCGCCTGATCTCCCACGCGATGGGAAAATAGGCCGGCGCCAGCGGGTTCGTGTCGTCATCGGAGATGTTATGAGAAAAAGTAAGACCGTTTTGCTGTTGTTGTCGGCGCTGATGGCGTCCTGCGTGAGCGCGGAGACCCCGTCCACGGATGCGATCAAGAAGCTGGTCGAACCGCGCCTCGGCGCGAACGTGAAAGTCGATTCGGTCAAGGAAACGCCATATGCCGGCCTGTATGAAGTCCGCATCGGCAATGACATCCTGTACACCGACAAGACAGGCACGTATCTGTTCTCCGGCCACGTGTTCAATCTCACCACCAGCACCGACCTGACCAAGGAACGGCTGGAAGAGATCAACAAGATCAAGTTCTCCGACCTGCCGCTGGATAAAGCCATCAAGACCGTCAAGGGCGACGGCAAGCGCGTGATCGCGGTGTTCGAGGATCCCAACTGCGGCTACTGCAAGCGCTTCCGCCAGACCACGCTGAAGGAGACCGATAACATCACGGTCTACACCTTCATGTACAACATCCTGGCCGACGACTCGTTCACCAAGTCGAAGAACATCTGGTGCGCGCCGGACCGCAGCAAGGCCTGGGACGACTGGATGGTCAACAACAAGGCCGCTCCCGCCGCGGCGGAAGCCTGCGAATCGCCGAACCAGGATGTGCTGGAGCTGGGCCACAAGCTGGGCGTCTCCGGCACCCCGGCCATCTTCTTCGCCGACGGCACCCGCGTGCCTGGCGCGATCGACACCAAGGCTCTTGAAGAGAAGTTCGCCAAGATCAAACAATAACAGCAGCCAAACCAGCGCATCGCCCATAGGAGAACCGAATGATCACTTTGAACATCAATGGTAAAGACATGCAGGTAGACGCCGATCCTTCGACGCCGATACTGTGGGCTTTGCGCGATAACCTGAACATGACCGGGACCAAGTTCGGTTGCGGCGCGGCGTTGTGCGGCGCCTGTACCGTGCATCTGGGCGGCCAGCCTGTCCGTTCGTGCGTGACGCCGATTTCGGCCGCCGCCGGCCAGAAGATCACCACCATTGAGGCGATGGAGTCCGACAAGGTCGGCAAGGCCGTGCAGGCGGCGTGGGTCAAGCTGGATGTGCCCCAATGCGGCTACTGCCAGAGTGGCCAGATCATGAGCGCGACCGCTCTGCTGCGCACCAATAAAACCCCTTCCGACGCCGAAATCGACAACGCCATGAGCGGCAATATCTGTCGGTGCGGGACCTACCAGCGCATCCGCGCAGCCATCAAAGACGCAGCTAAAACCATCGCCTAAGGAGAATCGCATGCGTATCGAATGGATTAACCAGGAATCGGTGGCGGGTGCGGAGACTTCGGGCGGCGTGTCGCGCCGCAGCTTCATGAAGGCGGGCGCGGTGGCGGGCGGTGGTTTGGTGCTGGGCTTCTTCATGCCGGGCGCGGGCCGTTTCGCCAATGCGCAGCAGCCTCCGGCCAAGGTGTATCAGCCGAACGCCTTCCTGCATATCGCGCCGGACAACAGCGTGACGGTGCAGGTCAACCGGCTGGAATTCGGCCAGGGCGTACAGACCTCGCTGCCGATGCTGATCGCCGAAGAACTGGACGCGGACTGGTCGAAGGTCAACGGCGCGCTGGCGCCGGCCGGCGACCAATACAAGGATCCGCTGTTCGGCATCCAGATCACGGGCGGTTCGGGCAGCATCGCCCACTCCTACACCCAGTACCGCGAGATCGGCGCCAAGGCACGCGCGATGCTGATCGCGGCGGCGGCCCAGGAATGGAAGGTCGCGCCGGACCAGGTCAAGACTTCGAAAGGCATGCTGATTGGCCCCGTCGGCCAGAAAGCCACCTTCGGCGCGATGGCCGATGCGGCCATGAAGCAGCCGGTGCCCGCCACCGTGAAGCTGAAGGATCCCAAGGATTTCAACTTCATCGGCAAACCGATGAAGCGCCTGGACGCGAAAGACAAATCGACCGGCAAGCAGCAATTCGGCATGGACTTCAAGGCGCCGCACAGCAAGGTCGCCGTGGTGGCGCGGCCGCCGGTGTTCGGTGCCAAGGTCGCCAAGTTCGACGCGTCGAAGGCCAAGGCTATCAAGGGCGTGATCGAAGTGATGGAAGTGAAGACGGACCGCGGCGGCAGCGGCGTGGCGGTGGTGGCCGACGGCTACTGGCCGGCCAAGATGGGCCGCGAGGCGCTGGTCATCGATTGGGACACCAGCGGCGTGGAAAAGGTCAGCACCGACAAGCAGCTGGCCGAGTTCAAGGCGCTGGCGCAGAAACCCGGAACGCCGGCGCGCAAGGGCGACACGTCCAAGCTGGCCGGCGCGGCGAAGAAGATCTCCGCCGTCTATGAATTCCCGTACCTGGCGCATGCGCCGATGGAGCCGCTGAACTGCGTGGTCGACCTGCGCGCGGACGGCTGCACCGTGTGGGCCGGTTCGCAGTTCCAGACGATGGATCAAGGCGCAGTCGCCGCCACCGCCGGCTTGAAGCCGGAGCAGGTGGTGCTGAATACGATGATGGCCGGCGGTGGCTTCGGCCGCCGCGCCGTGCCGACCTCGGATTACCTGGTGGAGGCGGTCAATATCGCCAAGGCCTGGAAGGCCGCCGGCAAGACGGAGCCGATCAAGGTGATCTGGAGCCGCGAGGACGACATCAAGGGCGGCTACTACCGTCCGTCGCACGTGCACCGCGCCGACATCGGCATGGACGACAAAGGCAATATCGTGGCGTGGGATCACGTCATCGTCGGCCAGTCCATCCTCGCCGGCACGCCGTTCGAGCCGATGATGGTCAAGGACGGCATCGACTCCACCATGGTCGAGGGCATGGGCGAACCATATGAAGTGCCGCTGAACCTGAGCGTGCATAACGCCAAGGCAAACGTGCCGGTGTTGTGGTGGCGCTCCGTCGGCTCCACGCACACGGCCTTCGTGATGGAGACGCTGATCGACGAAGCCGCGCACGCCGCCAACATGGACCCGGTCGCGTATCGCAAGAAGCTGCTGGGCGAGAAGGGCAAGCGTCACATCGCCGCGCTGGACCTGGCGGTCGCCAAGTCCGGCTATGGCAAGAAGGCTTTACCTAAAGGCCAGGCTTGGGGCATGGCGGTGCATGAGTCGTTCAACACCGTGATCGCGTATGTGGTGGTGGCGTCCGTGAAGGACGGCACGCCCAAGCTGCACAAGGTCACGGCCGGCGTGCACTGCAACCAGGCGGTCAATCCATTGACGATCGAAGCGCAGATCCAGGGCGCGGCCTTGATGGGCCTGGGCATGACGCTGCCTGGCGCCGCCATCACGCTCAAGGATGGCGTGGTGGACCAGCAGAACTTCAGCGACTACACGGTGGCGCGCATGACGGACATGCCGGTGATCGATGTGCACATCGTGCCGTCGAACGATCCGCCGACCGGCATGGGCGAACCTGGCCTGCCGCCATTGGCGCCGGCCTTCGCCAACGCGCTGTTCAAGTTGACCGGCAAGCGTTTGCGCAAGCTGCCGTTCGATCTGGCCAGCGCTTGAGCCGCGCTGGATGGCACTGGTAGGGATATTGCTGGCAGCCGGGCGGGGTAGGCGTTTCGACCCGTCCGGCGTACAAAACAAACTGCTGCAACCGCTGGAGAATGGCGACGCCGTCGTCGCCGCCAGCGCAAAGAACATGCTGGCCGCGCTGCCGCGCGTGGTGGCCGTGGTCCGCCCGGACGACGGCCAGGTGGCGGCGCTGCTGGGCCGCCTGGGTTGCGAGGTGCGCGTGTGCGCGGATGCCGATCTTGGCATCGCCGCCTCGCTGACCACGGCGATCGACTACACCCGGGGCGCGGAAGGCTGGCTGATAGGCCTGGGCGACATGCCCCATGTGCGGCCTGATACCATGCGGGCCCTGGCCGCGACCATCGAACGGGGCGCCCGCATCGCGGCGCCCATCCATGAAGGACGGCGCGGCAATCCGGTCGCCTTCAGCAGTTATCATTTGCCGTTGCTGCTGGCGCTGGAAGGCGACCAGGGCGCGCGCGAGATCTTAAAAAGCCATGCGGTGAGCGAGCTGATAGTCGACGATGTCGGCGTGGTGCGCGATATCGATACGCCGGGCGATTTGTAAAACAAGGACCGAGATGAAGAAACCGAACAAGAATACCCCGGCGATCGCCTACAGCATCGTCGGACACGACCTGGCCGCCCACCTGTTCCACGTCACGCTGACGGTGGACGCGCCGGCCGAAGGCGGCCAGGTGTTCGCCCTGCCGGCCTGGATCCCGGGCAGCTACATGATCCGCGAATTCTCGCGCAACATCGTGCGCATCCGCGCCGAGTCGAACGGCGAGCCGGTGGCACTGGCCAAGCTGGATAAGCACTCGTGGCAGGCCGCGCCGCTGAAGGATCACGCGGCCTCGCTGACGCTGCATTACGAAGTCTATGCCTGGGACATGTCGGTGCGCGCCGCGCATCTGGACCAGAACCACGCCTTCTACAACGGCACCAGCGTGTTCCTGCGCGTGCTGGGACAGGAAGACCAGCCGCACGTGGTGGACATCCAGCGCCCGGCCGACGAAGCGGCCAAGACCTGGCGCGTGGCGACCTCGCTGCCGGAACTGAAAGCGAAACGTTATGGTTTTGGCACCTACGTCGCCTCGAACTACGACGAGTTGATCGACCATCCGGTGGAGCAGGGCGACTTCGCGCTGGCCACGTTCAAGGCGCATGGCATCCCGCACGACGTCGTCATCAGCGGCCGGGTACCCAACCTGGACCTGCCGCGCCTGAGCGCCGACCTGAAAAAGATCTGCGAAACCCAGATCGCCTTCTTCGAACCGAAGGCCAGGAAGGCGCCGATGGACCGCTACGTCTTCATGACGCGGGCCGTCGGCGACGGTTACGGCGGCCTGGAACACCGCGCCTCGACGGCGTTGATCTGCGCCCGCGCCGACCTGCCGAGCACGGCGTCGGCCAGCAAGGATATCAGCGACGGTTATCTGCAATACCTCGGCCTGTGCAGCCATGAATACTTCCATACCTGGAATGTGAAGCGTATCAAGCCGGCGGCCTTTGCTCCATATAACCTGCAGGTCGAGAACTACTCGCCGCTGCTTTGGTTGTTTGAAGGCTTTACCAGTTATTACGACGATTTAATGCTGGTGCGCGCCGGCGTTATTGCCGAACCGGCTTATTTCAAATTGCTGGGTAAAACCATCGGCAGCGTATTGCGCGGCAGCGGCCGCACCAAGCAAAGCGTGGCTGATTCCAGTTTCGATGCTTGGGGTAAATATTATCGCCAGGATGAGAATGCGCCGAATTCGATCATCAGTTATTACACCAAAGGCTCGCTGATTGCGTTGGCGCTGGATTTGAGTATCCGCGCTAAAACCGGCGGCAAGAAATCGTTGGACGATGTGATGCGCGCATTATGGCAACGCTATGGCCGCGATTTTTACGAAGGCGGCGGACGCGGAGTTACTCCTGCCGAAGTGGAAGCATTATTCGATGAAATCAGCGGCGGCCGATTCAAGCCGTTCTTTGATAAATATATTCGTGGCACGGAAGATTTGCCATTGGCGAAAATGCTGGCGCCATTCGGCGTTAAATATAATGACGAGCGTAAATCGGCCAAGCCCAGCCTCGACGTTAATCTCGGCAAGGATGGCAATGACTGCAAATTATCCAGCGTCCACGAGAATGGCGCCGCGCACCAGGCGGGCTTGTCGGCCGGCGATATATTGATGGCGGTGGATGGATTGCGCGTTACCGCCACCAATCTGGAAGCGCTGCTTTCCCGCTATGGCGTGGGATCGGAAATTGAAGTCCACGCCTTCCGCCGCGACGAATTAATGACCTTCACCGCAACGCTGCAAGGCGACCGGGTTCCGGGCATCAGCCTGTCGCTGGACCCTGCTGGCAAGAAATCCACCGGCCCGTTGCGACCCAGCGCCGCACGTTAATTCCTGAGTCCGGGGCGAGTCCCCGGATTTTTTTGCCCTATCCATGCCAGAAATTGGCACGTACTAGCCACATTCCGGCATGTATTGGGGCTTTACGGGGTCGTTGTAGGCTTAATCCTACGTCTGGGTCGGGTTCTGGTTTAGAATTTGGCTGAGCTTTTTTGCCCCGAGGATAGACCCGCAAGTGTTCCAACTTGATTCCGCCACGATTATTCTGATGTCGACGCTGATGGCCGGCGCGATGAGTGTCGTCCTTTATTCCGCCCACGTCAGTTTTCCAGCTGAGATCAAGGGCCTGAATTATTGGGCGGCGGGATTGGTATCGCTGGCCAGCGGTGCGTTTTTATTCAGCTTGAGGCACAGCGGCATCAACCAAACGCTGGTATTGCTTAGCGCCAATTCGGCCTTGGTTTGGGGCGTGGGGCTGGCGATGGTCGGTACGCGGAAATTTTATGGACAGGCGCCGGCCTGGTGGCTATTTCACCTGGTTTGGTTATTGGCCATGCTGGGTGTCGGATATTGGTTGTTAATTCAACCGAATTTCGCCGTGCGCGTCGCCGTATTTTCTTTTCTGATTTCCATATTTTATATAAATCAGATTCTGGTGGTGTGGCGCCATGGCGAGCGTCATTTCTCCACCATATTTTTCGGCTCGTTATTGCTGTTTCAAACGCTGGTGGTATTAACGCGGGGAGTTATGGCGTTATTATTCGGCGGCGTCCAGGTTGATCTGACTGCTGTCGGGCCATTTCAGAGTCTTTATCTGGCGGCCGGCCAATTCATGGTATTGCTGCTTGCCGTGGGTTTCAAGGCGGTGACCACGCGGCATCTGCAAGCCATACTGGAACGCCGCTCCACGCTCGATCCCCTGACACAGGTTTTAAACCGTCGCGGTTTCGCCGATATTTACGCGAAAGAGCACGCGTTGATGCGGCGTGAATCCACCGCCATGACGATGCTCAGCATCGATCTGGATTATTTTAAGAAGATTAATGACTGTTACGGCCACGCTACCGGCGACCGGGTTTTAATCGATGTGGCGGAAGTCATCGGCAAGGCGCTGCGGATATCCGATCACGTGGCCCGTTTCGGTGGCGAAGAGTTTATTGTTTTGCTGCCGGTGACTGGCGTGGATTGGGGCCGGGATATCGCCGAGCGCATCCTGGCCGCCGTGCGCGAACCGGGCCGCGCAGGTTTGCCCGCCTACACCGTCAGCATTGGCATTGCATGCCAGATAAGTTCCGACGAGGACCTGGACGCCATCCTGATGCGCGCCGACGAGGCGCTGTACCGCGCCAAGGAGCGTGGGCGCGACCGTATCGAGATCGCGCCGACGCCGGTGCCGCCCTTGAAGGCGATTAAAGCCTAGTTAAACAGGCGCGCCAGTTCCGCACCCGGATCGGGCGCGCGCATGAAGGCTTCGCCGACCAGGAAGGCGTGCACATTCGCCTCGCGCATGCGTTTGACGTCGTCCGGGACCATGATGCCGGATTCGGTGATGACCAGTTTATCCGCCGGAATGCGGTCCAACAGGCCCAGCGTGTTCTCCAGCGACACCTCGAAAGTGCGCAGATTGCGGTTATTGATGCCCAACAGCGCAGTTTTCAGGCGCAGCGCGGCGGTCAGTTCGTCGCCGTCGTGGGTTTCCACCAGCACGCCCATGCCCAATTCGTGGGCGCAGGCTTCCATTTCCGCCATCAGGCCATGGTCCAGCGCCGAGACGATCAGCAGGATGGCGTCGGCGCCCATCGCGCGCGCTTCGTAGATCTGGTACATATCGATCATGAAGTCCTTGCGCAGCACCGGCAGCGAACAGGCGGCGCGCGCCTGCTGCAGATACGCCACCGAACCCTGGAAGAACTGCTCGTCCGTCAGCACCGACAGGCACGCGGAGCCATGGGCCTCGTAGCTGGCGGCGATGTCGGCGGGGCGGAAGTCGGCGCGCAGCACGCCTTTCGACGGCGACGCTTTTTTTACTTCGGTGATCACGCCAGCCTTGCCGGCGGCGATCTTCCCGCGCAGGCTGGCCTCGAAGCCGCGCAGGCCGGCGCGCAGTTCGGCGTTGCTCTCAACGTCGGCGCGCAGGCTGGCGAGGCTGCGGTGTTTTTTGGCGGCGGCGACTTCGTCGGCTTTGACTGCAAGGATTTTGTTCAGGATGTCGGACATGATGAGCCTAAGATGAATGTGGTTTGGCCAGCGGCCGCCCTCAGTTGGAATTGCCGAGGCTTTGCGTGACCTGCACGAACTGCTCGACCTTGCGCATCGCGTCGCCGGAGCTGACGGCTTTGCGCGCGCGCGCCAGGCCGTCCTCGATCGAGCTGGCCACGCCGGCCGCGTACAGCGCGGTGCCCGCGTTGAGCGCCACGATATCGTAGGCCGCGCCAGGTTCGCCGCGCAGCGCTTCCATCATTTTCGCTTTCGACTCCGCCGCATCGGCCACTTTCAGGTTGCGGCTGGCGATCATCTGCAGACCGAAGTCTTCGGGATGGATTTCGTATTCGCGGATCTCGCCGTTAATCAGTTCGCCGACCAGCGTGCCGGCGCCCAGCGAGACTTCGTCCATATTGTCGCGGCCATAGACCACGATGGCATGCTGCGCGCCCAGGCGCTGCAGCACCCGCACCTGGATACCCACCAAGTCGGCGTGGAACACGCCCATCAGGATATTCGGTGCGCCGGCCGGATTGGTCAGCGGCCCCAGGATGTTGAAGATGGTACGCACGCCCAGCTCGCGGCGCACCGGCGCCGCATGCTTCATCGCGGCGTGGTGGTTGGGTGCGAACATGAAGCCGATGCCGGTCTGCGCGATCGATTGCGCGATCTGCTCGGGCTTGAGGTTGATGTTGGCGCCCAGCGATTCGATCACGTCGGCGCTGCCGGACGACGACGACACGCTGCGCCCGCCGTGTTTGGCCACGCGCGCGCCGGCCGCCGCGGCGACGAACATCGACGCCGTGGAGATGTTGAAGGTATGCGCGCCGTCGCCGCCGGTGCCGACAATGTCGAGCAGGCCGGTGGTGTCGGCCATCGGCACCTTGGTGGAGAACTCGCGCATCACTTGCGCGGCGGCGGCGATCTCGCCGATGGTTTCTTTTTTAACGCGCAGGCCCATGGTCAGGGCGGCGATCATGGTCGGCGACATTTCGCCGGACATGATCTGGCGGAACAGGTGCAGCATCTCGTCGTGGAAAATCTCGCGGTGTTCGATGCAGCGCAGCAGTGCTTCTTGATGGGTGATAGGCATGGCTATTCCTTCTCTGAATTTGGGCGTGGGCGCGCGCGGCGGCGCGCCGGTACGAACAGCGCTGGTCAGCGGACCAGGAAGTTCTTCAACAGTGCGTGACCGTGTTCCGACAAGATGGACTCGGGGTGGAACTGCACGCCCTCGATGTCGTAATCCTTGTGGCGCACGCCCATGATTTCACCGTCGTCCGTCCACGCCGTGACCTCCAGGCAGGACGGCAGCGAGCTGCGCTCGATGGCCAACGAGTGATACCGGATCACCGTGAAGGGGGAGGGCAGGTCCTTGAAGACGCCCACGCCCGTATGCGCGATTACAGAAGTTTTGCCATGCATGACCTGCTTGGCGCGGATGACTTTTCCGCCGAACGCTTCGCCGATGGCCTGGTGGCCCAGGCACACGCCCAGTATCGGCTTCTTGCCGGCGAAGTGCTTGAGCACCTCGATCGAAATACCGGCTTGCGACGGATCTTTCGGGCCGGGCGAAATGCAGATGTGGTCCGGGTTCAGCGCTTCGATTTCCGCGATCGTGATTTCGTCGTTGCGGTACACGCGCACATCCTCACCCAGCTCGCCGAAGTACTGCACGATGTTGTAGGTGAAGGAGTCGTAGTTGTCGATCATTAGCAGCATCTCAGATCTCCCCATCCAGGCCATCTTGCACTTGTTCGGCGGCGCGCAGCACGGCGCGCGCCTTGTTTTCAGTTTCCTGCCATTCCATCTCCGGTATCGAGTCGGCGACGATGCCGGCGGCGGCCTGCACATGCAGCATGCCGTCCTTGATCACGCCGGTGCGGATCGCGATCGCCACGTCCATCTCGCCGCCGAAGGACAGGTAGCCGCAGGCGCCGCCGTAGATGCCGCGCTTGGAGATTTCCAGTTCGTCGATGATTTCCATCGCGCGCACTTTCGGCGCGCCGGTCAGCGTGCCGGCTGGGAAGGTGGCGCGCAGCACGTCCAGGTTGGACAGGCCGGCTTTCAGCTTGCCCTCGACGTTGGAGACGATGTGCTGCACATGCGAGTATTTTTCGATGACCAGGCGGTCGGTGACCTTGACGCTGCCGATCTCGGAGATGCGGCCCAGGTCATTGCGGGCCAGGTCGATCAGCATCACGTGTTCGGCGATTTCTTTCGGATCGGCCAGCAGTTCCGTCGCCAGTTCGGCGTCGCGCTCCGGCGTCGCGCCGCGCGGGCGGGTGCCGGCGATGGGACGCAGCGTGACTTTCTTCTCGCCGTCCGGCAGCGTCTCGTTGCGGACCAAAATCTCCGGCGACGCGCCGACGATCTGCATGTCGCCGAAATTGTAGAAGTACATATACGGCGACGGATTCAGCGAACGCAGCGCGCGGTACAGCGACAGCGGCGAATCGACATAAGGCTTGCGCAGGCGCTGGCCGATCTGCACCTGCATCAAGTCGCCGGCCATCACGTATTCGTGGGCCTTGGCGACCGCCTTCAGGTATTCCTCTTTCGGGAAGTCGCGCGTGATGTCGGTGCGTACCGAGGCGCTGGTCACCGGCGCGTCCAGGCCGCGGCGCAGCATCATGCGCAGGTCTTTCAGGCGCTGGCGCGCTTTGGCATACGACTCCGGCTGCGTGGTGTCGGCATAGACGATCAGATACAGCTTGCCGGACAGGTTGTCGATGACGGCCAGTTCCTCGGTCACCATCAGCTGGATGTCGGGCAGGCCCAGGTCATCCTTCGGCTGCGAGTGGGCCAGCGTTTTTTCGATGTGGCGCACCGTGTCGTAGCCGAAGTAGCCGGCCAGGCCGCCGCAGAAGCGCGGCATGCCGGGACGCAGCGCGACCTTGAAGCGCTTCTGGTAGGTCTCGATGAATTCGAGCGGGTTGCCTTCGTGGGTCTCGATCACCGTGCCGTTCTTGACGATCTCGGTGCGCGTGCCGAAGTTGCGCAGCACCGTCGTCGCCGGCAGGCCGATGAAGGAGAAGCGCCCGAAACGCTCGCCGCCGACCACCGATTCAAGCAGGAAGGTGTTCTTGCCGGCGTTCTGGGTCTGGGCCAGTTTCAGGTACAGCGTGAGCGGGGTTTCGAGGTCGGCGAAAGCTTCGGCGATCAGCGGGATGCGGTTGTAGCCGTCGGTGGCCAACGATTTGAATTCGAGTTCGGTCATGTCTTCTCTCCATGCCGCCAAGGGCGTGGTTGTGGCTTGGCGGTGGTTTGTCAAAAAACCTGTCGGACGCGCGGATGCGGACGACAGCAATCAGTTCGGCTTAGTTTTGCCAGGATTGCCAGCGTCGCCAAAGCCAGGCCTCAATCGAGCCGGTTTGGTTGACGTTGTGTTTTTTGGTGAGAGACATGTTGGTCAGGTTAGTTCAGCTAAGGGTTAGTTTTGCGAACGTATCAGGCTGGACGCTTCCAGCAATGTGGCTACTATACCATCGGAATCCGTTTTGTGTATAGCTTCTCCGTGATTGTAACCGTAAGGTACCGTCAACACCGGGCAACCCGCTGCCCGTGCGGCTTGCGCGTCGTTCGAGGAGTCGCCGATGGCCACCACCTGCGCCGGCGCCAGGCCGAAATCGGCGCACACCGTTTGCAGCGGCAGCGGATCGGGCTTCTTGCGCGGCAGCGAATCGCCGCCGTAGACCACGTCGAAAAATCCGTCCAGGCCTTTCAGTTTGAGCAGCGGCGTGGTGAACGAGATTGGCTTGTTGGTTACACAGGCCAGGCGCAGGCCCTGCGCCTTCATCGCCGTCAGGCCTTCGATCACGTCGGGATACAGTGCGCTGTGATTGCCGTTGATGCTCAGGTAGTGGCGCTGGTAGGCGTCCATCGCCGCGTCGAAATGCGCTTCCACGCGGGCCGCGTCCCAGTCCAGCCCCAGCACGGAGCGGATCAGGTTTTCCGAGCCTTTGCCGACCATCAGCGCGATCTGGTCCTGCGAGATCGGTTGCAGGTCCAGCTCCGCGCGCATGCCGTTGATCGCGACGTGGAAGTCGGGGATCGTGTCCAGCATGGTGCCGTCGAGGTCGATGATTGCGGCGCGTACGCCTGCCAGCACGCTCATGTTTACACCGTCGCCAGTTGGGCGCGCATGGCGTCGATGACGGCCTTGTAGTCCGGCTTGCCGAAGATGGCGGAGCCGGCCACGAAGGTGTCCGCGCCTGCCGCCGCTGCTGCGGCGATGTTGTCGATCTTGATGCCGCCGTCCACTTCCAGCAGGATGTCGCGGCCCGATTCGTCGATCAGGCGGCGCGCTTCGGCGATCTTCTTCAGCGCCTGCGGAATGAATGACTGGCCGCCGAAGCCTGGGTTGACCGACATGATCAGGATCATGTCGATCTTGTCCATCACGTGTTCCAGGTAGCTCAGCGGCGTGGCAGGGTTGAACACCAGGCCGGCCTTGCAGCCGTGGTCGCGGATCAGCTGCAGCGAGCGGTCGATATGGTCCGACGCTTCAGGGTGGAAGGTGATGATGTTGGCGCCAGCCTTGGCGAAGTCCGGGATGATGCGGTCGACCGGTTTGACCATCAGGTGCACATCGATCGGCACTTGCACGTGCGGGCGGATCGCTTCGCACACCAGCGGGCCGATGGTCAGGTTCGGAACATAATGGTTGTCCATCACGTCAAAGTGAATGATGTCCGCGCCGGCGGTGACGACGTTGCGGACCTCTTCACCCAGGCGGGCGAAATCGGCGGACAAAATGCTGGGAGCGATGCGGAAAGTGGTCATGGCTTAGGGCTGGCAAGAAAAAAGATGCGCTATTTTACGCTGCCCGGCGCGGCCGCACCGATTTTCAGCCGCGCCGTCCTTGCATACGGGGCGGATTTGCGGTGCAATGGGGGTCTGACGATATACAATCGCCAATTTTGCATAGAGCGATTACGCTTTTACCAAGCTTTAAGGAATCTCGATGGCCACTTACGAATTTACTGTGTCGGTCAGAACCCAGTACCTGCCGGATCAGTCGGACCCGGATCGCACCAATTTCGTGTTCACCTATTCGATCACGATCAAGAACACCGGCACCGTGGCTGCGCAGCTGATTTCGCGCCACTGGGTCATCACCGACGCCAACAACCATGTGGAAGAGGTGCGCGGACTGGGCGTGGTCGGCCATCAGCCGCTGCTGCAGCCCGGCGAGCATTTCGAGTACACCAGCGGCACGGCGCTGCAAACCCAGCAAGGCTCGATGGTCGGCGAATACTTCTGCGTGGCCGAGGACGGCCACCAGTTCGAAGTCAAGATCCCGGAGTTCGTGCTGTCGCTGCCGCGCACGCTGCACTGATTACTTCGGCTCGTTTTCCTGGTCCGGCGGGGGCAGCTGTTTAGTCTTGCCTTTGCCTTGGTACATGGTCCACCAGACGATGAACACCAGCAGGAAAAACGCCACGCATGCTTCTATCATTAAGACCCACATAGCCATCCTTATGTCATTAACTAGCCGTAGTCTACTCGTTCCGCTGACCGTCGTCGCGCTTTCCCTGGCCGCCTGCACCACCACGCCGCTGCCGCCGGCCCAGGCGCCCGCGCCTGCCGTGACGCCACCGGTCACGCCGCCTGTCGCGCCTCCAACCGTGCCGCCGGTGGTCCCACCGGTGCCGCCCAAGCCGGCCGCGCTGCAGATGGTGCCGACAACCTTCGCGTCGCTGCCGGGCTGGGACAAGGACGACGTGCGCGCGGCCTGGCCGGCCTTCATGTCCTCGTGCTCGGTGCTGGTCAAGCAGCCGAACTGGAAGGAATCCTGCACCATCGCGCGCACCGTCAACGGCAGCGACGAGCAGGCGATCCGCACCTTCTTCGAAGCGTTCATGGAGCCGAACCAGGTGATCGCGCCGGACGGCGCCACCGACGGCCTGATCACCGGCTACTACGAACCGCTTCTGCGCGGTGCGCGCAAGAAGGGCGGCCCGTACCAGACGCCGCTCTATAAAGTGCCGGACGATATGCTGACCATCGACCTGGCCAGCGTGTACCCGGAACTGAAGGGCATGCGCCTGCGCGGCAAGCTGGTCGGCAAGAAGGTGGTGCCGTATGCGACCCGCGCCGATATCGAGAAGGCCGACTTCAGCGGCAAGGAGCTGCTGTGGGTGGACGATCCGGTGGAGTCCTTCTTCCTGCAGGTGCAGGGCTCGGGCCGCGTGCAGCTGACCGACACGCAGGAAACCGTGCGCGTGGCGTATGCGGACCAGAATGGCCATCCGTATAAATCGATCGGCAAATACCTGGTGGAGAAGGGCGAGCTGACGCTGGAGCAGGCGTCGGCGCAGGGCATCAAGGCGTGGATCGCCGGTCATCCCACGCGCATGCAGGAGCTGTTCAATGTGAACCCGAGCTATGTGTTCTTCAGGGAGGAGCGCTTGCCCGATCCCAAGGTCGGGCCGAAAGGTTCGCTGGGCGTGCCGTTGACGCCGTCGCGTTCGGTGGCGGTCGATGCGACGCAGCTGCCGCTGGGCGCGCCGGTGTTCTTGTCGACCACCATGCCGAACAGCGATATCCCGCTGCAGCGCCTGGTCATGGCGCAGGACACGGGCGGCGCGATCCGGGGCGCGATCCGTGTCGATTACTTCTTCGGCTTCGGCACGGAGGCGTCGGAGAACGCGGGCCGCATGAAGCAGCGCGGTAATGTCTGGGTGCTGCTGCCGAAGCAGCCGCTCTAACGCAGGACCATCACGGGCAGCGTGGTGTGGGCGAGTACCTTCTGCGTCTCGCTGCCCAGGAACAGCCGGTTCAAGCCGCGCCGCCCGTGCGACGCCATCATGATGATATCGCATTCAAACTTCTTGGCCGCTTCGACGATCTCCTCGTAGGGGCTGGGCGACATTGTCACCACACCCTCGAACGGGATTTCCGCTGCGCGCGCGGCGGCTGCCACTTTCTCAATGTGATGGCGGGCGGCGTTCTGCATCTGCGTGGCGAACTGGCCGGAATCGATGACCGCGCCGCTGTCGCCCATGGACGCGAACGGCAGCGGCGTGATGACCGTGATCGCGACCAGGCGCCCTTGATTGAGCTGGGCAAACTGGACCGCCATCGCGGTCGCTTTGTCCGACAGGTCCGAGCCGTCGGTAGGCAGCAGGATGGACTTGAACATGGCGTACTCCAATGTAGGGAACACGAAAACAGCCTAATGATTTAGGCCGTTCGACGGCGCACGTTAGGACGTTACGGGCGCCGTATGCTGCTGCATATTGCGCATGGACGAGGCCATCGCCACCGTCAGCGCGATCCCGCCCACCGCCACGCAGGCCATGCCGGTGCGGATGCTGAAGTGCTCGCCGATATAGCCGGCCGTCAGCGCGCCGACCGGTGCGGTCGCCACGGTCAGGAAGCGCATGGTCGAGACCATGCGGCCCAGGTAGGCGTCCGGCGTGACCTTCTGGCGCATCGTCATATATGGCATGAAGAACAGCATTACGCCGCAATCGAGGAACAGCGACAGGCCGCCGCACGCCACCGCGCTGGCGGTCGGGCTGCCGAACAGATTGGCCGGAATCATCGGCATGGCGGCGAACGCGAAGGCGGTCAGGCCGAGGCCGATCAACATGGTCGCGCCGGGGCCGAAGCGCGTGTTCAGCGGCTTTAATAGGAGCGAACTCATTAGGACGCCGACGCCGCCGACCATCTGCGCCATGCCCAGCATGCCGGCCGTCATGCCCAGTTCGCGCGTGGAGAACAGTACGCTGAGCGCGGCGAAACCATAGAACAGCATATGCCACACGCCCGCGCCCCAGGCCAGCGTGCGCAGCAGCGGCTGGCCCCAGATGAACAGCAGGCCGTCGTGGATGTCGCGCAGCGGATGCTTGTTGGACGGCGCCGGCTTGGGATCGTTGGCCTTCAGGTTACGCAGCAGCAGGATGGAGATCACGAAGCCGATCGCGTTCAGCAGGACGGCGAACGGCGCGGTCAGCCACTGGATCAGCACGCCCGCGACGCCGGGCGCGATCAGTCGCGCGGCAGAGTCGGTGGCTGCGAACTTGGATTGAGCGTCGGTCAGGCGGTCGCGTCCGATCAGGTTGGTGAGGAAGATCTGCTCCGCGCCGCCGCCCACCACCGAGCAGGCGCCGCTGATAAAGGAAACCACATACATCCATTCGATGGACAGGAGTCCCAGCCAGTAAGCCAGCGGGATGCTGGCCAGCGTGACCGCCATGATCGCCTTGCTGCCCAGGAGTACCGGTAGTTTGCGGTTGCGGTCCAGGAAGACGCCGGCCGGCAAGGCCAGCAGCGCGAATGGAATCGCCGCGCTCGCGCCCAGCATGCCCATCTGCGCCGGCGTCGCGTGCAGCAGCAGGACCGAGCACAGCGGCAGAGCCAGCGCGCTGATATAGCTGCCGAAGCCGTTGAGGATGGCGCTGGACCAGTAGCGCATGAAGTCGCCGTTGCGCAGCAGGGCGTCGCTGTCCAGCTTGTTGCTCAGGTGGCGGCGTAAGACGGTAAAAATAGGAGGCTCTTAAAAGCAGGTTGCTATCGTTCAATGATACCAGCGCGGGAGTTAGGCGCTACAATCCTTCAGGAATATTCCACTATGAAGGAGACACCGTATGCAATATGAAGACCTGATCGTTGAAGTGCACGACAAAGTTGCCCTGATCCGTCTGAACCGTCCGAAGGCATTGAATGCGCTGAACGACCGCATGATGAACGAGCTGGGCGATGCCTTATATAAGTTCGACGCCGATCCGGCCATCGGCTGCATCGTGCTGACCGGCAGCGAGAAAGCCTTTGCCGCCGGCGCGGATATCGCCGCCATGGCGGACTATACCTATGTGGATACTTATCGCGACAACTACATCACCCGTAACTGGGAGCACATCCTGCGCATCCGCAAGCCGGTGGTGGGTGCGGTGGCCGGTTACGTGCTGGGCGGCGGCTGCGAGCTGGCGATGATGTGCGATTTCCTGATCGCGGCCGATACCGCCAAGTTCGGCCAGCCAGAAATCAAGGTTGGCGTCACGCCTGGCGCCGGTGGCACGCAGCGTCTGCCGCGTACCATCGGCAAGGCCAAGGCTATGGACATGCTGCTGACCGCGCGCACCATCGATGCGGTGGAAGCGGAGCGCATCGGCCTGGTGTCGCGCGTGGTCCCTGCGGATAAGCTGATTGAGGAAGTGCTGATCGCGGCGAAGCAGATCGCATCGATGCCGACCTCGGTCGCGATGATGATCAAGGACTCGGTTAACCGTGCCTTCGAAACCACGCTGACGGAAGGTGTCAATTATGAACGCCGCCTGTTCCAGTCTGCCTTCGGCACGCCTGCGCAGAAAGAAGGCATGCATGCCTTCCTCGAAAAGCGCTTGCCAAACTTCGAGGGTCTTTGATATAGTTCGCCTCCCCGCAAAACGGCACACGCAAATGTGTAGTGAGCGGGGAAAAAAGAAGGGGTTGACGAAACGATCTAAACGCTTCATACTCTTTCTTCTTCGCTGACGGACACAACGCTTCGCAGCAAACGCAGTACCGAATAAAGTTCTTTAAAAATTAACAGTCGATAAGTGTGGACGTTTGATGAAAGTGCACAGCAGACTAGTTCTGCTGATACTTAAAATATCAAATGTTCACAAAAAATATAGGATGCTTCGCAAGAAGCAGCC
>Ga0209646_1000192_pt1 | contig 75005 bp, 70 predicted proteins | sample AraplaL_Col_mTSA_FD_184259 | JGI IMG/M metagenome (GOLD analysis project Ga0209646, IMG submission 184259) | Arabidopsis root microbial communities from the University of North Carolina, USA - plate scrape CL_Col_mTSA (SPAdes) (version 2) | ecosystem: Host-associated > Plants > Roots >...
CCCGCCTCTGATCCCCCTCGGACCAGTCTCGGACCGCGGTCGTCAGACCGCGGTGGCCAGGAGCACGCGCGGGCTCCCCGGCAGGGCGACGGTGTCGCGCACCGCCCACCCGGCATCCGACAGCCAACCGCGCACCTCGGACTCGGGGTACACCACGGTGCCGTCGATCACGAGATACTCCCCCGCGTGCAGGGCATCCAGGGCGCGCTGCTCGTCGTCGTCGTCGAGGAAGAAGTCGAGCACCGTCAGCGTCGCCCCGTCGGCCGCCGCCGCACGGAGTCGGCGGAAGATCTGCGCGTTCTCCTCCGCGGAGAACCGGTGGATGACGTGGTTGGCGAACACCGCGTCGTACGCGCCCTCGGGAGCCGTGGTCGCCGTGTCCCCGACCTCGATGGCGACCCGGTCGGCGACGCCCGCCGCCGCGACCGCCTCGGCCACGCCGTCCTCGAACCCGGGAGCGTAGACGAAGGTCGTGTGCAGCTGCGGGTTGCGTGCCATGACGGCGAGGGCGAACTCGGCGGACAGACCGCCGAAATCGAGGGCCTTCGTCGCGCCGGCGAGGTCGACGAGCCGGCCGAACTCCTGCGCGTGCAGGCGGTTGTACGTCATGACGCCGGCCATGAACGTGCCCCACCGCGCGTCGTCCATCTGCAGGTCGCCCGGTTGGGTGGTGTCCACCGTGTGGGCGAACTGCAGCCAGTGCGGGTAGCTGATCTCGTCGAGGAAGGTGAGGAAGGGGGCGAGGTCGATCACCGCGTCCTCCCCGGTGAGGTAGGCGGACGCGTCGGGGGCCAGCGCGTAGCGCCCCTCGGTGCGGACGAGGAGACCCTTCGCGGCGAGGGCGTCGGCGAGCAGCCGGGCGATCCGCTCGCTGACCCCGCAGCGCTCGGCGATCGCCACGGCCGTGTCGGCGCCGGCGGCGACGGCGGCGAACAGACCGATGCGGCTGGCCTGGAAGAGCTGCTTCGCGGCCATGTAGCCGGTGGCGATGTCGAGGATGCGGGCGGCGTCGGGAGTGGGGGTGTCGGGAGTGGGGGTGTCGGTCATGGCGGATGCCTTTCGATATGTCTACGAATGTTGGAAATAAAGGACAGGAGGGGGCTGGGCGTCGATCGGGCGGGTCAGTCCGCGAGGAACCCGCGCACAGCGTCGCGGAACGCGGCGGTGTGCAGCGCCGCGAGATGATCCCCGGGGACGCGTCGCACCCGGACGTCGAGCAGCCGCGCGGCGAGCTCGTCGATGCCCGCGGCCATCGGGTCATCGGTACCGCCCAGGAGCAGCACGGGCATCGCCGGGGCAGCAGCCTCGGGCGCGAACGGCTCGGTCGCGAGCCCCTCGATGAGGTCGAGCAGATCGTCCGGGCGGTTCCCGGGCAGGCTCACCATGTGCACGATCATCCCGGACAGCGGATCGACGGGAGCCGGTCCGCCGGCGATCGCGGCCCGAGCGGCGGAGAGGTCGACGAGCGCGAAGGGCTCCCCCGCACTGAGGCCGCCGAGCACGAGACGCCGCACCGCGACACCCGGGTGCCGGGCGAGGTCCCACGCGAGCCGGGCACCGAGCGAGTAGCCGACGAGGTCGACCTCGTCCGGGCCGATCGCTGCGGCGAGCGCGTCGAGCACCGCGGAGGTCGGCACGGCTCCGAGCCCGGGGGCGTCGCCGTGCGCCGGCAGGTCGAGGACGCGGCGCGGTCGGTCGCCGAGCACCGCCGCCCACTCGCTCTCCGGCCAGTCCTGCGTGCCGCGCGAGGCGAGGCCGTGCAAGAACACCACGGGTCGTTCAGGGGGAAGGGTCATGACGGGCCGTCCTCTCGGGACCGGCCCCTCGCCCTCAGCGCAGCCGCGCGAGGAACCGGTCGATGTAGTTCTCGTAGTCGGCGATGCGGTCGCCGTCCGGGTACATGAGGTTGATGACCGTCGCCCCGACCGCCGCGGAGATGTACTCGTCGGCGAGCGGGCCGTAGTCCTGATCGCGGATCGATCCCTCGTCGCGGGCCGCCTCCATGCGCGCGATGAGCGAGGATCGCCACGAACCCAGGTGTCCGCGGTAGAGCTCGGCCAGCGACTCGTTCGCCATCGCGTACTCCCAGAGCGCCAGGAGCACCCGGCCCGCGGCGATCTGCTCCGGGTCGCGCGGCACGGTGGCCTGCAGGAAGCCCCGCAGCGCGTCGTCCGCCGCCACCGGTTCCTGCCCCGCGGCCTCCACGCCCTCGGACATCTGCTGCAGGATCGTCTCGAACGTCGCCGCGACGATGCTCTCCTTCCCGGGGAAGTAGTGCTTCAGCGCGCCGTTCGCGAAGCCCGCCTCCGCGGCGATGCTGCGCATGGTCGCCGCCTCGAACCCACCCTTCAGGATGATGCTCTTGGCCACCTCGACGATGTCCCGTCGCCGCTGGTCGTGGTCGATGATCTTCGGCATGGCGTCCTTCCGGCCGAGTCCGGGGTGTGGCGTGTTCCGGCCTGGAGCTACCGTACCGCCGCATCGGGCACCTCCCGCAGAGCGAGCCATTGCGCCCGGCGTTCCCGCTGCGCCACCGGGTCGGCGACGGGTGAGGCCAGTCGCAGGCGCTCGGCGTACGGGTGACGCGGCGCGCGGGTGACCTGCTCGCCGTCCCCGATCTCCACGATCTCCCCCCGGTACATCACGGCGACCCGGTGACAGACCCGCCGGACGACGCCGAGGTCGTGCGAGACGAAGAGGTAGGCCACGCCGGTGTCGCGCTGCAACTCGATGAAGAGGTCGAGGATGGTCGCCTGCGTGGTGAGGTCGAGTGCACTGACCGGCTCGTCGCACACGATCAGCCGGGGTCCGCGGACCAGGGCGCGGGCGATCGCGATGCGCTGCCGCTGCCCGCCGGAGAACTCGCTCGGATACCGGTCCATGCTCGTGGAAGGCAGCCGCACGCGGTCGAGCATGTCGCGCACGCGCGTGTCGGCTGCCTTCGCTCCGATGCCCGTCGTCAGCAGCGGCTCGGCGAGGATGTCGCCGATGGTCAGTGCCGGGTTGAGGGAACCGTACGGGTCCTGGAACACGACCTGCACATCATCGGCGAGTTCCCGTCGGGCCTTGCGGCCGAGGCCGCCGATGTCCCGGCCGTCGAAGCGGATGCGGCCCGCGGTCACCGGGGCGAGGCCGAGGATGGCCTTGCCGAGGGTCGACTTTCCCGATCCGGACTCGCCGACCAGGCCGAGGCACTCACCGGGGGCGATGTCGAGGGAGACGCCGTGCAGCGCGCGGAAGGCGTGTCTTCCGCGGCCGTACTCGACCACGAGGTCGTCGACCTGCAGCAGGGGGTTCACCGGAACGGCGTTCATGCGGGGACCTCCGTCCGGCGGCTGTCGAGCGCGGCGCGCCCTTCGGCATCATCGAGCGACGCGGCGATGAGCTCGCGCGTGTACTCCTGGGTGGGCGCGGCGAAAAGCTCGTCCACGGGCCCCGACTCCACGATGTCGCCGCCGCGCATGACGATCACGCGGTCGCAGATGTCGGCGACGACGCCGAAATTGTGCGTCACGATGAGCAGCGCCATCCCGTACTCGGCCTGCAGCTCCCGCAGCAGCTCGAGCACCTCGGCCTGCACGGTGACGTCGAGGGCGGTGGTGGGCTCGTCCGCCACGAGGAGCGACGGTCGACCGGCGATCGCGCCGGCGATGAGCACGCGCTGGGCCATGCCGCCGGACACCTGATGCGGGTAGCTGCGCATCACGCGATCGGGATCGGACAGCCCGACCCGCAGGAGCACCTCCCGCGCGCGCTGCCGGGCGGCGGCCTTCGCGAGCCCGTGCGTCCGGCGCAGCGGCTCGATGAGCTGATGCCCGATCGTGTACGAGGGGTCGAGGTTGCTCATCGGCTCCTGCGGCACGTACCCGATCGTGCGTCCGAGCAGGGCCTGGCGCTCCTTCGGCGTCGCGTGGGTGACCTCCGCGCCGCCGACCCAGATCGCGTCGGCGGTCGCCCGGCCGGTCGCGGGGAGCAGGTCGAGCACCGAGAACACTGTCTGCGACTTGCCCGACCCGGACTCGCCGACGATCCCGACGACCTCGCCTGGCGCGACGTCGAGGGTCACGCCATGCACGACCTCGGTCTCCCCCGTCGGCGTCGCGTGGACGACGTGCAGGTTCTCGACGCGGAGGGCCGACGCCGGCGCCTCGTGGCGGACGCTGCCCGTGGCGGGAGCCGCGGCGACCTCGTCGCCGGTCTCGAGCACACCGCGCCGCCGCCGTCGGGCCGCCCGCGGCGTGCGCACCTGCACGAGCTCGGCGAGCGTGGAGCCCATGATCGCGAGGACGGCGATCGTGAGACCGAGCGCGGCGGAGGGCCACAGGAGCATGAGGGGGTAGGTGAGCATGAGCCGGAAGCCCTCGAGCATCATCGCGCCCCAGCTCGGCACGTTCGAGTCGCCGATGCCGAGGAACTGGAGCCCCGCCTGCATGCCCATCGCGATGCCGGCCGTGAGCGCGGTCTGGATGATGACGGGCGGGTAGACGGCCGTGATGACGTGCCGGAAGATGATGCGCGCGTCCGACAGGCCCGACACGCGGGCGGCGTCGATGTACGCCTCGCCGCGGACGGCGAGCGTCTGCGACCGCGCGATGCGGAAGTACCCCGGCACCATGAAGACACCGACGGTGACCATCAGCAGCTCGAAGTTGTTGCGGCTGCCGGCGGCGACCACGAGGAGGATGATCATCCCGGGGATCGACTGGAGGGCGTCGCTGATCCAGGTCGCGACCCGGTCGAAGACGCCGCCGAAGTACCCGGCTGCGACACCCGACGGGACCCCGACGACGAGCGCGGTGACGATCGTGATGAGCGCACCCCACAGTGTCGTCCTCGTCCCGTAGATGAGGCGGCTGAGGATGTCGCGGCCGGTGGAGTCGCCGCCGAGCAGGTGCTCCGGCGAGGGCGGGGCCTTGGCTGCCGCGAGGTCGACGAGGTTCGGGTCCATCGGCGCCAGCAACGGCGCGAACACCCCGACGAGCACGATGAGCACGAAGATCGCGAGCGGGATGTAGCCGCCGGGGTGACGGAGGAAGCGTCGAAACAGGCTCGACCGGCGCTTCTGGGCGGCCCGGTCGAAGGCGACGCGGATGTCTGTCGTGGTCATGCGACGCGCACCTTCGGGTTGATCCAGCCGAGCACGAGGTCGAGCAGGAGGTTGATGAGGACGACGAAGACGATGGAGACCACCGTGATCCCGAGCAGCATCGGGATGTCGCCGTTCTGCGACGACTGGTTCGTGAGCTGCCCCAGACCGGGGAGGCTGAAGATCTGCTCCACCACGATCGCCCCGGAGAGCAGGCCCACGAACATCAGGGCGATCACCGTGAGCGCGGCGGGCGAGGCGTTGCGGAGGATGTGCAGGTTCACCCGGGCGGCGGACAGGCCGCGGCTGCGGAGGGTGCGCACCCAGTCCTGGCGGCTCTGGGCGATCACGGCATTGCGCAGCTGCTCCGACACGGCGACGATGCCGCCCAGGGCGAGGGAGATCGCCGGCAGCGTGATCGAGCGCAGCCAGCCTTCGACGGACTGCGTCGGCGGGACGTAGCCCACGGCGGGGAACCACTTGAGTTGCACCGCCAGCCACATCACCAGGACCAGGCTCACCCAGAACCCGGGAAGTGCGAAGAGGACGACGGAGATCCCCTTGATGATGCGGTCGAACCAGGTGCCGGGGCGGAGTCCGGTGATCATGCCGAAGGCGACGCCGATGACCGCCGTGATGAGGGTCGCGAGGGTCACGACGGAGAGAGTGACGGGGACCTTCACCGCGAGCTGCGCGCCGACCGGCTGGAAGTTGCGCCACGAGACGCCGAAGTCGAGCAGGACCGCGTGGGAGAACCAGTCCCAGAACTGGACGATCAGGGGGCGGTCGAGTCCGATCTTCGCCGCCAGCGCCTCTTGCTGCGCGGGACTCGCCGTGGTCCCGAGGAGCGAGGCGGTCGGGTCGCTGATCGCGAGGTGGGCGAGGAAGAACGTGCCGATCGAGACCGCGACGAGCAGGAGGATGCCGGACAGCACCCGCTTCGCCGTGAAGAGGAGCATGGGGGCCTCTCGAGGGTGAGGAGGAGGGAAGGGGTGCCGGGGCGGCCGCGTGGCGACCGCCCCGGCGGGCGTTCAGCCCTGCGTGATGTACCGCAGCGTCGGGAACATCATCCCCACGACGGGCTGCAGCTGGATGCCGGGCGCCGTGTAGTAGATGTTGTTCGCCTGGTACCAGACCGACCACCAGGCCTGGTCGACGAGGGCCTCGTTGAGCTCCTTGATGGCGGCGGTCTGCGCGTCGCCGCGCTCCGTCTGCACCTTCTCGACGAGCGGGGCGATGACCTCGTTCTTCGCGTAGTCGGGCTCCGGGTTGAACCACTGCACGCTCGTCAGCTGCCGGGAGACGGTGGCCACGTCGTTGCCGTCCATCGCGAGGAAGGAGATGAACATCGGGTAGTTCGGGGCGTTGAGCTGGTAGTCCGGCATCTGCATGTTGTCCCAGGTGACGGTGATGCCGAGCTCGTTGAGGGCCTGCTCGGCCGACGGCTTCCACATCTCGAAGATCGGGGACATCGGCATCGAGATGTCGAAGCCGTCCGGGTAGCCGGCGTCGGCCAGGAGCTCCTTCGCCTTATCCATGTTGAACGCGTAGGCATCGTTGAGCTCGGGGTCGTTGATGTCGCCGCCGTCGGGGAAGACCTGGTTGGTGGCCACGCCCGCACCGCTGCCGACCGCCGCGAGGACGGCCGCACCGTCGAACGCGTAGTTCAGCGCCTGGCGGACCTCGAGCGTGCCGAGGGGCTCGCTCTTCGCGCCGGTGTGGTCGGTGATGACGAGGCCCGCCCACCCGGAGACGCGCTGGGCGGTGTTCCAGCCCTGCTGCTCGGCCTGGTCGAGGTTGGCCACGTCGCCGTACTGCACGTTGATCTGTCCGCTGAGCATCGCGTTGTGCCGGGCGGTCGCGTCGGTGATCGGGTAGATCGCGAGTTCGGCGAACGGGTACGTCTTCGCGTCCCAGTGGTCCTCGGTCTTGGTGAAGTGGTACTCGGCGCCCGCGACGCTGGTGTCGCTGTCGAGCACGTACGGGCCGGAGCCGATCGGGTCGCTGCCGACCGTGCCCGCCTCGATGGACGCCGGGGGCATGACGTAGCTGCGGCCGAGGCCCATCAGGTAGAGGATCGTGTCGTCGCGCTGCGTAAGGGCGATGCGGACGGTGTCGTCATCGACCTTCTCGAAGCCCTTCGCCTTGACGTAGGCCTCACCGGACCGGGCGCCGGCCTTGAGGTACTCGAGGCTCGCGACGACGGCGTCGGCGTCGACCGGGGTGCCGTCGCTGAACACGGCGTCGGTGCGGATGTCGAGGTCGATGCTGAGGTCGTCGTCGGCCACGGTCCACTTCGTCGCGAGCGACGGGATCGGGGTGCCGTCGCTGTCGAGGGCGATGAGGGCGTCGTACACCGCGGACAGGTAGGGGCCGTCGAAGCCGATGTCGGCGAGGGACGGGTCCCACGAGGTGACGTCGAGGAAGTTGCCGATGTTGAGGGCGTCGGGGCCTTCGGCGCCACCGCCCTCGGACGGCGAGGGCGTTCCGCCGCCGCTGCAGCCGGCGAGCGCGAGGGTCGCGGCGACGGCGGCGGCGACCGCGAGGGGCATTCGTTTCATGGTTCCTTCTCTCGGGTGCAGGGGGTGGTGAAGAAGGTTCGAAGAGCCGCTGACCGGAGACCGGGACCGACGCCACTTCGATGTGTCGTGCTGGTTAGTCTACATGCGTGGAAAAAGAGCGCAAGCGCGTTTCGCCCTCTGGCCGCGCGGACCGATGCCTCAGCGCGCACCCGCCTTGCTCCCCCGCGCACACCCCGGCGCATCCCGTACCCCACCCGCCCGCACCCCGCGGGTGCAGGTGCGGGTACCGGGATCAATAACGCACCCCTGCCCTCCCCGCGCGGCCCACTTCTGATCCCGCCACTGCGCCCACCCGTCCGACCGGATCAGAAACACCCCTCGGCGACGCCTTTTCGGCACCCTTCTCATCGCGCACCGGGGTGAACGACGGCGCGAACGGGCCACACTGCCGCTCCCGAGGGCCACCGCACCCCTTCCCGGGATCAAGAACGCACCTCCCACCCGGATCCGAGGAGCACTTCTGATCCGGAGCGTGCGCGGGGCACTTCCGATCCAGCACGGAGGCGAGGAGCGCTTACGATCTGCTGCGAACACGAGGAGCACTTCTGATCCGGGGCTCCGGAGAGCGGTCCGGTCGCGCACGAGCGGCGGGCCCGGCGACCGCCACACAGCCGCCACCAGAAGCGGGATCAGAATCGGCCGCACGCCCTCCCTACTCGGCGCGTTCTCGAATCGGCACGCAGAACGTCACGTCCTGCGGGATCAGAAACGTGCCCGTGGGGCGCGCGCGAGGTGCGGAACTGATCCCGCGCCCGGAGTGGGACGCGGGGGCGGAGTGGGACGCGGGCCAAGCGAGTGCGGGATCAGGAACGTGCCTGCTGGGCGCCTGCGAGGTGCGGAACTGATCCCGCACGCGGAGTGGGACGCGGGGGCGGAGCGAGGCGGGATCAGGAACGTGCCTGCGGGGCGCGCGGGAGGTGCGGAAGTGATCCCGGAGACCGGCGGCCGGGGGCGGGGCGGACGCCGGGGGCGGGGCGGACGCCGGGGAAGCCGTGGGAGATACGAAAGGTCACCAGGTGCCGTCGGGGCGGACGGCGTGGTCGACGCGGCAGTCGGCGAGGGCGGCGCGGACCTCGGCGCCGTAGTCTCGGGCGAGGGCGAGGGCGGCGTGGTTGTCCTCGAGCTGCGCGACGCGAGAGGCACCGAAGAGTACGTTGGCCGTCGCGGGGTTCGCCAGACAGAAGGCGATGCCGAGGGCAGCCGGCGTCACCCCGAACTCCCCCGCGACCCGCGCGACCTGGGGGTACACGGCGAGGATCCGCTCACGGATACCCCCGACATCGGCACCGATCTTGCGCTGGGGCATCCATCCCGTGGCGAGGATTCCGCCCTCGAACACGTCGGAGGCCTGCAGCGCGAGGGTTCCGTCGGCGAACAGGGGTCCATAGGCGTCGCCCTCCGCCATGGCCCGGCGCGCGATGCCGTACTTGAGCTGCGCGAACGCGGGGCCGACCGCCCCCTGAGCGGTTGCCTCGGCGAGCGCCGCCCCGGTGTCCGCGATCCGCCAGTTGTTGATCCCCCACGAGTCGACCAGGTCGTCGGCGATGAGGGCGTTCACGTCGGCGACGAGTCGCGGCATGTCCGGGGCGTCGAGGTAGTCCCCCACCACGAGGGTGTCGAAGCGGTCGAGGCCGGCCCGCTCGAGCGACTCCTCGATCTGCCCGCGGAAGCCCTGGTGCGGCCAGTCCCAGAGCCAGAGCTTGCCGCAGAGCACGACGTCGACACGGTCCACCCCGCTCGCCCGGAAGGCCTCTCCGAAGAGGATGTCGGTCCGGGAGTTCTCGGCATGCGGCCCCATGTTGTAGTACGCGATGTCGAAGAATCCGGCATCGAGGTCGACCGCCCGCTGGATGAGCTGCACGGCATCGTCGAAGCCCATGCGGTCCCAGGTGTTCCACGATCCGAGGGCGAGCGGCGGCACCGTCGCACCCCGAGGAGACAGCGGCTTGCGGGGGTATGTCACATCGGGCATGAGGGCTCCTTCGCCGTCTCGGGGCACGGGGTTGTGTTTTTCTATGTTTGTAGAATATAACGGAGGAATCCCATCGGAACACCGTCAGTGAGGACGACCATGACCGCTTCCCCGCGCCGCATCCTCGTCACCGGAGGAGCCTCCGGGCTCGGCCGCGGCATCGCCAGCGCCTTCCGCGCCGCCGGGGACGAGGTGTTCCTCGGCGATGTGAACCTCGAGGCCGCCCGGGCCGTCGCCGCCGAGATCGGCGCCACCGCCCTCCCCCTCGACATCGCCGACGAGGGCGCGGTCACCACCGCCGCCGCGCAGCTCGCGGACGCCGGCGGGCTCGACGTCCTCGTCAACAACGCCGGCGTCGTCGCCGGCGGAGGCACACTCCAGGAGGTCGCGGTCGACGCGGTCGACGCGGCCCTGCGCGTCAACGTCCGCGGCACGTTCCTCATGCTGCGGGTCTTCGGCGGGCTGCTCGCGGCCGCCGGCCACGGGGCCATCGTCAACATCTCCTCCATCGGCGCCCGGCAGCCCACCCCGGGCCTCGGACACTACGAGGCCACGAAGGCCGCGGTCGACGCGCTCACCCGGACGGCCGCCATCGAGCTCGCCAGCTCCGGGGTGCGCGTCAACGCCGTCGCCCCCGGTCCCGTGCTCACGCCCCTGACCGCCGACTTCGCCTCGAACCCCGATGCCCGCGCCGCCTGGGAATCGCGCATCCCGCTCGGCACCATCGCCGAGGTCGACCAGGTCACCCCGCTCGTGCTCTTCCTCGCGAGCGAGGCCGCCAGCCACATCACCGGGGTCTCGGTCCCCGTCGACGGCGGCCAGCTCCTGGTCTGATCCCCGTCCCCCTCCGTGCGGGATCGATTCCGCCCCTCCCTGGCACCGCGGAGGACCGTTTTCGATCCCGCCACCCGCCCCGCGACTGGAGAACCATGACCCTCCCCACCACCACCCGCGCCGCGGTGCTCACCGCGCACGGCGAGCCGCTTACCCTGCAAGAGCTTCCGCTGCCCACCGAGATCGAACCCGGCGCCGCCCTCGTCCGCATCGCCTGCACGACGCTGTGCGGCACGGACATCGAGATCTGGGAGGGGAAGATGTCGTTCCCCGGCATGCTGCCCATGGTCCTCGGTCACGAGATGGTCGGCGAGATCGTGGCCACCGGGCCGGACACCCGCGACGCGCTCGGCCGCCCGCTCTCCCCCGGCGACCGGATCGGCTGGTCGGAGTCCACCTGCGGCGAGTGCCACGGCTGCGTCGTGCTGCGCGAGCCGGTCGCGTGCTCCCGCCGCGGCTACGGCTTCCTCCAGCGCGCCGACGTTCCGCCGTTCGCGACGGCCGGGCTCTCCGAGTACGCGTACGTGACCCCGGGTGCCGCCACGCTCCTGCTCCCGGCGACCGTCAAAGACACCTGGGCCTCCATGGCGGGCTGCGCCGCGAAGACCGTCCTCCGCGCGTTCGAGCGGGCCGGCCGGATCCGTCCCGGCTCCCGCGTGGTGGTGCAGGGCTCCGGCGCCCTCGGCATCTTCGCCACCGCAGTCGCGAGGATCGCGGGTGCCGGGCAGGTCATCACCGTCGGCGCACCCGCGGCTCGTCTGGAGCTCGCCGCCCGCTTCGGCGCCGACGCCGTCGTGGACTTCCGCGACGGGCCCGTCGTCGACCAGGTCCTGGCGCTCACCGGAGGCGAGGGGGCGGACCACGTGTTCGACTTCGCCGGAGCCCCGAGCGTCGGCCCGGACGCCGTCGGCATGGCCGCCCAACGCGGCACCGTGGCGATCGTGGGCTCGACCGGTCCGGCCGGAGACGGCTTCGCCCTCAGCACGATCATGGGCAAGGAGCTCACGGTCGTCGGCTCGCTCAACGGCGACATCTCCGACTACGCCCGTGCGATCGACTTCTTCATGGCGTTCGCCGACCGCTTCCCCTGGGACGACCTGTTCAGCGCCCCGGTCGGGCTCGCCGACGCCTCCGCGAAGATCGCCCACATGCACCACCTCGATGAGGTCAAGGCCGTCATCGACCCGAGCCTCTGAGGAGCACCATGACCACTCCCCTCCCCCTCCGCGAGATCGGCCGCAGCGGCCTGCACGCCTCCCTGTTCTCCCTCGGCTCCTGGCACACCTACGACCGCATGGACTTCGCCGACGCGGTGGCGCTCCTCCGCGAGGCCACCGACCGCGGCGTGAACCTCTTCGACGTGGGCGTGTACTCCGCGCCTGGCGCCCCGCCCGTCTTCACCGACGTGATCTTCTCGGCGATGGTGCGCGCGGCCGGGCTGCGCCGAGAGGAGTGGCTGCTGTCGTCGAAGCTCTGGCTCGAGGCCTTCGGCGCCGACGGCTTCCGTCCACAGCTCGAGAACGCGCTGATGCGGGTGGGAGTCGAGCACGCCGACCTCGTGATCCTCGGCGACCTCCGCCGCGACGACCTCGAGCTGCGCGATCTCGTGCTCGACCTCGCCGCGCTCGCCGACGCCGGCCTCATCCGCGCGTGGGGCGTGAACAACTGGTCGGCGGCGAGCATCCAGGCCCTGATCGACCTCGCCGCCGCGGAAGGCGTTCCCGGTCCGCAGATCGCGCAGCTCAAGTACAGCGTCTCGCGGCGGTCGATCCCGGACGGCGAACCCTTCGCGCGCCTCTGGGAGCAGGGCCTCACGCTGCAGGCCTCGGACTGCCTGGAGGGCGGGATCCTCGCCGGGAAGGTGAACGGCGACCGGCAGATCGGGCGCGACCCCGGCGGCATCCGCGAACGGATCATCGCCGACGTCCCCGCGTTCACGGCGGTCGCCGACGACCTCGACGTGACCCCCGCCCAGCTCGGCATCGCGTTCACCCTCACCCACCCCGCCCTGACGACGACGCTGTTCGGCGCCTCCCGCGTCGCGCAGCTGCGGGCGAACCTCAACGCGGCCGCCCTCGTCGACCGCGTCGGCGCCGCCGAGCTGCGCCGTCTCGTCGAGCCCTTCTGGGCCGACCGCGGGGTCGTCGACCCCGAAGGCCCCTGACGCCGTCCCACCCGAGGAGAACCATGACCATCCCCGTCCCCTTCGATCCCGACGTGCAGGCCGTGCTCGACGAGATCGCGAAGAACCCGCAGCCCGCCCTCACCCGCGAGACCCTGCCGCGCGACGGCGTCAACCGGATGTTCCCGGACAACGACGCCGTGATCGCCGGCCGGGACATCACCTGGGAGGACCGCGTCATCCCCGGCCCGCCCGGAGCACCGGACATCGAGGTCACGATCTTCCGCCCCGCCGGCTCGGAGACCTCGACGCTCCCCGGCTTCGTGAACATCCACGGCGGCGGCATGATCGTCGGCCACCGCTCCTGGGAGACGGCTCGAGTCGTCGACATCGTCGCGGAGCACGGCGTCGTGGCCGTGAACGTCGAGTACCGCCTCGCCCCGGAGGACCCGTACCCCGCGGGCGTGGAGGACTGCTACGCGGCCTTCGTGTGGACGCACACCCACGCCACGGAGCTCGGCATCGACCCCGCGCGCATCGTCGTGGGCGGCGGCAGCGCGGGCGGGGGCCTCACCGCGGCCGTCGCCCTGCTGGCGCGTGATCGGCGGGGCCCCGTCATGGCCGGGCAGCTGCTGCTGTGTCCCATGATCGACAACACCAACACCACGGTGGCCAGTCGGCAGTACGACGGCATCGGCACCTGGCAGCGCGACATGAACCTCCTCGCCTGGTCGTGCGTCCTCGGCGAGGAGCTCGCCTTCAGCGTCGAGGCTCCCGCCTACGCCGCGCCGAGCCGGGCGACAGACGTCTCCGGCCTTCCGCCCGCCTACATCGAGGTCGGCGAGGCGGAGATGTTCCGCGACGAGGACACCGTGTACGCCCTCCGGATCTGGGAGACCGGCGGTCAGGCCGAGCTGCACGTGTGGGGCGGCGGCGCCCACGGCTTCGACATGTACATGCCGGACGCCGAGATCACCCGCGCTGCCCTCGCCGCACGTGCCTCCTGGCTGCGACGGATCTGGCGGACCGCCGCATGAGCACGCCCGAACCGGTGCCCTACGACCCGGAGCTCGTCGCCGGACTCGACGCCTTCGTCGACCTCGTCGAGGTCATCCCGCTGCGCGCGGACACCATCCACGCCAACCGCGATCACTTCGCCACGATCATCCCGCCGATGGCCGTGCAGGCGGAGGGTCGCGCCGTGACCTGGGAGGACCGGGTCATCCCCGGCCCCGTCGGGGCTCCGGACCTCGAGATCACCATCGTGCGCCCGGCGCAGGCGCCCGCAGACCCGGCACCGGCGGTGCTGTCGATCCACGGCGGCGGCATGGTGCTCGGCACGCGTTTCTTCGGCACCGCCGAGCTCATCGACCTCGCCGAGCGGCACGGTGTCGTCGGCGTCGCGGTCGAGTACCGTCTCGCCCCGGAGCACCCCGGACCGGCGCAGGCGGAGGACTGCTACGCGGCACTGGAGTGGATGGTCGCCCACGCCGACGAGCTCGGCATCGACACCTCCCGCGTCATCGCGTCCGGGCAGAGCGCCGGCGGCGGACTCTCGGCGGCGGTCGCGCTGCTCTCCCGCGACCGCGGCGGACCACGGCTGGCCGGGCAGCTCCTCGGCTGCCCGATGCTCGACGACCGCAACGAGACCCCGTCGAGCCGGCAGTACGACGGCTTCGGCGCCTGGGACCGGAACAACAACGACACCGCGTGGGACGCGATCGCCGGAGCCGACCGGTTCACCGACCGCGTGTCGCCGTACACGGCGCCGGCCCGGGCCACGGATCTGTCGGGACTCGCTCCGGCGTTCATCGAGGTGGGTGCCGCGGAGACCTTCCGCGATGAGGCCGTCGACTACGCGTCGCGGATCTGGGCCACGGGCGGTCAGGCCGAACTGCACGTCTGGGCGGGCGGCTACCACGGCTTCTCCGGGTTCTCCCCCGAGGCCGAGGTCTCGCAGGCCGCGGTGGCCGCGCGGGAGAGCTGGCTGCGCCGCGTGCTGCGCCTGGGCGGATGAGTCTCCCGGCGCGCGGTGAGCCCGCGCGGATGGGCACGCTGCGGGCGATGCTGGTGCTCGGCATGCTGGAAGCCTTCGGTCCGCTGTCGATGGACCTCTACCTGCCCCAGCTCCCCCAGCTCGCGGCGTCGCTCGGCACGACCGAGGCCCTGGCGCAGGTGACCATGTCGGCGTGCATGATCGGCCTCGGCCTGGGGCAGCTCGTGGCCGGTCCCCTCAGCGACCGGCTGGGCAGACGTCTGCCGCTGCTGGTCGGCGTCGCGGCGTTCGCGGTGCTCTCCGCGGTGTGCGCGGTCGCCCCGACCATCGAGCTGCTGCTCGTCGCCCGCTTCCTGCAGGGGCTGGCGGGATCGGCGGGCATCGTGATCTGCCTGGCGATCGCCCGCGACCAGTTCGAGGGCATCGAGCTCTCCCGCATGCTCTCGCTGCTGTTCCTCGTCTCGGGCACCGCGCCGATCATCGCGCCGGTGGTGGGCGGCCAGCTCGCCCGCATCATGGACTGGCGCGGGATCTTCGGGGTGCTCAGCGGGATCGGCGTCATCCTGCTGCTCGTGGTCGTCTTCCTCCTGCCGGAGACGCTGCGACCGGAGGCGCGCCACGGCGGAGGCCTCCGCGTGCTGCGGGCGCATGCCGGCGCCGTGCTGGGCGACCGGCTCTTCGCCGCGGTCCTGTGCGCCTCCGCCGGTGCGGGCGTGGCGTTCTTCACCTATCTCTCGATGTCGTCCTTCGTCCTGCAGGACGAGTTCGGCCTCAGCCCGCAGAGCTTCAGTCTCGCCTTCGCCGCCGGCGCCCTCGCGAGCATCGTCGGCAGCCAGTCGAGCCGCCTGGTCGTGCGCCGCTTCGGCCCCCTCCGCGTCTACCTCGGCGGGGTCACGGCGACGCTCGTCGCGACCACGACCTTCCTCGTCCTGGCACTGAGCGGGACGGGGGTGGCGGGCGTGGTGGCGGCACTCGTCGGGTTCATGCTGTGCGCGGGCCTCGGCGGCCCGAACGGCCAGACACTCGCCCTCGCGCATCACGGCGCCAGGGCGGGGACGGCGTCCGCGCTGCTCGGCATGTCGTCGTTCCTGTTCGGCCCGGTGCTCGCCCCGGTCGCCGCCGGGATCGGGGGCACGAACGCCGTCACGATGGCGGTCACCATGACCCTGGCCGCCGCCGTCGCGGCGATCGCGGCCTGGGCCTTCGTCCGCCCCGCGGCGCGGGAGTGAGACCCTCGCACCGGACGGTCAGCCCGCGATGCTCATCGCGACGACCCCGATCGCCATCGCCCAGGACTCCACCGCGAGCAGCCGGGCGGCGCGGCCCCGATGCGCCGTCGTCCGCCACCCTGCGGCGATCGTCCAGGCGACGACGCTGAGAGTGCCGAGGAGGACGAGCGCGCCGAGCGCGCCGCCGAGTCCATGACCCCCGTGCCCCGCGGACGTCACCACGCCTTGACCGACCGATCCCGCCGCGCCGTGGAAGGCGCAGATCGCCATCACGAGCGATCCGAGAGCGCGGTGACAGCAGGGGGCCGCGGACGTCGCCCCGCGAACGCCCATCGTGCCGATCATGCCGGACACGAGCAGCAGGGCACCGATCAGCAGGGCACCCAGCGGCCCGGTCCCGCCCGTCGCCATCAGCAGCATCCCCGCCGCCATCACCACCGCGGCCTGGCGTCCCTGCCACGGCACAGCGCGCCGCGCAGCGAGGCAGGCGCCGGCCGACACGAGCGCCGCCGCCGCCATCAGCCACGATGCTGCCGGGAGCAGGAGGTCCACAGCCGAAGTATATTGATCGTTCGCTCAAAAAAGCGAGACCCCTCGTCATACGACACAATGAGCACGTGCCCCGCATCGTCGACCATGATGAGCGTCGCCGTCAGATCGCCGACGCGCTGCTCGTCGTCGCCGCCAGAGACGGTCATGAGAGCGTGTCCTCACGGGCGGTCGCCAAGGAGCTCGGCGTCGCGACCGGTTCGCTCTGGCACTACTTCGACGGCTTCGACGACGTCGTCCGGGCCGCCGCGGCCGAGGTCACCCGTCGCACCGACGAGCGCATCGCCGCGGCGACGGACGGACTCCGCGGCCTGGCGCGCCTGCGGGCCCTGATGGGCGAGGTGCTCCCCGTCGACGAGCGCACTCGCACCGAGGCGCACGTCGTCGTCGGCTTCTGGGGGCGCCTGGCCACCCTCGCCCCGACTCCTGACGCCGGAGCGCCGACCCTCGCGACGTGGCAGGGCAGCATCCGCGAGGCACTGGAGGAGGCGGTGAGCGACCGAGAGCTGCGCCCGGACACCCCCACCGGCGACCTCCTCGCCCTCCTGCGCTCGATCACGTACGGCCAGCAGGTCGTCGAGGTCACCGAACCGCAGACGGCGGCGGCGCACTTCGCGGTCCTCGACAGCATCCTCGCCCCCTGGCGTCGCTGACCTCGACATCGCCCACACGCCACGGTTGTGCGCCCGTGCATGCCGTCGTATCATCGTGCCAACCCGTTTCTTGAGCACTTGCTCGAAAATAGTGAGGTCAACGATGTCCCCGCACTCCCCCCAGCCCGTCTCCCTCGAGCCGATCGCCGTCCCGCACCCGCTCGACCCGCTCACCGGTGCCGAGATCGCCGCCGCCCGCGCCGTGCTCGACGCAGCCGGCCTGCTGACGGCGACCACCCGCGTGCCGATGGTGCTCCCCGACGAAGCCACGAAGGAGGAGCTCGCGGGCTGGCGTCCCGGCTCTCCCATCGACCGCCGTGTCGACGTGACGCTGCTCGACACCGCCACCGGCGTCGCGACCGAGCTGATCGTCTCGATCACCCGTGGCGAGGTCGTGCGGCAGGAGCGAGTGCCGAACGACGCCCCGCCGTACGGCCAGCCGCAGTACCTGTTCGAGGAGTACGAGCGGGCAGAGGCCATCGCCAAGGCATCCCCGGACTGGCAGGCGGCCATGCGGCGGCGGGGCCTGGCGGACCACATGGCCCTCGCCTTCTGCTCCCCCCTGGCCCCGGGCTACACCGGCCGGGCCGACGAGGTGGGCCGCCGCGTGATCCGGTCCCTCACCTTCCTCCGATACGACGAGCAGGATTCCCCGTGGGCCCACCCCGTCGAGGGGCTGATCGTGCACATCGACCTCACCACGGACAGCGTGATCCGCGTCGAGGACGAGGGCGACGTGCCGGTGCCCGCCGGGCACGGCAACTACTACCCGGAGGTGCAGGGCGCGGCACGGACGACGCTGCGGCCCATCGAGATCACCCAGCCGGACGGGCCGAGCTTCGCCGTGTCCGGATCGCTCGTCGAGTGGGAGGGCTGGTCCATGCGCGTGGGCTTCAACGCCCGCGAAGGCCTCGTCCTGCACGACGTGTCGTTCCAGGGGCGCTCCGTGCTGCACCGGGCGAGCGTGCCGGAGATGGTCGTGCCGTACGGTGACACCGCCCCCGGGCGCTTCTGGATCAGCTACTTCGACGCGGGCGAGTACCTCCTCGGCAAGAACGCCAACCACCTGGAGCTCGGCTGCGACTGCCTCGGCGTGATCCGGTATCTCGACGGCTACGTCGCCGACGACCACGGTCACCCGGTGCGCATCCCGAATGTGATCTGCATGCACGAGGAGGACTTCGGCATCCTCTGGAAGCACACCGACCTCTCGGGACGGTCCGACGTGCGGCGCTCACGGCGCTTCGTGGTCTCGTACTTCTCCACGATCGGCAACTACGACTACGGCTTCTACTGGAACTTCGGACTGGACGGCTCCATCGAGGTCGTCGCCAAGGCCACGGGCATCGTGTTCGCCGGCGCCGGGGAGCCGGGCGTCCGTCAGAAGCACGCCACCGAGCTCGCCCCCGGCGTCTTCGCCCCGGTCCACCAGCATCTGTTCTGCGCGCGGCTCGACGTGGCTATCGACGGCCAGGACAACCGCCTCGTGGAGGTCGACGCGCAGCGGGTGCCGATGGGGCCGGACAACCCGTTCGGCAACGCGTTCACCTGGTCGGAGACGGTGCTCGAGACCGAGCACGCCGCCCAGCGTGAGGCCGACTCCTCCGCCGCCCGGGTGTGGGAGGTGCAGAGCGCCTCGCGGACCAACCACGTCGGCCGCCCGACCGCCTACCACCTCGTCCCGGAGTCGACCGCCCTGCTGATGGCCGACCCCGCCTCCTCCGTCGCCGCGCGCGCGGCCTTCGCCACGAAGCACCTCTGGGCGACCCGGTACGAGCACGGGCAGATCTGGCCGGCCGGGCGCTACCCCAACGCGCACCAGGGCGGCGCCGGCCTCCCGGAGTACACGGCCGACGACCGCCGGATCGACGGCGAGGACATGGTGCTGTGGCACACCTTCGGGCTCACGCACTTCCCCCGCCCGGAGGACTGGCCGATCATGCCCGTGGATTACGCGGGATTCTGGTTCAAGCCCTACGGCTTCCTCGACCAGAACCCCGCCATGGACGTGCCGGAGTCCTCCCAGGCGCACGGCGGCGCGACGGCGACGGACTCCTGCTGCGGCGGCGACTCCTGCGCCTGCGGCCACTGAGCGCACCCGGGGACGCTCCGCCGCGCGATCAGTAGCGGGCGGAGAAGGCCCCGTCGGCGTGGAGGAGCTGACCGGAGATCCAGCGTCCCTCATCCGAGACGAGGAACGAGACGACCGCGGCGATGTCGCCCGGCGTGCCGAGGCGACCGAGCGGTGTCATCCCGGCGAGGCCGACGCGCGTCTCGTCGTCCATCCATCCGGTGTCGATGGGGCCGGGGTTCAGGACGTTGGCGGAGATGCCGCGCGGACCGAGCTCGCGCGCGGCGGAGATGACGAGCCGGTCGAGCGCGCCCTTGGAGGCCCCGTAGGGCAGGTTCCCGGTCACGTGATCGCTCGTGAGCGCCACGATCGCGCCACCCGTATCGGCCTGCCGGGCGAAGGCCGCGATGAGGAGCAGGCTCGCCCGCGCGTTCACGGCGACGTGCCGGTCGAAGCTCTCCGCCGTCGTGTCCAGCACGCCGGACTCGACGTCGTGCGCGTGGCTGAGGACGAGCGCGGAGATCGGGCCGTGCGCCTCCGCGACCTCGGCGATCAGGCGCTCCGGCCCGTCGGCGGTGGAGAGGTCGGCGGGGTGATCGGCGTCGTCGAGGTCGCTGGTGACGACGGTCCAGCCGTCGGCACGGAGCCGCGGGACGATACCCGCGGCGATGCTGTTCGCGCGCGCGGCGCCGGTGACGAGAGCGAGGGGCATGCCCTCACGCTAGCGGGCAGCCCGTCGCGGGTGCGAAAAGGTGCCCCGATCGCTCCCGTCAGGCGCGATTCTCATCCCTGCCGAGGGGAGAGCGGGTCAGGCGAGGGCGGCGATCGCGTCGCGGAGGATGCCGTCGGCCGCGGCCAGCGCCTCAGCGGCGGTCTCGGCGGAGGCGCCCGTCGCGAGCAGGAGCAGCGCGAGCTTGACGGAACCGTCCGCGGCCTGCAGCGCGGCGGACGCGGCGTCGACGTCCACATCCGCGAGCTGCGACACCGTGCGGATCGAGCGCGCGTGCAGCTTCTCGTTCGTGGCCAGCAGGTCGACCATGACCCCGCGGTACGTCTTGCCGAGCTTGATCATCGAGAGCGTCGTCAGCATGTTCACGACGAGCTTCTGCGCCGTGCCGGACTTCAGCCGCGTGGAGCCCGAGATGAACTCCGGCCCCGTGACGACCTCGATCGCGATGTCGGCCTCCGCGCCGATCGCCGACCCCGCGTTCGAGGCGATCGCCACCGTGAGGGCGCCGAGGCCCCGGGCGTACCGCAGCCCGCCGATGACGTAGGGCGTACGGCCGGATGCCGAGATGCCCACCACCGTGTCCCGCTCGGTGAGGTCGAGGTCGCGCAGGGCGAGGGCCGCGGCCTCATCATCGTCCTCCGCGTTCTCCACCGCCGAGCGGATGGCCGTCTCCCCGCCGGCGATGAGTCCGACCACCATCGACGGGTCGGTGCCGAAGGTGGGCGGGCACTCGCTCGCGTCGAGCACGCCGATGCGACCTGCCGTGCCCGCACCGATGTAGATGAGGCGACCGCCGCGTCGGAAGCGCTCCGTGATGCCGTCCACCGCCGCCGCGATCTCCGGCGTGCGACCGGCCACGGCCTCGGGCACGCGACGGTCCTCGGCGTTCATGCGCTCGACGAGCTCAGTGGTGCTCAGCAGGTCGAGATCGCCCCGCTCGGTGGACGAGGCCTCGGTGTCCAGGCCCGCGAGCTCGGCGAGAAGGGTGGTCAGACGGGGGTCATTCGGCACGGTGCACGAACCTTTCATGGGGGAGGTCGAGGCGACGGGTCAGCAGCAGGGCCCCGTCCATGGCGCCGCCTCGCGCGGGGACGACCCGACGGCCGCTCCCTTCGAGCGCGCGTGCGAGGGCGGCGCGGAATCCGTCGTGGTCGGTGAGGCCGCCGTGCAGTGCGACGTCCGCGGTCGGCCCGGCGGCCGCAGCGGTCGTCGCAGCGAGGAGCCGGACGGCCTCCTCGACGATCCCGCGGGCGACGGGGTCGTCGTCTGCGGCGGCGGCGAGCACGAGGGGCGCGAGGGTCGCGAGGCGGCGGGCGAGAGCTCCGTCGGCGGCGAGCCAGGCCTGCACGGCCGAGGGCGGGCCGACGGGGGCGGCGAGCGCCGTGGTGAGAGCGGTGGGCGCGGCCAGCCCGTCGTGGGCACGGAGCACGGCGCGCAAGGCCTCGCGGCCGAGCCAGGATCCGCTGCCGAAGTCGCCCAGCTCGGGACCCCAGCCGTCGACCAGACGCGCACCGGAAGGGTCGACGCCCAGCGCCACGGCTCCGGTGCCGGCGATGAGCAGCACGCCGGCCGCGCCGTCGAGAGCGCCCGCATGGGCAGTGACCACGTCCGACGCCACGGCCACGCGCGCTCCGGTCCGTGCGGCGAGCGCGGCGGCGAGTTCCGCGGCCGCCTCCGGGGCGAACCAGGCGCCGGCCGCCCCCACGCCGAGCGTGTCGATGCGCTCGACACCGTCGAGCAGCGGGAGAATCGCGGTGAGCGCCGCCTCCACTCCGCCCGCCGCGGCGAGGCCCGGCGCTCCGATCCCGGAGCGCTCCCCGGCCGTCGCGCCGTGCACGACGAGGCGGCAGCGGGACTTGCCGAGGTCGACGGTGGCGGTCGTCTCGCTCATCGGCACTCCTCGGATCCGGCGGAAAGAAAGAAAAGCGACTACACAACACGTAGACTCGCTGAAAAGAATTTACCATCCCGTTCCGCCGTTCCGGAGGATACCGTGAGCATCCAGTCCACGATCGAAGCCGCCGCTGCGACCCTGCCCCCGTCGCTGGCGCGCGTCGCGGCCGCCGTGCGGGAGAACCCGACCCTCGTGATCGACAAGACGATCAGCGAGCTCGCCGAGGAGTGCCGCACCTCGGTCGCCTCCGTCGTGCGGTTCTGCCGCGCGATCGGCTTCACCGGATACGCGCCGCTGCGGATGGCCCTGGCCACCGAGCTCGGCAAGGAGGCCGCGCAGTTCTCCGCCCGCGGCGCCTACGGCTCGGAGATCTCCGACGAGGACTCTCTGGAGGAGGCGGTCTCCAAGCTCGCGGCCCTGGAGCTCCTCGCCATCGAGGAGACCGTCGGCCAGCTCGACTTCGCTGTGCTGGCGGCGGCTGTCGCGGCCATCGACGGCGCCGACCGGATCCTGCTCTACGGCATCGGCGCCAGTCAGTTCGTCGCGGAGGACCTCGCGCACAAGCTCCTCCGCGTCGGCCGCAACGCCCACGTCCTCGCCGACCCCCACGAGGCGATCGCCGCCGCGGTCCTGCCCGTCAGGACCACCGTCGCCATCGGGTTCTCGCACGCGGGGTCGACGATCGAGACGGTGCGGTTCCTCGAAGCCGCCGTCGCCAACGGTGCGACGACCGTCGCCGTCACCTCCGTGAAGGACTCCCCTCTCGCCCAGGTCGCCGACCACGCCCTGTTCACCGAGGTGCGCGAGTCGACCTTCCGTGCCGGGGCGATGGTGAGCCGGATCGCGCAGCTCGCCCTCGTGGACTGCCTGTTCATCGGCGTCGCCAAGCGGCGGTACGCCGAGACCGTCGACGCCCTGCAGCGCACGCGTCAGGCGACGCGCCTCCTCCGCGACTGACGTCGCCGCCGAGCGCCGGTGCGTCAGCGGACCGCGGCATCGGGAGCGGTCAGGGCGTCGGCCCGCGGCGCGTGACCGCCCATCGTCCCCGCCGTGCGCAGGAACACGATGATCCAGCTGAAGATCAGCACGGCCGCGATGAGCTCGACCGCCGTGAGGTTGTAGTAGCCGACAGCGAAGAACGCCCCGAGCAGCACGATGACCAGCACGTACGTCCAGCCGAGGCCGACGAAGACGCGCGGGATGCTGCGCACGAACCACGGCAGACCGACGACGACCACCGCGAACACCACCACCATGCCCGTCGCGACGGTGTTGTGCAGACCGAAGAACTCGTCGACGGGGAAGATCCCGACGCACGCGAGGAAGATGCCCATCAGGATGAGCCCGCCGCGCACGATGGTCCGGCCACGGCGGTCGACCGGGTCGTCGACAGGCAGCCCCGCCGTCGCATAGCGCGAGATGGTCGTCACCATGATCCCCGCGATGACGAGGGTCACGTTGAAGGCCACCGAGGCGCTGTTGCTGCTCATGCCCAGCGCCGACAGATTGTCGCGCCACCAGTGCACGTCACTGGAGGCCAGCATCGCCGCGAACGCCCCGACGACGAGGAACACCGCCAGGACCAGCGACAGCACGGTCGGCGTCAGAGCGACGGCGCTGAGGAAGGCGACGTAGCCCGTGAGCGCGAACGCCACGGCGACCAGGATCGCTCCGGGGAACGCGAAGACGGGGGCGTCCACGAAGCTCTGCTCCAGCAGCTGCGCGATCCCCAACCAGCCGAGGTAGGCGATCGCGGCGTGCGCGAAGGCGATGGCGGCGAGGTCGTACCAGCGCAGGCGGTCGCCGGGTACCGCGAATCCGTCCCTGGCGCGGGTGGGGTCGGGCTCCGGAACCCGCACAGCGAGCCGCCCCAGGGCGAAGGCGAGCGCCGCCGCGATCGCGCCGCCGTAGGCCGCGAACATACCGATCGAGCCGGTGCCGCTGATCGAGAGCTCCCGCCCCCAGAACACCGGCAACGCCCCGAGGAACCCGACGAGGAGGAACGCCGCACCGACGATCAGCGCCGTCGCCTCGAACACCGCGTCGGAGGTGGCGGGTCCGCGCACCTGGCGGAGCACCTGCCGGATCCGCTGCGTCACCGTCGACATCATCCCGCCGTTCACGGACCACATCCTAGACGGCACCCCCGCAGGATCGTCGCCGGTGGTAGCATCACGGAACGGATCGTATACAACGTCGTCGTTCCCACCAGCCCGAGGTGATCAGTCATGAACGGTGCCCTCACCACCCCCGCCGAATCGGTGTCCACGCTCGTCGCGCGCAACATCAGCGAGTTCCGCGCCGCCGTCTCCGAGTCGTTCGTCCCGCTGCAGGTGTCCACCGCGGGCGCCGACCAGTTCCGCGGCGTGATCCGCGGCGCCGCCGTCGACGAGGTGCACGTCAACGACATCCGCGCGACCTCGCACGTCGTCGAGCGCACCACCGAGCTCATCGCCCGCGGGGACCGCTCGTACTTCAAGGTGAGCCTGATGCTCGCCGGGACGGGCCTGCTCATCCAGGACGACCGCGAGGCCGTGCTGCAGCCCGGCGACCTCGCCGTCTACGACACCGATCGGCCGTACTCCCTCGTCTTCGACCAGGACTTCCGCACCATGGTCGTCATGTTCCCGAAGCACCTGATCAGCCTCCCGCCGGACATGATCGGGCAGCTCACGGCCGTCCGCATCTCGGGTCAGGAAGGGCTCGGCGGCATGGTCGTGCCGTACCTGACGCAGCTCGCCGGCAACCTCGATGAACTCGCCGGCACGACGGGAGCCCGGCTCGCGCACAGCGCCCTCGACCTCGACCTCGTGACCACCGTCTTCACGCGGGAGCTCGGTCTCGACCAGGTCTCCGCCGACCCGCACCGTGCCCTCATGCAGCGGATCCGCTCGCACATCGACCGCAACCTCGCCTCCACGGACCTCGGACCGGCCTCCATCGCCGCCGCGCACTTCATCTCCACCCGCCACCTGCACGGACTGTTCCAGGAGCAGGGGGTGACCGTGTCGACGTGGATCCGCACCCGCCGCCTGGAGCAGTGCCGTCGCGACCTCCTCGACCCGATGCTCGCCGACCGCCCCGTCGCCGCCATCGCCGCCCGCTGGGGCTTCGTCGACGCGGCGCATTTCAGCCGCGCCTTCAAGACCGCCTTCGGCGTCTCCCCCAGCGAGTACCGCGCCACCCACTGACCCTGTTGTTCCCATTCTCCCCGTCGCGCGCGGGATTAAAACCGCCCCGCCAGCGCTCGCCCCGCGCTCGTTCCTGATCCCGCACCTCCACCCCCGCCCCTGTGCGGGATCAAGAACGCACCTCACTCCCGTCGGGCAGGGGCACTTTCGATCCCGCACCGACGAGCGGCACGCCGTGCGCGGGAGGACACGACTCCCGCGCCCCAGAGGGCACCGCGCCCGCGTGCGGGATCAGGAACGCACCCCACACGCGTCCGGCAGGGGCGGTTTCCGTCCCGCGCCGGGGCGGCCGCAGGCGGGACGCCCGTGCGGGATCAGGAAGGCACCCCACTCGCGTCCGGCAGGGGCGGTTTTGATCCCGCACGGGGGCCAGGGGCGGATCCAGGGACGGAACCGCGGGGACGGAGCTGCGCGGGGACGGGGCTTGCCCGGGAGGGCACGCCGGTTGACTCTCGGTGCGGGATGGACTCCGCGCGCTTGAGGGGTCCCCCGGTGCGGCCGGAGCATGAGGCAAGCGCATCGCGACGACGCGGTGCCCGGGGCGACGAGGCCCCGCCGTGTGCGACGTCAGGACCCTCATGACCGACATCTCCGCCGACCCCGCTCTGGACGAATGGCGCACGTACGACGAGTTCGCCGCGGGCATCGACACGTTCCGCCTGCCGAACACGATGCTCGCCGGAACCGCACTCACGCTCACCCTCGACGACGACACCACGCTCGCGCTGAGCTTCGACGAGGACTCCGTGGTCTGGGAGGGCCTGGGCTCCTCCGGTCGCGACCCGTACGACGCCGTCCGCGTCCGTGACGACGTCGTCTTCGTGAACATCCCCTTCGAGACCCGCGAGCGCGAAGCCCTCACCGTCGTGTTCTCCACCACGACCCACCGCGCCACCGTCATCCGCTCCCGCATCGCCGCCGAGGCCGTCGAGGGCACCCCGCAGGTGGGGCAGGACTTCTGGGCCGCGACCACTGACGCCGGACCCGCGACCGGCGAGGTCCCCGGTCCGAGCCGTGACCTCATCGGCAAGCGGAACATCTACCGCTACAGCCCCCACCACCTGTACGAGCACGTCTACGTCTCCAGCCAGCGCTACGCGTGGCAGTGCCTGGAGGGCGTCCAGCGCGGTCACGGCGACATGGACCTCTCCACGGTGTGGAAGTTCGCGGACGGCCTCTACCTGTTCTGCTTCCGCGAGTTCCGGATCGCGGTGGCGAGCGTCTGGCTCCACGACCTCGGCTACCAGCTCATGACGACGGGGATCTTCCTCGGACTCAACGGCGACGGCGAGTCGGAGCACTCCCGCGCCGGCGGACACATCTACCCGCTGGGCGCCGTCGCCTACCCCGACGCACAGCCCGCCTGACCCTTCGACCCTTCGACCCTTCGACCCTTCGACAGGCTCAGGGACCCAGACGGGCTCAGGGCCCTTCGACAGGCTCAGGGATCCAGACGGGCTCAGGGCCCTTCGACAGGCTCAGGGACCCAGACGGGCGCAGCGACCCACCACGGAAAGAGAGCACATGAGCAACGCAGACCTGATCCGCGACCACTACGCCGCCAACGACCGCGGCGACCTGGACGGCATGCTCGCGCCCTTCGCGGCCGACATCGAATGGACCGAGTCCGCCGGATTCCCCTACGCCGGAACGTACATCGGCCCGGACGCGGTCGCCGAGAACGTCTTCGGCCGCATCCAGGAGGAGTGGGACGACTACACCGTCGCGATCGACGAGGTCGTCGACGGCGGCGACGTCGTGGTCGGCATCGGCACCTACTCCGGCACCTACAAGCGCACCGGTCGGTTCTTCGCCGCCCGGGTGGCCCACGTCTGGCGCGTGGCGGGCGGCGAGATCGTCGCCTTCGAGCAGTTCACCGACACGGAGCTCGTGAACCGCGCCCTGCGCGCGCCGTCGACGAGCACCGACACCCAGCCTTCGAGCTGACAGCACGACCCGAACAGGAGAGGCAGGAAGCACATGAACAGACGAGCATCCGGCGCCGCGGCGATCATCGCCGTGGCCGCCCTCGCTCTCGCCGGCTGCGCCGGCGGCGACGGAGCCGGGGGCGACGGTGCCCCCATCGTCGTCGGCTCCGTGAACACGATCAGCGGCCCGGCGACGTTCCCGGAGGCCTCGCAGGCGGCTGCCGCCGTCTTCGACGCGTTCAACGAGGAGGGCGGCCTGGACGGCCGCACGATCGAGTACAAGATGCTCGACGACAAGGGCGACCCGGCCACGGCCACCGCCTCGGCGCGGGAGATCGTGGGCAGCGACGAAGCCGTCGCACTCGTGGGCTCCGCGAGCCTCATCGAGTGCGAGATCAACGCGAAATACTACGAGCAGGAGGGCATCCTCTCGGTGCCCGGCATCGGCGTCGACACGGGCTGCTTCGACAGCGAGAACATCTCGCCGGCCAACGTCGGTCCGTTCAACGACATGACCCTCACCCTGCAGTACGGCTCCGAGGTGCTCGGACTCGACGACATCTGCATCCTGCTGGAGATCGCCGGCTCCACTCGCCCGACCTACCAGGCCGCGATCGACAAATGGACCGAGATCACGGGCAAGGAGCCGAAGTACGTCGACGACACCGTGCCGTACGGCGCCTCCGACTACACGCCCTACATCGTCAAGGCGCGGGACCAGGGCTGCAAGGCCCTCGCGATCAACCCGGTCGAGCCCGACGCGATCGGACAGGTCAAGGCCGCGAACGCGCAGGGCTGGGACGACGTGACCTGGCTCTACCTCACGAGCGTCTACAGCGAGAACTTCGCCGACGCGATCGACGATGCGGGCGCCGGCATCTACGTTCCTGCCGAGTTCTACCCGTTCACGGACGACAGCGACATCAACGCGGACTGGCGGACGCTGATGGAGGAGAACGACATCCCCCTCACCTCGTTCAGCCAGGGTGGCTACCTCGCGGCGACGTACTTCATCGAGGTGCTGAAGAGCATCGACGGCGACATCACCCGGGAGAGCGTCTCCGAGGCGCTGAAGGGCATGGACCCGATCGAGAACCCGATGGTGGGCACGCCCTACGCCTTCGGCACGCAGAACACCGCGGGCTGGCCGATCATCCTGAAGTCGGGCACGAACGCCTGGGAAAAGGTCGCCGACGACTGGCTGCGGATCGGCGAATAGTCCCCGCGCTTCGACAGGCTCAGCGACCCACGCCGGGTCCCCGCGCTTCGACAGGCTCAGCGACCCACGCCGGGTCCCCGCGCTTCGACAGGCTCAGCGACCCACGCCGGGTCCCCGCGCTTCGACAGGCTCAGCGACCCACTCCGGGTCCCTGAGCCTGTCGAAGGCCCTCACCAGAAAGGACGCCTGATGCTCCAAGGCGCCATCGCCGGACTCGCCGCCGGCGGCCTCTACGCCGTCCTCGGCGTCTGCCTCACCCTCATGTCACGCCTCGTGCGCGTCGTGAACTTCGCCCAGGCCGCGACCGGCATGTTCGGCGCGTTCACCGCCGTGTGGTTCGTGCGCGAGATCGGACTGCCCATCTGGCTCGGCTCGATCCTCGGCGTCCTCGTCGCAGGCCTGCTCGCCGCGGCCATCGGCTTCATCGCCGCGACGTGGCTGTCGGAGGCCTCGACGACGACCCGCTCCGCCATGACGGTCGGCCCGCTCCTGCTGCTCATCTCGCTGTCGTTCATCCTGTTCGGCAACAAGCCGCAGCCGTTCACCCCGATCATCGCCGGGCCCGCGTTCTCCTTCGGCGGCGTGGTCATCAGCCAGGTCACCGTCGCGACGGTGGCGATGGCCGTCGTCACCGCCGTCGCCGTCCGCATCGTGCTGCGCCGCACCAGGGTCGGCACCCAGCTGCGCGCGCTGTCGGAGCGGCCGACCACGGCGGAGCTGCTCGGCATCCGCTCCCGGCCGCTGTCGATCGCCGTCTGGTTCGTCACCGGGATCATCAGCGCCATCGCGATCATCATCGTCGCGCCCTCCCAGTCGAACGACGCCACGAGCCTGTCCATGCTCATCGTCCCCGCTGCGGCGGCCGCGCTCCTGGGCGGCTTCCGCCGGCTCGACCTCGCCGTCGTCGGCGGGCTGCTCCTCGGCGTCCTCGGCGGACTCGTCGCGCAGATCGACGAAGTGGCGCTCGTGCGCAACTTCCTGCCGTTCCTGTTCATCGTCGTCCTGCTGCTCTGGACGCAACGCAAGGAGGTGTGGGATGCCGCTCGCTGACCGCCCCTGGTTCCGGATCACCTGGCCGTTCGCCGTCGCCGTCGTCGGCATCGGCGTGGGCGCGCTCCTCAGCGCCGCCCTTCCCGGCTACTTCGTCTTCCTCGCGATCAGCGCCGTCACGGCCGCGATCGCGATCCTCGGCCTGGGCATCGTCACCGGATCGGCCGGGATGATCGCCCTGTGCCAGCTCACCTTCGCCGCGGTCGGGGCGTGGATCGTCTCCCTGCTGAACGTGATGCAGGCGCCCGGCGGCTTCCTCGTCTGGCTCGCGCTCGGCGGTGTAGCGGCCGGTCTCGTCGGCATCCTCGTCGGCCTCCCCGCCCTGCGGCTGCGTGGCGTGAACCTCGCCGTCGTGACGCTCGGATTCGCGGCCGCGGCGGACGTCACGCTCGTGCAGATCCAGTTCCCCGGCTCCGCGGACGGCATCGCGATCGAGCGGCCCGCGCTGTTCGGCAGTGACCGGGAGTTCTTCTTCCTCTCCATCGTCGTGCTCGCCGTCTGCGGCCTGGCGGTGTTCTTCCTGCAGCGCGGACGCTGGGGCGCCAGCTGGAAGGCCGTCGCATTCTCCGAGCGGGGCACGGCCGCGGCCGGGCAGAGCGTGCGCACCGCGAAGCTCACGGCGTTCGCGGTGTCGGCGGCCCTCGGCGGCGTCTCCGGCGGGCTGCTCGCCGGACAGGTGCAGCTCCCCTTCGCCTCGAGCTTCACACCACTGCAGTCCCTCGCCCTGTACGTGCTGGCGATCATGTCCGGCGCGCACCTCATCGACATGGCCATCTTCGGCGGACTGCTCTGGGTGCTCGTGCCGGAGCTGCTCAAGCGCTGGGGCGTGCCGCAGGACTGGGGCTTCGTGGTGTTCGGCGTGCTGGGCGTCCAGGCCCTCACGAGCGGCACGAACCTCGGCCAGGGCATCCGCAACCTCCTGTACCGGCGGGCCGACCGGCGCACGGCCACCGCGGAGCTCACGGCGCTCCCGCCGGACGCGGGAACCGATGCGACGGCGATCACCACGACCACGACGGCCACCGTCGACGAGGCCGCCCTCGACGGCGCCCCGGTGCTCACGGTCGACGGGCTGACCGTGCAGTTCGGGGCGCTCAAGGCCCTCGACGACGTCTCGTTCACCGTGCCCGCCGCCTCGATCATGGGGCTCATCGGTCCGAACGGTGCCGGGAAGTCGACCTTCGTCGACGCCATCAGCGGGTTCCTCCCCCAGCACGAGGGCCGCGTGCTCCTCGGCGACCGCGACCTCGCCGGGCTCTCCCCCACCCGGCGCGCCCGCCTCGGACTGCGACGGACCTTCCAGCAGGACCGCGTCCCGCCGGCGCTCACGGTGGGCGGCTATGTGCGCTTCGTGGCCCGGCGGCGCCTCGCCGCGGCGGACATCGACGAGGTCCTCGCGTTCTTCGGGTGCCCGCCGGCCCGGGCGCGCCTCTCGAGCGTCGACGTCGGCACCCGGCGGCTCGTGGAGGTCGCGGCGAACGTCGCCGCCCGCCCGCGCCTGCTCATCCTCGACGAACCCGCCGCCGGCCTCTCCCACGAGGAGCATCTGGCGCTCGCGGCTCGCCTCCGCGAGCTCCCCGGGCGCTACGGTGTGGCCCTCATCATCATCGAGCACGATCTGGACCTCGTCCGCTCGGTGTGCCCGACCCTCACGGTCCTCGACTTCGGCCGCGTCCTGGCGAGCGGCCCGCAGGCCGAGGTCCTCGCGAACCCCGACGTCGTCAAGGCGTACATGGGAGAGACGGAGCTGCTGAAATGAGCGAACTGGTGCTCGACGGGGTGACGGTGAGCCGCGGCGCCGGGCCGGTCATCTCGGACGTCTCGCTGCGGGTGACAGGCGGCGAGGTCCTGGCGCTGGTCGGCCCGAACGGCGCCGGCAAGACGAGTCTGATCGAGGCGGTGTCCGGCGTGACACCGCACTCGGCCGGGTCGATCCTCCTCGACGGGGAGCCGATCGACCGGCTCTCCCGGGTGACGCGAGCCCGGCGCGGCATCGTGCACATCGAGCAGGGGCGGGCCGTGTTCCCGTCGCTGACCGTGCGCGAGAACCTCTCCATCACGGCACGCACCGCCGGGGAGATCGAGGCCGTGCTGGCGCAGTTCCCGGAGCTCGAGAAGCGCATCGACTCCCCCACGGCGCTGCTGTCGGGTGGGGAGCAGCAGATGGTGGTGCTGGCACGGGCGTTCGCGGCGAAACCCCGGGTGCTGCTCATCGACGAGATGTCCCTGGGCCTCGCGCCGGTGGTGTTCTTGCGTCTGATGCCGATCGTGTCGTCGATCGCGGAGTCCGGGGTGGCGGTGCTGCTGGTGGAGCAGTTCACGCAGCTCGCGCTCGGTCTCGCGCAGGAGGCGGTGGTCGTCGCCGGCGGCCGCGTGTCGTTCCAGGGCGCCCCGCAGGCCCTCCAAGACGACCCCGCCCTCCTCCACCGCGCCTACCTGGGGGGCTGACTTCCCCGTCGACCCACCCCGTTGCGTTCCTCCCGGCCCCGTGCGTACGTGCGCAGGGGGCCGGGGCGCGCGAAAGGGGGTGGGTCGGCGGCGTGGGGGTTAGCCTGAGGGAGTGACCGAGATCCTCCACGCCCGCGCCGCCCTCCTCGACATGGACGGGACCCTCGTCGACTCGACCGCCGTCGTGGAGCGCCTCTGGCTCGCCTGGGCGGAGCCGCACGGGATCGATCCGAAGACCGTGCTCCGCACTGTCCACGGGCGGCAGGGACATCAGAGCATGGCGATCCTGCTCCCCGAGCGCGACCACGCGATCAACCTCCGCGAGAACGAGGTCATGCTCGCGACCGAGGCCTCCGACGTGGACGGTGTGATCGGCATCCCGGGTGCCGAGGACCTGCTCGCCGCGCTGCAGCCGTTCCCGCACGCCGTGGTCACCTCGGCCAACGTCGCCCTCATGACCGCGCGGATGGGCCAGGCCGGGCTCACGGTCCCCGGGCTCGCCGTCACGGCGGAGAACGTCTCCGCCTCGAAGCCCGATCCGGAGGGCTTCCTCCTCGCCGCCCGCACGCTCGGCATCGACCCCGCGGACTGCGTCGTGTTCGAGGACTCCGGCGCCGGGATCCAGGCCGCCCACGCCGCGGGCATGCGCGTGATCGGCATCGGCCCGCACGCCGCAGCCCACGCCCCGACCGCGCACGTCGACGACCTCACGCACGTCGCCGTGGTCGCGACCGACGACGGCTTCGAGCTCCGCATCGACTGAGGCGCGGGGCCGGAACCGCCGCTCGACCCTGACCCCGCGCTACATCCCGGCGTGGTCGAAGGCGATGGTCGGCACGTCGACCACGTGCGAACCGCCGTCCGCCACGATCACGGCGCCGGTGATGTACGACGACTCCCCCGACCCGAGGAAGCGGACGACCGAGGCGATCTCGGCGGGACGCGCGGGGCGGCGCAGCGGCACATCGGCGGTGACCGTCGCGTACCCCTCCTCCCGGGAGCCGAGGCCGGCATGCGCGGCGAACTCGTCCATCTCCTCGTCGGCCATCGGCGTCTGCACCCATCCGGGGCAGATCGCGTTGACGCGGACGCCGTGGCGCCCGTAGTCGCGCGCGAGCGTCCGCGTGAGGCCGATGAGCGCGTGCTTGCCGACCGTGTATCCGGCCACCGACGGCCCCGCGAAGAGTCCGGCCAGCGACGAGACGATCACCACCTGCCCCTTGGCCTCGATCAGCGCCGGCAGCGCCTCGCGTGCCATCACGAACGCGGTGGTGAGGTTGGCGCGGATCGCCGCGTCCCAGCTCGCGTCGTCGGTCTCGGCGACCGGCGAGAACCCGTGTCCCCCGGCGTTCGCGACGAGGACGTCGATCCGGCCGAACCGCGCGAGGATCTCGGCGATCGCGGCCTGCGCCGACGCGGTGTCCGCCGCATCGGCGACGACGGGCAGGGCTCCGACCGCGCGCTCGACCTCGTGCAGCGGCTCCGGCCTGCGGCCCACCACGACGACGTGCGCCCCCTCGGCCGCGAACCGCTCCGCGACCGCTGCGCCGATGCCCGTGCCGCCTCCGGTGATGACGACGACGCGTCCGGAGACGCTTGATCCGACCACGGTTGCCATGTGTGCTCCTGTGTGTTCTGCGCGCGTGCGCTGTGGGGCCGGACGCGGTCGCGTCAGGCGGGGAATCCCGACCGGGCGGTGTACCCGAAGTCGCTGAGGAGGGTGGTGCCGTTCACGGTCCGGCTCCGCGGGGAGAGGAGGTACGCCACGTGCCCGGCGACCTCGTCGGCGCTCTGCACGGGGAAGGCGGGGTCGGCGAAGGCCTCCGAACCGAGATCCCCGCGGCTCATCGGAGTGTCGACGATGGACGGTGCCACCGCGTTCACCCGCACCCCGGTGCCGGCGAGGTCGACCGAGAGCGCCCGCCCGAACTGCACGAGCGCCGCCTTCGATGCGGCGTAGGGAGCCATGCCCGGCGAGGCCACGACGGCCGAGTCGCTCGCGAGCAGCACGACGGACCCCGCGGCGGACTCCCGGAGGGCCGGGATCGCATGCTTGAGCACGAGGAACGCGCCGGTGACGTTGACGGCGAGGACGCGGTTCCACTCCTCCAGTGCGGTCTCCTCGATCGGCGTGCCGACCGGGCCCGAGATCCCGGCGCAGCAGACCACCGCATCGATACCGCCCAGCGCGCGGATACCGGCGTCGACCGCGGCGGCCACCTGCTGTTCGTCCGTGACGTCGGCGGCGAGCAGCACCGGATCGGCGCCGGCGACCGCGGCGGCGTCCCGGAGCGCAGCCGCGTCCCGGTCGAGCAGCGCGACCCGCACCCCTTCGCCGGCGAGCGCCCGGACGACGGCACGGCCGATGCCGCTGGCGGCCCCCGTGACGAGGGCCGTCGTGCCGTCGAGCTGCAGGTCCATCGCGTCCTCCGACCGCGGCCCGGCGCCGCGCGGCGCCGACGAGACAGCGGTGTCGTCCCGGTCATCCTGCTCCGCGGGGCGAAGGGGCCGCACGCCCACCGGCGGGGTGTGCGCGGTGGCACCATCGTCCTTCGCTCACGGTCAAGCGCCGGATCGAGGCGGCGAGCAGACTCGCTCTATCGACGATTCCCCTCGTCGTCGATGCCGTGTCCGCACGGCCGTCACCCGAGCAAAGGAGCCGACGTGGCAGAGCAGATCTCCGCACCCACGACGCCGCACCACACCTCCCTCCGCCCCGGCGCCCTCGGCGTCGCCGGCATCGTCTTCCTCGTCCTGGCCGCCGTCGCGCCGCTGACCGGGATCGTCGTCGTCGCCTCCCTCGCCATCGCCCTGGGCAACGGCGGCGGCACCCCGATGTCGTTCTTCCTCGTCGCAGCGATCCTGCTGCTGTTCGCGATCGGCTACGCCCAGATGTCGAAGCAGCTCGTGAACGCGGGAGGCTTCTACGCCTTCGTCGTGAAGGGCCTCGGCCGCACCGGCGGACTCGTCGCGGGCCTCATCGCGACGCTCGGCTACAACTTCTTCGTCGTCGGCACGATCGGCACCAGCGGCTTCTTCATGCAGACGATCATCCGCGACCTCACCGGTCTCGACGTGCACTGGCTCGTCTGGGGCCTGCTGTCGATCGTCGTCTGCTTCGTCCTCGCCCGGATCGGCGTCGACTTCAGCTCGAAGATCCTCGGCGTGTGCCTCGTGCTCGAGGTGCTCATGCTCGTCGTGTTCGACGTCTCCGTCCTCGTGCAGACGGGGTACGACGTCGCCGCGTTCAGCCCGGAGGCCGTGTTCTCCGGCTCGCTGCCCATCGGCCTGCTGCTCGCGGCGACCGGCTTCCTCGGGTTCGAGGCCACTGCGCTCTTCAGCGAGGAGGCCAAGCAGCCGCTGCGCACGATCCCGCGGGCGACCTACACCTCGATCATCGCGATCGGCGTGATCCTCGGCGTCACGACCTGGGCCGTGGTGAGCGCGACCGGCGTCGCGCAGGCGCAGGCCACGGCGCTGGAGCACCTGCCCACGGGCGACCTCATCTTCTCGCTCTCGCAGCAGTACCTGGGCGGTCCGCTCACGACCGTGATGATGGTGCTGCTCCTGGTGAGCCTGTTCGCGGCGATGCTCGCGTTCCACAACTCGGCCACCCGCTACCTGTACTCGCTGGGTCGCGCGAAGATCCTCCCCCAGGCCCTCGCTCGCACCCGCCCGAACGGTGCCCCGCAGCTCGCGGGCATCGTGCAGGCCAGCTTCGCAGCGATCGTGGCGATCCTGTTCGCCCTCGCCGGCGCCGACCCCATCGTCACGCTCGTGCCCGCGATGCTCGGCTTCGGCACCCTCAGCGTGCTGATCCTGCAGGGGCTCGCGGCGATCTCGATCGTCGTGTACTTCCGGCGCCGGAACGACCCGCGGTGGTGGAGCACGTTCATCGCGCCGGGCATCGGCTTCCTCGGCATCGCGGCCATCTCGATCCTGGCGATCGTGAACTTCAACATCGTGGCCGGCTCCGAGGAGCTCGCGATCCGCCTGATGCCGCTCCTGCTCGTGCTCGCGCTGATCGGCGGCATCGTCTACGCCGCCTACCTCCGCCGCGCCAAGCCCGCCGTCTACGACGGCCTCGCCACCGACCTGGAGCGGTTCAGCGACCGCTGACGCCCGCGCCGACCCCGTTCCCCGAAGGAAGGAATCCCCATGACGACCCTCAACCCCGCCGACACCTCCACCTGGCTGCCACTGGAAGGCCTCGCGCCCGGTTTCGACGCCAACAAGGCCCCGCACAGCACCGCGCTCAGCGGTCGCGAGATCGCTGTCGTCGACGCCCGCGGCACCCGCATCGTCCACCGCTTCGACGACTCGACGGTCGCCTGGGAGTACCAGCCCGGCGCCGAGGACCCCACGGAGGCCGCGTCCGACACCGACGACTACGAGGCGTTCGAGGTCGACGACGAGCTCTACTTCGTGCAGTTCCACCACCGCTACCTCCCGAACGAGGCGGTCTCGCTCGTGCTCGATCTGCGGCACGGACGCTCCCTCGCGGTGATCTCCGAGATCCTCCCCGCGCCCGAGCAGGGCCGCACCCGCGTGCAGCACCACTTCGCCCCCGGCACCATCGAGGGCGCCGCGGTCACCGGTGCCGAGGCCGCCCCCACGACCACGCTCATCGGCCGCCGCGTGGAGTGGGTCTACAGCGAGGAGCACGCCTACGAGCACGTGTACCTCTCCCCGCGCTGGTACTCGTGGCAGTGCCTCGCCGGTCCCGAGCGCGGGCTCGCCGACACCGACGAGAACAGCGTGTGGGAGGTGCGGCCCGGGATCTACGTCTTCGCGTGGCGCGAGAAGGTGATCCCGTGCGCCTCGGTGACGATCGCCGACCACCGCGACGTGAACGCGATCCGCTCCCACGGCGTGCTGTTCGGACTGGACGAGAGCGGTGAGGTGCCGACGCACTTCACGTTCGGCGCACACGGCCGCCTGCTGTCGACCACCCACCACACGCCGTCGCTCGAGCCCGCGACCTTCGGAGATGCCTGACATGACCGACGTCGCCGACCTCATCGTCACCGGTTCCGTGATCCGCACGTCGGACCGCGCCCGTCCGCGTGCCGAGGCCTTCGCCGTACGAGACGGACGGATCCTCGCCGTCGGCGACCGCGCCGACGTGGAGGCGTTCCGCGGCCGTCGCACGCGGCTGGTCGAGGTCGGCGACGCGGCGGTCTATCCCGGGTTCGTCGACGTGCACAACCACCACGCGCTCGCCGGACGGACCGAGCTGTTCGAGCTGTCGCTCGCCCCCTCGCTCACGCTCGACGAGATCCTGGACCGGGTGCGGGAGAAGGCACAGACCCTGCCCGAGGACGCCTGGATCGTCGGCGGCGCCGTGGCCACGACCCTGCTTCCCACCCTCGCCAACACCGCCACGCGGTTGCGTCTCGACGAGGCAGCGGGCGGACGGCCGGTGGCGCTCATGGAGGACTCCCGCCACAACCGGTGGGCCAGCACCCGGGCGCTGGAGCTGGCCGGCATCACGGCGGACAGCATCCCGACCTCCGGGGTGACGCTGCTCGACCCCGACGACGGCACCCCCACCGGCGTACTCCTGGAAGCCGCCGGCATCCCGGTGCAGGAGGCGTACGACCGCAGCGGCGGACTCACCGCGGAGCAGCACGCGGCCGCCTCCCGTCGCGGGATCGAGCTGCTGAACTCGTTCGGGATCACGGCGTTCCAGGACGCGGGGGTCTCCGTCGACATCCTCGCCGCGCTCGCCGGACTCGACCGCGCCGACGAGCTGCACGCCTGGGTGGTCTCCTCGCTCCTCATCAACGACGAGATCTTCGGGTTCGACCCCATCGGCGCTCCCCTGCTCGACCGCGGCGAGGAGTTCCGCACGCCGCACCACCGTCCCGACTTCGTGAAGATCTTCCTCGACGGCGTCCCGCCCGCCCGCACCGCCTCGTTCCTCGACCCGTATCCGGCGGATCCGGTGCACGGGGCGCACTTCCACGGCGAGACGACCATGACCCTCGACGAGCTCACCGACTGGCTGCGGGCCGTCGCCGCCCGCGGTCTCGGGGCCAAGGTGCACTGCACCGGCGACGGGTCGGCACGCCTCGTCCTGGACGCCGCCGAGCGCCTGCGCGCGGAGGGCTTCACGACGCCGGTGCAGATCGCGCACGGGCAGTTCCTCGCGGAGAGCGACATCCCCCGACTCGCGGCGCTGGACGTCTCCGCCGACATCTCCCCGTTCATCTGGTACCCGGGCGTCATCCCCCAGGCGCTGGCGGACGTGCTGGGAGAGCGTGCCGAGCACTCGCAGCCCAACCGCGCACTCCTCGACGCCGGGGCCCTCGTGGCCGGCGGCTCGGACTGGCCGGTGAGCGAGTCGCCGAACACGCTCGAGGGCCTGCAGGGGCTCGTGACACGGGCCGATCCGCTCGGTCGGGCCGCGGGCACGCTCTGGCCGGAGCAGGCGATCTCGGCCGAGGAAGCGCTGGAGGTCTTCACGATCAACGCCGCGACGGCGATGGGGCTCGGCGCCGAGACCGGGTCCCTGACCCCCGGCAAATCGGCCGACTTCGTGATCCTGGAACGGGATGCGATCGGCGGACCGGCGGAGGAGATCGTGCACACCGAGGTCGTCTCGACGTGGTTCGCCGGGCGCCCGGTGCACGAGCGCTGACCGCGCCGCGCCGTACGATGGGCGCATGCGCCGCTTCCCCGCCTCCGTCTATCGGGTCGGGGACGAGCCCGACCCCCGGTTCTCCCTCGCCAACGAACGCACGTTCCTGGCCTGGACCCGGACCGGCCTGGCGCTGATCGCGGGCGGCGTCGCTCTCGAGGTCCTCGGCCTCGACCTGCACCCCGGGTTCCGGCTGGCGGCCTCGCTGCTGCTGATGATCGCCGGCACGGCCGTGGCGCCGCTCGCGTGGTTCGAGTGGATGCGGGCGGAGCGCGCCCTCCGGCAGGGACGACCGCTGCCCGGCGCGCTGTCGGCGGTGGTGCTCGCGGTGGTCGTGGTGACGACGGGGCTGCTCGTCCTCGCCGGGGTGCTGTGGCGCTGAGCGAGGCCTGCCGATGACCGCCCCCGATACTCCGGTGCCCGCCACCCCTGCCCCCGATCTGTACGACCCCGGGCTGCAGCCGGAGCGGACGGAGCTGGCCTGGCGGCGCACGGCCCTCGCGATCGCGGTCGGCTCGCTGCTGTCGCTGCGGGTCTTCCCTCTCGTGCTGCCGAGCGGCGCCGAGGGGTGGGGCCTCGTGCCTGGCGTGCTGGGCGTCGGCACGGCGGCACTGCTCTGGATCGCCGCGCGCCGTCGGCAGCGTCGGACGACCGCGGTGCTCACCGCGCGGGCGCGCGGCCCGCTGCCGGGCGGCGGTCTCCCGCTCGCGCTGACGGTGTTCGCGACCGGGTTCGGGATCGTCGCCCTCGCGCTCGTGGCCGTGACGCTGCTCACGCGCTGACGCGCAGGAGCGCGAGGCGATCGCGACAGATGCCGTGATCGCCCCGCGTCCCCTCGCCGCCCTCCCTCAGTCCGCGAGGATGAATCGCGCGCCGCGTTCGCCGATCATGGCCGCGGGCGCGTTGGTGTTGCCGGTGGGCACGGTCGGCATGACCGAGGCGTCGATCACCCGGAGCCCCTCGATCCCGCGCACCCGGAGCTGCGGGTCGACCACGGACTCCGGGTCGGAGCCCATGCGGCAGGTGCCGACCTGGTGGTGATAGGTGATGGCCGTGCGGCGCACCCACTCCTCCACGTCGTCGTCCGCCACGTCCAGGCCGGGGTAGACCTCGACCGCTCCCCACTCCTCGGCGAGCGCAGGCTGCGTGCCGATGCGGCGGCACTGGCGCACGGAGGCCGCGAGGGCGTCGGCGTCGCGCTGATCCTCCAGCGCCGCCAGGTCGATGTGCGGCAGGTCGTCGACGCCGGGGCCGGTGAGGCGCAGTTCGCCGCGGCTGTACGGCGTCACCAGGCCCGCCATGAGCGTGAACCCGTCGGTGCCGCGCGGCTCCAGCTCGCCCCACATGGGCACGGAGAAGTGGATGGGCTGCGTGTCCGGCTGCGCGAGGCCGTCGCGGCTGCGCCAGAACAGGTGGCTCTGCGTGACGGACACTCCCGGCTGCGGCGGGCCGACGGGCTTCTTCTCGGTCGCGAAGATCACGGGTGACAAGAGGTGGTCGTGCAGATTCTTGCCGACGGCGGGGGCATCGAGCACGACGGGGATGCCGAGGGCACTCAGCTCGGCAGCGGGACCGATGCCCGAGCGGAGCAGGATGACGGGCGTGCCGAGTGCTCCCGCGGAGAGGATGACCTCGTCCGCGAACACCTCCTCGGTGTCATCGCCCTCCCCGAGCCGGATGCCGACCGCGCGCCCGTCGCGCACGATCACGGAATGGACGGCGCGTCCGGTGAGGATCGTCATCCGGTCGGCGACGGGCTGCGCATAGGCGGTCCAGGTGTTGACGCGGCGGCCGTCCCTGATCGTGACCTGCTCCTGCGACACCCCGTCGAGCGTGCCGCCGTTGTAGTTCGGGTTGCGCGGCAGCCCCTCTTCGACCGCGGCGTCGATGATCGAGGCCTGGATGGGCGAGAGCGCGTAGTCGTCGGTCACGGGCAGCAGGTCGTTCTCGATCGCGTCGTAGATCGGCTCGACCTCGGCCCACCCCCATCCGGTCGCCCCTGCCGCCTCCCACGCGTCGTAGTCGGAGGCCGCGCCGCGCACCCAGATCATGGCGTTCAGCGCGTGCGAACCGCCGGTGACCTTCCCGCGAGGCAGATGCAGACGACGACCGGCCGCGTGCGGCTGCGGCACGGTGAAGAAGTCCCAGTCCTCGGCGGAGTGCCAGAGCTCGCCCGCCCGCGAGGGGTCGTGGATGGCCGGGTTCGTGTCGTAACCACCCGCCTCGACGAGCGTCACCGCGACACCGGCGTCGGTGAGACGCCGCGCGACGATGGCGCCCGACGTACCGGCTCCGACGACAATCGCGGAGCGCACCGCGCCGCTGTTCGTCGCGGCCACGCTCAGGCCTTCCGGCCGGGTCCGGAGACGACCTGGGTGACCGCGACGGACTTGAGCCCCTCGACGCCGAACTCCAGCCCGTAACCCGAGCTCTTCACCCCGCCGAACGGCACCATCGGGTGCAGCCCGCCGTGCGAGTTGATCCACACCGTGCCGGACTGCATACGCGCGGCGACGGCGCGGGCCTCCTCCGGGTCGCTCGCCCACACCGAGGCTCCGAGGCCCACATCGAGGGCGTTCGCCAGCGCGAAGGCCTCGTCGACGTCGCTGTACCGGATGACGGGGAGGGCCGGGCCGAACTGCTCCTCCTGGACGAGCGCCGCATCGTTGTCGATGTCGGCGACGATGGTCGGCCGGTAGAACAGCTCGCCGAGGTCGGAGGCCGGCTCGCCACCCGTGACGATCCGGGCGCCGCGGCTCTTCGCGTCGTCGACGAGGCGGCTGACGATGTCGAACTGCGGGCGGTTCTGCAGCGGTCCGAGCACGTTGCCCTCGTCGAGGCCGTTGCCCATCGGCACCTGCTCGGCAATCGCGGCGAGAGCGTCCACGACCTCGTCGTACACGGAGTCGTGCACGTAGAGGCGCTTCATGGCGGCGCAGGTCTGCCCGGTGTTGATGAACGCGCCCCAGAAGAGGTCTTCCGCGATCGCGGCGGGATCGGTGCCCGGGAGCACGATGCCCGCGTCGTTGCCGCCCAGCTCCAGCGTGAGGCGGGCGAGGTTGCCCGCGGAGCTCTCGATGATGCGGCGCCCGGTCGCGGTGGAGCCGGTGAACATGATCTTGGCGATGTCGGGGTGCGAGGCGAGGCGCGCACCCACCTCACGGTCTCCGGAGACCCCGATGAGGACGTCGGCGGGCAGCACGTCGTTCATGACGGCGAGCATCGCCAGGACGCTCAGCGGCGTGTACTCGCTGGGCTTCGCGACGACCGTGTTGCCCATGCGCAGCGACGGGCCGATCTGCCAGATCGTGATCATGAGCGGCCAGTTCCACGGCCCGATGGCCCCGACCACGCCGGCGGCCTTGTAGACGAGTTCGGCGTGCAGCGTCTCGTCGTCGACGAGCACCTGCGGCTCGAGGACGGTGGTGGCGTTGGTGCGCAGCCAGGCCGAGCAGGCGCCGAGCTCGAACCGCGCGTTGGGGCCGTTCAGCGGCTTCCCCTGCTCCCGCGACAGAAGGTAGGCGAGCCCTTCGGCGTTCGCGTCGATGGCGTCGGCCGCGGCCAGGAGGAGTGCGCTCCGCCTCTCGTGTCCCAGCGCCTCCCACGCGGGCTGCGCGGCCTTCGCGCGGGCGATGGCATCGTCGAGGTCCGCGACCGTGGCCACGGGCGCGCGTCCGATGACCTCCCGCGTCGCGGCATCGGGGATCTCGCGACCCTCGCCGCGCGGGGGCTGGATACGGTCGAGCAGCGCCGCGGCGGCGGACGCCGCAGCATCGGTGGATCCGGAGTCGACGGCTACGGGAACGGCGGAATCGGACATCGGTGTCTCTCCTTCGAGCGGGTCACGGCGCGGACGCCGGTCTTCTTCTCATTCTCGGTCGGCCCTTCCCGCCGCACTTGTCGCGGAGCGCGCCGGAGATGTCCCCGCGCGAAGGATGCGTCCGCGGACCGGTCCCGCGTGAGCGAATCGGGCCCCCGTCCGGTCCGGAGAGCCGGGAAGAGCCGGGCGCGGCGTGCGCCATCGTCGTCTCGGATCCCACCAGGCCGGCCCTCGCACCTGCGGCACTCCCCCTCGCATGCGGATCTGCCAGCCCGAGGTGTCCAACGTGCGGTGATGGTGCCAGCACAGCGCGACGCCGTTGTCGGTGTGGGTCGGACCCCCGCGAGCGTGCTCCGTGACGTGGTGGATCTCGCACCAGGCGGCCGGGACGTGACAGCCGGGGATCAGACACTCGCCGTCCCGCACGCCGATCGCCCGGCGCTGTGCGGGGGTGAAGATCCGGTCGCTCGACCCGAGCCCGACGATCCTTCCACCGGCACCGAGCACGACGCGCTGGACCGTCCCTCCGCACGCCGTGTGCGCGGCCACCCGCGTCGACACCGGCGTCTCGACGCCCTCGACCCGCGCCCAGCCGTGCCCCGTGGCATAGTCCTCGGCGGCGACCGTGACCACGAGCGTCGGCGCGGCACCGCCCAGCCGCGGCATGTCGTCATGACGGGCCGCGATCCCCAGGGCCGCCGCGAGCGCGTCGTGCTGCTTCTGCGCGCGTGTGCGCCCATCCACCATCCCGCCGACGTCGCCGGCCGGGAGCACATCGTCATCCGGGGAGACCGGTGCCTGCTGCTCCCCAGCAGCGTCGTCACGCACTTCCGACGGCACGAAGTGGACGCCGGGAAGCGGCGGACCGTCGACCTTCGGGTTCAGATACGCGTCCCAGATCCGTTGCAGCTGCCCCGCGACCTCGGGCAACAGCGCGCCGCGGATCGGGATCACGCCGTCCTTGACGCGGCCCAGCACGACGCCCCGGGCCCGCAGCGCGATGTCTTCCGCCGGCTCCGCGCCGTCCGGATCGAGGTACTGCACGATCATCTGCGCCCGCACCCTCAGGTCCTCGGGCGTCGGTGCCGGCCCGGTCTCGTTCTCGTCATCATCACTGTTCTCGGCGCCGCCGCAACTCTCCTCGCCCCGCGCGACCTCCGCCAGATACGCGTCGGCCTCCCAGCGGTCGGCGAGGCGCACGCGAGGGCCGGCCTGCTCGATCGGCCCGGTGGCGGCCAGCAACCCGGTCACGCCGATCGCCCCGTCGAGGAGGGCCTCGCGCAGCGCCGGCACCGCGCCGGCAGCCACTCCCCGGAGGAGAGGTCGACCTCGCGCCGCACCAACCGCGCGCTCTTCACGAGGCGCGCGGCGGACGCGCCGTCAGTGCGGAGCACACGCTGCAGCAGCTCGTTCCTCGAGCGGCAGCCGAAACGTCCGCAGAACGCCGGTTCCCCGGACCCTGCCGGACGCGGATCGGCGCTCGCCACCGCGTCCACGATCACAGCCTCCACGCGTCGCTGGATCTCGCCCGCGACCCGCAGCAGGTCCATCATCTCCCGCGCGTCGAGAGCGCCCACCGTGCCGGATCGCAGCACGGCGTCGAGAGCGACGACCGTGTCGTCGAGAACCGCTGCCGGGGTGCTTTCCATACGACGATTCAACAGAGGGCCACCGACATTGCGAGGCCCGATAATCCCCGTTCAGCGCAATATTCCGATACGCGCGAGGGACTCTTCCTGCATCCACGGAGACCCGCGATCGACATTCCCCAGCACCGCAGCATCCACACCGCCCGCCGCCGCCGAAACCCCCGCACCTCACCGGCGCCCGCCGCACCCCAGTGAGAAGCCCGTACCCTCGACCGCGGGAGAGAACGTCACGCCCGGTCGGAGTCCTCGAAGATCAGGATCGTCCGCGTCGAGCGGATCGACGGGATCGCCTGGATGTCCTCCAGCACGATGCGGCGCAGGTCGCGGGCGTCGTTCGCGCGCACGAGCAGCAGCACGTCGAAGTCGCCGCCGACGAGCGCCATGTGCTCGATCTCCGGGATCGCCCGGAGCCGCGCGCTCACCTCCTGCCAGGTGGCCTGCTCGATCGCGAGCGTGACATATGCACTCGCGTGATGACCCAGCAGCACGGGGTCGGTGCGCACGGTGTATCCCGTGATCACCCCGGCGTCGGTGAGGCGCTTGATCCGCGCATGCGCCCCCGCCCGCGAGATGTGCACCGCCTCGGCGATCGCGGTCATGGACGCCCGCGCATCCCGCCGCAGCTCCGCGAGGATCGCGCGATCCGTCTCGTCCAGCGCCGCCATGACACCCCTCTCGCGTCCGGGAAATCCTGACACTTCGGACGCCATTCTGACATGTGGAGCGCACTCGTCCACGATCACCCGACGGATCTTGGATGAGTGTCGCATGCGCGGCATGCTGTCCTCATCGAGTTCGGCAAGGAAGGCGGACGGATGCAGCCCCACGACATGCTCCCGCGCGACACCGCGGTACGACTGATCGCCGAGGACGGGACCACCCTCCCCGACGAGATCTACGCGCTCCCCGCCGCCGACGTCCTGCTGGCGGCCTACCGCGGCCTCGTCGAAGGCCGTCGTATCAACGATCAGGCCGGCGCGCTCGTGCGCCAGGGCCGCCTCGCGGTCTACCCGTCGTCGCACGGCCAGGAGGCCTGCCAGGTGGCGGCGGCGATGGTGCTCGGCGACACCGACTGGCTCTTCCCCACCTACCGCGACTCGGTCGCCGTGATCGCCCGCGGCGTCGCGCCTGCGGAGGCGATGGTGCTCCTCAAGGGCGACTGGCACTCGGGCTACGACGTCCGCGCGCACCGCGTCGCCCCGCAGGCGACCCCGCTCGCGACCCAGCTCCTGCACGCGGTCGGCTTCGCGCAGGCGGCGAAGCACCGCGGCGAGGACACCGTGGTGCTCGCGCTCTGCGGCGACGGCGCGACGAGCGAGGGCGACTTCCACGAGGCGATGAACTTCGCCGCCGTCTTCCACGTCCCGGTCGTGTTCTTCGTGCAGAACAACGAGTTCGCGATCTCGGTCCCTCTCTCCCGGCAGACCGCCGCCCCCTCCCTCGCCCACAAGGCGGTCGGCTACGGCATGCCGGGGCAGCGCGTCGACGGCAACGACGTGGCCGCGGTCCTCGCGGTGCTCACGGAGGCCGTCGACCGCGCCCGCGCCGGCGGCGGCCCCTCCCTCATCGAGGCCCACACGTACCGCATGCAGGCGCACACCAACGCCGACGACGACACCCGCTACCGCGAACGCGAGGAGGTGCAGGCCTGGCTCGCCCGCGATCCGCTGGTCCGCCTGCGCGCGCACCTCACCGCGACGGGGACGCTGGACGACGAGGCCGAGACGCGCTTCGCCGCGGGCGCGGAGGAGATCGCCGCCGCCATGCGCACCGCCCTGAACACCGATGCGGAGCTCGACCCGGAAGACCTCTTCCGCTTCGTGACAGCGACCCGCTCGCCCCAGCGGGAGGAGCAGTGGCAGCTCCTCCGCGACGAGATCGCCCGCTCCCACCCCGCCGAGACGATGACGACCGGAGGCGCCCGATGACCATCGCCGAGCACGAGACGCCGGTCGCGACGACCGTCGGCACCACCACGACCATGACCATGGCCGCCGCCCTCAACCGCGCCCTCGCGGACGCCCTCGCCGCCGACCCCGACGTGGTCGTGTTCGGAGAGGACGTGGGAGCCCTGGGTGGCGTGTTCCGCATCACCGACGGGCTCACCGCCCGCTTCGGTGAGGACCGCTGCTTCGACACCCCGCTCGCGGAGTCCGGCATCATCGGCACCGCCGTCGGCATGGCGATGAACGGGATGCGCCCTGTGGTCGAGATGCAGTTCGACGCCTTCGCCCTCCCCGCGTTCGAGCAGATCGTCAGCCACGTCGCGAAGCTCGGCAACCGCACCCGCGGCGGGATGCGCATGCCGCTCGTGATCCGCATCCCCTTCGGCGGCGGCATCGGGGGCGTCGAGCACCACTGCGACTCGTCCGAGGCGTACTACGCGCACACGCCCGGCCTCACGGTCGTGAGCCCGTCCACCCCGCAGGACGCCTACTCGCTGCTCCGCGCGGCCATCGCCTCGCCGGACCCGGTGGTCTTCCTGGAACCGAAGAAGCTCTACTGGTCGAAGGGCGAGGTCGACACCGCGGTGACCGCGGAGATCGGCTCGGCGCGCATCGCCAGGGACGGCTCCGATGTGACCCTTCTCGCGTACGGGGCCTCCGTGCCGCTCGCGCTGGAGGCGGCGGAGGTCGCCGCGGGCGAAGGGCGCAGCGTGCAGGTGGTCGACGTGCGCTCCCTCTCCCCCTTCGACGACGAGACGGTCACCGCGGCGGTGCGGTCCACGGGACGCGCGGTCGTGATCGCCGAGGCCCCGGGCTTCGTCAGCGTCGCCTCCGAGATCCAGGCCCGGGTGTTCGAGCGCTGCTTCGAGTACCTGGAGGCCCCCGTGCGGCGGGTGACCGGGTTCGACACCCCCTACGCGCCCCCCAAGTTCGAGCACTGGTACCTGCCCGACGTCGACCGCGTGCTCGACGCGATCGACTCGCTGCACTGGGAGGACGACGCATGAGCACGCCTGTGAAGACCGCCGCCCGCGTGTTCCGCCTGCCCGACCTCGGCGAGGGACTGACCGAGGCCGGCCTCGTGCAGTGGCTGGTGGCCGTCGGCGACACGATCACGACCGACCAGGCCATCGCCGAGGTCGAGACCGCGAAGAGCGTCGTCGAACTGCCCTCGCCGTTCGCGGGTGTCGTGACGGCGCTGCACGGCACGCCCGGCGACACCATCGACGTCGGAGCCCCGGTGCTGGAAGTCGCCGACCCCGGCAGCGAGGAGACCGCGTCCGCGCCGCAGGCCCCCGCCACACAGCCCGAGCACGAGGCGTACCGGCAGGAGGAGCGTGCGGGGTCGGGCAACGTCCTCATCGGGTACGGAACCTCCGCGTCCGCCTCGACGGGTCGGCGACGGCGCCCCGCGGCGTCACGCCCCACGCCGGCGCCGGTCTCGACAGCGCCCGCACCCGCAGCACCCGCCTCGACCGCTCCGGAGTCAGCCGCACCGGTCGCCCGCGACGCCGCACGACCCGCGCCGGTCGCCGTACGCTCGCCGCTCGTGCGGCGCCTCGCCCGCGATCTGGGCCTCGACGTGCACGCGATCTCCCCCACCGGAGCGGACGGGGCGATCACCCGCGCCGACGTGCTCCGCGCCGCTGTGGACCACGCCGTGGACGGCGTCGCCGCGGGCCCGACGCCGACCTCCGCGACCGCTCCCACCGGCGAGATCGACGGCCTCCCGGTCCGCAGCAGGGAGCGCCTCTCCCCGCTGCGTCGCACCGTGAGCGCCCGGCTCGCCCGCAGCCGGTCCGAGATCCCCGAGGCCACCGTGTGGGTCGACGTCGACGCCACCGATCTCTGGAATCTCCGCGCTCAGATGGCTCCCGACGGCGGGAAGGCCCCGTCGATCACGGCGCTGCTCGCGCGGTTCGTGCTGCTCGCGCTTGAGGACTACCCCGTGCTCGCCTCGCGGCTCAGCGACGACGGCTCCGAGCTGATCTCGTTCGAGGGCGTGAACCTCGGCGTCGCCGCCGACACCGAACGCGGCCTCCTCGTCCCGGTCGTCCCGCACGCGCACCGGCTCACTGTCACCGACCTCGACGCCGCCCTGCGCGAGCTCGCGGCCACCGCGCGCGCCGGCACCCTGCCGCCCGAGCGGCTCCGCGGATCCACCTTCACCCTCAACAATTACGGCGGGCTCGGGGTCGACGGCTCGGCGGCGATCATCAACCACCCCGACGTCGCGATCCTCGGCATCGGCCGGATCATCGAGCGCCCCTGGGTCGTGGACGGGGCGATCGTGCCGCGTCGCATCGTCCAGCTCTCCCTCGTGTTCGATCACCGGGTCTGCGACGGCGGGTACGCGGCGGGATTCCTCCGCCGCGTGGTGGAGCTCATCGAGCATCCGCTCCGCGCCTTCGGGAGGGTCTGAGGTCGATCCGGCCGGCGAACCCTCGTGGGCGGAGCGCCGATACGCTACGCTCGGCGATTACTGACCGATCATTCGGTAAGTCATCGCCGACGTACCCGCGTCGGTGCTCCCCCCTCGCAGAACAACGGAGTTCGCATGACCTCAGCCACCGCAGCCGCCTCGTCGACCGGAAGGATGCCCGCAGAGGAGCGGCGCGTCCTCGCCGGCACCCTCGTGGGGACGTCGATCGAATGGTACGACTTCTTCATCTACGCCCAGGCGGCGGGCCTCGTGCTCGCCCCGCTCTTCCTCGCTCCCATCGCGGAGTCGAGCCCCGGGCTCGCCCAGGTGCTCTCGTTCGCGACCATCGGCATCTCGTTCCTCTTCCGCCCGCTCGGTGCGATCGTCGCCGGGCACCTCGGCGACAAGCTCGGCCGGAAGAAGATGCTCGTCTTCACCCTCGTGATGATGGGACTGTCCACGTCCCTCATCGGCCTGCTGCCGACGTACGCCGCCATCGGCGTCGCCGCCCCGATCCTCCTGATCCTCCTGCGCATCCTGCAGGGCTTCTCGGCCGGCGGCGAATGGGGCGGCGCAGCCCTGATGGCCGTCGAGCACGCCCCGTCGGCGCGACGCGGCCTGTTCGGCGCGTTCCCGCAGATCGGCGTGCCGGTCGGCATGATCCTCGCCACCTTCACCCTGTGGGCGCTCACGAGTTCGATGTCTCCCGAGGCCTTCCTCGAGTGGGGCTGGCGTATCCCGTTCCTGCTCTCCATCGTGCTCATCGCGGTCGGCTACGTCATCCGCCGCGCCGTCGACGAGAGCCCCGTGTTCGAAGACCTCCGCCGCCGCCGCAAGGAGGCCTCGGCCCCGCTCGGACAGCTCTTCCGCGCGCACACGAAGAAGGTCGTGCTCACGGCCGTCATCTTCATCGCGAACAACGCCGCGGGCTACCTGCTGATCGCCTTCTTCGCGACGTACGCGGTCACGGGCCTCGGCATGGAGCGCCCGCCGGTGCTGCTGGCGACGACGCTGGCCTCGTTCGGGTGGCTGATCTTCACCCTCTGGGGCGGGGCGCTCTCCGACCGTCTCGGCCGGATCCGCACGTTCCAGATCGGGTACGTCGCCCTCGCGGTGTGGGCCATCCCGATGTGGTTCCTCATCGACACCGCGAACATCGTCTGGTACTTCGTCGCCCTGTTCGTCATGACGTTCGCGCTCGGACTCTCGTACGGGCCGCAGGCGGCGCTGTACGCCGAGATGTTCCCCGCGAACGTGCGCTACTCGGGCGTCTCGATCGGCTACGCCCTCGGCGCCATCCTCGGCGGCGCATTCGCACCGATGATCGCGGAGGCGCTGCTGAACCAGTTCCACGCCGCGTGGACGATCGGCGTCTACATCGCGGTCGCGTCGCTCATCTCGCTCATCGGCGTCTCGCTGGTGAAGGAGACGAAGGGCGTGGATCTCAGCGTCTGACTCCCGGTCCGGGATCGCGGCCGGCCGTGCGCCTGTGCCATAATTACCTTACGATCGGTCAGTAATTCACGACCGGCCGCTCCCGGACCACACCAGGACGACGAAGTCAGGAGATCCGCATGCCAGAGGCCTACCTCGTCGGAGGGGTCCGCACCCCGGTGGGCCGCTACGGCGGCACCCTCTCCGCCGTCCGTCCCGACGACCTCGCGGCGCTCGTGGTCGGCGAGGCCGTGCGCCGCGCCGGGCTCGACCCGGCGCGTACCGAGCTGGACGAGGTCATCCTCGGCGCCGCCAACCAGGCCGGAGAGGACAACCGGAACGTGGCCCGGATGGCCGTGCTCCTCGCCGGTCTCCCCGACACCGTGCCGGGCATCACGGTCAACCGCCTGTGCGCCTCCGGGATGTCCGCCGTGACCATGGCCGCGCAGGCGATCCGCGCGGGCGACGCCGATCTCCTCGTCGCCGGCGGCGTCGAGTCCATGACCCGCGCCCCCTGGGTGCAGGCCAAGCCGGAGAAGGCGTGGGCGAAGCCCGGAGCCGCCTTCGACACCTCCATCGGCTGGCGCTTCCCGAACCCGCGGCTCGCCGCGCGGGACAAGGCCACCTTCACCATGCCGGAGACGGCGGAGGAGGTGGCCCGCGTCGACGGCATCACGCGCGCCGAGGCCGACGCCTTCGCCGTCCGCTCCCAGCAGCGCGCCGCCGCCGCGATCGCCGCGGGCCGCTTCGCCCCGGAGATCGTCGGCGTGCCGGTCCGCGACGGCGAGGTGCTCGTCGACGAGGGCCCGCGTCCGGACACGACCCTCGAGGTGCTCGCGCGCCTCCGCCCCGTCGTGGCCGGCGGAGAGGTCGTCACGGCCGGCAATTCCAGCGCCCTCAACGACGGCGCCTCGGCCGTGCTCGTGGCGAGCGCCGAAGCCGTCGAGCGCGACGGACTGACGCCCCGCGCGCGGATCGTCGTCGGCACGTCCGCCGCCCTGGCTCCGGAGATCATGGGACTCGGACCGGTCCCCGCGACGGAGAAGGCGCTGCGCCGTTCGGGGCTCTCCCTCGACGACATCGGCGCGGTGGAGCTCAACGAGGCGTTCGCCTCGCAGTCGCTCGCCTGCATCCGGCGGCTCGGCCTCGACGAGGACCGCGTGAACGCCGACGGCGGAGCCATCGCCCTCGGCCACCCTCTCGGCTCATCCGGCTCACGCCTGCTCGTGACGCTGATGGGACGCATGGAGCGCGAGGACTCCCGCTACGGCCTCGCCACGATGTGCGTCGGCGTCGGCCAGGGCGCGGCCGTGATCCTGGAGAAGGTGTGAGGGGCGCGGACGAGCCGCTGCTCGTCACCCGGACCGCGGACCGCGTCGTCGCGACCCTGAACCGTCCGCACAAGCGCAACGCGATCGACCAGGCCACGATCGACGCCCTGCACGCGCTGTGCGCCGAGCTGGAGGAGATGCCGCGCACGCTCATCCTCACCGGCGCCGACGGGGTGTTCGCGGCGGGCGCCGACATCGCGGAGCTCCGGGACCGTCGCGCCGACGACGCCCGTCGCGGCATCAACGCCCACGCGTTCGTCCGCGTCGCGGAGCTGCCAATGCCGGTGATCGCCGCGATCGACGGCTACGCGCTCGGCGGTGGCGCGGAACTCGCGTATGCCGCCGACATCCGCCTCGCGACGCCGACCCTGAAGATCGGCAACCCGGAGACCGGCCTGGGCATCCTCGCCGCCGCCGGAGCGAGCTGGCGGCTCAAGGAGATCGTGGGCGACGCCCGTGCCATCGAACTGCTGCTCACGGGACGCACCGTGCACGCCGAGGAGGCCTTCCGCATCGGGCTCGTCTCCTCGCTGCACGAACCCGCCGATCTCCTCGCCGCCGCCCACGCGGTCGCCGACCGCATCGCCCGCAACGACCCCGCGGCGACCATCGCGACCAAGCGGGTCTTCCGGGCGCCGCGCGACCAGCACCCCGCAGCCGACCTCGAGGAGCAGGCCGCGCTGTTCGAGAGCCCGGAGAAGCACCGTCGCATGACCGCCTTCCTGGAACGGAGAGACCGATGAGCACGCCCTCCTCCCCCGAGGCCGCAGTCCCGGCCCGCGTCGGCGTGCTGGGTGGCGGACGCATGGGCGCCGGTATCGCCCACGCCTTCCTCCTCGCCGGATCCCCCGTGACCGTCGTCGAGCGGGACGACGACGCCGCCGCGGCCGCCGCCGCCCGCGTGCACGCGTCGATCGACGCCTCGCTCTCCCGCGGCACGGCCGTCGAGACCGCCGAGGCGTATCGCGCCCGCTTCGCGACCGGGACCGACACCGCACTGCTCGCGGACTGCACCCTCGTCGTCGAAGCCGTCCCGGAGGAGCTGTCGCTCAAGATCGAGGCGCTCACCCGTGTCGAGCAGCACCTCGCGGACGATGCGGCGCTCGCGTCCAACACCTCGTCCATCTCGATCGACGAGCTCGCAGCCGTGCTCGACCGCCCCGGACGCTTCCTCGGGATGCACTTCTTCAACCCCGTGCCCGCTTCCACGCTCGTGGAGGTCGTCCGCGGCGGCGCGACCGCACCGTCCCTCATCGCGGGCGCGGCCTCCTGGGTCCGCGCGCTGGGCAAGACGCCCATCGTCGTCGCCGACGCCCCGGGTTTCGCGTCCTCCCGCCTCGGCGTCGCCCTCGGCCTCGAGGCGATCCGGATGCTCGAGGACGGCGTCGCCTCCGCCGCCGACATCGACGCCGCCATGACCCTCGGCTACAAACACCCGGTCGGGCCGCTCCGGCTCACCGACATCGTCGGGCTGGACGTCCGGCTCGGCATCGCCGAGTACCTCGCGGCACAGCTCGGGCCGCGCTTCGAACCCCCGACCCTGCTGCGCCGCCTCGTCGCCGAGGGACACCTCGGCCGCAAGAGCGGACGCGGCTTCTACGAATGGGACGACTGATGAAGGGAACCCCGATGACCGAGATCCTCCCCAGCTACGTGCAGGGCTCCTGGTGGACGCCCGCCTCCGATGCGGACGCCACCGAGGTGCGCGACGCCTCGACCGGAGAGACGGTCGCCCGCGTCTCCACGACCGGCCTCGACCTCGGCGCGGCGCTCGACTTCGCCCGCACCACCGGTCAGGCGTCCCTCGGGGAGCTCACGTTCCACCAGCGCGCCGTGCTGCTCAAGCAGCTCGCGCTCGCGTTGACCGCCCGCAAAGAGGAGCTGTACGCGCTCTCCAGCCGCACCGGCGCCACCGCGCAGGACTCCTGGGTCGACATCGACGGCGGCATCGGCGTGCTCTTCGCGTACTCCAGCAAGGGCCGCCGGGAGCTGCCGAACGCGAAGGTCTACGTCGACGGCGCCGTGGAGAACCTCTCGCGAGACGGCTCCTTCCTCGGTCGGCACATCTACACCCGGCTGCCCGGGGTGGCGGTGCAGATCAACGCCTTCAACTTCCCCGTGTGGGGCTCGCTGGAGAAGTTCGCGCCGGCCTTCCTCGCCGGTGTCCCCACGGTCGTGAAGCCCGCCACCCCCACCGGGTACCTCACCGAGGCCATGGTGCGCGTGATGGTCGAGTCCGGTCTGCTGCCCGAGGGGTCGCTGCAGCTCGTGTCCGGCAGCGTGCCCGACCTCTTCGACCACCTCCGCCTGGGCGACCTCGTCGCGTTCACCGGTTCCGCGTCGACGGCCGAGCGGCTCCGGGCGCACGACTCGGTGCAGACCGGCGGGGTCCGCTTCACCAGCGAGACCGACTCGATCAACGCCTCGGTCCTCGGCACGGACGCCGCCTCCGGCACCCCGGAGTTCGACGCCTACGTGAAGCAGCTCGTCGCGGAGATGACGTCGAAGGCCGGGCAGAAGTGCACCGCGATCCGGCGGGCGATCGTGCCGGAGGACGCGGTGGACGACGTGATCGCCGCCGTGCGCGACCGGCTCGCGGCGCGGATCGTCGTGGGCGACCCGCGCGCCGAGGGCGTGACGATGGGACCGCTCGCCTCGACGGCCCAGCGCGACGAGGTGCTCCGGCAGGTGGCGCGACTCCGCGAGGGCGGCGGCGAGCTCGTGATCGGCTCCCCCGAGGCCCCGACGGTCCGCCGTGCGGACGGCAGCGAGGGCCCGGCGGAGGACGGCGCGTTCGTGGCGCCGATGCTCCTGCGCTTCACCGATGCGACGAGCCCCGCCGTGAACGAGATCGAGGCGTTCGGCCCCGTCTCCAGCATCCTCGGCTACCGCACGCTGGACGAGGCGGCGGCGCTCGTGGCCCGGGGCGGCGGCTCGCTCGTGACGAGCGTCGCAACGCACGACCCGGAGGTCGCGACGACGCTGGCCGCGGGGATCGCGGCGTACAACGGCCGCGTGCTCTTCCTCGACCGCGACGACGCCCGCAGCTCGACCGGACACGGCTCCCCGCTCCCGAACCTCGTGCACGGCGGCCCCGGCCGCGCCGGCGGCGGCGAGGAGCTCGGTGGCATCCGGGCGGTTTTGCACCACATGCAGCGCACGGCGGTGCAGGGCTCCCCGGAGATGATGACCGCGCTCACCGGTGTCTGGCACCAGGGGGCCTCGGCCCGTCCGTTCGACGCCGGCGACGGCGTGCACCCCTTCCGCAAGTCGCTGGCGGAGCTGCGCATTGGGGACCAGGTCGTCAGTCCCTCACGCACCGTCAGCCTCGACGACATCGAGACGTTCGCGGCGTTCACGGGCGACACGTTCTACGCGCACATGGACGAGGCGTCGGCGGCGGCGAACCCGTTCTTCCCCGGACGCGTGGCCCACGGCTACTTGCTCGTGTCGTGGGCGGCGGGGCTCTTCGTCGACCCGGCTCCCGGGCCCGTGCTCGCGAACTCCGGGCTGGAGAACCTGCGCTTCGTGACCCCGGTCTCCCCCGGCGACGAGATCCGCGTCGAGCTCACCGCCAAGCAGATCACGCCGCGGGAGACCGACGAGTACGGCGAGGTGCGCTGGGACGCGGTCCTGAAGAACCAGGACGACGAGCTCGTCGCGACCTACGATGTCCTGACCCTCGTCGCGAAGGAGCTCACCCCCGCCGCATAGTCCCCCGAGACCCCGGGCACTCGTCGAGGCCCCGCCCTTCCCACGCGGAGAGGGCGGGGCCTCGGCGCGAAGACGGGGTCTCGCGGGTCAGGGGTGGCGGAGGCCGTCGAGGGCGATCGCGACGACGTCGTCCGCGAGACGATCGGCGCCCTCGCGACCGCCGGGGCGATACCACTCGACGATCGAGTTGATCATGCCGAACGTCAGGCGGGCGACGACGGCCGCATCGATGTCGGAGCGCAGGGAGCCCTCGGCCTGCGCCTCCGCGACGAGGGCCGTGATGCGGCGGTCGAACGCCCGCCGCCGGGTGAGGGCGCGGCGCTCGACGTCGGTGTTCCCGCGCACGCGCAGCAGCAGCGTCACGGCGGGGAGCTGGTCCACGAGCACATGGACGGCCCCGCGGAGCACGTGCTCCAGGCGGGCGACCGCATCGGCGGCTCCCCCGCTGTCCGGGAGGGGCGCGTCGACCACGGCCTCCAGTCCGCCGAGGGCGCTGTCGAGGGCGCGGTCGAGCATCTCGTCCTTCGACCCGAAGTGATGGTAGATCGCCGACTTCGACAGCCCGAGGCGCTCCGCGAGCATCCCGATCGAGGTCGCGTCGTAGCCGTGCTCGTTGAAGGCGGTCACCGCGACGGCGAGGATCCCCTGCTGGTCGTACCCGGGGCGGCCGCGCCGCGTGGTCTGCATCTCGGACATCCCCCTCAGTCTCGCACCGCCCGCCGCGCTCATCGCGGAGGTCGCCGCCGAGACCCCCGCGTGTCAGCGCAGGTCATACACGCGCTTGTACTTGCCCTCGCTACGCGGCAGTGCCCCCGGCTCCTCCAGGCGGACGGCGACCGACGAGCCGATGAACACCTTGATGCGCTGCACCAGCACCTGTGCCGCCGCCTCGCACGTCTCCACGGAAAGGTCGGGATGGCGCTCGATGCGCACGGTGAGGGCGTCCATCCGGCCCTCCTTCGTCAGCTCCAGGATGAAGTGCGGGGTGAGCTGCTCGATGCCGAGGACCAGCTCCTCGATCTGCGTCGGGAAGAGGTTGACGCCGCGCAGGATGATCATGTCGTCGTTGCGTCCGGTGACCTTCTCCATGCGCCGCATCCCCGGCCGCGCCGTGCCAGGGAGCAGACGGGTGATGTCGCGCGTGCGGTACCGGATGACGGGGAACGCCTCCTTGGTCAGCGAGGTGAAGACGAGCTCCCCCCGCTCGCCGTCCGGAAGCGCCTGCAGCGTGTCGCCGTCGATCACCTCCGGCAGGAAGTGGTCCTCCCACAGGTGCGGGCCGTCCTTGGTCTCGAGGCATTCGTTGCCGACGCCGGGCCCCATGACCTCGCTGAGTCCGAAGATGTCGAGGGCGTCGATGCCGAGCCGCTGCTCCAACTCGTGCCGCATCTCGTTGGTCCAGGGCTCCGCGCCGAGCACCGCGACCTTGAGCGAGGTGGACCGCGGGTCGATGCCCTGCGCGGCCATCGCGTCGGCGATCGTGAGCAAATAGCTCGGCGTGCACAGGATCGCGTCCGGCTCGAAGTCGTGGATGAGCTGCACCTGGCGCGCGGTCTGCCCGCCCGACATGGGGATCACGGTCGCTCCCAGCGCCTCGATCCCGGCATGCGCGCCGAGCCCACCCGTGAAGAGGCCGTAGCCGTAGGCGTTGTGCACCTTCATGCCGCGCCTGATCCCGCTGGCCCGGAGCGAGCGGGCCACGAGTGACCCCCAGCGGTCGAGGTCGCCACGCGTGTAGCCGACGACGGTCGGGCGCCCCGTGGTGCCGCTGGACGCGTGGATGCGGGCGACGTCGGCCATCGGCACCGCGAACATCCCGAACGGGTACGTCTCGCGCAGGTCGTCCTTGGTGGTGAACGGCAGCCGGTGCACGTCGTCGAGCGTGCGGATGTCGTCGGGGTGCACGCCCGCCTCATCGAACTTCCGCGTGTAGAGCGGGACGTTGCGGTAGGCGTGCTGCACGGTCCACCGCAGGCGCTCGAGCTGGAGCTGCTCGATCTCGGCGCGGCTCATCCGCTCCTCGGGGTCGAGCTCATCGGCCGTGGGCGGGCGGAGGGCGGAGGCGGGGGCGGTCATCATCGACACGGGGACTCCTCGGGACGGGGGCGGGGTCAGAAGGTGCGGGAAGTCGTGCGGGAGCGGCCGCGGAACTCGGCGACGGCGTCGCCCTGGTCGTCCACGACCGTCACGTCGTAGAGGCCGGAGCGACCGGTGCGGGCGCGGCGGACGGCGGTCGCGGTGAGCGTCTGCCCCGCGACGGTGGGCTTGAGGAACGAGATGTCGGCACCGGCGGCCACCGTCACCCGATCGTCCTCGTTGCACGCGATCGCGAAGGCGGTGTCGGCGAGCGCGAACACGAGCCCGCCGTGGGTGATCCGGAAGCCGTTGGTCATGTCGTCACGGACGCGCATGGATACGACCGCGTGCCCGGGGTCGTCGCGCTCCACGACCAGACCGAGCATCGCCGAGGCCCGGTCTCGTGCCATCATGGCCCGATTCGGCCGGATGGCCTCCGCCGTCTCCGTCGCCTCCGTCATCGCCGACCTCCTCGTCGCGCTGGGACGGGACGACCGCGTCCCGTCCGCCCATACTAACTGAACGATCGGTCAGTAACGCAAGGAGCTGGACGCAGGAGCCGTGCGGCTCAGCCGGCGCCGCCTCCGCCGAGCACGAGAGCTGCTGCCTGCCGCGCCTCCGCAGCGGTCGCCGCGCGGCTCGCCCCCTCCGCCGCCCGTCGGCACTCGTCCGGGCCCACCACGTCGAGCGCGGCCGCCACCCGCCCGAGCGCGCGAGGCGTCATCGACAGCGAGGTCGCGCCGAGCCCGACGAGTACCGGAGCGAGCGCGGGATCACCGGCCGCCTCCCCGCAGATCCCGACCGGCTTGCCCGCCGCTCGCCCCGCCGCCCCGACCGTCCCGATCAGCCGCAGCACCGCCGGCTGCCAGGGGTCGTTGAGATCGGCGAGCGCGCTGGACAGCCGGTCGGCGGCCAGAGTGTACTGCGCGAGATCGTTGGTCCCCAGGCTCACGAAGTCCACGACCTCGAACAGCTCGGCAGCCAGCAGCGCCGCCGCCGGGGTCTCGATCATGATCCCCGCTCTGTCCAGCCCCGCGGCACGACACCGCGCGGCGAAGTCCGCCGCCTCGTCGACCGTGGCGACCATCGGCGCCATGACCTCCACGTCCGCGGATTCCGCGTCGGCAGCCCTGGCGAGCGCGCGGAGCTGGTCGTCGAGCAGCGCTGGCCGGCGACGGGAGAGACGCAGGCCCCGGACGCCGAGCGCCGGGTTGTCCTCGTCGTCGTCGTTCGCGAACGGCAGGGGCTTGTCGCTCCCCGCATCCAGCGTGCGCACGACCACCTTGCGTCCGGGGAACGCGCGAAGGACCCCGCGGTACGCCTCCACCTGCTCCTCGATGCTCGGCGCTTCGGTCCGGTCGAGGAAGCAGAACTCGGTGCGGAACAGTCCGACCCCCTCGGCGTGCGCCGCCGCGGCGCTCCCGGCATCCGATGCCCCTCCGACGTTGGCCAGGAGCGGCACGCGGGTCCCGTCGGCGAGACGGCCCCGTCCATCGAAGGTGACGACGACCGCCGCGGCCCGTGCCTCGGCGATCTCCGCCTCGTCCGGGTCGACGTGGATGGTGCCGTGGTCGCCGTCGACGAGGAGCATGGCACCCTCGGGGATCCCCGTCGCTCCGGCCACCCCGACCACGGCGGGCAGTCCCAGCGCGCGCGCGATGATCGCCGTGTGCGAGGTCGGCCCGCCGTCCGCTGTCACGAGGGCGACGCAGCTACCCCCTTCCAGCGCCGCGGTGTCGGCGGGGGCGAGGTCGGTCGCGACGAGCACGAACGGCTCGTCACGCTCGGGGACCCCTGGCATGTCCACCCGGAGGATCTCGGCGATCATGCGGTCGCGGACGTCACGGATGTCGGCGGCGCGTTCCGCCATCCTCCCGCCGAGAGCCGTGAGCGCCGCTTCGTGCGCCGCGGAGGTCTCCCAGACCGCTCGCGCCGCCGTCCGCCCCTGTGCGCGCACGAGGGCGGTGGCTTCGGCCACCAGCTCAGGATCCGAGGCGAGGAGCCGTGACGCGTCCAGGATCGCCCGCGCCTCTCCGCGCGCCCGCTCGGCGCGCGATCGCAGCTGATCGGCGACGGCGACCGCCGCCCATTCGATCGTGGAGACCTCGGCCTCGCGACCCTCCGGCGGGACGACGGTCTCGGCATCCGGTTCCGGGAGTGCCGGTGCGAGGGACACCGCCCTCGCGGCCACACGTCCGGGACTGACCCCACGGCCCTGCAGCACGGTCCCGGAGACGATCTCCGGCGGCGGCGCGGACGCGTGGTCGGCCCCGGTTCGCGTCTGATCGTCCCCGGCCGTGCCGGGCGCGGGCGCGGGTGCGGTTCCGGAGCTGCCGGCGGCGCCCTCGTCCGCCTCGACGCCCTCGCCGAACCCTCCCTGGAAGAGCGAGACCAGGCGGTCGATCGCCGCCTCGGCGTCCGCTCCCCGACCGGTGAGTTCGATCTCGGTCCCCTGACGCGCCCCGAGCGCGAGCAGCCGGGTCAGGCTTCCGGCCGCGGCTTCCTGGCCGTCCGGCAGCCGCCGCAGACGCACGTCCGCCCCCGCCGCCGACTCCGCGATCAGCGCGGCGGGGCGGGCATGGATGCCGAGAGGGTTGCGCACGCGCACACGACGCGTCACGGTCTCCCCGGCCACGTCGGGCGAGGCGGAGGCGTCCCCCGCCGACACCGGCGCGGAGTCCGCTGCCGCCGTGCCTTCCGCGTCCGGCGGGAGGAGCTGGCCGGTCTTCGCCGCGAGGGCGGACGAGGCTTCGGCGGCGACCGCGTCGAGGTCGCCGCCTGCCGCCGCAGCCACGACCGCCGCGAGGAGGCCCTCGACGAACGGTGCCGGAGCCAGCCGCACCGGCACGTCGCTGCTGCGCAGTTCGAGCGCGAGTTCGGCGCTCAGCACGGCCGACCCGAGATCCATCAGCACGAGCACGCCGTCGACGTCGGGGGCGAGCTCGTCGATCGCCGCCGACACCGCGACGGCGTCCGTCCCGAGGATCGGCGCACCCTCCGCGTCCACACCCGCACCGGCCGCCACACGGACCTGCACGCCGCCGCCCGGCACCATCTGCAGGGCGAGTTCGAGCGCCGCCTCCCCGAGCCGGGCGCTGTGGGAGACGGCGACGATCCCGATCATCCGGCGTCCGCGAGGGCCGCGGCGAGCGTCTCGAACAGGAGCGCCGTCGAGGCGGCTCCCGGGTCGAGATGTCCGGCGCTGCGTTCACCGAGGTAGCTCGCTCTGCCCTTCCGGGCGACGAGGGGCACCGTGGCGTCACGACCGGCGGCCGCGGCGTCCGCGGCCGCCCTGGCCGCCGCCGCGGTATCCGCTCCGCCGGCGAGGGCGGCATCGAAAGCGTCGACCGCGGGGGCCATCGCATCGAACATCGTCTTGTCGCCGGCCTCGGGCTTGCCCCGCGCGACGATGCCCTCGAGCCCCGCCCGCAGTGCCGCGGCGAGCGCCGGTCCGTCCAATGTCGTCACCGCACCGGCCGACATCCCCATGCGCAGGAAGAAGGTGCCGTAGAGGGGGCCACTCGCACCGCCCACCGAGCTCACCAGGGTCATGCCGACGGACTTGAGGAGTTCGTCGATCGTCGCGGGCGTCGTCGCCGCGAGCTTCTCCCCGACCGCCGTGAAGCCCCGCGCCATGTTCGCGCCGTGGTCGGCGTCCCCGATCGCGGAGTCCAGTTCCGTGAGCCAGTCGCGCTGCGCGGTGACGGCCTCGCGGTAGCGGGAGATCCAGTCGACGAGGACGTCGGTGCCGACGGCCGCCATCACGCGCCCCACCGCAGGCCGGGGGTGTTCACCGGGGCGTCCCACAGCCGCAGCAGCTCGTCGTCGGCCTTCAGCACCGTGACGGAGCACCCGGCCATGTCGAGGGAGGTGATGTAGTTGCCCACCAGGTTCCGCGCGATCTGCACGCCGGACTTCTCCAGGATCGCGGCGACCTCGCCGTACATGAGGTAGAGCTCGATCAGGGGTGTGGCGCCCATGCCGTTGAGCATCACGATCGCGGGTCCTGCCGCATCGAGGTCGCCGAGGATCGGCTCGACGAGCTGCCGGGCGATCTCCGACGCCGGCGCGAGCGGCTCACGATGCCGTCCCGGCTCGCCGTGGATGCCGATGCCGATCTCCATCTGATCGTCAGGGAGGTCGAAGGTGGGCTTCCCGGCGGCGGGCACCGTGCAGCTCGTGAGGGCCATGCCCATCGAGCGCCCCTGCCCGTTGATGCGCTTCGCGAGGTCGACGACCGACGCGAGGTCGCGGCCCTCCTCCGCCGCGGCCCCTACGAGCTTCTCCAGCAGGACGGTGAGGCCGACGCCACGACGGCCGGCGGTGTAGAGCGAGTCCTGCACGGCCACGTCGTCGTCCACGACGACCGTGCCGACCTCGATCCCCTCCATCGCCGCGAGCTCGGCGGCCATCTCGAAGTTGAGCACGTCGCCCGTGTAGTTCTTGACGATGTGCAGCACGCCGGCGCCGCGGTCGACCGCCTGGGTCGCCACCTGCACGCGGTCGGGGGTGGGCGAGGTGAAGACCTCGCCGGCGACGGCCGCGTCGAGCATGCCGGTGCCGACGTAGCCGCCGTGCAGCGGTTCGTGGCCGGATCCCCCTCCGGAGACGACGGCCACCTTGCCCTGATCCTTCGGTGTCGCCCGGGTGATGACGTGGTTCTCCAGGTCGACGGAGAGTTCGGGGTGCGCGGCGGCGACGCCCTTCAGGGACTCGACGAGGACGTCCTCCGGGGCGTTGATGAGCTTCTTCATCCTGCGATCTCCTTTGATGCGGCGTGAGTCTCGAGCAAAAATCCGAAAAGGATTCGTCAATGTCGAATATGCTCGGAGCCTGCCGGGTTGTCAAGATCGATCCGGCGACCGGAAACCCGGCTCGACGACGACCGGAAGGAGGACGCGCATGATCCAGGCGATCGACCGCGCGGCGAAGATCCTCGACCTGCTCCAGGGCGCCCGCCACCTCGGTATCACCGATCTCGCCGCGGCCCTGAGCCTTCCGCCGTCGACCGTGCACGGGCTGGTGAAGTCGCTGCGCGCGCACGGCCTCGTCGCGAAGGAGCGCGGCGGACAGCGCTACATGCTCGGCCCTACCCTCCTGCGGCTGAGCAACGTGTACCTCGACACACTGGATGTGCGGGCGCGGGCGATGCGCTGGACGCAGGAACTGGCCCGGCGCACCGAGCTGTCCGTGCGCCTCGGCGCGCCGCACCTCACGGACGTCCTCGTGATCCACCACAACCTCCGGCCCGACGACAGCCCGCAGATGCTGGAGACCGGGATGGCCGTCCCCGCGCACGCCTCCGCCATGGGGAAGGTGCTCCTCGCCTACGACCAGGGCTTCCAGCAGAGCGTGTTCGCGGAGCCCCTGCGCAGCCTCACCGGCGACACCATCACTGACGTCGCCCGACTGACCCTCGAGCTGCCGGGGATCGCGGAGCGCGGGACGGCGGCCGAGACGGACGAAGCCGTGCTCGGCGAATCCTCCCTCGCCGCCCCGATCGCCGACGCCTCGAACACGATCGTCGCCGCCGTCGCCGTCGTGCTGCCGACGTCGGAGGCACCCGCATCCGACGCGACCATGCACGCGCTGCGGGACACGGCACGGAACATCTCCCGCGAACTCGGCGCGACGACCTGGCCGCCACCCGTGGCCCCCGCCGAGGACTGACGGCGTCGGTTCGGGGACCGGTGCTCAGCCGCGCAGGCCGAGCGCGAACGGCAGCACGGCCGTGGCTCCGGCCTGCCGCACCGCGCGCGCCGCGACCGTCAGGGTCCAGCGACTGTCGATGAGGTCGTCGACGAGCAGCACCGGACCGGCGGGGACTTCGAGATGCGCCGCGTCGAACCGATCCCACACCCCCGCGAGCCGGAACACGCTGTTCCCGCCCGCCTGCCCCGAGGGACCCCCGTTCCGCCACTCCAGCGCGCCGAGGTACGGCAGCCGCCCGATCTCCGAGAGCCCGCGGGCGAGGGAGTCGACGAGCTGCGGATGCGAGCGCGACGGCATCGCGACCACAGCCATCGGCCGCTCCGCCCAGTCCCACCCGGCCAGCACGCGCACGCAGGCCTGCAGCAGCGCCGGGCTGATCGGCGCGTCCGCGGCACCCGCGGCGAAGATCTCGCGCAGCGCGCCGCCCCAGCCGAGGTCGGTGAGCCGGGCGAGGGCGCGTCCCTCGTCGGCCTGCTCCCCCGCGGGGATGCGACCGCGCACCGGCACGCCCAGACGGTCGGCGCCGGTCGGCCACGCGCGGCGAGGCTCGACCGGCACACCGACCCGGTCCAGGGACTCCGTCGCCTGTGCACTCGCCGTCTGCGCGATCTCCGCCGGGAACCACACGCCCGCGCAGTTGTCGCACCGACCGCAGGGAGCCGCGGTGTCGTCGTCGAGCGCCCGCTGCAGGAAGGCCATGCGACAGCCGTCCGTGCGCTCGTACTCCAGCATGTGCTCCTGCTCCGCGACCCGTTCGGCGGCGATGCGCTCGTAGCGCTCGGCGTCGTACGTCCACGGCTGTCCCGTCGCGACCCAGCCGCCCTGCACACGGCGCACGGCACCGTCCACGTCGAGCACCTTCAGCAGCAGCTCGAGGGGCGTACGACGGATGTCGACGACGGCCTCCAGCGCCGGCGTGGAGATCGGGCTGTCGCCGAGCGCCGCGATGACCCGTTCCGCGCGCTCCCGATCGGGCATCGACGCGGTCGCGAAGTAGTGCCAGATCTCACGGTCCTCGACACCGGGGAGCAGGAGCACGTCCGCGCTCTCGCTGGCACGCCCGGCTCGTCCGACCTGCTGGTAGTACGCGACGGGCGAGGACGGGGCACCGAGATGCACGACGAACCCGAGGTCCGGCTTGTCGAACCCCATGCCGAGGGCGCTGGTCGCGACGAGCGCCTTCACCTCGTTCCGCTTGAGCAGGCCCTCCGACTCGGCGCGCTCCTCGGGATCGGTCTGGCCGGTGTAGGCGCGCACGTCGTGGCCGTGGTCGCGCAGGAATCGGGCGGTGTCGACCGCCGCCGCCACAGTCAGCGTGTAGATGATCCCGCTGCCGGGGAGGTCGTCGAGGTGACTGAGCAGCCAGGCCAGGCGGCTCGCCGAGTCCCTGAGGCGGAGCACGCCGAGCCGCAGCGAGGTGCGGGCGAGCGGCCCCCGGATCGTGAGCACGGGTACCGCCTCCGCTCCGCTCGCGCCACCCGGCAGCGCCCCGAGCTGCTCCGCGACGTCGGCCACCACGCGACTGTTGGCCGTCGCGGTCGTCGCCAGCACCGGCACGTCGGCGGGCATCTGCGCGATGAGATCGCGGAGCCGGCGGTAGTCCGGGCGGAAATCGTGCCCCCAGTCGCTGATGCAGTGCGCCTCGTCGACGACGAGCATGCCGAGCCGCGCCACCAGCGTCGGCAGCTGCTCCTCGCGGAAGGCCGGGTTGTTCAGCCGCTCCGGGGAGACGAGCAGCACGTCGACCTCGTCCCGAGCGAGGCTGTCCTGCACCTCCGCCCATTCGTGCGCGTTCGTCGAGTTGATGGCGACCGCGCGCACCCCCGCGCGCTCGGCCGCGGCGATCTGGTCGCGCATGAGCGCCAGGAGCGGGGAGACGAGCACGGTGGGGCCGGTGCCCTGCCGGCGGCGCAGGAGGGTCGCGACGAAGTACACCGCCGACTTCCCCCACCCGGTGCGCTGCACGACCAGCGCGCGGCGACGCCCCTCCACCAGCGCCTCGATCGCCTCGAACTGGCCGTCGTGGAAGTCGACGTCGGGGCGGCCGACGAGTTCGCCGAGGGCGGCGCGAGCAGCCTCGCGGAGGGGCACGGCAGTCGTGGAGGTCATGCCTCCACTCTGCCGCAGGCCTCTGACAGGACTCTGCCCGTCGCCCGCGCTCGGTGGACGACCGGCGCGGAACCCGTAGCGTGGAGGAATGATCACCCGCGAACTCGCCGTCGCGCTCCGCGATGCCGGCCTGACCTGGAAGCCCGCGGAGGGTGACCGGTTCCAGCTCGACCTCCCGGACGAGGTGGAGCTGGAGGCGGAGGCCGACGTCTTCACGGTCAGCGCGATGACCATCGTGGCGCGGCAGACGCCGGCCGGCACGGATCTCGCCTTCAACGGCACGACGGAGTGGGCGCTCGACGCCGTGACCCTCGCCGATGCGGTGTGGCTGCCGCGCGAGGACCAGCTGCGGGACCTGCTCCGCGGGACGTTCCTTGCCCTCATCCGCCTCCCCGACACGTTCCGCATCGAGATCGAGCTCGCCGGGACTCCCCTGCTGTTCGAGCACCCGGACCCGGCGGAGGCCTACGGCCGCGCCCTGCTGGCGCTGATCTCGCGCTCCCGCTGACACGTCCTGTTGAATCGGGCCGTCGCGTGTGTCAGAATTACCTAACGATCGGTCAGTAAAGAAGGACCGGACCCCGAGGAGTCGATGATGACCAGTCCCGCAGACCTGTCCCTCGTGGACGGCGAGACCTCCGACGAGGAACGCCTGTTCGACGAGCTGATCGCGAACGAGCAGCGCATCGAGCCCCGCGACTGGATGCCCGAGGCCTATCGCAAGACCCTCATCCGGCAGATCTCCCAGCACGCCCATTCCGAGATCATCGGCATGCAGCCCGAGGGCAACTGGATCACGCGCGCCCCGAGCCTCAAGCGCAAGGCGATCCTCATGGCGAAGGTGCAGGACGAGGCCGGTCACGGGCTCTACCTCTACTCCGCCGCGCAGACCCTCGGCATCACCCGTGACGAGATGATGGACCACCTCATCTCCGGAAAGGCGAAGTACTCGTCGATCTTCAACTACCCCACCCCGACCTGGGCCGACATGGGCGCGATCGGCTGGCTCGTCGACGGCGCCGCGATCTGCAACCAGGTGCCGCTGTGCCGCGCCTCCTACGGCCCCTACGGCCGCGCGATGGTGCGCATCTGCAAGGAGGAGTCGTTCCACCAGCGCCAGGGGTTCGAGATCCTCCTCTCGCTCATGCGCGGTACGGACGAGCAGCGGCAGATGGCGCAGGATGCGGTCGACCGCTGGTACTGGCCGAGCCTGGCGATGTTCGGGCCGCCCGACGACCAGTCCCCCAACTCCGCCCAGTCGATGGCGTGGAAGATCAAGCGCTTCTCGAACGACGAGCTGCGTCAGCGGTTCGTGAGCATGCTCGTGCCCCAGGCCGAGATCCTCGGCGTCACCCTCCCCGATCCCGACCTGCGGTTCGACGAGGAGACCGGTCGCTACGAGATGGGTGAGATCGACTGGGACGAGTTCTTCCAGGTGCTGCGCGGCAACGGCCCGTGCAACGCCGAGCGTCTGGAGCGCCGCCGCACGGCGCACGACGAGGGCGCGTGGGTGCGGGAGGCCGCCGCGGAGTACGCCCGCAAGCAGCGTTCCCGCCTGACCCCTGAAGGGGCGGTGGCGTGATGGCGACCCCCGGGGCCGACCCTTCGACGAGCTCAGGGACCCAGGGACGGGAGGTCTGGCCGCTGTGGGAGATCTTCGTGCGGGCGAACCGCGGGCTGAGCCACGTGCACGTCGGCTCGCTGCACGCGCCCGACGCTGACATGGCCATCCGCAACGCCCGCGACCTCTACACCCGCCGGGGCGAGGGCGTGTCGATCTGGGCGGTCCCCGCCGAGGCGATCACCACGAGCGACCCCGACGCCAAGGGCGCGTACTTCGAGAGTCCCGCGGGTAAGAACTACCGGCATGCGGTGTACTACACCGCGTCCGAGGGGGTGCCGCACCTGTGACCCTTCGACACGCTCAGGGACCCCGCTCCGCTCAGCAAGCCGGCGACGTCCACGGGGATGCGCACGGGGACGTCTCCGTCGACGAGTTGCGGCTCAGCGAGGAGCTCGCGGGCGCCGGCACGACCGCGGCGAGCGCCGACATCGCTGAATACGCCCTGTGGCTCGGCGACGACGCGCTCATCCTGTCGCAGCAGCTCGGCGCCTGGATCTCCCGGGCCCCCGAGCTGGAGGAGGATGTCGCGCTCGGGAACATCGCGCTCGACCTGCTCGGCCATGCCCGCTCCTTCCTGCATTTCGCGGGGACGTGGGACGGCCGTTCCGAGGACGACCTCGCCTACTTCCGCGACGAGCCGGAGTTCCGCAGCGCCTGGATCATGGAGCAGCCGAACGGCGACTTCGCGCAGACCATCGCCCGCCAGCTCGTCGCGTCCGTCTACCTCGTCGAGCTGTATGCCGGGCTCCGTGCGAGCTCCGAGCCCACCCTCGCCGCGATCGCGGAGAAGGCGCTGAAGGAGGTCGACTACCACCGCGACCACGCCGTGCAGTGGGTGCTGCGCCTGGCGGGCGGGACGGAGGAGTCACGGCGCCGCATGATCCGTGCCCTCGCGGATGTGTGGCCGTACGTCGACGAGCTGTTCCGCGATGAACCGCTGATCGACCGGCTGGGCGACGCCGCCGTGCGACCGTCGACGCTCCGCGCCCCCTTCGATGCGGTCATCGCCACCGTGTTCGCGGAGGCCGAGCTCGCGGTGCCGCCGGTGGCGGCGTCGTCGGCGGGCGGCCGGAACGGCGCCCACGCGACCCCCTTCGGTCACCTCCTCGCCGAGATGCAGGTGCTGGCGCGACGGCATCCGGGGGCGTCATGGTGACCCGGACCACCGCCGATGTCGAGGCTCAGGCCTGGCGGATCGCCGCCGCCGTGCCGGACCCGGAGGTGCCGGTGCTCACGATCGAGGACCTCGGCGTGCTGCGGGCGGTCGAGCTCCGCGGCGAGCGCATGGTCGTCGACATCACGCCGACCTACAGCGGGTGCCCGGCCATGGACACGATCCGCGACGACGTCGTGCTCGCGCTGACGGCCGCCGGCTTCGCGGACGTCGAGGTGCGACTCGTGCTCTCCCCCGCGTGGACGACGGACTGGATGAGCGACGCCGGGAAGCAGAAGCTCCGCGCGTACGGGATCGCGCCGCCCAGCGGCCGTGCGGCCGTACCCGCCGGTCCGATCCGGCTCGCCCTTAGCGTGCGCTGTCCGCGGTGCGGCTCGCTCGACACCCGGGAGGTCTCCCGCTTCGGGTCGACCTCGTGCAAGGCACTGTACGAGTGCCGGGCCTGCCTGGAACCCTTCGATCACTTCAAGGTGCACTGATGTCGCTGTTCTCCCCGGCCCCGACGACGACGCCGGTGCCCTCTCCCGCCTCCCCCACCCGGGCGCGCAGCCGTGCCCGGTTCCACACGCTCGCCGTCGAGGACGTCCGGCCGCTCACCGAGGACTCCGTCGAGGTGACCTTCACGGTGCCCGCGGAGCTCGCCGACGACTACGACCATCTCCCCGGGCAATACGTGGCGCTGCGCACGACGCTGGACGGCGTGGAGGTGCGGCGTTCGTACTCGCTGTGCCGGGCGCCCGAGCATCGCACCGACGGGGCACCCACCCGCCTGAGCGTCGCCGTGAAGCGCGACGAGGGCGGGACGTTCTCCACCTGGGCCCAGACCGGCCTGCACCCGGGCTTCCGCATCGACGTCATGAGCCCCCAGGGCACCTTCACCTCCGGCCTCGACGATCTGGACGAGAAGCACGTCGTCGGGATCGCAGCCGGCTCCGGGATCACGCCGCTGATGGCCCTCGCGCACACCGTGCTCTCCCGCTCACAGACCTCGCGGTTCACGCTCCTGTACACGAACCGCTCGACGCTGGACGTGATGTTCCTGGAGGACCTCGCCGACCTCAAGGACCGCTACCCGACACGGCTCACGCTGCACCACGTGCTGTCCCGCGAGCAGCGGACCGCGCCGGTGCTGTCCGGCCGCATCGACGAGCCCAAGCTGCGGACGATCCTCGACGCGCTGATCGATCCGGCCGACGTGGACGAGTGGTTCCTGTGCGGACCGCTCGCACTCGTCGACCTGTGCCGGGAGGTGCTGGCCGACGTGGGCGTGCCCCGCGAGCACGTGCGCTTCGAGCTGTTCACGACCGGCGACGAGCCGGTGCGGGCCGCCCGGCCGGTCACGGTGCGCTCGGGCGAGAAGACCGTGCGGATCGAGGTGAACCTCGACGGCGTCTCGTCGACGGTGGAAAGCCCCGTCGCAGCGCGCGAGTCGGTGCTGAACGCCGCACTGCGGGTGCGGCCGGACGCCCCGTTCGCGTGCGCGGGTGGCGTCTGCGGCACCTGTCGGGCGCGCGTGCTGGAGGGCAGCGTCACGATGACCGAGAACTACGCCCTGGAGCCCGACGAGCTGGAGCGCGGCTACGTGCTCACCTGCCAGTCCCACCCGACCAGCGACCGCGTGGTCGTGGACTACGACGTCTGACCCGGAGACCCCATGATCGATCTCGCCATCGCCGACGACGTCGCCACCGTGGTGCTCGACGCCCCCGCGAAGCTCAACGCCCTGGACGAGGCCGCCCTCGCGGAGCTCGACGCCGCGTACCGGGAGGCCGAGGCCGCCGGGGTGCGGGCGCTGCTGCTCCGTGGTGAAGGGCGGGCGTTCTGCGCCGGGCGGGACATCTCCGCCGTCGATCCGCGGGACGACGATGTGCTCGGCTACCTCGGCGGGCGGGTGACACCGCTGCTGCAGCGCATGTCCCGCTTCCCGGCGCCGACATTCGCCGTCGCCCACGGCGCCTGCCTCGGCGTGGGACTCGGACTGCTCATCGCGACGGACGTCGTGTACGTCGCGGAATCCGCGAAGATCGGCTCCCCGTTCGCGGCGCTCGGCGCGACCCTCGACTCCGGCGGGCACGCGCTGTTCCTCGACCGGCTCGGCCCGCACAAGACGCTCGACCTCATCTATACGGGTCGGCTCATGAGCGGCACGGAAGCCGTGCGCTCGGGGGTCTTCTCCCAGGTGCTCCCGGATGACGAGGTGCGGGCCGCCGCGACGGCCGCCGCGGCGAAGGCCGCGCGTGGCGCCACGGCCGCCTTCCGGGCGAGCAAGGAGCTCGTCTCTCGCATTCGCGACGAACGGCTCACCCTGTGGGAGTCCATCGACGTCGAGAACGCGGCCCAGGCCGCCCTGTGCGACACCGAGGACTACCGGGAGGGCTTCGCCGCGTTCCAGGAGAAGCGGACGCCGGAGTTCCGCGGACGCTGACGCCACGCCCCGGTGGTCGCTGTCAACCGTCTCGTGCGGTGTCCGACGCCGGTGGGAGGATGCCCGCATGCTGCTCTCGGAGCTCGTCACCACCACCGACCAGGTCGCCGCGACCTCGTCCCGCCTGGCCAAGATCGAGGCGATAGCGGCGCTGCTCCGCCGGGCCGACGCCGACGACATCGCGCCTCTCGTGGGGCTGCTCCTGGCCGCGCCCCGCCAGGGTCGCCTCGGCGTGGGGTGGCGGGGGCTGACGGCCCTCGCCATCGAGCACACCACGACGCCGAGGTTGACCATCGCGGAGATCGACCACGCCTTCGACACCCTCGCGCACACCTCGGGCTCCGGTTCGGCGGGCGTGCGCAGCGAGCTGCTGCACGACCTCGCCGCCCGAGCCACCGCTCCCGAATGGGACTTCCTGACCAGGGCGATGCTCGGGGAGCTCCGCACCGGAGCGCTGAGCGGCGTGCTCCTCGACGCGATCGCCCGCGCCGCCGAGGCCCCGCCTGCCACGGTGCGACGAGCCGCCATGCTCTCCGGCGACCTCGGCGAGACGGCGCTGCTCGCGCTCACCGGCGCCGAGGGCGCACTCGACGAGGTCGGGCTCCGGGTGGGTCGCCCCGTGCTCCCGATGCTCGCGGCCACGGCGCCGACGCCCACGGCCGCTCTGGAGATCACCGGGCGCGCCTCGGTCGAGTACAAGCTCGACGGCGCGCGCATCCAGGTGCACCGCCGCGGCGACGAGGTCGGCATCTACACGCGGAGCCTCGCCGACGTCACCCACCGGCTGCCCGAGATCGTCGAGGTCGTCCGCGGTCTTCCCGCGCAGGAGGTCATCCTCGACGGCGAGACGCTGGCGCTCGACGAGGACGGCGGTCCCCGGCCGTTCCAGGAGACGATGTCGCGGTTCGGTGCGGATGCCGCGCGGGAACTCGCCCTGCGCCCCTGGTTCTTCGACGTCCTGCACGTGGACGGCCGTGATCTGCTCGACGAGCCGCTGTCGGTGCGTCAGGAGGTCCTGGCCGCGGTTGCCGGTGAGTGGCGCATGCCCGGCATCGTCACCGACAGTGCGGAGGAAGCCGAGCGTCTGTCCCGGGAAGCGCTGGCGGCCGGCCACGAGGGTGTGCTGGTCAAAGCCGTGGATGCGCCGTACGCCGCCGGTCGACGCGGCAAGTCCTGGGTGAAGGTGAAACCTGTGCTCACGTTCGACCTCGTCGTGCTCGGCGCCGAGTGGGGGTCGGGGCGCCGGCGTGGATGGCTGTCGAACCTGCACCTCGGCGCGCGGGACCCGGACGGCGACTTCGGCGACCCGGGCGGTTTCGTGATGGTCGGCAAGACGTTCAAGGGCCTCACGGATGCGCTGCTGCAGTGGCAGACCGACGAGTTCCCGGCGCACGAGAGCCATCGCTCCGCGTCGACGGTGTTCCTCCGGCCGGAGCTCGTGGTCGAGATCGCGATCGACGGCGTGCAGCGGTCCCCGCGCTACCCCGGCGGCCTCGCCCTCCGGTTCGCCCGGGTCAAGGGCTACCGTCCGGACAAGACCGCTGCGGAGGCCGACACGATCCAGACGCTCCTCGCCCTGCGGCGGGGCGCGACGGACGACGCCTGATCAGGCCGTGGGCGGGAGGCCTTCGTCCTCCTGACGCACGGTGCCGCGGAACGACCAGGGGAAGTCGATCCAGAGGTCGGTGTCCTTCCACGCGAAGTCCGGCTCGATGATCGTCGAGGGCTTCGTGTAGATCGTGACCGAGCGCACGTCGGCGCCCTTCTTCTGCAGCAGCTGCACCGCGAGCGCCAGCGTGCGACCGGAGTCGGCGACATCGTCCACGAGCAGGACGCGGCGACCGTCGAGATAGGCCATGTCGAGCTCCGGCGGCAGCACCTCCGGGGCGTCCAGCACGGTGCCGATGCCGGTGTAGAACTCGACGTTGATCGCGCCGCAGTTCTTCACGCCGAGCCCGTATGCGATGGCCCCGGCCGGGAGCAGGCCGCCGCGGGCGATCGCCACCACGACCTCCGGCTCGAAGCCCGTCGCCGAGATGTTCCGCGCCAGATCGCGCGTCGCCACGCCGAAGCCGTCCCAGGTGAGCGTCTCGCGCTCGATCGATGCATCCGTCATCGGTCCATTCTCGCGCATCCGCTCCGCCCGAGCCGCCGCTAGACTGAGCAGGTCCGGCCCCGCCGGTGCCTGAAAAAGAGGCACGAAGCACCTCGCATCGCCGCGAGGGCGAGACACATACGGATCCCCCTTCTCCGTCCCTGTCTCGAAAGGCTTCTCCATGCCCTCCGTCTCCGCGCACGTCGCCCTCACCCTCGCCCAGCACGTCGATGCCGTCTTCGGCGTCATGGGCAACGGCAACGCCTACTTCCTCGACGCCCTCGAGACGCAGACCGACGCCACGTTCACCGCCGTCCGTCACGAGCAGGGCGCGGTCGTCGCGGCCGACGCCCACTTCCGCGCCTCCGGCCGCATCGCCGCGGGCACGTCCACCTACGGCGCCGGCTTCACGAACACGATCACGGCGCTGGCTGAGGCCGTGCAGGCGCACGTGCCGCTCGTCCTCGTGGTGGGCGACGAGCCGACCTCGGGGCCGCGGCCGTGGGACGTGGACCAGATCGCGCTGGCCTCGGCGGTGGGCGCCCGCACCTACACCGTCGGGCGGACCGATGCCGCCGCGACCACCGTCATCGCCGTCGAGCACGCCCTCACCTATCGCGTGCCCGTGGTGCTCGCGATCCCCTACGACGTCGCGGCCCTCGAGGCGGGCGCGGTACCGGCGGCCCCGGCTCCCCGGCTCCCCGCGCCGCTCGCACCGCGCGGCGTGTTCGCCGAGGGCATGCTGGATGAGATCGCCGCCGCCCTGCGCGATGCCGAGCGTCCGTTCCTCCTCGCCGGCCGGGGCGCCTGGCTGGCCGGCGCCGGCGAGGCTCTGGGCGCCCTCGCCGCGCAGACCGGGGCACTGACCGCCTCCTCCGCCCTCGGCCGCGGTATCTTCCCGGACACCCGGTACGACCTCGGGGTCACCGGCGGCTTCGGCGCCGAGGGGGCGATGGAGCTCGTGCGGACCGCCGATGTCGCCGTGGTCTTCGGCGCGAGCCTGAATCAGTTCACGATGCGCTTCGGCGACCTCTTCGCCCCTGGTACCCGGGTGTTCCAGGTCGACACCGCTCCGGCCGCCACGCATGCGCATGTCGGCGGCTTCGTGCGCGCCGATGCCCGTCTCGCCGCCGAGGCCCTCGTCACTCGCCTCTCCTCCGGGCACGACTTCGGAGATGGCGCAGAACTCGCCGAGGCCACCCCCGACTCCGGCGGCGAGTCGGGCACCGGCTCCGCAGTTGTGTCCGCCCGACCCTGGCGGGAGACGGTCGATGTCGCCGCGGCCCGCGCGTACGAGCCCGGGGACGACCTCGCACCCGACGGACGCCTCGACCCGCGTTCCGCCGCGCGCCGGATCGCCGAGCTCCTCCCCGAGGACCGCGTCGTGGTCTCGGACGGCGGGCACTTCATCGGCTGGGCGAACATGTACTGGCCGGTCGCCGCACCGGACCGGATGATGATGATCGGCACCGCGTTCCAGTCGATCGGACAGGGCTGGCCCAGCGTGGTGGGGGCGGCCCTCGCCCGTCGTGACGCGACCATCGTGCTCACCTCGGGCGACGGCGGCGGGCTCATGGCGATAGCCGACCTCGAATCGGCCGTGCGGGCGGCGGGCGGACGCGGCATGGCCGTGGTCTGGAACGACGCGGCGTACGGTGCCGAGGTCAACCTCTACGGGCTGAAGGGCTTGGCCGAGGGACCGATGCGCATTCCCGAGGTCGACTTCGCCGCGTTCGGAGCCGCGGTCGGCGCGGAGGGTGTCGTCGTGCGGACGCTCCACGACCTGGATCGCCTCGCCACCTGGGCCGAGGAGGACCCGGCGACCCGGCGCTTCCTCGTCCTCGACCTCCGGATCTCCGGCGACGTGATCGCGCCGTACCAGCAGGAGATCATCCGCGTGAACTCCTGACCCGCGCGGGCCGATAGGCTCCCGGGATGACGGATGCTCCCGAGGTCCTGCGCTACAGCGCCTTCGCCGCGACCGCGGACGGCGGCAACCCGGCCGGGGTCGTGCTCGCCGCGGACGGGCTCGACGAGGCGGACATGCAGCGGATCGCGGCCGAGGTCGGCTACTCGGAGACCGCGTTCGTGCAGGATGCCGCGGCGGACGGCTCCCACTTCCGGGTGCGGTACTGGTCGCCTGCCGCGGAGGTGCCGTTCTGCGGTCATGCGACGGTCGCGACCGCGGTCGCCCTCGCGGAACGGCAGGGTCCCGGGGCGGTCGTGTTCGAGACCGCGGCCGGAGACGTGTCGATGGAATCCTTCGCGGACGCGGACGGCCGGGTCACGGTGTCGTTCACGAGCGTCGAGCCGGAGGTGCGCGACCTCGACCCCGTCGTGCGTGACCGCCTCCTCGCGCTGCTAGGGATGGAGCCGGCCGATGTCGACCCGCGCTTCCCGGTCCGCGAGGCGTTCGCGGGCAACTGGCATCCGATCGTCTTCGTCGCCGACCGGGAGCTCTTCCACCAGTTCCGTTTCTCCCCCGCCGAGGTCGCCACTCTCATGCGCGCGCGGGGCTGGCACGGCACGGTGACGGTGCTGCACGCCGAGGATCCTGCCGAGATCCAGGCCCGCAACCTCTTCCCCGTGGGGCGCATCACGGAGGATCCGGCGACAGGGTCCGCGGCCGCTTCGGTCGGCGCCTACCTCCGCGCCCAGGGCTATCCGGGCGACACCGTCCGCATCCATCAGGGCGCCCACGTCGGTCGCCCGAGCGAACTCCGCGTCGCGATACCGGCCTCCGGCGGCCTCGTCGTCTCGGGCGGAGCCACCCGCCTCCCCTGACCCCGGCCGCGGACTCCTCGGACTCGAGAGACGGAGCACGAGGCACGCGCGGTCACCCGCACGACGCGGTTCCGTCTGCGCGACCACAGCCCTCGCCCGTCCGTGCATCCGTCCCCGGATCGTGCATTCGTCACACCACCCGAGACCTCGCTCCTACGGCACGGTCTCACCGGCACGACCCGGCTCCGTCTGCACGACCAAAACCCTCCCCGGGTCGTGCACCCGCACCCGCGTCGCGCACCCGTCATCCGACTCGAGCCCCGCCTCCCCGGGCACCGGAACGTCTGCACGAGCCGGTTCCACCTGCACGACCAACCTCAGCCCCTGGTCGTGCACCCGCCCCGCCATCGTGCATCCGGAACCCGAACCGAACCCCGGAACCCGAATCGGAACCCGAGCCGGACCCCGGAACCCGAGCCGGACCCCGGAACCCGAACCGAACCCCGGAACCCGAACCGAACCCCGGAACCCGAACCGGAATCCGAACCGGACC